>Ga0247825_10000519_pt1 | contig 24324 bp, 20 predicted proteins | sample 13C_Vanillin_Day_FD_194413 | JGI IMG/M metagenome (GOLD analysis project Ga0247825, IMG submission 194413) | Soil microbial communities from agricultural site in Penn Yan, New York, United States - 13C_Vanillin_Day48 | ecosystem: Environmental > Terrestrial > Soil > Agricultural land | place...
GGAGACGCGTCCTGCAGAGCCGGGCGTTGCCCCGTCTTCCGGGGGAGCGGGCGCGTGGAGTCGTCTGGATCCTGGAGGGGGGCGGGCCGGATGCTCGACTTGCGAGGGATCTGCCGGGTGGAGTCATCCTCCACCTTGGGACCGTCCGAGTCCTGAAGGGCAGGCCGGATGCTCGACTTGCGGGGGATCTGCCGGGTGGAGTCAGCCTCCGCCTGCTGGGGCGGGCGCGCTGTGCTCTTGCGAGGGATCTGCCGGGTGGAGTCATCGTCCACGGCGTCCTGCGGAGCGTGCATCCCGGTGTCCGTCGTCACCTTCGGGCCGAGGCTGATCGTGGGATCGTCGAGCCCCTGATCGCCCAGCTCCTCAATGGGGACAGGGACGATCTTCCGGGGAACTGGAGGCGTTGCGTCATCCACCTCCTCCTGGCCCGTGACGGCAGCGGCGTTGGGGTGCATCATCGTCTCGTCCCGCTGCGGATCCCATGAGGGATCCTCGGGAGGCAACTCCGCCTCGTCCTCCTCAGGAGGCCTGACACGAGTCTCCTCGGGGGACAGGACTGGGGGGAGTGGACCCCTCTGCTTGTTCGCCATGGGCAGTTCCACCCCCATCGTGCAACGGGACTCCCCCAGGGGTCCAGTGATGTTGCCTGTCTGTCAGGGAGACAACCCGTCAGGCCGGAGGGGGCTGGTGCGTCCCCTGCGCCCGAAGGATGGCCTGCGCCGTCCCGCGACCGCGGCTGCTGACCCGAGGTCCCCTCGTTCGTCCACGTCCCCCCGCACTCTTCCGGGTGCGGGGTAGCTCCGAGTTGGGTCATGCAGCCGAAACTGAATCGGCTCCTCCGGGCGCTTGCCCGTGAGGGGCTCGAGGTGACCTATGACGGTCACCTCTACACCGTCCGCCTCCAGGGTGACGCGAATGCGCCGCCCGCCGAGGTCCTCCTCCCGCCGGACCTGCCCGTGGAGAGCAAGGCCTTCCGGCAGCTCGCCAACCTCGCTGCCCTGAAGCACCCCCAGGGTGGCGCCGTCCTGCGCGTGCGTGCCACCCCCGACTTCCACCCCGGTGACTCCGGTGTGGCCATCGGCTCGGTGCTGCACACGCGCGGCTTGGTGGTACCCGCCGCGGTGGGCACCGACATCAACTGCGGCATGCGCCTGCACGTCGCGGACCTGGGCGTGGAGAGGTTCCTCTCCCACCGGGACGCCTTCGTGGAGCGCATGAAGGGCCACTACTTCTTCGGCACGCGGGATGTGGCCATGGGCTCGCGTGCGGCCGAGGCGCTCCTGCGCGACGGCATCCCCGGCTGGCTCCTGGAGACGATGGAGCACCCGCTGGGCTGCGCCACGAAGGCGGACCTGGCGCAGCTCGACCAGGAGTCCACCCGCATCCACCTGGGCGGCGCGCTGGAGGGCGATCCGGCCTGGGCGCCCTCGGGGCTGGTGAAGCCCGGCGTGGTGCGGGATGCGGGGCTGGCCACCATCGGCGGTGGCAACCACTTCGTCGAGGTGCAGCGCGTGGAGGCGGTGAAGGACCGCTCCCAGGCGTGGCAGTGGGGCGTGCGCGAGGGGCAGCTGGCGTTCATGATCCACTCCGGCTCGCGCGATGTGGGCAAGCACGTGGGCATGGCGTGGCTGGACCGGGCGCGGGCGGCGTGGCCCGCTGGGGCGCCGTTCCCGGAGAGCGGCATCCTTCCGCTGGCGGAGCCCGCGCTCGTCGCGGAGTACCTGCGAGCCGAGGCCACCGCCGCCAACTACGCCTTCCTCAACCGGTTGCTGCTGGCGGAGCTGCTGCGGCTCACCCTGCGCGAGCTGTTTGGCGACGTGGAGGCCCCGCTCGTCTATGACGTGCCTCACAACCTCACCCTGCCGTATGAGGGGGGCTGGCTGGCGCGCAAGGGGGCGTGCCCCGCCGAGACGGGCCAGCCTGTTATCGTCCCCGGCTCCATGGGGGCCCCGTCCTATCTCATGGTGGGGTGTGGCGATGCGGCGGCCCTGGCCTCGGCCTCCCATGGCGCGGGGCGGGCTCGCTCGCGCTTCTCCATGGCCAGGGGTGGGGCGGACCGCCGGGACGAGGCGCTGGGGCTCACCGGCGTGGACTGCATCACCCTGCGCGAGGAGCGCCGCGTCGAGGAGGCCCCGGCCGCTTACAAGCCCATTGGCCCGGTGGTGGCCTGCCAGGTGGCTGCCGGGATCGTCCGCGAGGTGGCCCGGCTGGCTCCGCTCTTGACGTTCAAGGCTTGAGCCCGTAGGTGGACTCACTTCGCACGGGCCGTGGGCCCCTGCGGTAGACAGTCGAAGCGGAATCCCTGGGAGGGGAAGATGACCGACAATTTTGGTGGTGGAGCAGCGGGAGGGAATGCCCGCGAGCAGGTGAGCGTGCCCGCCATTCTGCTGATGGTGTTGGGCGGCCTCACCATCGCAAGCGCGCTCTTCGGAATGGTTCAGTACCTCATGGGCTCGAACACCGCGCAGATGGATGAGCTCCTCAGCAACCCGCAGATACCCGAGGGGATGAAGTCCGTCCTCGCTGCTTCGAACAAGCTGGGCATCGTCGGCAGCTTGCTCCAACTCGCCCTCGGTGGCGTCACCTTCCTTGGTGGGCTGAAGATGAAGAACCTGGAGAGCTTCGGGCTCGCCATGGCGGCCTCCATCATCGTGATCATCCCCCTCTTCGGCTCCTGCTGCTGCTGCATCGGCATCCCGGTCGGCATCTGGTCGCTGGTCGTGCTCAACAAGCCCGAGGTGAAGTCCTCCTTCGCGCGGACGTAGCAAGGCACAGCCGGAGTCCTGGCCAGCCTGCTTCGGCCAGGCTCCCGCTCAGGGCCCGAGGCGGGAGGCAGTGAAGGCTCCCGCCGGGTGCTCGTCCCGGGGCAGCGGCAGGCGCGGCCGTTGCTTGAGCATCCGCACGCAGGCCAGCTGAACCTCCGGAGTGAGGACGCGCTGGGCCATGTGGAGCCGGGCGTAGCCACGCGCACGGTAGAACGACTCCGCGTTGAGGCTGGCATCCAGGCTCATCCTCATCGCCCCGGCCTTCCACGCCATTGCCTCCAGCGAGGACAGCAGCTGGGAGCCCACACCGTTGCCCGCTTCCTCTGGCGCGACGTAGAGGGCCTCCAACTCCCCCAGCAGCAGATCCAGCTGCCCGAAGCCCACCAGGAAGGAGCCGCGCTCGGCCACCAGCACCGTGCGCGGCTGCTCTGGCCGCAGGTAGCCATCCGGGCGCAGCAGATCCACCCACGTCCTCACCTCGCGGGCGGAGTAGGCGCCCTGGCAGAGCGTCTCCACGGAGCGGGAGTGGAGCCGCCAAAGTGCGCCCCGATCCGCCTCTGTCGCCAGGCGCAGGCTCAGGCCTCGGGTCATCACGCCCTCACGACACCTTCATGCCCTTGGGGATGACCACCACGCCCCCTGAGGTGACGTGGAAGCGCCGCTTGTCCTCCTCCAGATCGTACCCGATGGTCATCCCCGGGGGGATCTCCACATTCTTGTCGATGATGGCGCGGCGGATGCGGCAGCGCCGCCCGATGGAGACGTTCTCGAAGAGGATGCTGTCCTCCACCTCCGAGTACGAATGCACGCGCACCTTGGGTGAGAGAATGGAGCGGCTCACGGAGCCGCCGGAGATGATGCAGCCCTCGGACACCAGCGAGTCCGTGGCGTTGCCCACGCGCTTGTTGGCCCGGTCCGCGAAGACGAACTTGGCCGGCGGCAGGTTGTGCGGCTGGGTGTAGATGGGCCACCGGTCATTGTAGAGGTTGAAGATGGGGTCCACCTCGGCCAGATCCATGTTGGACTTGAAGTAGGTGTCGATGTTCCCCACATCCCGCCAGTAGCCGTGCTCCTTCTCCTCCTGGCCCGGCACGCGGTTCTGCGCGAAGTCGTACACGTACACCGGCGCGCGCTTATACAGCTCGCTGATGATGGACTTGCCGAAGTCGTGAGCACTGGCCTCGTCCGCCGCGTCCCGCACCACCTCCTGCACCAGCACGTCCGTGGAGAAGAGGTAGTTGCCCATGGAGGCCAGGCACATCTTCGGGTTGCCGGGCATGGGCGGCGGGTTCTTGGGCTTCTCCAGGAACTGGAGCATCTGCCCGTCCAGGCCCACGTCGATGATGCCGAACTCCCGGCCCTCCTCGAGGGGCACGGGGATGGCCGCCACCGTGCACGCGGCCTTCTTGGCCACGTGGAAGTCCAGCATCTGCCGTGCGTCCATGCGGTACACGTGGTCCGCGCCGAAGACGAAGATGTAGTCCGGCTCCTCGTCCGTGATGATGTTGAGGTTCTGGTAGATGGCGTCCGCGCTGCCCTTGTACCAGTCCATCCCGGTGCGCATCTGCGCGGGCACGGTCTCCACGTAGTGGCCCAGGAAGGCCGTCATCCGCCACGCGCGCGACAGGTGGTTGTTGAGCGAGTCGCTCTTGTACTGGGTGAGCACCTTCATCCGGTAAACACCGGAGTTCGCGAAGTTGGAGAGGACGAAGTCGATGATGCGGTACCTCCCGCCGAAGGGAACGGCGGGCTTGGCGCGCTCACGGGTGAGCGGCTCGAGCCGGGTGCCAGCACCACCTGCCAGAATCATCGCCAGCAGCTTTGCCATAGTGGCGCCGGACGTTAGTCGCGCTTCCCAGGCCGGCAAGGCCGCCCGAGCCGCAACCCGCACGGACGTTGAGTGCCCAACCGCCAAGGCCCGGCCCGTGAGTGCTGGCCGACGTCCCCCCCTGTTTTCGAGGGGGATGCGGCGTAAGCCTACATTTCTTCCACCAGTGGAAGCGTGATATCCCTACTTTCCGATGGCTGCCGACGAAACTCGGGTCACCAAAGTCTCAACGATCAAGACGCACAACGCGGCCAACCGGGACTGCTGCCTGGTGCAGATCCACGGTCCGGAGCTTGGCAAGAAGTACGTGCTGGACGAGACGGAGTACACGATCGGCCGCGACGAGCAGAACAACAAGATCTGCGTGGAGCTGGACAACGTGTCGCGCCGCCATGCGCGCATCAGCACCAAGCAGGGCCGGATGTTCGTGGAGGATCTGGGCTCCACCAACGGCACCTACCTGAATGATCAGGAGGTGCTGAGCGCCCAACCGCTGCGCAGCGGGGACCTGATCAAGGTGGGCGGCTCCATCTTCAAGTTCCTGGACGGCGACAACATCGAGACGCAGTACCACGAGACCATCTACACGCTCACCATCGCGGACGGCCTCACCGGGGTGAACAACAAGCGCTACTTCCTGGAGTACCTCGAGCGGGAGATGGGACGCTCGCACCGCTACCACCGGCCGCTGTCGTTGATGATGTTCGACATCGATCACTTCAAGAAGATCAACGACGTGCACGGGCACCTTGCGGGGGACTACGTGCTGCGCGAGCTGGCCCAGTCCATCAAGCGGCTGGTGCGGCGCGAGCAGTGCTTCGCGCGCTACGGCGGCGAGGAGTTCGCGCTGGTGATGCCCGAGGATGGGCCGGAGAAGGCGCGGCATTTCGCGGAGAAGATCCGGAAGTTGATCGAGGAGAAGGCGTTCCTCTTCGAGGAGAAGGAGATCCCGGTCACCATCTCCATCGGCGTGGCGGAGATGAATCAGGACATGACCGAGCCCACCCAGTTCATCAAGGTGGCGGACGCCAACCTGTACCGGGCGAAGAAGGCAGGCCGTAACCGGGTGATCGGGTAGGCGTGGCCAAAGACTCGCCATCGCGGCTGGCCCGGGCCCTGTTCATTCTCCTGGGGTTGCTGCTGCTGGGCGCCGCGTGGGCCTGGCCGAGTCTTCCCAAGCGTGAGGGAGCCCGGATCGATGCGGGGCCGCAGTTGGTGGGTGTGCTCACGGGTGGGTATTCGTACGCGTGGGTGCTAAAAACGGCGAATGGCGCCGCGCTCGTGGATGCGGGGGCGGACCCTCGGGGCACGGAGCTGCTCGCGGAGCTGGAGACGCAGGGGGTGAAGCCGGAGCAGGTGCACACCATCCTGCTGACCCATGGACACGTGGACCACTGGGCCGCCGCGCACCTGTTCCCGAACGCGCGCGTGTTGCTGGCCCCCGCGGAGGTATCCCTGGTCCGCAACGAGTACCCCCCGACAAGCGTGGTGGGCCGCCTGACGCGCTCCATGGCCCGGCCGCCACTGCCCGCGAAGCTGGAGGGGGTGGAGGCTGGGAAGGAGCTGGAGGTGGACGGGGAGAAGATCCGTGTCGTCCACATCCCGGGGCACACGCCTGGCAGCCTCGCGTACCTTTGGAGGGATGTGCTCTTCACGGGGGACGTGCTGGTTCGCAGCAACCGGGGCCTGGCGCCCTCGCCGTTCATCTTCAGCGAGGACGACGCTCAGAGCCGCCAGTCCGTGCGAAGGCTGCTGGAGGTGGACTTCTCACGGGTGGCGGATGGGCACGCCGGGCTCACGGTGGATGCGCGCGGGCAGGTGGGCAAGCTGCTGAAGTAGAGCCGCACCCGGGGACCGGAGGGGAGGCGGTTTTTTTTCCGCGCCCGGGAACATTCTCGGGCACCCCCGTCAGAAGGGGAGAGAGGCCCAAGCGAGGGCCTCTCTCAACCACCACTGCCAGCCGGCGGTGGACGAGGTGCCACAATGCATTCCTGTTTCATGAACCGGCGCCCGTCGTGGGCGCTCCGGACAGGAGTAGTGTTGCTCCTGCTCTCCTGGTCCGAGATCAAGGACACCTACGCCCCGGGATTGCTCGTGGGGGTGGTGCCCGCGGAGCCAGCGGATCCAGAGGACTTCCAGGCTGCTGGAGAGGAGCTGTGGGTGCCCCTGCTGGGGAATGCGGCGCTCTAGAGCGCCCTGCGTTTCGAGGGACGAGCCTTGACTTCCCAGGACAGCCTCAGACAGCGTGCCTCCCGTGTGAGCACCTCCGTACAGATGAGGAGCGAGGGCACCCGGCAGCAGCTCGCGGTACTGCTCCCCGGCTTCGAGCCCAAGCTGCTCGAGCTGGCGCTCCGGCTGAGTGGGAATGCCACCGACGCCCGGGATCTCGTCCAGGACACCTTCGAGCGTGCGCTGCGCAGCGCGGAGGTGCCCCCCACCGAGCCCCGGGTGCGCGCCTGGCTCTACACCATCCTCCAGAACCTCTTCCTGGACCGGTGCCGGAGCCTGCGGGTGAAGGCGCTGCACGAGGGGCCGCTGGAGCCCTCGGTGGAGGAAACCTGCGCGGCGCCCGAGCCCGGCCCTGAGCCGGCCTGGGAGTCCATCACCCACCAGCAACTGCACGCCGCGCTGGGAGGGATGAAGGAGGAGTTCCGTCGCGTGTACGAGCTGCACGAGCTGGAGGGGCACTCCTACGAGGACATTGCCCGGCGGATGGGAATTGCCCGGGCCACGGTGGGCACGCGGCTCGTGCGCGCCCGCCAGCGCCTGCGCGCGCTGCTCTCCTCCGCGCTGGGAGGAGCTAAGGAGGTGTCCCGTGACTGACGCGTGCCAGAGAGTCCATGCCCTGGTGGACGGGGAGCTGGCGCCCGAGGAGGCCCACCGTGTTCGCCTCCACTTGGCCACCTGTGGGGTGTGCCAGGAGGAGCTGGCACGGGCGCTCCAGCTCAAGGCGCTGGCCCAGCCTCCCCTGCCCGAGCGGGCCACGCCCACCGCGGGTGGCTCCGCCTCCGCGCCCTCCCGGCGCTTCCTGCCACGGTGGAGCCTGCGCTCGAGCCGCAGTGGCCTGCTGGCGCTCATGGCCGCCGTGGCCGTCGCCGCCTTCTTCTTGCTGCCCTTGCGCGGGCGCGCCCCTCATGCCGGGTTGCTGTGGCTGACGGACATGCCTTCCCGCCCGCTGGAGCTGCGGCTGAGCTACCCGGAGGCGGATGGTTTCCGTCCGTATGACACCTTGCGCGCCGGCGGCGCGAGCCCGGCCGGGCCCGTGCCACTGGGGGAGATGGCACGCCTGGAGGAGGCGGGGGACATGCGGGGGCTGGCCGCCGCGTACCTGCTGCGTGGAAAGGCCGATGAGGCATGGGCCTACCTGGCCCGCGCGGGGGACTCGGTGGATGTGGAGTCCGAGCGGGCCGTGGTGCAGCTGCAGCGGGGCGATCTGGCCGGCGCGCTGGAGCGGCTGGAGGGCGTGTTGGTGCGCACGCCCCGCCACCCGCAGGCGCAGTGGAACCGGGGACTCGCCCTGGAGCGGCTCGGTCTGGCGGCGGCCGCTGTGGGGGCGTTCGAGCAGGTGGCGGCCTTGGGCGAGCCTGGGTGGGCGGACGAGGCCCTGCGGCGCGCCGAGGCGCTGCGAGCGCGCGTGGCACGTGAGCGCGAGCAGGGGCAGGCGGCCCAGGCGGCGGGCGAGGCGCTGCTGGCGGGCGGTGCCATGCCGCCCGTGGAGCAGATCTCCCGTCACCCCGGCACCTTCCGGCTCTACCTCTACGACGCGCTGCGGGTGGCTCGCACCGTCGAGCAGGTGAAGGCGCTCTGGCCGCTCGCCGAGGCACTGGATGCGCGGCAGGGGGGCTCGGTATTGCGGGACGCCGTACGCGCGGCCGAGGCGAGGGATCACCGCCTCCATGCGCCACTGGCGGAGCAGTACGCCCGCCTGCTGCGCCGCGAGCTGCCCTCCAGCCAGGTGCCGCAGCTCCTCTCGCAGCTGCGGCGCGCCCGAGAGGAGGCGCTGCGGATGGGAGTGTTGCTGCAGACCGGGCTGGTGGCCGAGAACCTGGAAGAGTACCGCGCCCTGGCGGAGTCCTCAGGGGACCCCTGGTTCCTGCTCCTCGCCGGGCACGAGCAGGCCAAGGCCCTGGTGGCGGAGGGCGAGCTGCCGAAGGCCGAGCAGCGGCTGCTCGCGGCGGTGGGGCAGTGTCAAGCGCAGCCGGTGGCCTACCGCTGCGGCCTGCTGGAGCGGGAGCTGGGCATGCTCTACCTCCGGCTGCACCGGCCGGCCGAGGCCGCCCAGCATGCCCAGGCTGCCTGGCGGTGGCTTCGTGGAGATGGGGCGTGGTGGCTGGAGCGCAACATCCTGCTCGAGCTGGCGCAGATCGCCCGCTTCCGCAAGCAGGCAGCCTTGGCCCAGGCCTACCTGAGCGAGGCGCTCGCGCGCGAGCCGGACAACTGCGAGCTGCGGCAGTTCGTCTCCTCGAACAGCGCCGCCGCCCACATGATCGCGCTCCAGCTGGACGAGGCGCGGCGCGAGCTGGACGAGGCCCTGCGCTGCCCCGGCACGCTGACACCCAGTGGGCTGCTGGCGCTGGCGGATCTCACCCGCTTGAGGCCAGCTCCGGAGGACGCGGAGCGGCTGGCCCAGGGGCTGGCAGCGCTTCGGGGCTCGGGCAAGCAGAGCCAGGGGGAGCTCGCGCTGCTCACGCATATCGAGGGGCGCTTCCTCGTGGAGCGTGAGCGCGGGGCTGGGGAGGCCGTGCTGCGGCGCTCCCTCTCCGAGGCGGCGCGGCTGCCTCGGTGGAATGTCCATGCGCGCAAGGCCCGGGCCTACAGCTACACCTCGCTGCTCATGGCGGCAGGGCGTGCGGGGGAGTACGAGCGCGCCTACGCGCTGCTCGCGGAGGAGCAGGAGGCAGCGCTTCCCGCGCGGTGCGTGCTGGGCGCGGCGGTGGACGATGAGCGCACGCTCGTGGTGGCCCGCGACGCACAGGGGCAGCTCCACGGCCACTATGACGCAAGCCGGGCCGCTCCGCTGGAGGGTGTCGAGGGGCTGATTCCCGCAAGGGTGCTCGCCGCGCTGCGTGCCTGCGAGCAGGTGGCCGTCGTGGCCCGTCCCCCGCTGCATGGCCGGGCGGGGCTGCTGCCGCCGGAGCTGGCCTGGAGCTACTTCCTGCCGCTCCCCCGAGCGAAGGCCTCCACCGGGGGCACCGGGCCTCGCCTGGTGGTGGCCGGTGTGGAGCCGCCCGCGGGGCTCTCGCTCGCGCCGCTCGCCCCATGGACCTCGACTGCCCCGGGGGACACGCTCCTGTCCGGAGCCCAGGCCACTCCCACCCGGGTGCTGGAGGCCATGGCACACGCGGACGAGGTGGAGATCCATGCTCACGGGCTCGTCAACCTGGATGTGTCGGAGGCATCGCTCGTGGTGCTCTCGCCCGAGGCGGATGGGCGCTATGCGCTGACAGTCCGGGACGTGCGTTCCCAGCGCCTGGAGAGAGCCCCCCTGGTGATCCTCGCCGCCTGCCGGGCGGCGCACACCGCGCCCTCCTATCACGAGCCCTTCAGCCTGCCGGTGGCCTTCCTGGAGATGGGCGCGCGGGCGGTCCTCGCGGCCACCGTGGACATCCCGGATGCGCAGGCGGGGCCCTTCTTCGACGCGGTCCGCCGCCGGTTGCGAGCCGGGCAGCCCCTGGCGCAGGCGCTGAGGGATGAGCGCGTGGAGTGGCTGAAGCGGGACGGCGCGGACTGGGTGAACGCCGTCCTGGCCTTCGAGTGATCTGAACCAACAAGGAGAGGTGTCATGAGGAAGCCGATCTGGCTGAGCGTGGTCATGTGTTGCCTGTGGGGCGGCTGTCAGGTGGCGGGCCCGGGAGCGGGGTGGGAGAGCAGGGGCCAGGTGGGCTCGGCCCTGGTCTCCCTTCCCCCCCTGGAGACGTATCCCACGGGCTCGCCCCTGCCGACGGGCTCGTATACGCACCTGGTGGTGGGGCGCTGCGGCGAGGACGGCCGCTTCATGGCCGAGGCGGTATTCGCCCCGCGAGGGACCATCGTCGCGCGGTGGGTGGGGTACAGCGCCACGGCGTCGTCCAACTTCCTCGCGGAGGCGTATGGCGTCGGCGTCCCTGTCACCGTCTACACGGCGCGCGTGGTGGTGGAGGGGGCACCTCCTCCTTCGGGTAGCACCACCGGAGACGTCCTCTACGATCCGTGTGAGATCCCCGTCGCTGGGGACGTTTCCGATGATCCCCCCGCGGATCCAGGCCCGCAGGGCGACGGGCGGCTATGGGACGTGTTCTCCTGGCTCGCGATCGACACCGCACAGGCGATAGGCACTGTCGCGAGCCCTCCTCCCCCGCAGTGAGCGGGTGGCGGCCATCCAGGGCCACCAGGGGCGCGTGGCTCAGCGCCCCAGGAGCTTTGCCAGCACCTCCGCCCCTCGGAGGACTACGTCCGGGGGCGAGCAGGTGAAGCAGATCCGCACATGGTGGGGGAAGGGGCCGAAGCTCGGGCCAGGGGCCACCAGCAGGTGGTTCTCGAGGCAGCGCTCCAGGAAGCCCGGGAGCCCCTGCTCATCCAGGTGCTGGGCTACATCGACGAAGAGGAAGGTGCTGCCCTCCGGTGGAGGGACTCCGAGCCGCGCGGCCACCTTGCGGCCCGTGTCCGCGTACTGTGCCGCGGCCTGGGCGGCCCACCTGGGCCCGGGCCCCAGCAGTGCACGGCGGCCCGCGATCTGCGCGGCGGTGGGGGCGCTGTAGAAGGAGTGGGTGCTCACCTTGCGCATCTGCGCCACCGCATCCGGAGGGCCCACCACCCAGCCGCAGCGGTTGCCGGCCATGCCGTAGGCCTTGCTGAAGCTCCAGGCGGACAGCGTGCGCTCGGGGGCCAGGGCTCGCGCGTATACGTGCTCGCCCGAGTAGACGTAATCCTCGTATACCTCGTCCGAGAAGAGCCACAGCCCTTCGCTGTGGGCGAGCTCGGCCAGGGCCTCGACCCACGCCCGAGGCAGCACCCGGCCGCTGGGGTTGTTCGGAGTGTTGAGGTACAGCGCGGCGGTCCGCTCGGTGAGCCGGGCGCGGACGGCCTCCACGAGCTCCTCGGCGCTGCGCAGCTCCAGGAAGGGTACCGGCACTGGCACGCCGTGAAAGGCCGTCACGATGCCGGAGATGAGCGGCCAGTAGGGCGCCAGCAGGAGTACCTCCTCACCGGGCGCCAGCAGCGCGCCCACCATGGCACCGAGCCCGCCGGTGGCTCCCATGGTGACGAGCACCTGGGAGCGCTCGGTAGGGACACCTGTGCGATCCTGCACGTACTCGACGATGGTGTTCAGCAGAGCGGGGTGGCCTTCCACCGGAGTGTAGCGGTGCAGGCCAGGGAGCTCGGCCACGCGCAGATCCTCCATGCGGCAGCCCTCGGGCGGCTCCATCCAGGTGTCTCCTACGTGCAGCGGATACACCTCACCCTGCATGCGCGAGAGCCGCTCCGCGAGCGCGCTGTAGACCGAGCCCGGCATGCGGGCCACAGAGGGGGCGTAGGTGGGGTGGCGAGGCATGGCCATGACATAACCATGACTGAACGAAGGCACAGCCATGAATCAACGGGACGTGGCCTCCTCTACGGTGACGGCCTTCTCAACAACGCCATCCATTGGAAAGGTCTGCTCGCCATGTCGCATCCTCTCCGCCGTCTCGTGTTGATGGTTGCCGGTTCCTGCGCGGTCTGTGCTCTCGGAGCATGCTCAGGCGTCAAGGCCGCGACCCAGCCTGCTGAGTCGATCTCGGTGCGTGAGCTGAACATCGTCGACGAGCGCGGTCAGGCGCGCATTCGCATTGGAGCGCCGCTGCCCGATCCCAAGGGCCTCAAGCGCGCGGTCAAGGCGTACGGCATCCAGTTCATGGACCCGTCTGGGCAGGAGATCGGCGGGCTCGCCATGCTCGATTCCATCGGTATCCGTGGGCTGTGCTTCGACAGCGAGGAGGGCTACGAGGCGATGTGCATGGGCCTCATCAAGGGGCAGCCCAACATCACCTTCCGCCACGACTGGAAGGAGCGCATCGTCATCGGCGTGGAGAACGGCGTAGCGAGCGTCGTCCTCCACGACGCACAGGGCAATCCACACATGCGGCTCGAGGTCGACAAGGACGGCAAGACGCGAGTGGAAGGCGTGACTCCGGCCCCGGCGAGCAAGTAGGGCGGAGGAGGTCTGCAACTTCGCGGCATCGCCGCCAGTGTCAGCCTGAATGTCCAGAGCCGCCGGAAGGGCGTCGCTTGTGTGTCCGCGCATGGCGCCCGGGCGCTTGGTCCGGCGCGCGCTTGGAAACTCCGTGCTCCTTCTGCGGTGGGCCTGGATCTCGTTGCGCGGCGAGGAGCCGTTCCCACTCGGCCTTGAAGACAGCATCCTCGCGAGGCACGGGGACGCGAGGGATCTTCGCGCGCATGATGCGCTCGATGCGCGCGAGCATCGGGTCGTCCTTCGACGTGGCGAACGTGGACGCCACTCCGCTGGCCTCGGCACGCGCAGTGCGGCCGATGCGGTGTACATAGTCCTCGGGCGCGTGCGGTAGGTCGTAGTTGATGACGTGCCCCACGTCCTCCACGTCCAGCCCGCGTGCCGCAATGTCAGTGGCCACGAGGCAGCGATAGGTGCCCTTCCGGAATCCGTCCATGGCCTGCTTGCGCTGGTTCTGTGTGCGGTCAGCATGCAGCACGGCGCATCGGTGCCCCGAGCGCTGCAGGGCCTGGTGCACCTTGTCCGCGCGCTCCTTCGTCCGGGTAAAGATGAGCGCCGTAGACTCATCACCCGCCAGGAGCGCGAGCAGCAGCGGCGTCTTCTCCTCCGGCTTCACCCGGTACAGGCGCTGCTCGGCACGCTCGGCGGGAGTGCCGCTGCGGGTGACCTCCACGCGCACTGGGGCACGGAGCCTCTCACGGGCAAAGCGGGTGACATCAGGCCCCAGCGTCGCGGAGAACAGGAGCGTCTGTCGGCGGCGGGGGAGGGCAGCGAGGATGCGCTCGATCTGGGGCAGGAAGCCCATGTCGAGCATCCGGTCCGCCTCATCCAGCACGAGAGCCTCCAGGTGGCGGAACGTGGCGGCTCCCGTCTCCATGAGATCCACCAGCCGTCCCGGCGTGGCGAGCACGAAGGAGGGCTGCTGCTTGAGCGCCTCCACCTGGGCGGCCATGTCCTCGCCGCCGATGACCACGGCATGCGTGAGGCCGCGGGGCTCGGAGAAGAAGCGCACAGGCTCTGCGATCTGCTGCACCAGCTCGCGGGTGGGAGCGAGCACCAGTCCATGCGTACCTTTGCGCCCGGCGAAGCGCTCGACGAGGGGCAGGACATAGGCGGCTGTCTTGCCAGTGCCGGTGGCGGCGCAGCCGATGACGTCCTTGCCTTCGAGGGCGGGCGGAATGGCTCGGACCTGGATGGGAGTGGGCTGCGTGAAGCGCGCGCGGCGTAGGGCCTCAAGGGCTTCGGGCGAGAGACCGAGCTGGGCAAAGGAAGAGCTCACGGGGTGGGGGTATCACATCCATGCCTGTCGGCGGCGCCCCTGTCAGACTGGCTCCGTGTTTCTGTTCTTCACCCGGGAGTTCTTCCAGGAGGAATACATGTGGACGACCCGCAGTCCTGTGGGGTGGCTGCTGCTAACGACCGTCCTCCTGATGGTGGGCTGCTCTCTGAAGCCACCACCGGGCAGTTGGCTCTCCTGCGGCTCAGCGGCCCTCGGCTTCAGGCCGCCACCTCAGGCGGCATGCTGCTGGCGGCATGGCTGGACTACCTGAATCTGGCGGAAACCGTGCACCAGAAGTGCCCTGCCTATAGCGTGGAGCGGCTGTTCAGAGACATGGAGCGAGTGCAGAAGAGGATCGCTCCCACCATGAGGGCGCTTGCATCCATGGAGCCGGAGCAGGTGGAGGCGGCGACAGCGGCACTGCCCGAGCTGATGGGCCAGCTCACTCAGGAATACAAGTCGCTGAGTGAGGCAGGTCGGGTGGCCATGGAGCGCGCTGAGCAGGCCATCGCTGCGGCGCAGTTCATCGAGATGCTCACCGCCATGTCTACGCTGAAGCTGGCACTGCCTCGGTTGCCGCCCACCGCTCCGGCCCTGACGGGAGTGGGGCTGGTAATGAGCTCTGGCGGCATCATGGCGGGCACGCGGATCGTTGTCACCGCCGAGTGGGTGGAGATGATGCGTCGGCTCGTGCAAGCGGGCGCCATCTCCGTATCAGCTGCCAGCGCCGCGGTCCGGATCCACGCCGGACAGGTGATGATGGCGCAAGCGAACCGGGAACTGCCACAGGGGGTGCGCGAAGCGCTGGGGGACGGGCCTGAGGTTCGCGCCATGCACGAGACGGGTAAGGCGGGAGCGGGTATGGCCGAGCGGCCACGGCACCACGTGCTCCCGGAAGAGTTCCGCGAGTGGTTTGAGAAGCGCGGCTTCACCGGCGCCATGGACATCAATAAGTTCTGCGTCGAGCTGGAGATGGCGAAACATCAGGCGCTCCATGGAGGTGGCAACTGGCGCCTGGGGCGCATATGGCCCGGCGAATGGAATCAGATGATCATGGATGTGCTGCAAAGAGCTGAACGCAGGGCTGGACGGATGTTGACGCGGAACGAGGTCCTGGACATCGTCGCGGAGCGTATGAAGGAGTACAAAATCCCGATGAACTTTGTCTCCGGAAGAGAGCGATGAACGAGGATCATTCCTGGGAGGGCAATTGGAAGGTTCTCTTGTACGAGCGGGTCCGCGAGCGCGGTTATGAGTCGCTCACCGCCTTTGCCGAAGCGCGTCCCACCACCTCACTGGTAGCACTGGCCGAGGAACTTGGCGAGGATGATCTCAACGCGGTGCAGGTGTTCAGCGGGTTGGTGGCTGAAGCGGAGCGGAGCCATCGGGTCACACGCCTGGTGCGAGGACAACTCGTGCGCGAACTGGCCAAGAGTTTCCCCGATGGCTGGCCAGCAGTGTTGGACGACGCGAACCGCTTCAAGGCTGCCGTGGCGCTCGGTGCGTGGTTTGGCTTTACTCCAGAGACGCATCGAGAGCGTGTTGATCAAGGCAGTGATGCGCTCCTCGCACACCCCCCGCCGCCCGGCTGGCGTCCACTCGGCCCCGATGACGAGTTGCTCCGTACGCTCTTGCCCGATGAGGAAGCCTGACCGGCAACGACCTCGTGGGTGAAGACGAGCACCCGCCCATGCGGCGCAGCCGATGACGTCCTTGCCCAGTTTCTTCTGCTTCCCAGGAGGAGAAGCGTGTCATCTGAGCGTGCTCCGCAGGTGGCGCCGGGAGAGAAAGATGCGCCTGCGGACATTGCCCACGCTCAACCTCAGCTCCCTCGCGATCTCCTCGTAGGCCATGCCTTGTTCGAAGCGCATGGCCCACGGCCGGCGCAGGGGCTCGGGCAGTGCCGCGAACTGACGTCGCAAGGCGAGGAACTGCTCGTGCTGGAGCAGGTGCTGCTCGGGGGAAGGCAACTCGGACGGAGGGACATCCCCCGTACCACTCCCCCCTTCCTTCTCCTCCCAGGGGGCGGGAGCCTGGTGGAGGCTTCTGCGGTGCAGGTCCACACAGGTGTTGTAGAGGATGCGCGTCAGCCATGCCTCCATATTAAGGAGCCGGGGTGCTTGGCGTGGGAAGGCCTCGAGGGCCCGGAGCATGGCCGTGCTCAGCGCATCCTCCGCATCGGCGGTATTTCCCATACGCCTCATGCACTTCTTCAAGAGGTTCTGGCAATGGGACTGCCACGCCTCCCAGAAGTGATGTGAGTCATTCAGCATGGTATGCCTCACATGTCGAGCCTGGCTGAGCCCCGGCTCGTGCAATGACTGGCATGAACGAATATGAGGGAGGCGCAGCGAGAGCGCCATGACAGGCGATAACAGCCCCCGGGAGCCGCTATACTGGGCTCACTCTCCCCTTGGACCATCACCATGGCGATCCTCGAGAACAGTGGAACACGCGCACGCTCCGTCCTCCTCGCGCGGCATCTGGTGGGACGCTCGAGCCTGGCGCACCTGCGCCTCGGCGAGCCGAACGTCTCCGCCGAGCACGCGATCCTGAGCTGGAACGGCCAGCAGTGGGAGTTGCATGATCTCGGCAGTCGCAATGGCACCACGCTCGACGGACGGCGCCTGGGGCCGGGTGAGCGCGCGACGGTGGCGCGTGGCGCGCTCGTGGGCTTTGGCGGAACGAGCAATCGCTGGTGCCTCATCGATGATGGGCCGCCCGTCCCCATGGCCCGTCCCGCCGATGGCAGTGAGCCTGTCTGCGCCCAGCACGAGCTTCTCGCCCTGCCGAGCACCGAGGTGCCGGAGGTGACGGTGTTCCGCGATGCGGCGGGTGAGTGGATGATCGAGCGAGAAGGAGGCCCCGAGCGCGCGATGGATGGGCGCGAGGTGAGTGCTGGAGGCCAGCGCTTCACCCTCCACCTGCCCGATGTGGTCGCGCCGACCTGGGAGGGCGAGGCGCTCGCCCCGTCGCTGGAGCAGCTCAGTCTGCGCTTCACCGTCAGCCGTGACGAGGAGTTCATTGAGGTGACGGCACTGGCCCCGGGGCGCACGCTCGAGCTGGGCGCTCGCGCGCACCATGCGGTGCTCCTGGCCCTGGCGCGAGCCCGGCGCCAGGATCAGCAAGAGGCCTCCAGGGCGCAGGCGCCCTCCAGGCTCCCCGAGACGAGCCATGGCTGGCTCTACCTTGAGGATCTGGCGCAGAGCCTGCGCTTGGACGAGCCGCACCTCAACGTGGCGGTGTATCGCTGCCGCCAGCAGCTCGCCAGCGCGGGGGTGATGGGGGCCGCGGGCATCATCGAGCGCCGCAAGCCGACGCGCCAGCTTCGCCTGGGAGTGGCCCGCTTCGACATCGTCAGTGTGTGAGGTGACGCCGTCTGGAGCAGACCCACCCGGCCACGGCTAGTTGCTGACGTTGACGACGATGACCGGGTCTTCGCCCGGGTCTCCCTTGTCGCTGAAGTACCGCATGGCCGGACTGTCGTCCCACCTCACCCTCACGTGGATGGTCCCCCCAGTCCCCAGGAGAGCCTTTCGCAGTGTTACACACCATTGTTTGGCGGCCGGATCCGCCAGAACACAGGGGAGTTGGTGCTCATCGCCGTCCACCTCGTAGCAAGCCTCGATGCTATTGATGGAGGGGCTGGAACTCTCATTGCCGATCGAGAGCACGAGATCCTTCTGGCTCTGCTGGGGGCGGGACAACCGCCCCCGCGCATAGGAGATGCCGCCCTGCTGGATGAAGGTCCTCAGGACCCTGGTGTTGCGGCTCAAGCCGAAGGCGATGCTCCCAGGGTCCTGACCGAAGCAGTAGGTACCTCCGGTGGACTTTGCCGAGGAGTAGGAGAGCTCCCCAGCGTCGTTCTTCTTCCACACCAGGTAGATCTCGTCCCCGAGGTGGGCCAGGGTCGGCTGCGTTTCGGGCTGGATATCTCCGCATGGGATCGGGGCGGGATCCTCCCAGCTCCGGCCGTTGTAGAACGAGAACCACATGCGGAAGCTGTGTTTCACGGCGTCCTTCCAGACCATGAGCGGACGCTCATAGTAGAGCGTCATGATAGGGGCCGCGTAGGTATTGTGAGGTCCGAGCACGGTACTTCCTTCTCGCCACCTGTCCTCCTCCGTTGAGTACTCCGCGGATTTGATGCACCCGGAGCCGTCCGTCCAAGTCATGACGGCCTTGTCGTCATACTCGAGGAAGACAAGCGCTGGCGTGCCATCTACGCGGATGCACACGCGCTTCTTGCCCGTCCAAGCTTTGCCGTTGAACAGTGAGTAGTAGGTGGTGGCCTGATCCGTCCACACCATGAGCATGCACGAGTGCAGGGAGACGATCGCCGGGGTCGTGGAGGTGGAAAAAGGCCCCGTCGAGTCCCGCGCGGGCAGCAGTGGCTTCCACTTATCGTTGGCGAACACCGACGAGTAGATCTGATTGTCGCAGGACGAGACCAACAGCAGCCCCTCCTGGCATGAGGCGAGCGCTGGCATCGAGGCTGAGGCGCCGTAGTTGCCCGGGATCAGCTCTGAGCACCCCCATTGGCCATCCGCCTTGCGGATCCATTGGAGCTTCTGGTCTCTGTCCAGGTAGACCACATAGAGACTGCCAGCGGCCGACGCCACCGCTGGCGAGCCATATTGATAGGGCTCAATGCAGGGGATGGTCAGAGAGGGAGTCCAGATGGAAGTGGCCTCATCGAGAGCCAGGGAGAGGGTTGGCAGGCGGGTCATGGTTGCTCCGGTGAGAGCCAGCCATGGATGGCTGGAGGGTTGTGCCTGATGCGCTCAAGGCGGGTCATGTATGGCAAACCTGGGGAAGAGCCTCCATGACAGCCGATAACAGGCGATGACAGGCGCAGCGCTCGCCCACGTGCCCCGCGGGGCTCATTCTTCCGGGCGCAGGGGAGCATCAAGGAATCGGGCGATCTCCCGCACGCGTCCATTCCACTCTGGCCCCAGGGATCTGTAGCTCTCGAGAGCAGCCGAGGCCAGCGCACGCCGGCGCTCGGGAGCACGGTCGAGCGCCGCCAGCGTACGAGCCAGGGCCCAGCGCGTCTCGGCGAGCTCCTGGGGATCCCCCGGCCCCGAGCGCTCGCGCAGCGCGAGGGACTGCTCGAGCGCGTCAAGCGCGAGGGCATGGCGCCCCCGTGCGAGGCAGGCGAGCCCCAGCCCCTTGAGCGGCGTGGCCAGGTTCGGGTGCTCTGGACCCCAACTCTTGCGCAGCACGGCCAGCGCCTGCTCGAAGTGCTGCAGTGCCGCGTCCGCATCCTCCAGCGCCAGCAGCGTCTCGCCGATGTTGCTGAGCAGGAAGCCTACGTCGGTGTGCTCGGTGCCCAGGCTCGCTTCGAGGATGCCGCGGGCCTGCTGGTAGGCCTGGAGCGAGCCAGCGTAATCCTTCAGCATGAAGCGCAGCACGCCCATGGCCATGAGGGCCTCACCCCGGCGGCGGTGTGCGGGGCCGAGCTGGCGGGAGAAGAGGGCCTCCGCCCGCTCGGCATGTGCCAGGGCCGAGGCATAGTCGCCCCGGAACATCCCGGCCAGGCTGAGGGCTTGCTCGCACTCGGCGACATGGGCCGAGTCCGTGCCATGTGAGGCGCGGAAGATACGCAGCGCCTCCTGAAGCTCACGCTCGCCCTCGGCGATCTGGCCCAACCGCTCGATCAGCAGCAGGCCGAGAGCGCGCCGGGTGGTCGCCACCTCGGGGTGATCGTCCCCCCATGCAGTACGCGTGATAGTGAGCACCCGCTGGTAATCCGCGAGCGCCCGCTTGCCCTCGCCCAGCGCGGTGAGCGCGATGGCACGGCCCCGCAGCAGCCGGACGAGCTGCACCTCCTCGACCCCTGGCGTCGCCGCGTCGAGCGCACGGCCATAGGTGGCCACCGCCTCACGGTGCTGCCCGCTCGCCATCTGGACATTGCCACGCGCCAGCTCCACGGCCAGCAGGGGCAGGCCGCCCGTGGGGTGCAGCCGGCGCAGCCACGCGTCGGCCTGGCGTACCCACGCCCGGGCCTCGTCAAGCGACGGGTGCATCATGCCGATATCACGGGCGAGCGAGAGCCATGCCTCGGCCAGCAGCTCGTCGTGCCGGTGCTCGGTGGCCGCCTGGATGGCGTCGTACAGCGTCGCGACGCCCGCTGCCAGCTCACCCCGCGCGGCCTGGAGGTTGCCCTGGGCGTGGAGCACCTCCGCGCGGAGGGGGGGATAGCGTACCTGCTCCGCGAGCTGTCCGGTGGTATCGAGCTCCCTGGCCGCGCCGGGCAGGTCCCCGGCGGCGATGAGCGCCTTGCCGCGCGCGAGCCCACGGCGCACCTGCTCCACCTGGGCCGCTGTCTGGGTGTCGGGCGGCGGAGGGAGGCCCTGCCTTAGCAACGAGGGGTCAGCGCACAGGGCGATGTCCTCCAGCCCCTCCAGGAGCGCCGCACTGTTGTCGGCAGCCTGAGCCGGGGCGGAGATGAACGCTTCGGCGGTGGCCTGCAGCGAGCCCTTGCGGCTGGCAAGACACTCCATGCGCCGGTCGAGCAGGTCCTCCGACTGGGTATGGTGTACGTGGGTCGCCTCGCAGGCGTCCTTGCGGGCCTGGAGCCACTGGCTGGCATAGCGATCGAGCGCCGCTTCGGCAGCGGTGGAGACGGCGGGCGCGTAGAGCAGTTGGGTGCCCAGGATCGCGGAGCGCACGCGCTCCAGCTGGGCCTTGTCCCAGGTGCCCGCGAGCTGCCCCGGATCCAAGGGACAAGGCGGCTCGGCTCGAAGCCGCGCGGCGGTGAGCCCCGTGGCCGAGAGCAAGGCCAGCGCGGTACCCGTCAGGGCGAGGCGGCGGCGAGCGCGGCCGTGATCTCGCGTCAGCTCGCGGAGCAGTGCCTCCATGGAGGGGAAGCGCGCCGCCGGGTCGATCGAGAGCCCCCGGTCTATCGCCTCCCACAGCCATCGCGCGTGCAATCCCCGGGGCTTCTCGCGCCGGACGGGGACCGTGCCCGGATTGCCGGAGAAGGCGCGGTCGGGGAAGGGACGCTCTCTATAGAGCGCCTCGTAGATCGCGACGCAGAAGCTGAATTGATCGCTGCGCGCATCGAGCGTCCGGTGGTGGAACTGTTCGGGCGCCATGTAGCCGGGCGTGCCGGCGAGCGCGCTGGCGTGAGCCCACGCTGGCTGGGCCTCGGGGGGAGTCACCGCCGCGGGCGGCTCTTCGAGGGAGGCCGCGGCGAGCGCCAGCCCGAAGTCCACCACCCGCACACGGCCATCGTCACCTACGAGCACGTTGTCCGGCTTGAAGTCCCGGTGCACCACGCCCGCGCGGTGGGCGGCGGCGAGCCCTGTGCCAGCATGAACGTAGGCTGCGAGCACCTCTCGCCACGTCCTGTGCGGCGCAGCCTGCCACCGGCGCAGGCTCTCGCCCTTGATGAACTCCATGGCGATGAAGACGCCGCCCTCCGCGAGCTCGCCTACCTCGTAGATGGACACCACGTTGGGGTGGGACAGCCGCGCCAGCGCCTGGGCCTCACGCAACAACCGCTCCTGCCAGGATGCCTGTCCCTGGGGCCGCACCAGCTTGATGGCCACCTTGCGCTCGAGCCGCTCGTCGAACGCCGCGAACACCACACCCATGCCCCCCACGCCGATCTGCTCGAGCAGCACGAAGTGGGAGACGCGGCGCGGTGAGGTCCCCTCGCGTGGCCCGTGAGAGCCCTGGCCGGGCGATGAGGGCGGCGGAGCGGCCAGCGTCTCCGCCGGGGAATCGCCATCACGAGCGGCTGGGGGGCGTCCCACCGTGAGCGTGCGCGGGCCTCCCACGCGTCTCGACCAGCGCTCGCGGATGCGTGTGAACATGTGCCCCCCTTGCGCATCAGATAGCACGCGGGTCGCGGGCCATCCAACCGAAGGGGGGAGGGTGTCAGGTCAGCCCCATACCTGATTGCGGATGCAGCTCAGACCGGTCACGGTTTGCACGTCAGTAGCAGGTTCGCGCCGGCGACGAAGAGCGCCTTGATTTGCTGGACGCTGCGTTCGCCGGAGTACGAGAACCGGATCTGCGTGCCACCGGGCGGCGCGCTTGTGATCGAGAAGCGGACGCCCGCGAGGGTGAACGCCGTGAAGGCGGCTCCCAGGGCAGCCCGGACCGTCAGCGTACCCCTCAGCGTAATTCCGGCGTTATCCTTCGGGCCGTCATCCCACTGCACACTGACGACGGTGTCTTTCTGGTCGCAACTGGAGACGTCGTAGGTGGTGGTGGTGCCCGTCACGCCGGAACCCACCAACTGTGTCAGATGGGAGTGGGCCTCGGCGAGCCGCAGGTGGCTCTGGAGCAGGGTGTCCAGCAAGGACCTCCGTTGCACGCTGGGGGGACGACCTCGCGTGACAGTCCACTCGCCGGTCTCAGTCAGCGTCACTGTGGCTTCTCGGCGGTTGTCGAAGTCCGCCAACGTGATGCTGGCGGCCTTAGAGTTCACGTCCGTCCAGTCGGCCAGATCGTTGGTGCCGAACGAACCGGAGGTCACGTAGAAGCTCAGCTTCGGGGAGATGGTGCGCTTGTCCCCCGGGTCAGGCGACCACGTCATACCCATGTAGCCAGCGGACGTCTGGATCCCGAAACTCATGTTGCTAAACCAGTTGTTGGCTTCGTTCTCCTTGCGGTTGAAGTTGTTGGCCGTGATCTCGATCTTATCCTTCGCGGGCGCATCCGCCCCCACGATGAGCGGACCCTTGTTCGGAGGCGCGTTCGCGTAGTTGGCGAGCCAGCCCTGGCCGAGATCGGTTTCCTGGTCGAAGCTCGAGATCACACGGGTGTGTAGCTCGACGGCTTGGTTGCTGGCACCGGCGCCGACCACGTACTGGACGGGAATGACGAACTTGTTCAGCTGCGAACCGACGTTGGGGTCGACGGAGAGATGCGCACTGGAATTGGCGAACACGCCTGGCAGTGATGCCAGCTCGTCCGGCGGCTGGAGGAACCCCCAGAAGTCCTTTGTGGATACGCCATTGTTGACCAAGTAGATCGTATATTGAGTTGCCATTTTGTGCTCCTGAGTCTGGTTGGAGTGAGCGCCCCTCCCGAAACGGAGCGGCGCTCACTCCAGAGACGGAGCTGGGCATTTCTTGTTATTTCTCTGACGAGGAGGAGCACATGAGGATGACTCACAGCCCGGTGAGTTGGCTGCCGCTGGCGGCTACCCTACTGATGGTTGGCTGCTCACCGCTGAGGCCGCCACCGGGCAAAGGGAGGGGCCTGGGTTACACGCCGCAGGGTGAAGCCGGGGCCGTGACGGCGAAGAGCCCCACCGCCAGACCGGAGCCGCGGCAGCCGCAACGGCAGCATCGCCACCGCAAGATCCGTGAGGACGTGAGCGCCTCCCTCACCCGTGAAGCGGTCCTCAAGGCTGTCAATGAAGTGACGGGCACCATGGGCGTCATCGCTGGTGCTCTCCCGAGGCTCGCGAGCAAGCCAGGAGGCCTTGGGAACAGGGTCAACGGCGCCTTCACCCGCTACATTGACTATGGCGCTGGCCAACTGCCCTGGCTCCGAGGCGCGCTGGGGGAAGTCATCCTACTGGCGGGTGTGGCCTCGGAGGTGGAAGACGAGGACATGCAGCTGGCGCTCCTGCGGCTGAGCGGCCCTCGGCTTCAGGCCGCCACCTCAGGCGGCATGCTGCTGGCGGCGTGGCTGGACTATCTGAATCTGGCGGAAGCGGTGCTTCAGAAGTGCCCTGCCTACAGTGCGGAGTGGCTGTTCAGGGACATGGAGCGAGTGCAGAAGCGGATCGCTCCCGCCATGAGGGCGCTTGCATCCATGGAGCCGGAGCAGGTGGAGGCGGCGACAGCGGCGCTGCCCGGGCTGATGGGCCAGCTCACTCAGGAATACAACTCACTGAGTAAGGCGGCTCGGGTGGCCATGGAGCGCGCCGAGCAGGCCGCCGCAGTGGCGCAGTTCATCGAGATGCTCACCGCCATGTCCACGCTGAGGTTGGCACTGCCCCGGCTGCCGCCCAGCGCTCCGGCGCTGACGGGAGTGGGGCTGGTGATGGGCTCTGGCGGCATCATGGCGGGCTCGCGGATCGTCGTCACCGTTGAGTGGGTGGAGATGATGCGCCGGCTCGTGCAGGCGGGCGTCATCTCCGCGTCAGTTGCCAGCGCTGCGGTCCGGATCCACGCCGGACAGGTGATGATGGCGCAAGCGAACGGGGAGCTGCCACAGGGGGTGCGCGACGCGCTGGGGGAGGGGCCCGAGGTTCGCGCCATGCACGAGACGGGCA
>Ga0247825_10000520_pt1 | contig 24295 bp, 22 predicted proteins | sample 13C_Vanillin_Day_FD_194413 | JGI IMG/M metagenome (GOLD analysis project Ga0247825, IMG submission 194413) | Soil microbial communities from agricultural site in Penn Yan, New York, United States - 13C_Vanillin_Day48 | ecosystem: Environmental > Terrestrial > Soil > Agricultural land | place...
GCGCGGCTGCGGGAAGGGTTCTGGAGCTACCTGCCGCTCGGGGGCCTGGTGGGACTGTTGCTGGTGGCCGAAATGGTCATCGTGCTGGGCAGCCGCTACGCGGGCTTCCGCGACGTCGACGCGCCGCCGCCCCTGCCCGCGGATTACAGCAACACCAAGGAGCTGGGCCGTCTTCTCTACACGGAGTACGTGTACCCGTTCGAGATCGCCGCCGTCATCCTGCTCGTTGCGATCGTCGCCGCCATTGCGTTGACGCTCCGCCGGCGCAAGCAGAGCAAGTACATCGACCCGGCGAAGCAGATCGCCGTGCGCCGCGAAGACCGGGTGCGCATCGTTGCCATGCCGGCCGAAAAACACAGTGACCGGTGACCAGTGACTAGCGAGGTCCGTCTAAAAGCGGGATTCCCGGTCACCGGTCACCGGTCACCGGTCACGCGGGGGAAGGGGAGAACTTGATATCGCTGTCGCATTACCTGGTGCTGGGCGCGATCCTGTTCGCGATCGCGATGATCGGCATCTTCCTCAACCGCAAGAACATGATCGTGCTGCTGATGGCGATCGAGCTGATGCTGCTCGCCGTGAATCTCAATTTCGTGGCGTTCTCGCATTTCCTGGACGACCCGTCGGGCCAGGTGTTCGTCTTCTTCATTCTGACCGTTGCGGCCGCCGAGTCGGCGATCGGGCTGGCGATCCTCGTCGCGCTGTTCCGCAACCTCAATACGATCAATGTCGAGGATCTCGACAGCCTTAAAGGGTGAGGAGTGACGCGTGAGGAGTGAGGCGAGAAATCAAGGCGTCTTTGGGTTCTATCTGACGCTGACGCCTGCCGACTAACGAATTCAATATGACAAGAATGCAGGCCCTTTATCTGCTGGTTCCGCTGGCGCCCTTGGCGGGCGCCCTGATCGCGGGCCTGTTCGGGCGCGCCATCGGGCGCGCCGGCGCGCACTTCGTGACCATTGCGCTGATGGTGGTGTCGACGGTGGGCGCGGCGATCGTGTTCTTCGACGTGCTCGGCGGCAGGACCGAGAACGTCTCCGTCTACACGTGGCTGGTGTCGGGCAACGTCCGGCTGGAGATCGGGTTCCTGATCGACCGCCTGTCCGCCACGATGATGCTGGTGGTCACCTTCGTCTCGCTGATGGTGCATATCTACACCATCGGCTACATGGCGGACGACCCGGGGTATCAACGCTTCTTCAGCTACATCTCGCTGTTCACGTTCTCGATGCTGATGCTGGTGATGGCCAACAACTTCCTGCAGCTGTTCTTCGGCTGGGAGGCTGTCGGCCTGGTGTCCTACCTGCTGATCGGCTTCTGGTATACGCGCCCCACCGCCATCTACGCCAATCTCAAGGCGTTCCTGGTGAATCGCGTCGGCGATTTCGGGTTCCTTCTGGGCATCGCGCTGGTGCTCATGTACTTCGGCACGCTGCAATACGATGCCGTGTTCGGCTCGGCCCGCACGCTGTCCTCCAATACCATCGAGGTCTTCCCGGGCGCGCCCTGGTCGCTGATGACCGTCGTCTGCATCCTTCTATTCATCGGGGCGATGGGCAAGAGCGCGCAGTTCCCGCTGCACGTCTGGCTGCCCGACTCGATGGAGGGCCCGACCCCGATCTCGGCGCTGATTCACGCCGCGACCATGGTGACTGCCGGCATCTTCATGGTGGCGCGCATGTCGCCCCTGTTCGAGCTCTCCGAGACCGCGCTGTCGGTCGTGCTGGTGATCGGGGCGATCACCGCGCTCTTCATGGGGCTGGTCGCGATCGTCCAGAACGACATCAAGCGGGTGGTTGCGTACTCCACGCTCTCGCAGCTCGGCTACATGACCGTCGCCCTGGGCGCCTCGGCCTACGCCGCCGGCATGTTCCATCTGGTGACTCACGCCTTTTTCAAGGCGTTGCTGTTCCTCGGGGCGGGGTCGGTCATCATCGCGCTGCATCACCAGCAGGACATGCGCCACATGGGCGGCCTCAAGAAATACATGCCGGTGACCTACTGGACGATGTTCATCGGCGCCCTGGCGAGCGCCGGCATTCCCGGGCTGTCGGGGTTCTTTTCCAAGGACGCCATCATCGAGGCGGTGCATCTTTCGAAGCTGCCGGGGGCGGGATTCGCCTGGTTCTGCGTGCTCTCGTGCGTTTTCGTGACTGCGCTTTACACCTTCCGGCTGCTGATCATGACCTTTCACGGCCCCGAGCGCTTTCACGATGCAGCCGGCCATCACGACGTCGATCACGGCAAGCCGGCGCACGGCGCGCAGGGTCAGGCCCATGCCCATGCGCCGCACGAGTCGCCCTGGGTGGTCACGGTGCCGCTGGTGCTGCTCGCCATCCCGTCTATAGGTGCGGGCTGGGTGATCGGCCCGGTGCTGTTCGGCGGCTACTTCGGCGGCGCGATCGTCGTGGATCCAGCCCACGATGTCCTCGCTGAGATGGGCAGGCAGTTTCACGGCGTGATAGGCATGATCACGCACGCCTTCGGCACCGCGCCCTTCTGGCTCGCAGTGGCCGGCATTGCCACCGCGGTCTACCTTTATGTTTTCCGGCCGCACCTGCCCGGCGAGATCCGCCGGCGCGCGGGCTTCCTCTACACCATCCTCGAGCGCAAGTACGGCTTCGACGAGGCCTACCAGCGCGTGTTCGGCAACGGCGCGGTGCGCTTCGGCACGGGGCTGTGGAAGGGGGGCGACGTCGCGGTGATCGACGGGCTGATGGTCAACGGCTCGGCCCGGCTGATCGGGTGGTTCGCCTCGGTATCGCGCTACATCCAGTCCGGCTACATCTATCACTACGCCTTCGCGATGATCATCGGGATCCTGATCCTGCTGACGCTGGCGTTCATGAGATGAGCGGCCAATGCTGACTGGAATGAACCTGCTCTCGCTCGCCATCTGGATCCCGATCGCGGCCGGCGTGCTCGTGCTCGCCACGGGCTCGGACGGCAACGCGCGGATCGCCCGGGTCATCGCGCTCGTCGGCGCGATCCTCGGGTTCGCCGTCACGCTGCCGCTCTATACCGGCTATAACCCTCAGCTCAGCGGCTTCCAATTCGAGGAGCGGCTGCCCTGGATCGAAAGCTTCAACGTCTACTATCACCTCGGGATAGACGGCATTTCGCTGCTGCTGATCCTGCTGAACAGCTTCACGACCGTGCTGGTGGTCATCGCCGGCTGGGAAGTGATCAAGGAGCGCGTCGCCCAGTACCTGGCGGCGTTCCTGTTCCTGTCGGGCTTCATGAACGGGGTGTTTTCGGCGCTCGACGCGCTGCTGTTCTACGTGTTCTTCGAGGCGACCCTGATCCCGATGTTCATCATCATCGGGGTGTGGGGCGGTCCCAACCGGGTCTACGCGGCGGTCAAGTTCTTTCTCTACACCCTGCTGGGCTCGCTGCTCGCGCTGGTCGCGCTGATTTACCTCTACAACCTATCGGGCGGCAGCTTCTCGCTGATCGACTATTACCAGCTGCCGATTCCGCTCATGCCGCAGGTGCTGATCTTCCTCGCCTTCATGACGGCGTTCGCGGTCAAGGTTCCGATGTGGCCGGTGCATACCTGGCTGCCGGACGCGCACGTGGAGGCGCCCACCGGCGGCTCGGTCGTGCTGGCCGCCATCATGCTGAAGCTCGGCGCCTACGGCTTCATCCGCCTGTCCCTGCCCATCGTCCCCGACGCGAGCCACTCCCTGGCGGGCTTCGTCATCGCGCTTTCCCTGATCGCGGTGGTGTACATCGGGCTCGTGGCCCTCGTCCAGTCGGACATGAAGAAGCTGATCGCCTACTCCTCGATCTCCCACATGGGGTTTGTCACGCTCGGCATCTTCGTATTCAACGCGCACGGCATGGAAGGGGCGATCATCCAGATGATCTCGCACGGCTTCGTGTCGGGCGCGCTGTTCCTGTGCGTGGGCGTGCTCTACGACCGCGTCCATTCGCGGCGGATCGCGGACTACGGCGGCGTGGTCAACACGATGCCCGTGTTCGCGGCGCTGTTCATGCTGTTCGCGATGGCGAATTCGGGGCTGCCCGGCACGAGCGGCTTCGTCGGCGAGTTCCTGGTCATAATGGGCGCGGTCAAGGTGAATTTCTGGTACGCGGCGCTCGCCGCCAGCACCCTGATCTGGGGGGCGGCTTACACGCTGTGGATGTACAAGCGGGTGATCTTCGGCGCGGTCGCCAACGACCGCGTTGCCGGCCTGCGCGACCTCAATGGCCGCGAGTTCCTGGTCCTGGGACTGCTCGCGCTCGCGGTGCTGGTGATGGGCCTATGGCCCAATCCCTTCGCCGAGGTGCTGCACGCCCCGGTGAACGAGCTGCTGAACCACGTCATGCAGACCAAGCTGCGATAGGGAAGGGAACGAGGCCATGTCCTACATTACCCCGCTGCTTCCCGCCTATCCCGAGATCCTGCTGCTCGGGATGATCTGCGTGATCATGGTGGCTGACCTCTTCGTCAGCGACGACAACCGCTTCCTGACCTACGCGCTGACGCAGCTTACCCTGGTCGGCTGCTTCCTCACCACGCTGCTCACCGCCGGCATCGAGCCCGTGACGACCTTCAGCGGGATGTTCGTGGACGATCTCATGGCGGACGTGCTGAAGCTGATGCTGTACTTCGGCGTCGCGACGTTGCTGGTCTATTCGCGGCCGTATATCACGGCGCGCGGACTGTTCCGCGGGGAGTTCTTCGTGCTCGCGCTGTTTGCGACGCTCGGCATGATGATCATGATCTCGGCCAGCCATCTGCTCACGCTTTACCTCGGGCTCGAGCTGTTCTCGCTTTCCCTGTATTCGATGGTGGCGCTGCAGCGCGATTCGGCAACCGCCACCGAGGCCGCCATGAAGTATTTCGTGCTCGGCGCGCTGGCGTCGGGCATGTTGCTCTACGGCATGTCCATGCTTTACGGCGCGACCGGCACCCTGGCGATCGCTCAGCTCGCGGACGTGATCCTGACCGGCAATGCGCGGGACCCGGTGCTGGTCTTCGCGCTGGTCTTTATCGTGGCGGGGCTGGGCTTCAAGCTCGGCGCCGTGCCGTTCCACATGTGGGTGCCTGACGTTTATCACGGGGCGCCCACCGCGGTGACCATCCTCATCGGCACGGTTCCCAAGCTGGCGTCCTTCGCCTTCATCATCCGGCTGCTGGTCCAGGGCCTCGGCGCCGAGCAGCTGGTTGCGGAGTGGCAGCAGATGCTGATCGTCATGGCGGTGCTCTCGCTGGTAATCGGCAACGTGACGGCGATCGCGCAGACCAATCTCAAGCGGATGCTGGCCTACTCCACCATTGGCCACATGGGCTTCCTGCTGCTGGGCATACTTTCGGGGGACGTCGTCGGATACGGCGCCAGCATGTTTTACGCCGTCGTCTACGTGCTGATGAACCTCGGCGCGTTCGGCATGATCCTGCTGCTTTCCCGCGGGGGCTTCGAGGCCGAGAACCTGGAGGACTTCAAGGGGCTCAACCAGCGCAGCCCCTGGTATGCCTTCCTCATGCTGCTGCTGATGTTCTCCATGGCCGGGGTGCCGCCCACGGTCGGCTTCTACGCAAAGCTGGTGGTCCTGCAGGCAGTGCTCAACGCCGAGGCGTGGTGGTCCGTGCCGCTCGCGACGGTGGCCGTGCTTCTGTCCGTGATCGGCGCGTTCTATTACCTGCGGCTGGTGAAGCTGATGTACTTCGATGCCCCGACGGAAGCGGCGCCCATCGCGCCCCGCACCGATGTTCGCGTGATCCTGAGCCTGAACGGCCTGGCCATGCTGGGGCTCGGCATCTTTCCCGAGCAATTGCTGGCCCTGTGCCTGAGCTCCATTCAGCTGTCGTTGTAGGGGCGCTGATCTGTACCGGTTGCTGAGCGCGCGGTGATCCTCGCATCGCCCGCAAGGCTTTTCCAGGATTGAGCCATGGCCGATTCCAAGCACAAGGATTTCACCGAGCACCCGCGCAGTTCCAGGACCGTCTATAAGGGGCGGCTGCTGCATGTCCTCGAGGACGAAGTAACGCTGCCCGACGGGCGCGGCGCGCGGCGCGAATACGTGCGGCATCCCGGCGCCGCCGCGATCGTGCCGTTTCTCGACGCCGCCACCGTGCTGCTCGTGCGCCAGTACCGCTACCCGCTCGGACGTCATTTCCACGAGATCCCGGCGGGCAAGATCGATGCGGGAGAAACCGCGCTGCAGGCGGCACAGCGCGAGCTCAAGGAAGAGTGCGGTTGCACGGCCTCGGAGTGGGTGCAGCTGACCACCATCCATCCCTGCATCGGATATTCCGACGAGCGAATCGAGCTGTTCGCGGCACGCGGGCTGACCGAAACCGGTCTCGCGCCCGACGACGGCGAGTTTCTGGAGTCCGTTCCGGTGAAGCTCGACGAAGCGATGCGCTGGCTGAGAGACGGCCTGATTACCGACGAGAAGACCATCATCGGCCTGCTGTGGGCCGATAAGTTTTTCCCGTAACTCGGAGTCCTGGGGGCGGACAGTCTTCGGACTTCCGCTTTCGCGGCTCAGGCGGCGCTTGCGGCGCGTCCGTCGGTCACGAGCTTGGTCCCGCGCTCCAGCGGGACGGGGTGCTGGAACAGATAGCCCTGCCCGAACTGGGTGCCCATGCCGAGAAGCAGGTTGAGCACCTCGGGGGTCTCCACCCATTCCGCGATGACTTGTTTGTCGAGGCCGCGCGCAACGTCGTTCAGGGCGCGCACGAAGATGCGGCTGCCCTCGTCGGTGGCCAGGTCGCGGATGAAGCTGCCGTCGATCTTGAGGTAGTCGACGTCGAAGCGCTTGAGGTAATAGAACGAGCTGAACCCCGCGCCGAAATCGTCGAGCGCGAAGCGGCATCCCATCTCCTTCAGCCGCTTGATGAAGGTCAGCGTGACGTCGATCTCGGACATCGCCGCCGTTTCCGTGATCTCGAACACCAGCTGGTTGGGATTCACGCCGCTGTCGCGCAGCATGGTCATGAAGCGCCGGATCCAGTGCTGGTCCGAGATGGACACGCGCGAGAGATTGACGAAGTAGCGCAGCTTGCGGTTAGCCTGTCCGCTCGCGCGCAGGTAGGCGAGCAGCTTCTCGACCACTCGCATGTCGATTTCCTGGATCAGCCCGAGCGACTCGGCGAGCTCGATGAAGTTGCCCGGCAGGATGAGGCCGCCGCTCTCGTCGCGGATGCGCACCAGGACCTCGTAATGCACCGGCTTGCGGTCGCGCAGGCGCACGACCGGCTGGTGGAACAGGACCAGGCGATCGTCGTCGAGCGCGTCGCGCAGCTTCTTCGCCCAGTGGATGCGTCGGTGCGTGCTGCGCAGGCTGTCGGACGCCTGGTCGAAGAGAACATGGCGATTGCGGCCGAGATCCTTGGCCTGGTACATCGCGATGTCCACGTTCGAGAGCAGGGCGAGCACGTCGGCGCCGTGGAACGGGTAGAGCGCGATGCCGGCCGAAGCAGCGAGACTCGAGATGACCTTGTCTTCGGCGGCCTGGAAGCGATAGCGCCGCACGGCATCCAGCGCCTGTTCCGCGACGTCGATCGCATCCTTGCGCAGCGCGGCGGGCAGGTGCAACGCGAACTCGTCTCCGCCCAGCCTGAACAGCTCCCCGTCGACTGTGCGGGCCACATCGCGCAGCACGCTGCCCACGCCGACGATGAGCTGGTCCCCGGTGCGGTGGCCGAAGTTGTCGTTGATGTACTTGAAATGATCGATGTCGAGAAAGAGCAGGGCGCCGACGCCGTCGGACTGCAGAGCCTGCTCGAGCCGCCGCTGCAGGCTGTGCCGGTTGGGCAGGTCGGTGAGGCTGTCGTGCAGGGCGAGGTGCTCGATGCGCTGCGCGGACAGCTGCTCCTCGGTGATGTCGCGCGCGGTACCGCGGATCGCGAGTATCGCGCCGCCGTCGTCGAGCGCCACACGCGCGTTGATGCCGATCCAGCGGTCCTCGCCCTTGGCGGTCACGAGGCGCGTCACGTAGTGCTGGACTTCGCCGTTGCGCCGCAGGGTCGCCAGGAAGCGGCGATTCGAGATGTGCGACGTGCCGGCCTCGAAGTCGAAGAAGCAGCGGCCGATGAGATCCCTGGCGGCAAGCCCGAAGATGCTGTTGGCCGCCGCGTTGAGATAGGTAAAGCGGCCTTGCGAGTCGGTGGTCCAGATCAGGTCGTGCGAGGTCTCGACCAGGTCGCGGTAACGGTTCTCGCTCTCGAGCAGCAGCTGGATGATCCGCCGCTTCTCCGCGAGCGATTTGCGGATCGTCGCGATCTCCTGGTTGGTCCTGTCCGCGCCGGCGGACAGGCCGGTGCCGGTGAGGCGGTCGATCAGCTCTCGTGAATAGCGCCGGTGCCCGCCGCCCGTGCGCCCGGCCACGAGCACTCCCTGCTCGTCCCAGCGTCGCAGCTTCTGGATCGGAATACTCAGCATCTCCGAAACCTGCTGAATGGTGTATTCCGTGCTCGGCTTGTCCGCGGCCACTTCCGCCCCCCTGTCAGGCGACGCTCGCCCCGCGGGCGCGGGTCGAGAGTTTTTGCGCTTGTTTCGGCTCATGAGTCTAGCAGACGCGGACTATGCCGGGAGCAACCGTGGCTCAGTGAATCTGTTGCGAATCGTTGAAGCCGTTCTGGCGCGAAACCAGGCGGTGCATGAGCTTCAGATCGCGCGGGTTGAGCCGCAGGGCGCTATCGACCCAGATCTCGACGACGTCCAGCAACTCCTTGAATTCAAGGCGGTGCACCGCCCGCCGGGCCGCGGCCAGACCCGCCAGGCCGTTGCGGCTCCGGCCGCGACGCCGGATGAGCGCAGCCACCGCGTCCTCGCCGCCCCCGTCCTCGGCCACCGCGTCGATCACGCCCATGGCCGCCATCTCGTCCGCGCTGTAAATCTTGCCGCTGGTAATCAGCTCCTCGGCGCCGCGCTGGCCGATGCGGCGCTCCAGGAACGAGTAGGCACCCATGCCAGGAAAGAGGTTGAACAGAATCTCGGGAAACCCGAAGCGGGAGCGCTTTTCGGCGATAATGACATCGCTCGACAACGCCGCCTCGAATCCGCCTCCCAGGCATTCGCCCTGTACCAGGGAGACCGTCGTGACCGGCAATTCATGGCTGATGTAGTTGCGGTACAGCACGTCGATGCACGCCCGTCCGTAGCGTAGCAGCCCCTGGCGGTCATGGCTGTCGATGAGCTGCCTGAACAGATCGAGATCCCCGCCCAGGTTAAACACGCCGTGCTTGCCGGAAGCAAGCACGACGTACTCGATGTCGTGCTCCTCGCCGAAGCAGTCGATGCGCGCGTTGCTCGCCGCGAGGAATTCGTAGTACGCGCGGATGTCGGCAAGCAGGGCAGGGTTGAAGCAGGGCCGCGGTTCCGGCGTCCAGCGCGACCAGATGGCTCTCGCGTCCTTGTCGTAGTGGACGCTCAACTGCGGCGAAAAGCTGAGCGCGATGCCGGTCGGCATCGGCTGCGTGGCGGGAACATGGCGCGCTTCGAGGATGGCGGAAGGGACGTGCATTTCCATGATGGCTCTCCCTGCGGGGTGAGGTTTTTGGGCAAGAAAACCGATGTGATCTATGTCACGCTTCGATTTAATGCCAGCTACCCGTTAAAAAGCAAATCTAACATTTTGATAGATTTAAGATTTAGTGTTTAGAAACAGGCATTAACAGTATTTCGCCGTGGCGCTTCGGCTACACCTAAGCCCTTGTTCTGTTGCAGAAAGCGCAGCAGCGAAAATCGTATTGGCAGGACACTGGCATTGTTTGACGAGTCTTCGATGGCAGCTAATAATCCGGTTTAAATACAAATTGTAAGTCCTTGTGCTAATCCGCTTTTTAAGATTTGTGCTCAAGCACCTCTACCGTATTCGCGTGGAGGGCGACGCCACGGTACTGCGCGAGGGGCGCGTACTGATCGTAGCCAACCACGACTCGATGCTCGATGGCGCGCTGCTGGGCCTCTTTCTACCGGCCCCGGTGACGGTCGCGATCGCGGGCGATGGGCTGCGCAATGGCCTGGTGCGGATGCTCATGCGCGGTGTGCGCCACGTCCTGCTGGATCCGGCGCGCCCCCTCGCGCTGAAGCGGCTGATCCGGCTGGTGGAACGCGGCCGTCCCGTCGTGGTATTTCCTCAGGGGCCGGCGACCGCTACGGGCAGCCTGACCAAGATCTATGATTCGGCCGCCGTCATCGCCGCGCGCTGCGGCGCACGCATCGTCCCGGTCCGCATCACCGGCACGCTCTTTACGCGCTTCGCTTCAGTGGGCGGGCGTTTCCCCCGCCGCCTTTTCCCTGCCATCACCATCCGCATTCTCGAGCCGCAATCCCTTCCGGCCGCGGCGCATCTGCCGGGAAAGAAAAGACGGCGCATGCAGGCCGATGCGCTGCTCGCGCTCATGCAGCACATGATCTTTGCATCGCGCCGGGACGCGACATTGTTTGAAGCGCTCCTCGACGTGGCGCGCCTGCATGGCCGGTCGACCCGCATTCTCGAGGACACGCAGCGCCACCACAGCTACGGCGACCTCATCAAGGCGAGCCTCGCGCTGGGTCGCCTGGGGAGCAAGCTTTCGGACGAGGGGGAAGTGGTTGGCGTGCTGATGCCGAACGTCGCGGCGACGGTCGGTCTGCTGTTCGGGCTCGGGGCCATGGGGCGGACCCCGGCGTTGCTCAACTACTCCGCCGGGCCCGACGCGCTGCTGAGTGCCTGCATCGCCTCGGGAATCAAGACGCTCATCACGTCGCGGCGATTCGTGGAAGTCGCGAAGCTCGGACCCTCGATCGCCGCGCTCAGCACCGTGCGCATCGCCTACCTGGAAGACCTGCGCGGGCAGTTCGGGCTCCTCGACAAGCTCTGGTTGATGGGCTGGGCCCTGTGGCGGCCGCGCGCGGTAATGCGCAGCCGGGATCCGGGCGCGACCGCCGTCATCCTGTTTACGTCGGGCTCGGAGGCGCGTCCCAAGGGAGTGGCCCTCAGCCATCGCGCGATCCTCGCGAACATCGCCCAGATCGGCGCGGTGATCGATTTCAGCCCCAACGACAAGTTCCTCAGCTCCCTACCGGTTTACCATTCCTACGCACTGACAGCCTGCACGCTGCTCCCGCTGCTTTCGGGCACGCGCGTTTACCTGTACACCACACCGCTGCACTATCACGTCATTCCGGAGCTCGCGTATACGCGCGCCTGCACCTACGTATTCGGGACAAGCACGTTTCTCGCGCACTACGCGCGCCAGGCCCATCCCTATGACTTTCACACGACCCGGGTCGTCGTGTCGGGCGCCGAGAAGCTCAACCCGGAGGTCGCGGCCGTCTGGCTGAACAAGTTCGGGCTGAGGATCATGGAGGGCTATGGGGCGACCGAGTGCGCGCCGGTGCTGAGCCTCAATACGCCGCTGTGCTACCGGCCCGGCACCGTGGGACGGCTGCTCCCGGGCATCGAGCACCGCGTGCTGCCCGTCCCCGGCATCGCGCGCGGCGGCGTGCTGCACGTGCGCGGCCCCAACGTCATGCGCGGCTACTACCTGTACGACCATCCTGCGGAGCTGCAGCCGGTGGCGTCCGAGGCGGGCGAGGGCTGGTATAACACCGGAGATGTCGTCGAGCTGGACGAGGACGGCTTCGTCACGATTCACGGCCGCGTGAGGCGCTTCGCGAAGATTGCCGGCGAGATGATCTCGCTGGAAGTGGTGGAGCGCATCGCGCATCACGCCTCGCCGGCTCATCAGCACGCCGCGACGCTGGAGCTCGTGTCGCAGAGCGGCGAGAGCACGGTGTTGTTCACCACCGACCCGCGACTCGATCGCATCGCGTTGCAGCGGGCCGCGCGCGAACTGGGCGCCCAGGACCTCGCCGTGGCGCGTCGGGTCGTCCACGTCGCGTCGCTTCCGCTGCTCGGCAGCGGCAAGACCGACTACGTTCAGTTGCGCAGTTTCGCCGATCTGGCCCGGACCGGCTCCGCCCTTCGGCCCGCGTAATCCCGCGGTGGCCGGCTCCACCCGCGCCGCGTCACTGCTTTCCCCGCCTCGGACCCTCGCCGCCGGGGTGTATCATGCTTTGACCACTCCGCCGCCTGTCGCGGCACTCGATGGAGGAGACCATGGCAAAAGGCAAAGGGAAGAGCAGCGTTTACCGCGTGACCGAAGTGATCGGGACCAGCCACAGTTCCTGGGAGGACGCGGCGCGCAACGCGGTCGAGACCGCCGCGCGCACGCTGCGCGATCTTCGGGTCGCCGAGATCACGAAGACCGATCTCGTAATCGAGGACGGCAAAGTCGTCGCTTACCGGGCGCGCGTGAGCCTCTCGTTCAAGTACGAGGGGTGAGCGCGCCTCGGCAGCCTCATTTCTTCTTCTTTTTCTCCGCCGGCTCGTCGGCAATCGGCGGCAGCGAGCGCAGGTAGGCAATCATGGCCGACAGGTCCTGCGCCGTGAGCTGGCTGGTCGTGTTGCGAATCACCTCGCCCATTTCCTCCGCGGGCACGTCGCCATCGGACGTGGTTCCCGTGGTCAAGAATTCCTTCAGTTCCCCGTCGCCCCACTTCTTGAGTCTGGTCGGCGTGAGGTTGGAGGCATCCGGCGTGCCGGCAAGGAACCGGTCGCGCCGCGTGCCTCCGAGGAAGTTGCGCGGTGTGTGGCATTCCCCGCAGTGGCCGAGCGCCTGGACGAGATAGGCGCCGCGGTTCACGACGTCCGATACGCCGGGAATCGACGCGAAAGGTCCCGGGGTGAAGAAGAACCACTTCCAGAAGGTGATGAGGAAGCGCCAGCTGAAATAAAAGGGCAGCTCGTGCTCGCGGCTCTTCTGGCTGCTCTGCGGGAGGGTGCGGAGGTAGGCCCACAAGTCGCGCAGGTCCGCGTCGTTGATCTTCGTGAAAGACGGATAGGGAAACGCCGGGAAATAGTTCGCGCCGTCGGGGCGCCGGCCGTGGCGCATGGCTCGGATGAAGTCCGCCTCGCTCCAGCGCCCGATTCCGGCCTGCGGGTGCGGCGTGATATTCGGCCCGTAGAACGTTCCGAAGGGCGTCTTGAGCTCGCGTCCGCCGGCATAGGGCGCCGCGCCTTGCTTTGCTTCCGTATGGCACCCCAGGCAACCGCCGGCCTTGGACAGATACTCGCCGCGTTTCGCATCGCCCTGGGCCCCGGCGGGCATTGCACCGGCGGCAAGCAGCAGCACCATCAGGGTCCGGCTCAGGATACTCAGCATGTTGGGCTCGTGATTGGGTGTGTGGAAAGAAAAACCCCGCCGCAGCGGGGTTGTTTCGCCGGACGGAACGGGACTATTTTGCCCGGAAGTCGTTGTGACAGCCGCCGCAGGTCTTGCCGAGCTCTCCCGCCGCCGTCTTGAATGCCGCCTCGTCGCCCTTGCTGACGGAAGCCAGCTTGGTCGCCGCCTTCTGGAAGCGGTCAGACGCTTCCTTGAACTTGTCGGCGTTTTCCCAGATTGCCGGCAACGCCCGGTTTTTGACATCGGAGTCCTTGGTATTGGCATGGAACCCGTCCCACGGCATCTTGCTCAATGCCTCGAGGAAATCCGCGTTGCGGTCGGCCACTTCGGCGTTGAAGGGGACTTTCCCTTGCGCCATCCCGTTTACCGGCCCAAAGTACTTGCCGATCAGCGTCATCGCGGCCTGCCGCTGCTTGACCAGCACCTCGGGCTTGGCCTGCGCGTAGACCGTCGTGGCGTATCCGGCCCCCGCGCCCATGGCGACGGCGAGACAGGCCGAAAAAAGCTCTTTCTTCATGCAGTTCTCCTCTCAGTTGGATATCCGGACATCATGCGGCATGCAACATACCACAGTCCCTAACAGCCCGGGACCGGTCGCTATTCCATGGTCGGCAATCGCCCGGGGCGGTGGGAAGCCCTATCCCATCATATGAAATCCGCCCGGCTGCTGCGGTTACGCTTGATCTCCCCGCGGCGCTTCTTCCGGTCGAGACGGCGCTGCCGCGAGGCCCGGGTGGGGCGGGTTGCCCGGCGTTCCTTGGGTGGAATCGCGGCCGCGCGCGCCAGCGCAATCAGGCGGGAAATGGCATCGCGCCGGTTGAGCTCCTGGCTGCGGAAGCGGTGCGCCGTGATGACAAGCACGCCGTCCCGGTTCACGCGGTTTGCACCCAGCGCGCGCAATCGCTCGCGCACCGGCGGAGGCAATGATGCGGAATGCCGGATATCGAAGCGCAACTGTACCGCGGTGGCGACCTTGTTGACGTTCTGCCCCCCGGGTCCGGACGCGCGGATGAACGACAGCTCGATCTCGCTCTCGTCCAAAGTAATGCCCGGCGCAATGACAATCATGGCTGAGTGTAAGGCGCGCCCCGCCGCGCAAACAAGCGGGTACAATTATTGAAATCAGCGGACTTGTCATAAAGGGACCATGTCTGGAGAGTCATTCAGGGGCCGAGCCCTGGGCGCACTGGCGCTGATCCTCGCCGCTTCGACGGGACATGCCCATCACGGGTGGAGCGAGTACGACAGCTCCAAGCCGCTCGAGCTGACGGGCAAGATCGAGGAATCCGGTTATGAGCACCCGCATGGTCATATCCGGCTTGCCGCCCCGGGAAAGACCTGGCTCGTGGTGCTCGCGCCGCCGTCGCGCATGCGCGCGCGCGGGCTGCCGCCCGAGGCGCTGAAGACCGGCAACCGGGTCACGGTGCTCGGCTATGCCAATCGCAACAAGCCCGAGGAGATGCGCGCCGAGCGGATCGTCGCGGGCGGCAAGACCGTCGAACTGCGCTGATGCAGCCGGATGGCGGCGCGACCGCGTTCAACTGGATCGAGCGCTCGGCGCTGGCGACCGCAATGCGCCAGGAGCTCTGGCTGTACCCCTCGGTCGAGATTCTGCACATCTGGGGCTTCGTGATCCTCGTGGGCTCCATCGCCATGCTCGATTTCCGGCTGCTCGGCCTGTCGCGGTCGATCCCGGTCAGCCGCCTGTCGCGGCATTTGCTGCCCTGGACTTGGGGCGCGCTCATCGTGATCGTGCCCACCGGGTTGCTGATGTTCATGGCGCACGCAGGGGATTTTGTGTCCAACCGCGCCTTCGTGATCAAGCTCACCTTGATATTCGCTGCGGCGATCAACGCGGCCGCCTTTCACCTCGGGCCCTACCGCTGGGTCGCGCAGTGGGATAGCGGCGTCGCCACGCCGCCGGCGGCTAAACTCCACGCGGCGCTGTCGCTGCTCATCTGGATGGGGGTCATTGCATGCGGACGATTGCTGGCATACCTCTGATCCCCCGCGCGGGCTATGCACTCGGCTTCATGGCGTGCGCCGGGCTGATTGCCTTCGCGCTGTATCTTCAGTATTACCAGTACCAGGATCCCTGCCCGTTGTGCATCCTGCAGCGGGTGGTCTACATGGTGCTGATGGGCCTTTTCCTGGTCGCCGCGCTCCACGGACCGGGCCGCGCCGGCGCGTATTGCTACGGCGGACTGCTGATTGCCACCGCCGGCATAGGCGCTGCGATCGCCGCGCGACACGTCTGGCTGCAATACCTGCCGCCCGATCGCGTGCCCGAGTGTGGTCCGGGACTCGAGTTCACGCTCAGGAAATTTCCGCTGTTCGACGCGCTGGAGAAAATCCTTGCCGGCAGCGGACAGTGCGCCGAGGCGACCTGGAAATTTCTCGGCCTGACCATTGCCGGCTGGTCGCTCGTCTGGTTCGTGTTGCTGGGATTGTTCGCCGTTTATCTCACCGTGAAGGGCGTGAGGCGGCAAGCGGGGACAGCCGGGGCGGGATAACCGCCGGCTGCCCGACGGGAAACCCGGTTACGCGGGTATATCCGGCTCGAGCTGGCGCTCGAGCAGCGCGATCTGGTCTTTGAGGAAGAGTTTGCGTTTCTTGAGTCGTTGCAACTGGAGCTGGTCCTGCGCGGTGCTTTCAGAGAGGCGGACTATGACGTCATCAAGATCCCGATGCTCCGTTTGTAGTTGATTTATTTTCTGCTTCAGACCCTGCACGTCGGCGACATGTATCATGGGCGGCCCTCCATCCAACGTTACACGCGTAATTCAGTATAGTCCCAATATTTTCAAAAAACGAGCCCTGCGGCCGCGCATTGCAGGGCTGCCATGAGTGAACGAGTTGAAAATAACCTGCTGTTTTTCCGTGACAAGCCGGCGCAGTCGCGCGGCATGAGGACAAGTCCGTGACCACGCCCATATTGATCCATGTCAACGGGCAGCGACAGGAGGTGCGCGCCGATGCGGATACCGCGCTGCTCTACGTGCTGCGCAACGATCTCAAGCTCAAGGGGGCACGCTTCGGCTGCGGCCTGGGCCAATGCGGCGCCTGCACGGTGCTGGTGGACGGCCGCCCGGTGCAGTCCTGCGATTTTCCGCTCTCTGCCGCGGTCGGCAAGACGATCACGACGATCGAGGGGCTCGCCGCGAACGGCAAATTGCACCCGTTGCAGCAAGCCTTCGTCGATGAGCAGGCGGCGCAATGCGGCTATTGCATCACCGGGATCATCATGAGCGCCAAGGCGCTGCTCGATGCCAATCCGCGGCCGACGGACGCGGATATTCGCGCCGCCCTGAAGGGCCACTTGTGCCGCTGCGGCACGCACCAAAGAATTATTCGCGCCATTCGCCGCGCTGCGGGGGAGGCAGCGTCATGAGCCAACCCCTGCCGCCGCGCAAGTTGCCGGGGAACCTCAACACGAATCGCCGCCTCGACCGGTGGCTGCGCATCAACCGCGACGGCACGGTTTCGGTGTTCCCGGGCAAGGTCGAGATCGGGCAGGGCATCCTCACTGCCCTGGCGCAAATCGTCGCCGAGGAGCTCGACGTGGCGCTCGAGCGCATCCGGCTGTCGCCCACCGATACCCGCTACAGCCCCGACGAGGGCATGACTTCGGGCAGCCAGTCGATCACCGACGGAGGCGCTGCGCTGCGCTACGCGGCCGCGGAAGCGCGCGACTTGCTGCTGCAACGGGCTGCGGCGAAGCTCGGTGTCTCGATCGAGCAGTTGACCGTGGCAGATGCCGTTATCGAGGCGCGCACCGGCGGCCGGGTGTCCTACTGGGATCTCGCCACCGATGATCTGCTCGCGCGCGAGGCAACCGGGGAGATTCGTCCCAAGCCCGCCTCCGCCCACAGGATCATCGGGACGTCCGCGCCGCGCCGCGACATCCCCCCGAAAGTCACCGGCGTCCCGATCTACGTTCACGACCTCGATCTCCCGGATATGCTGCACGCACGCGTGGCGCGCCCGCCGAGCTACGAGGCGCGTCTCATTTCGCTCGACGAAACCGAAATCCGCGCATTGCCCGGCGTAGTGGCCGTGGTGCGGGACGGAAGCTTCGTCGGCGTCATCGCCGAGCGCGAGGAGCAGGCCATCCGGGCGCTGACGCGGCTCAAGCGCATCGCGCGCTGGAGCGAGCCTGCCGCGTTGCCGGACACGACCGACCCGCGGTTCCTGCTCAAGGAATCGACCGAGGATGAGACGATCAGCGAGAAGCAGGACGATGGCGCCCGCGCGCGCCAGGGCCGGATAGTCGAGGCCGAGTATTCGAAGCCCTATATTGCGCACGCGTCGATCGGGCCGTCGTGCGCCGTCGCGCGTCTCGACGGCGACCGCTATACCGTCTGGACGCACAGCCAGGGGGTCTACCCGTTGCGCCGCGATCTTGCGCAGGTGCTCGGCGTTGACGCGGAGCGGGTCGCGGCGATCCATATGGACGGCGCCGGCTGCTACGGTCACAACGGGGCCGATGACGCCGCGCTCGATGCCGCCCTGCTGGCGCGCGCCGTCCCGGGCCGCCCCGTTCGTGTGCAGTGGATGCGGGAAGACGAGTTCACATGGGAGCCATTCGGGCCCGCCATGGTGGTCCGCCTGCGGGGCGCGCTGGACGCGGACGGGCAGGTCGTGGACTGGCACGAGGATATCTGGAGCAACTCGCATAGCACGCGGCCCAGCGGGCTGGGCGGCATCAATCTGATGGCTTCGTGGCATCTCGCGCAACCGTTCAAGCCGGCGCCGCCCCGCAACCCGCCGCTGCCCGGTGGCGGCAGTCATCGCAATGCCATCCCGCTCTACGAGTTTCCCAACCAGCGCGTCACCAATCGGCTCATCAAGCGCATGCCGGTGCGCGTGTCGGCGCTGCGCGCGCTGGGTGCCACGGCGAACATCTTCGCGATCGAGTCGTTCATGGACGAGCTCGCGGCCGCGGCGGGCGTCGATCCGGTGGAGTTCCGCCTGCGCCATCTCAAGGATCCGCGCGCGCGCGCGGTGATCGAAACGGTCGCGGCCAGGGCCGGGTGGCGCAAGGGCGAGAAAGGCGATGGCTCGCGCGGCCGCGGCATGGGCTTCGCGCGCTACAAGAACGGGGCGATCTACGTCGCGGTGATCGTCGAGGTCGAGATGGGGCGCGATATCGCAGTCCGCCGCGCGTGGGCGGCGATCGACGCCGGCCTGGTGATCAATCCGGATGGCATCATCAACCAGACCGAGGGTGGCATCATCCAGGCCGTAAGCTGGGCGCTCAAGGAAGGGGTGCGCTACGATCGCAGCCGTATCCTCACCACCAACTGGGACGAGTATCCCATCCTCGGCTTCGAGGAGGCGCCGCAGGTGGAAGTCACCATCGTAAACCGGCCGGAACAGCCGCCGCTCGGTGCCGGCGAAGGCACCCAGGGACCGACCGCCGCGGCCATCGCCAACGCGATCTACAACGCCATGGGCGTGCGGCTGCGCGACATGCCGTTTACGCGGGACCGGCTGCTGGCTGCTCTGGCCTAGAGCGAAAGGCAAGAGCCGGAGGCTCAGGCAGAACGCCGGGCAAAAAAAAGCGGACCGGCCACAAGGGCACGGCCCGCCTCCGGGGGAGACGTTGGATCAGATCTGGCTGGCGAGGGCGTAAACCCGGTTCATGAAGGCGCTCGCATCGATCGTCGAGAAATCTTCGGGCAACTGCGGGCTCAACTCTTCCGGCTTCTGATAGCAGGTGAGCGCTACCAGCCGGACCGCGGGATTCCAGTTCACGCACAGCAACTCTTCGTCGTAGCGGTATTCCTCCGCGCGCGCGGTTTTGGGTTTCCGGTAGTCGTCCAGGTAAATCAGCATTGTTGTTCTCCGTGTTGCTCCTGGGCTCAAGGTGAGCAGGTTCCATGCCAATGGCGTAGGCCGGCCGAGTGCCTGCTTAAGGTGCTGATTCAATGAATATTTGTCTGATCCCCCGAGGGGCGACCCACATCGGAGGAGCGGAAATCGTCGCGGGTGACGACGGTGGTCCAACGAAATTTCGACGATTGCCGGCACCGTGACATACGCACGGTTCGGCGATCGGCTGTTCACGCCGGCCGGCAGTCCCGCGCGCGCCGCTCATTCCGTGAAGCGTAAGGATTCAGTGTTACATTCCCGTCCCTTGAGCCTGATGGAAGCCCCATGCTGCTGCACGCCGCCACGATATTTCTCAGTGCGTTCCTGTTGTTCCTCGTTCAGCCGGTCATCGCCAAGCAAATCCTCCCGTGGTTCGGGGGCGCGGCTTCGGTGTGGGCGACCTGCCTCGTTTTTTTCCAGTCGGTGTTGCTCCTCGGCTATGCCTACTCCGATCTGACGACCCGGCTGCTCGCGCCCCGGCGGCAGGCCTGGCTGCACATCGCGCTCCTCGCCGCGAGCGTGCTCGTGCTGCCTATCATCCCCGGCGCGCACTGGAAGCCCGGTCCCGAAAGCGGAGAGCCGACGCTGCTGATACTGGGACTGCTGGCGGTCACCATCGGCCTCCCGTATTTCCTGCTCTCGACCACGAGCCCGCTGGTGCAGGCGTGGTTCTGGCAATGCTTCCGGCACGCGGTGCCCTACCGGCTGTTCGCGCTGTCAAACTTCGCGTCGCTGCTCGCGCTGCTCGCCTATCCCTTGCTGATCGAGCCTTTCCTCCCGCTGGCCGCCCAGTCCTGGGTGTGGACGGTGGCGTATGTCGCGTTCGTCCTCCTGTGCGGGGCAACGGCTTATGCCAGCACCCGTGGCACGCCGGCGGCGCCGGCGGCGCAGCAGGCGCACGCGGGCAGTGAACCGCCGCCCACGATGGGAACGCGCCTGCTATGGATCGCGCTGTCCGCGACGGGATCCTGCCTGCTGCTTGCGGTGACCAATCACCTTACGCAGAACATCGCGTCGATCCCGTTCCTGTGGGTGGTCCCGCTGTCGATTTACCTGATCACTTTCATCCTGTGCTTCGATCATCCGCGGTGGTACCGGCGAAACGTCTTCCTGGTCCTCACGGCAGTCCTGATGCCTGCAATGGCGTGGTACAGCGACTCGCTCGAGTTGTGGACGGCAGCGCCGCTCTATGCCGCCGGACTGTTTGTCTGCTGCATGTTCTGCCACGGGGAGCTGACCCTGCTCAAGCCGGGCCCGCGCCACCTCACCACGTTCTACCTGATGGTTTCGGTCGGCGGCGCGGCCGGGGCGCTGCTGGTCGGCATCGCCGCCCCCAACCTGTTGTCCGGATACTATGAGCTGGGGATCACGCTGGTCATCTGCGCCGTCCTGCTGTATTTCCGCACGCTGTCGAGCCGCTGGTGGATCGCCGGCGCAACGCTCGGCGTGGTGATGGCCACGGCGACCGTGACCGTCATCAATATCGGCGAGTATCTCGCCAACACCCGCGTGAAAATGCGCAACTTCTACGGCGTCGTGCGCACGCGTGATTACACGAACCCGGTGCCGTTCCGTGTCATGTACCACGGCGGCATCAACCACGGCGGCCAGCTGCTTGCGCCCGAGGCGCGCAATCAGCCGACGAGCTATTTCGCGCCGACCAGCGGCTACGGGCGGACCTTCGCAAGCCTGCCCGAGGGCCCCCGGCGCGTCGGCGTGATCGGCCTGGGGGCCGGTGCGATTGCCGCCTACTCGCGCAAGGGCGATGTGTTCCGCTTCTACGAAATCGACCCGCAGGTCGCCGCGGTGGCAGTCTCGGAGTTTTCCTTCCTGCGGGACAGCCCGGCGCAGACCGATATCGTTCTGGGCGACGGGCGGCTGTCCCTGGAGCGCGAGGCCGACCAGCAGTACGACCTGCTCGCCATTGACGCCTTCTCGGGCGACTCGATCCCGATGCACCTCGTCACGCGCGAGGCGATGACCACTTACGTGCGCCACCTCAAGCCCGACGGTGCGATCGTCTTCCAGGCGACCAACCGCTTCGTGGACATCGCGCCGGTCGTGGAGCGCCTGGCCGCGGAGTTCGGAATGAAGGCGGTGATTGTTTCCGACGTGCCCATGGACAACGAGGGCGCGGCCTTCTGGATCAATGCCACCGACCAGATCATCGTCACCCGCAACAGCCGCCTGCTCGCCGCGGAGGCCATCGAATCGGCGTCCGATCCGCTGCCGCCCCGGCCGGATTTCCGGATCTGGACCGACGACTTTTACAACCTGCTCCGGATCCTCAAGCGGTAAGCCGGCTCCTTCGCGGCCGCGGCCGGAAATGATCAAAATTTGTGCAATCCAGACCGGAGCGCTTGAATACGCCGCATTCGGGGTGATGGCACCGGCTTACCCACAAACTTATCCACAGAAACTGTGAATTGTTTGTCACGAAATCGTGACAGTTCGTCGTTTCCATACGGCAGAAGGGGTCCCCGGCGGCCTGGAACGCGGCGGGCGACCGCGGCTGGGCAGCGCCCGGCGGTGTGTGAAAAGAGGCGCCCGTTCAACAGGTTGAACTGACGATCTGACGGGGTTGCGACTGCATCTCATTCAGGGACGCCTTGTCGAATATCGTCAAGCGGCATCGCCTTTGGGCCCCCAAATACCGGGAAAAAACGGTCATTTCCCGACTGGAATTGCTCAATAACCACGGGCGCCGCGCAGAGGATATCAACACGCCGGTCCCCCCCAAGGCGGACCGCGCGCTCCCTTCACCAGTGGGCGGCGAACGCCCGGATACCCCGCAGGAACATCTCGACCGCGATCGCGGTCAGGATAAGGCCCATCAGCCGCTCCGACGCCATCAGCACCCGCTCTCCGGCCAGCCGGGCCAGGCGCTCGGCGGCCAAGAGCACCGTGACCATCACCAGCATCCCGACCGTGATGGCGCCCAGCCATTCGTAGAGGCGCACCGGCTCACGGGATACCAGCAGAACGACTGCGGCGATGGCGGCGGGCCCCGCGATGGATGGCGTTGCAAGGGGCACGATAAAGGGCTCGCCCTGCACGGACTCGCCGAAGACGCCTTCCGGATGGCGAAATATCATTCTCAAGGCGATGAGAAAGAGGATCACGCCCCCCGCGATGGTGAGCGAGGAGTCGGATATGCCCAGTATTCCCAGCAGGGCGCGGCCAAAGAGCGCGAAGCCGATCAAGATGACGAAAGCGATGGCGCACTCGCGGAGGATTACTTTCAGGCGGCGCGCCGGCTCGACCGGCCGCAGCAGCGTCACGAATAGCGGGATGTTCCCGATCGGGTCCATGACGAGCAGCAGGATCACGACCGCCGACGAAAAGGAGAGGTCCATGCTGGGAGCGGGTCGAGGGGGACGGTGGTAACGACGAGGTCAGTGTAAGTCAGCTGCGCGCTTCTGATCGTGTTTTATCGGCACTGCCTGCCGCCCACCGTCCACCGTTCACAGTCCAGCGGTGTCAGAAGCCGAACAGATTCCGCCGTGCGTGCTGCAGGTGCGTGATGATGGCCGACCGGGCGCGTTCCGCGTCGCGCTCCTTGAGAGCGCGAACGATTTCGCGATGCTCCTCCTGGTAGCGGAGGCGGCGCTCGGGCGTGACGATGCGGTCCTTGAGCTTGCCCCACGCCGCCTGCTGCCGGACGGCGGTGACCATGTCGAGGACGCGGATGACGAACCGATTGTGCGTGGCTTCCGCAAGCGCTTCGTGCAGCGCGGCATCCCAGAGCTCGAACTCGTCGAGCGTGGAGGCTCTTTCGGCACGCTCGAGGCAGCTTTCCATGCGCGAAAAATCCGCCGGCGTGGCATTGGTGGCGATCAGCTCGGCGAGCGCGGGTTCGAGCCGCAGCCGCGCTTCCATGAGCTCGCCGGGGCTGGTATGGGCGATGCTGGCGGATGAGATGTCCCGCTCGACGGCGGGGCCGGCAATGAACGTGCCGCGACCCACGTGGCGGGTGATCGTTCCGCCCGCTTCGAACTCGGCGAGCGTCTTGCGGACGGCATTGCGCGGCATGCCGAAGCGCCGCGACAACTCGCGCTCGGTGGGCAGGCGCATGCCCGGCACCAGGGAGCCGTCCGCGATGCCGGCCTGGATGTAAGCCAGGATCCGCCGCGCGCCTTCGCGCGATCGATGACGTGCCGTCGGTCCCGCCATCAGCAGTCCTTCCCTGGTTGCCCACCCGGTTGTATTTCGAGGCCAATATAAACCAATCTGCCACATTGGTCCAATAATGGTGCCAGTCAAGCGGAACGGCTAAGCGCCATGCGCTGCGGATCTGTCTATGAAAAGCGCGCCGTGCCTGGCGGCAAAAGTGGAAGCGCCAATGGCTGACGCAATCAGACCAATCCACGCAGGAACGTTGACAATTGGTCGGAGCCTGCCTATCGTTCCCCATCCGCGATGGAGGGGCGTTCCGGGCCTGCGCCGCGGGAAACAGAACGAAAGGAAATGATGGACGCAGCGGCAAAGGCAGCAAAGGACAAGCGCGTCGAGATCGCGATTCACCACTGGGCGCCGCGCTTCGTATCGAGCGGCGTGCCGCTCACCGATTTCGACGAGGTCACCGCGAGCATCAGCCGCTGGGACGAGTGGTGCGCGGCCTGGAGCGCGCGCGGCGCCATTCACGAAGACCTCGGCCGTAAAGCCCTGGCCGCCGGGCATCGCCTGTCGGCCGGCGAGCACTTGACGCGCGCTGCCATCGTCTATCACTTCGGCAAGTTCATGTTCGTGCACGATTTGGCCGAGATGAAGCGCGCACACCGCAAGGTCATCGAGTGCCGCAACCTGGCGCTGCCGCTCATCCCTTGGCCGGGGGAGCGGGTGGAAATGCCGTATGAGGGCAAGCGGCTGGCCGGCATCCTGCGCAAGCCCGCGGGCAGCGGGCCGCATCCCGTGGTGGTCATGATCGTGGGCCTGGACTCGACCAAAGAGGAAATGGATATCTACGAAGGGATTTTCCTCGCGCGCGGCATGGCGACGCTGTCCTTCGACGGGCCGGGGCAGGGCGAGGCTGAATACGATATTCCCATTCGCGGCGACTACGAGGTGGCGGTCAAGGCGGTGGTGGACTATATCGGCACGCGCAACGATCTCGACGCCGGCCGGGTCGGCCTGTGGGGCGTCTCGCTCGGCGGCTACTATTCGGCGCGTGCTGCTGCGTTCGAGAAGCGCGTGAAGGCCTGCATTTCGCTCTCGGGCCCGTACAGCTGGGTG
>Ga0247825_10000521_pt1 | contig 24229 bp, 18 predicted proteins | sample 13C_Vanillin_Day_FD_194413 | JGI IMG/M metagenome (GOLD analysis project Ga0247825, IMG submission 194413) | Soil microbial communities from agricultural site in Penn Yan, New York, United States - 13C_Vanillin_Day48 | ecosystem: Environmental > Terrestrial > Soil > Agricultural land | place...
CGCGAGGATAAGCAGCGAAGCGCGAGTCATGCCAAGCGACCCTCCACTGATCCATAGAACGTCCGCACCACGAAAACCGGACGGGTCTGTCTTCGGGTTCCAGATACTGTATGGAATCCGACGCGACCTGGAGTCCAGCCTCGTCGCGGATGGCCACCGGATGCGAATTTACTTGCCCTTCGGGAGGCAGTGGTTTCGGTACTTCATGCGTCGGCTGGGAGAGCGTCCGGCCAATGCTGGCTTCGTGTTACTGGCGATTCTCCGCGAGCGATAGCCCGCGCCGGCACCGCCTCGAGGCTACGGCTGAGGCGGCGTTTTCCATGTGCAGTAGTGGGAAGGGCGTTCGGAGTTCAGACATTAGTTCGGTCGACCGTCGGATTCTTCTAAAGCGCTACCGACTTTCTGAGTGCCCTCTCGAGACACCATCCGGCGCATCCATCCGTAAACACCTGAGCCTGAATAGCTTGCTTTCGGCGCAGGTCATCTGGCACCCCTCTTGATATCTCTGCCGGCGGAAGCCTGGCGGGACCGAGTGGACGTTAGGGAACGTCCTAGCCGACAGGGACTACCAAGGGGAACACAAAATCATGGCTACGGATTCAACGCTCACGCTCAGCACTGATTCCTCCGGTGTGATCACGCAGTTGCGGCGGTTCATTTGCGGTTTGCACGGACACGACTCGCTGCTTCATTTCGGAGACGGACGCGTGTCGCTGCTATGTTCGTCGTGCGGGCATGAAACACCGGGCTGGGACGTGAAGGGCACGCCAGCGCGTCAGACCGTCCGATCCGAACGCCGCGTCATGCAGATGCCGTTCGTCGGCGAGCGCCGCGTCGCCTGAGAGCGAAGGCGCCAGACGGCCGCAGCGCGGCCACAGATCACTACCGTGAAGGCCAGGCGTCCCGCCTGGCCTTTTGTTTTTCGTGGTACTGTCACACAGCCGTCGTGACCGGAGCCGTTTTTGTCGACTAGTGGACGCAGACCGCTGCTTCCGCTCACGCTGACCGCGGTCGGCGTCGTTTACGGCGACATCGGCACCAGTCCCCTCTACGCGCTGCGGGAGTGCTTTTTCGGAACCCATCCCGTTCCACCGACGCACGAGAACGTGCTCGGCGTGCTGTCCCTCATCATCTACTCCCTGGTCCTGGTCATCTCGATCAAATACATGGTGCTCGTCCTCCGCGCCGACAACAAGGGCGAAGGCGGCATCCTGTCGCTCACCTCGCTGCTGCCGCCGCGCGGAAGCGGGGCGCCAGTCGGGCTGGTACTGCTCGGACTGTTCGGCGCCGCGCTGCTGTACGGCGACGGCATGATCACGCCGGCCATTACCGTCCTGGGGGCGATCGAAGGCATCACGGTCGCCACACCGGTCTTCGAGCCATACGTCGTTCCGGTCTCGGTCTTCATCCTGATCGTGGTCTTCAGCGTCCAGCAGTATGGGACGCACCGCATCGGGCGCATGTACGGACCGATCATGGTCGTCTGGTTCATCGTGCTGGCTGTGCTGGGGCTCAGCTGGATCGTCCGCCAGCCCGTCGTCCTCGGCGCGATCAATCCCGTTCACGCAATCGCGTTCTTCCGCGAAAACGGGCTGCATTCGATTGCCGTGCTCGGCGCGGTGTTCCTGGTGGTGACCGGAGGAGAGTCGCTGTACGCGGATCTCGGTCACTTCGGCCGGCGGCCGATCCGGCTGGCGTGGTTCACGCTGGTGCTGCCATCGCTGCTCCTGAACTATTTCGGACAGGGAGCGCTGCTGCTCACTGAGGGGGAGATGGCCGAGCAGCCGTTCTTCATGCTGGCGCCCGTCTGGGCGCGCCTTCCGCTCGTCGCGCTGGCGACGGCCGCTGCCATCATCGCCTCGCAGGCGCTCATCTCCGGCGCATTCTCGCTGACACGCGCAGCGATCCAGCTGGGGTATGCGCCACGGCTCAACGTCGAGCACACGTCCTCGTGGGAGATGGGGCAGGTTTATGTCCCGCAGGTGAACTGGTTCCTCGCGATCAGCTGCGTGCTGATCGTGATTGCGTTCCAGTCGTCGGCCGCGCTCGCCGCGGCATACGGCATCGCCGTCGCATTGACGATGCTGATCACCGGTACGCTGCTGCCAATCGTGGGCCGCATGCGATGGCGATGGCCGATTCCCGCCGTGGCGGCGTTCGTGCTGGTGTTCATCGTCATCGATCTCTCCTACGTAGCGGGCAATGCCTTCAAGATTCTCGATGGAGGATGGCTGCCGCTGGTCATCGCCGCCGTCATCTTTACGTTCATGACGACGTGGAAGACAGGCCGCCGCCTCGTCGCTGAACGGTTGACGGCCCGGGCCTTTCCGCTCGAGGACTTCGTCGCCGGCGTAGCCGCCAGCCCGCCAACGCGCGTGGAGGGCACGGCCGTGTTCATGACCGCACAGCCGACGGGCACGCCCGCGGCGCTCGCGCACAATCTCCGCTACAACAAAATCCTCCATGAGCACGTGATCGTGCTCACAGCGTCAACCATTCCTGTCCCCTACACGACACCGGATGAACGCCTCACGGTGCAGCGCTTTGGCCAGGGCCTGTACCACGCCCGCGTCCAGTACGGATTCATGGACGATCCGAACATCCCGGAAGCGTTGATGCAGATCAAGGCGCTGGGGGTTCCGATCGACCCGGATGACGTGACCTACTTTCTCGGCCGTGAAACGATCGTCGTGTCGAACCGGCCGGGAATGGCGAAATGGCGCGAGAAGCTGTTCGTGCTGATGGCGCGGAACGCCGTCCGCGCCACGGCCTTCTTCAAACTGCCGCCGGAGCGTGTGGTCGAACTCGGAGTACAAGTAGAAATGTGAGGAACGCACTGGCCCTCGACATTGCCCGCGCCGCGCGCGAGGCGGGAGGCCGCGCGTTCGTTGTCGGCGGCTGGGTGCGCGACCAGCTGCGCGGCGAGAGCTCGAAGGATATCGATATCGAGGTGTTCGGCATTCCCGCCGCCGAACTGTCACAGCTTCTCGCGACGCTGGGACGGGTCGAGCCGGCGGGCCAGAGCTTTCCCGTTTACAAGGTCGCGCGGCCGGGTTCGGGCGAGCCTGCCATCGACGTCGCGCTGCCGCGGCGCGAGTCAAAGCGCGGGCGGGGACACAAGGCGTTCGACGTACAGGGCGATCCGTCGATGACGCTGGCCGAAGCCGCACGCCGCCGCGATTTCACGATCAACGCCATCTCGTGGGACCCACTGACCGGCGAGTATGAGGATCCGTGCGGCGGACTCGCGGATCTCGAGCGGCGGGTGCTTCGCGCAGTCGACCTGCGCACGTTCGGCGACGACAGTCTCCGCGTGCTGAGGGCCGTCCAGTTCGCGGCGCGGTTCGAGTTCGCGCTCGAGGACCACACCGCGGCGTTATGCCGGCGGATTCCGCTCGACGATCTCCCGGCAGAACGGATCTGGAGCGAGGTCGAGAAGCTGCTTCTGCAGGCGCCGCGCCCGTCGATCGGGTTCGCGCTCGCGCGCGATCTTGGCGTCGTCGACGCGGTCCTGCCGGAAATGCGCCCGCTCGCCGGCTGCGAGCAGGAACCCGAATGGCACCCCGAAGGCGACGTATGGGTCCATACGCTGATGGTCATCGACAAGGCGCGGGAACTGAACGGCGACCTCGATCGGCCGCGTCTGGCGACGGTGATGCTGGGGGCCGTCTGCCATGACCTCGGCAAGCCGGCGACGACCGCCGTCATCGACGGCCGCATTCGATCGATTGATCACGAGCAGGCGGGAGTCGCGCCAACGCTGTCGCTGCTGGATCGGCTGAACGTGCATGCCATCGATGGCTTCGACGTGCGCGCACAGGTCGTCGGCCTGGTCGCCAACCATCTCAAGCCGGGCATGTTCCACAAGGCGCAGCACGTTGGCGACGCGGCGTTCCGGCGGCTGGCTCAGAAGGTCGATCTCGAACTGCTCGCACGCCTCGCACGGGCGGACTGCCTGGGACGAACGGGCGCGTTCGACTGTTCGGCGATGGACTGGTTTCTGGAACGGGCGCAGGCGCTCGGCGTCGAGCATCAGCCGCCGGTGCCGCTCCTGCTGGGACGGCACGTACTCGAGCTTGGGCTCGAGCCGGGCCCGCAGGTCGGGGAGATTCTTCGACAGGTCTACGAGAAGCAGCTCGACGGAGAGGTCAGCACCGTTGAAGAAGCCATCGAGGCCGCGACGCGAATTCTGAATTCTGAATTCTGAATTCAGAATTGCTGCGAGATATAACTCGCGTAGGCAGCAGGATCAACGTTGCCGCCGGAAATAATCGCCACGCTCGTGCCTGCCGCGGGACCGCGCGCCAGCGCCCCGGCTACGGCCGCAGCACCGCTCGGTTCGGCGACGAGACTTGCCTCGCTGAACAACCATCGCACCGCCGCCTTGATCTGATCGTCCGTGACGGTCATCACCTCGTCTACGAACGCCTGCACGTGGGCGAACGTGACGTCTCCGGGCCGCACGGCGAGCAGACCGTCGGCGATGCTCGAGACCTGCTCGAGCGTCACCGGATGACCGGCGGCGCGCGAGCGCGACATCTTTGCCGCACCTTCGGGCTCGACGCCGACGATCCGGACGCTGCTCCTCATCCCCTTGATCGCCACACTGACGCCGGAAATGAGACCGCCGCCGCCGGCCGGAACGAACACGTCGGTGACATTCGGGCGCTGCTCGAGAATCTCAAGGCCGACGGTGCCCTGACCGGCAATGACCCACGGATCATCGAATGGCGGCACCATCGTCAGGCGCCGGTGCGCGGCCTCCTCCTCGGCTCGCGCCTTCCGGTGCAGCGTCGTCGTTCCCGCGAAGATCACCTCCGCGCCGTAGCGGCGGACGCCCGCTACTTTGACCGGCGGCGCCGTCTCCGGCATCACGACCACCGCCGGAATGCCGAATCGCTGCGCGACGAGCGCCACGGCCTGACCATGGTTGCCGGAGGAGTAGGTGATGACGCCCGCAGCGCGTGAATCCGGTGACAGCTGGGCGATCATGTTGCAGGCGCCGCGGACCTTGAAGGCGCCCATCGGCTGGAGGTTTTCGCATTTCAGCGCCAGCGGACCGGCCTCGAGGAGCGGTGTCCTCACGGCCACGCCGCGGATCCGCACCGCAGCCGCCCTGACGTCGTCGAGTGTGACCATTGTTTTCCGTGGAGTCCGGCTTCAGCCGGATTCGTAGTGTCCGCCTTCAGGCGGACCCAGTATAGTTTTCGCCGTGAAGTTCCTGCGCTCCGCGGCTTTATGGATTGCCGCGCTTTCGATCGCCGCCTGCTCCAGTGGATCGTCATCGACGCCAGTGAAGCAACGACTGTCGATCGCGACGGGCGGCACCGGCGGAGTGTTCTATCCGTACGGAGGCGGCATCGCCAAGGTGATCAGCGAGAACCTGTCCGGCGTGGAGGCTACGGCCGAAGTGACCGCCGCGTCGGTGGACAACCTGAAGTTCCTCAAGCAGGGCACGTCCGACATCGCGTTCACGATGGCCGATACCGCACAGGACGCGCTGCAGGGCAAGGAAGGATTCGAAGGGATCGGGGCGGTGCCGGTCAGGACGCTGGCAGTGCTCTATGCCAGCTACGTGCACCTGGTTGCGGTGGAGGGTTCGGGAATCAACCGCATCTCCGATCTGCGCGGACGCACTGTATCGACGGGTGCCGCGGGTTCAGGCACGACCGTGCTTGCCAATCGCATGCTCCGTGCCGCCGGGCTCAATCCGGCGCGGGACATCCGCACGCAGAGCCTTGGCGTCGCGCAGTCGGTGGACGCGCTGAAGGATGGCAAGATCGACGCGTTCTTCTGGAACGCCGGCTTGCCGACGGCCTCGATTCTCGACCTCGTCAACACGCCGGGCATGCGGGCGCGATTCATCGCAACAGAAGAGATCGTGCCGCTGCTGCATCGAACCTACGGGCCTTCTCTGTACTACACCGCCATCATTCCGAAAGGGACGTACAAGACAAATCCCGATGTCCCGGTGGTCGCCGTGGCGAATCTGCTCGTCGTGTCCGAGTCGATGCCTGAAACGCTCGCGCACGACATCACGCAACTGCTGTTCGACAAGAAAAGCGAGCTCGCCGCCATTCATCCGCAGGCCAGTGAGCTGGCGATCGAAACCGCTTTGAAGGGATCGCCGATTCCATTTCACGCAGGAGCCGAGCGCTACTACCGCGAACGGCAGGTGTGGCCCGAGTAACGGGCTGGCGCGAACGGGCAGGGGACGTCCTCGCCTTCGTCCTCGCCGCCTACGCGCTTTACTGGGTCGTCGGCATCGTCGATCCGCAGATCTACCGGGTCAGCTTTCTGCTGATCGCGCTGGCCGCGACGTTCCTCGTCTATCCGTCCGCGTCAGAACAATCACCGCCGATCATTCGCAATACGGTTGACGGCTTCTGCATAGCACTCACCGTCGTCGCGCTGGCGTGGCCGATCGTCGACTTCGACGCCTTCGTGCTGCGCGCGGCGACGCCGACCACCGTCGATCTGGTTCTTGGTGCGATCGCGACGCTGCTGGTCCTCGAAGCCACGCGGAGGACCACCGGCTGGATTCTTCCAGTCACAGCGGGGATCTTCCTCGCGTACGCATATTTTGGATCGCTGCTCGATCAGGCCGGCCTCTCGCTGATCGCGCATCGCGGCTACAGCGTGTCCCGGATCCTCGGAACGCTGTACATGACGCTCGAAGGGATCTTCGGTGTCCCGCTGGACGTCACCGCCACCTACATCGTCCTGTTCACGATCTACGGGGCCGTGCTCGAACACAGCGGGGCGGGCCGCTTCTTCATCGACTGGGCAGCGTCAACCGTCGGCCGTACGAGGAGCGGCTCCGGCGCCGGCCGCACCGTCACCGTCGCCGGCTACCTTTTGGGCGCCGTCTCCGGCAGCGGCGTCGCCAACACGGTGATGCTTGGCGCAGTTGCATGGCCGATGATGCGCCGCGCGGGCTATCCACCGGATACAGGCGGCGCAGTGCTTGCCGCGTCGGGCATCGGCGCCATACTCGCCCCGCCGGCGATGGGCGCGGCCGCGTTTCTCATTGCCGAATACCTGAAGATCACTTACCTCGACGTGATCGCCATGGCGGCGGTTCCTGCCCTGCTCTACTACCTGTCGGTCTTCCTGATGGTCGAAGGCGACTCCAGACGGCTGGCCGTCCGTGAAATCGACGTGGCAGTGCCAGGCCCGTGGGCAGTCACCAGACAAGGCTGGCATCACTTCGGGTCGCTCCTGGCGATCGTCGTGCTGATGACCCGCGGACTGACCGCGTTTCGGGCGGTGTTCTGGGCGACGGTGCTGGCTGTCGGCGCCAGCTTTCTGCGCCGCGAGACAGCGCTTTTTCCACGCCGTCTGGGGCGCGCGCTGGCCGCCGGCGCCCGCGGTGTTCTTCCAGTTGCCGCGACGACCGCCACGGCCGGCATCATCGTGGGCGTCGTCACACTGACAGGACTCGGCCTCAAAGTGGCCGGCGTGATCGTCTCGCTGGCGGCCGGAAGCGTGGTCCTGACTGCTGTCTATGCGGCGCTCGCGGTGTGGGTGCTCGGTCTGGCCGTGCCGGTGACCGCCTCGTACATCATCTCCGCCGTGATGATCGCGCCGGCATTGACGAGTGTCGGCATCCCGCCTTCCGCAGCCCATATGTTCATCTTCTATTACGCCGTGTTATCGGAAGTAAGCCCGCCGACGGCGTTGTCCCCCTTCGCCGCGGCGGCGATCACCGGCGGGAATCCGTTTCGCACGACGATGATTTCGTGGAAGTACGTGGCGCCCGCCTTCGTCGTGCCGTTCGTGTTCACGCTGAGTCCCGGTGGCAGCGGAGTGCTGCTGCAAGGCAGCGTCGTTCATATCGTGACGACGTCGGCCGCCGCTGTGCTCGGTATCGCGGCCCTGTCTATCGGAATCTCCGGTTGGCTGCGGCGGAAAGCTACCGTCGACGAGCGCGCTCTGCTCGTCACAGCGGCTGTCCTGCTGTTCTTTCCGCAGCCTTCGGCGAAGCTTGCCGGGGTCGCCTGCGCAACCATCGCGGTGGTGAAGCACTCGAGGTCAGCCTGAAGCCCCCCGCCCCCGGACTATAGTTGGATATGTCCCGTTACACGCTGGTTTATGGATTGCGGCTGATCCCTGAAGGCACGCTCGTCAGCGCAGACGACGTCACGCTCAAGCTGAAGTCCGGCGAGACCGCCGGTGTGACACTTCACACGATTGACGGCACCATACCTCAACTGCGCCGCGCGCTGGACCGAAGCCTCGACGCGTATTTCGAATTCCTGCCCGGTGCATCCGATGAGGACAAGCGCGACTTCGACGATTCGTGAAAGGCGGCCACTCACATCTCCACCTGCACACCAAGTTCGACGACGCGCTCGGGCGGAAGCTTGAAGAAGGCCGTCGCGCGGACGGCGTTGCGCGACATCAGGACGAACAGTTTCTCGCGCCACGTCGCCATTCCCGGCCGTCGCCCGACGACGATGGTCTCGCGGCCGAGGAAGAAGGTCAGATCGTCCTGATCGATGGGAACCCCGGCTTCTCGCAGCTGTCCGAGCGCCCCGGGTACGTCCGGATCCTCCATGAACCCGTACTGGATCCGCGCGTTGTAGATTTCGGCGCCAATCGGGCGCACGGTCAGCCGTTCATCACGACTGACGTGAGGTGTCGGAACAGTGGCAACCGTCAGCACAACCACATGCTCGTGAAGCATCTTGTTGTAGTGCAGGTTGTGGACGAGGGCCGCGGGCGTTCCGGTCGGTTGGGCCGTCATGAAGATCGCCGTGCCGGGCACGCGAGTGGGCGGCGCCGTTCGCACTGCCGTCACGAACGCCTCGAGCGGGAAGGCACGGGCCGTCAGGCGTTCGTAAACGATCCGGCGTCCTGTCTTCCACGTGGTCATCAGAGTGAACAGTGCGATTCCGATGGCGATCGGCAGCCAGCCACCCTGCATCACTTTGAGCAGGTTCGCCGAAAAGAACGACAGGTCGATGGCGAGAAAGGCGCCGGTCACGGCGATCGCGGCCGGGAGGGGCCAATGCCAGCGCTCGACGGCAATCACGTGCAGCAGAATCGCCGTGATGATCATCGTCAGCGTGACGGCAATGCCGTACGCCGCGGCAAGCGCGCCCGACGAGCCGAAGCCGATCACGATCAGGATCGTGCTGATCGCGAGAAACCAGTTCACCTGCGGCACGTAGATCTGCCCCATCGCCCATGACGAGGTGTGCTCCACTGTCAAACGTGGCGCGTAGCCAAGCTGAATGGCCTGCCGTGTCAGCGAGAACGCACCGGAAATGAGCGCCTGGGACGCGATGATGGCCGCCGCGGTGGCGAGGACGACGAGCGGAAGCAGACCCCAGGCGGGCGTCAATTCAAAGAACGGATCGCGTGTCGTGGGAACGTGGAGCAGCAGCGCGCCCTGTCCGAAGTAGTTCAGGAGTAAGGCTGGCAGCACGACCGCAAACCAGGCGATTCGAATCGGGCGCGCACCGAAGTGGCCCATGTCGGCATACAACGCCTCGCCGCCGGTGACGACGAGGAAGACAGCGCCAAGGACCGCAAATCCAAGACCGCCGTTCTCCATCAGAAACCGGACGGCATGCCGGGGATCGATGGCGGCAAGCACGTCCGGATATCTGACGATCCAGACGATGCCAAGGAGCGCGAGCACCGCAAACCATCCGACCATGATCGGCCCAAAGAGGCGCCCCACCCGATGGGTGCCATGACGCTGGATGGCAAAGACCACGACGAGGATGACCACCGCTACCGGCACGATGTACGGGTCGAGAACGGGCGTTGCCACCTTCAAACCCTCTACCGCGCCAAGCACGGTAATCGCCGGAGTAATCATGCCGTCGCCGTACAACAGCGCCGCCCCGAAGATGCCGAGCAGGATCAGGACGCCGCGGCGTTTTCCCGCTCCCGGGATCAGCGCCGTCAGCGCGAGGATGCCGCCTTCACCCTGGTTGTCGGCGCGCAGCACGATGGCGATGTACTTCACCGAGATCACCAGCAGCAGCGAATAGACAATCAGCGACAGCACGCCGAGCACGTTGTCGTGCGTCGGCGGGACGGAGTGCGACCCGAAGAAGCACTCGCGCATCGCGTACAGCGGGCTGGTCCCGATGTCGCCATAGACGACACCGATGGCGGTAAGCGTCACGGGCAACAGCGCCCGTGGATGGCCGGAAGAAGACACGGAGGGCCTCCAATCACGCCGACGGGGTTAGCTGTCGGGCTCGAGGTTGGAAGTCCTCTATCCGCCTTCGCGCACGGGCCTGCGCGCGCTTCGGCGCGACAGGTCCGTCACGAAACAGAATTCGCCCCCGATGAGTGGGTCCCCCGTGACACCGCATGGCGGCGTCTTAGGCGTATGGACTGACGCTACTCCTTCGCGAAGGATGCGTCAAACACACGAATGTAATCGCGGGCGAAGGCGGACTTGTCCCGCCGTAGCGCGAAGCGCGGAGGCGGATGACGGGCGTTTAGTTTGCAGGCATACTGAGACGTGGCCGACTCGACCGTGCATAAGCCAACTGAGCCCATGGCGGAATCGGACCCTTCCCACAGCTCCGGCCGATCGCCGGTGACGCCCTTTCCGGCGCATCGCGATCTGAACGACAAGCTTCTTCTCGATCTGATCGACGCCGTCAAAGGGATCCTTCGCAAGGAATCCGCGGATCGGCTGCGCGACGTGTACTTGATCGGCGATATCGAGAAGGACGTCGCCAAGGGTGTCATCGAACGGATCCGCGAGCTCGCCAACGACAACGGCAAGCCGATCAACCTCTACATCAACAGCGCCGGCGGGAACGTCACCGACGGGCTCGCCATCCACGACTCGATTCGTCAGGTCGTCGCCCGCGGCATCGAGGTCACGATCGTCGTCCAGGGGATGGCGTACTCGATGGGCTCGGTTGTCCTGCAGGCCGCCAGCGAGGGACGACGGCTGGCGCTGCCACACTCGTGGATCATGATTCACGAGCCGGCCAAGTGGGCCGGCTGGCAATCCACTTCGGCCGCGGCACAGCATCTCGATCGCCTGAAACAGATGCAGGGTCAGATTTATCAGATCCTCGCCAAGCGATCCGGACGGCCGCTCGCGAAGATCATCAGGGACACGAAGCGGACGGACTTCTACCTCGACGCGCAGAAGGCGATCGAATACGGATTGATCGATGCCGTCGTCGAGGGATGATTAGTCACTCAAGCCATACGATCACCACGAGATCGTTCGCGCCGTGATGGGCGTCGGGCATCTCGCTTCGTCAAGCGGCTCGGCACGCCGCCCCTCGACTAGCGCTCGGGGCGCCCTGAGCCACGTCGAAGGGCGGAACGCGCTGCGATGGCGATGCCTCGCGGGCCGGTCGGGTCGCCCGTGCTCGCGCACGGGCTCAACCTCCCTGTTCATCACAGCCTTCTCGCGCGTTCACGTCTGACGATGCTCGGCATGCCTCGAACGCTTTCCTTAGCGAGACGCCACGCCGCCTATTCATTCGGCGCGAACAGCGGCATCGATGCGGGCGAATGAGATACCGATTGGCGGCCGCGTAAGCAAGCGCCAGGGTAGTGCGCAGCGGGAAATCGGGTGGAGCGAGTCTTCCGCGGCGAGTTCCGTCAACGCGTTCTCGTTGCAACGAGTTACCACTAACGTTTTGAGCCGCGGAGTGGATGCGGTATCGAGTCAGCAACTACTCGCCGCGTTTGCGTGAGAGTTCGAGCGGAAACCGATTTCCGGCGCGCAGCGCCCGCGGCCAGCCGATCGGTATCTCGTTCGCCCCAGTGTCCTTGTGGAGATACGTAGAACGTTTACTAGGCGGCGCGTGCGGTCCTGAATTCTTCCAGCAGCCGGGCTACGCTCCCGGCGACTGACCGCAGCGTGGGCGCCCAGCCGAGCGCCCGGGCACGCGGACTGCGCACGATCTGATCGAGCGCCAGCGCGTCGGCATACGCGCCCATCTTCTTTCGCGCCTCATCAATCGGCATATGCCGGACGTCCGGTGGCATCTTGGCGTGCTCGGCAATCGCCGCGACGATGTCGTCAACCGACTCGTCCGCTTCGTCGTTCGCGTGAAACACGCCCGCGGCGTCGTCCATGGTGGCAACGCGGACATAGAGATCGGCGAGGTCGCGATCATAGATACACGCCCAGTGGTTCCGCCCGTTGCCGACGACACGAACCAGTCCGTTGGCAGCGTCCTTCAACAGATCGCCGACGATTCCGCGGGCCCCGCCATAGACAACGCCCGGACGAATGACGACCGCGCGCACGCCCTCGCTCCTCGCGTCGAGCACCGCCTGCTCGTGCTCCGGACGCCACGATACCAGCGGTATCGGGTTGACGGGGGTGTCCTCGGTCGCGCGGCTGGCCTCCCCGAGCACCCAGGCGTTGGAGGTATACACCACGCTCGCGGCAGCGCCGGCCGCCTTGCGTCGTGCCGCGGCTGCAAGCAGCGTATCAACCGCCACGCGATCGACTTTCTGCGACCGCTTCGAGCTCTCGAGCGCGGTGTGGACGATGGAATCGGCACCCTCGGCAGCCGCGGCGTACGACGAGGGACGCGACAACTCGCCGATGATCGGGCGAATACCTCGACGCGACAGCTGTTCTGCCTTTTCCGGATCGCGAACCAGTGCTGTGACCTCATGGCCGCTGCGCGCCAGCGCGTCCATGACGGCAGAACCGATGTAGCCGGTTGCGCCAGTCAGAAAGATCCGCATCGGGGGAAGGCGGTAATTCTATGTCAAATGTCCCAGACACGCTCTCGATCGAAGAAGGTGATGACGCCGTCTTCGCTCACCTTCAGGACCGGCCCGAACTGACTGGCGGCCATTGCGGCCGTGGTACGGGCGCCTTCGACTGCGCCCGCATCCAGTTCCTGCGACGGTGGATGGCGGAGAATCGCGCCAGCGGCAAGAAGGCGGCCAGACCGGTCCGTTACCGTGGCGCCATCGAGTGCCGCGAGGCCCATGAAGACGCTCGGATCCAGATCTGTGATCGTCCGACGTTCAAGCAAATGAAGGAGATGCCGCCGCGTCGGCGCTTCCGATCCATCTTCGCGCTCGTCGAGCTCCCGGATGGGCAAATCGAGACGGTCCGCGGTCGGCACCAGCTGCGATACCGCCGCGTCCGGATCACGAACCACGGCAAATAACGCGCCTTCCCGCGCGTCCGACAGGTCGCGAGCGGTCTGAAAAATTCGCGCGGCCACCGACTCGTTGCCGACCGCATCGGCCCACAGGCGATATTTCGCCTGGGCGTCCACCAGGTGCCAGGCCGCACCGCGAAAGGTGAACATCTCGGTGCCTTCCGCGAAGATCTTGATTTCGCGCGATGGGCTGAGCACGGCGCAGACATGGCCGTGTTGAACGGTCGCCCGCGCATGCGGCTGAAATGCCCGGGGCGTCAGGGAATTGTGGCGGGCACCGCTCGCCCAGCGCCGGATGTCGATGATGTTGAGGAGCCGGCCCTCCGCACTGGCCAGGTGCAACGTATGGACCCCCTCCGCCAGGCGGAAGAAGCTCTTGCTCCGCGCCAGCGACTCGTCATACGACATCACGACGGATGTGGGCGGCACTCCGGGCTGGACCGGATCGGCGGTGGTGCCGAGCAGGAGCACGCCGGTCGAAATCGGGCGATTCTCGTAGCTGGAGAGCGCCGCGACACGCAGCATCTCGATAATCGACGCGATCCGGTCGGCCCGCGTGGCCCTGGCGTCGGTGGCGTACGACCGCGGATCCAGGAAGGCGCCGACGTATCGATCCTCGATCGCGCCGCTGAACAGATCGACCCGCTCGGCGAGGATTCGCGGGTTCTGAATGGCGCGATACCGCGCCGCGAGCACGGAACCGATTGCCTGGGCCAGCCGGATTTCGTGAGCTGTAAACGGCCACCGCGCCGGCACGCGGAGCGTATAGCGCGTTCCGAACCACCGGATGGTCAGCGCCGAGGGATTGGCGGACGGCTCAATCGCCAGGCGGCCGTCAATCGCCGCCGAGGCCGTCGCCTCGGCGTCAAAGGTCGCGCGCTCGAAGAACTGGCGGAGCGCCGACTGCAGCAGGCTGTCGTATAAGGCGCCGACGGGGCTCGCGTCCATCATAAGTTCAGAGGAATTCAGCGTACTGAATGCCGAATGCCGTTAGGGAAAGAATCATAATTTACAGGTGCGCCGTGAGACGCTCGTCGACTTTTTTGGGGATCTCGTCACGATCCGCGGCGATTTCCTCGTCTATGACGACGGCTACAAGCGCCGGGTGCACACCTACGAGGAGGTGGGCCGCGCCGCGCGCGGCTTCGCCGGCCGCCTGAACGCCGCCGGAATCCGCCAGGGCGACAAAGTGATCTTCTGGGGCGAAAACCGCCCCGAATGGATCGCCTGCTACTGGGGCTGCCTGATCGCTGGAATCATCGTCGTCCCGATTGACTACCGGTCGTCCGCCGATTTCGTGCGCAAAGTCGCGGGGATCGTCGAGGCAAAACTGACGCTCCTCGGCGACGACGCCACGCCCGGCGACCTGGCAGGACAGGAGCACTGGCGGCTTTCTGACCTGGACTGGCGCGCCGATGGACCGATGCCCGACGTCACGATGACGCGCGACGACGTCACGCAGATCATCTTCACGTCGGGCGCCACCGCCGAGCCGAAGGGGGTGGTGATCAGGCATCGCAATGTTCTCGCGAACATCGTGCCGGTCGAGCGCGAGGTTCTGAAATACCGGAAGTACGAGCGGCCGTTCCACCCGATCCGCTTCGTCAACCTGCTTCCGCTCAGCCACATGTTCGGCCAGTCGATGGCGACGAACGTCCCGCCGATGATACGCGGGACGGTCATCTTCACGCGCAGCTTCAACCCGCACGACATCATCCGCCTGATCAAGTCGCGCCGCGTGTCGGTCCTGGTCTGCGTGCCGAAAATCCTCGACGTGCTGCGGGAGCATGTCGTGCGGACGATGCCCGAGACGGTGGAGCCGCCGCCCGCCGGCATTTCCATTCCCGGCCGATGGTGGCGCTATCGCCGTGTTCACTCGGCGCTCGGCCTGAAGTTCTGGGCGTTTGTCGTCGGCGCGGCACCGCTGCCGCCGGACCTCGAGGAATTCTGGCGCCGGCTGGGATTCGCGGTCATTCAGGGATACGGCCTGACGGAAACCGCGCCGATCGTCACGCTGAACCATCCCTTCAGGACGAGCAAGGGATCGGTCGGGACGCCGATTGCCGGCGTGGACGTGAAGATCGCCGAGGATGGCGAAATTCTCGTGCGCGGGGAAAACGTCACCAGCGGGTATTACGAAAGTGGCAAGTCGGAAGTAACAAGTGACAAGTCACAGCCAGGAGTGTTCGACGAGGAGGGATGGTTCCACACCGGCGACATCGGCGGGACCGACGATCAGGGCCGGCTGTTCATTCGCGGGCGGAAGAAGGAAATGATCGTGACGCCGGAAGGGCTGAACGTCTTTCCGGAAGACGTCGAACGTGCGGTCAATGAAGTCTCCGGCGTCCGCGAATCGGCGGTTGTCGGCGTTGCGGAAGGCGCCCAGGAACGTGTGCACGCGGTCGTCGTGCTGGAACCGGGCGGCGATCCCGATCACGTCATCCGCGAGGCGAACGCGCGTCTGCAGGATCACCAGCGCATTCGCACGATCTCGGTATGGCCAACCACGGAGCTGCCGCGTACGGAGGGGACGCGCAAGCTGAAACGCGCGGCGATTCGCGACTGGGTGCGAACGGGGGGTCAGTCACTGGCAGCGCCACAGGGCGACTCGCTCGAGGCGCTGATTGCGCGGTACGCGCGCGGCCGGCAGGTCGGTGCCGCGACGACGCTGGAGGAGCTGGGGCTCAGTTCGCTCGAGCGCGTCGAGCTGATGGTCGCACTCGAGGATCGGTTCCAGACGCGGATCGACGAAGCGCGCTTCTCGGAGGCCGCAAGCATCGCCGATCTGAAGCAGCTGGTCGAAGCGCCGCCGACCGCCGAGGCAGTCGAGGAGCCGGTCGATTTTCCAGCCTGGAACCGCCGCCAGCCGGTGCGGCTGATCCGGCGCCTGTCGCAGGCCGCGTGGATCGTCCCCCTGACGCGCCTGTTCGCGTACGCGCGCGTCGAGGGGCGTGAACATCTCGCCGCGCTCGAAGGCCCGGTGATCTTCGCGTCGAACCACCAGAGCCACATGGACGTGCCGGTGATTCTGTCGGCGCTGCCGGGGCGCTGGCGGAGCCGCGTCGCGCCGGCGATGCTCAAGGAGTTCTTCGAGGCGCACTTCCATCCGGAGCAGCACACGCGGCGCGAAGTGTTCACCAACTCGCTGAATTACTACCTGGCGTGCTTCTACTTCAATACGTTTCCGATTCCGCAGCGTGAAGCCGGTGCGCGACATACGCTGCAATACATCGGCGAGGTGACGGGGAGCGGCATGTCGATCCTGCTCTTCCCGGAGGGCGTGCGATCGCCGACGGGGCAGCTCAAGCCGTTTCGCGGCGGCATCGGGATGATCGCGTCACGGCTCGACCTCCCGGTCGTGCCGGTGAAACTGGAGCACGTCGATCGGTTGATGCCCGTCGGATCCACGTTCATCCGGCCTGGACGCGTCCGCGTGGCATTCGGGGCTCCGCTGCGGCTGCGCGGAGACGACTACGCGGGTCTGGCAGCCCAGGTCGAAGAGGCCGTCAGGGCTCTGTGATCGTGTTCCCTCGATGAGCAGCGCGACTCTCACCGGATGCCGTTGAGCGGCTCTCTCGAATTCAGCTGAATTCCGGCAAATTACTGTACGTCAGTACGTTGCACGTACTCCTTAGGTATGGCACACTCGTTGCTAGTTTCGGTGAAAGGATGAGCTGATTGAGCAAGGACGATCTCATAGATATGCAGGGAACGGTCGTGGCCGTTCATTCTGGCGGGTTGTATCGCGTCCAATGCGACGCAGGACACGAAGTGCTGGCGCAGTTGAGCGGCCGGATGCGCCGCTTCCGAATCAAGGTGGTGCCTGGCGACCGCGTGACCGTCGGCGTCTCTCCCTATGACCCTGTCCGCGGAATCATCACGTTCCGGGCGAGATAACGCTTCTGTTTTGAGTACCCACACCACATCTTCATCGCGCAATCGCCACCGACGCGGGGCCGCCAAGGCGCCGGGGGGCCAGCGCCGGCATCGGATCCGGCCGGAGATGCAGCCTCGTCCCGAACCAGCCGTGCTCCCGTACGAGCCATCGCCGTTCGATCCCGCGCCCATACCGTTCGACCAGCTGTCGCTGGATTCCCGCCTGCTGAGCGGCGTCCGCGATCTCGGCTGGTCCGAAACACGCGCCATCCAGAGCGGCGTCATCCCGATCGCGCTCTCCGGTGTCGACGTCATCGCCTGCGCGGAAACCGGCACCGGCAAGACGGCTGCATTTCTGGTCCCGATTCTCCAGCGATTCCTCCACGAGGCTGCGCCGCAGCCGCCGCGGACACGCGCCCTCATCCTGGCGCCGACGCGCGAGCTCGCCGTTCAGATCGAGGATCAAGTTCAGGGGCTGACCTACCACACGACGATCTCGAGCATCGCCGTCTACGGTGGCGTTCCGATGGATATCCAGGAGCGCGCGCTGCGCGCCGGCGTCGATATCGTGGTCGCCACGCCAGGACGCCTGATGGACCACATGCGCCACGATTCGGTGGACCTGCGCGGTCTCGAGATCCTGGTCCTCGACGAAGCCGACCGCATGCTCGACATGGGGTTCTGGCCCGACGTCCGGCGAATCATGGCCAGCTTACCGTCCAAACGCCAGACGCTGCTCTTCTCGGCCACGATGCCGGCGGAAGTGCTGAAGCTGACCGAGGAGTTTCTGCACGACCCGAAACTCGTGCAGGTGGGACGGCGCGGCGGTCCGGCGCAGACGATCTCGCATGCCGTGCAGACGGTGGCAGCGAACGAAAAGACACAGTGGCTCGCGCACTGGCTGCGCGAGGAAGCCACGGGTCCGGTGCTGGTGTTCTGCCGGACGAAAATCGGCGCCGATCGACTGGCGACGCGTCTGACCACGCTGGGGGTCCGCGCCGCCGCGCTGCACGCCGATCGCACCCAGCAGCAGCGGATGTCAGCCGTGGAAGGGTTCCGCACGGGAACGTATCCGGTGCTGGTCGCCACGGATGTCGCCGCACGCGGCCTCGACATCGAGGGCATCGCGCACGTCGTCAACTTCGAAGTCCCGGACACGCCCGAGGCGTATGTCCATCGCGTGGGTCGTACCGGCCGCGCGGAATCAACCGGGAGCGCGCTGACGCTGGTCGCTCCTGAAGAATTGCGCGCCCTGCGCGCGCTGGAGAAAGCCGTTGGCGTTCAACTTCAATAACAACCCGATCAACCAGGGCGCGCCGGGTGACAGCACCAGGGCGCCGATGTCGGCGTCCTCGCCGGCGGCACCGGAAGCTCCGGCCGTGTCGCCCGGACCGGCTCCCGTCACCTCGGACAACCCGCAGTCCGGCGCATTCGTGCGATTTGGTTCGTGCCGATGGCAGCAGCCGGCCGAGGACGGCAACGCGGCATTCTGCACCCACCGGGAGGTCAAACCCTACGCCGGCACCACCGGGTTCGATGCGGATGCCTGGTGTCCGGAATGCCAGTACTACAAGCTGCGCCGCGCGCCGAAGAAGCGCGAGCCGCGCGACGAATACACCTACTAGTCCGAGAACTCCTTGGCCAGATGCACCCACTCGCCATTGGGTGCGAGCTGCTGATAGGCGCGCCAGTGCGGGCGTGCCTCCGACGACTGCCCGTTCTTCTCCAGCGTCACCGCCAGATAGAAGTGCGCGTCCGCAAACGCCGGGTTCAGGCGGAGCGCCTCACGGTAGCAGCGCTGCGCCTCGATATACCGGCCGAGGTCGTGAAAGATGTTGCCGAGGTTGAAATGCGACTCGAAGACGTCGCCCTCGAGCGAAACCGCCCGTTCGTACAGCGCCTGAGCCTCGGCAATCTGGTCGCGCGCGTAATGGATGTTCGCCAGGTTGATGAGCGCGGGTACAAGATACGGATCGATTTCCAGCGCGCGCCGATATGCGGCGGCGGCGGAATCGAAGTTCGCCGGGTCGCCGTTGTCGAGGATTGAGGCGGCAGTGAAATACTGCTCCGAAGACGAGGACCGATCGATGAACGGCGTTTCCAGCAAGGCCGCCAGCGGCGGAGGCTCGGGGCGCCTCAGCTGCAGCACCTTCGCCGGCTGTGCCTCGATCCGGAAATCCAGCGTCAGCTGCCCGCGATGCGAGGCGAGCAGACTCCGCAGGACGGCGCGGAAGGTGGCGCCATTCCCCAGGTCGGCGTCGGCCTCGCGGATGACGGTGAGGTCGGGAAACGCGTAGAACGCCTCGCCGTGGGCGCGATGCGAGGGCCGGATGAGCCCCCACTTCTGCATGTAGCGCAGATGATCCTCGCGCAGGTGCGTATACCGCTCGAGCAGTTGACGACGAGAGAGCGCGGGTGCACCAGAGCTCGCCAAGACGTCCCAATATAATCTAGTGGCCGGTCCCAACTGGACATACCATCAAATGATTGTCGGCGGCGATGTTGGCGGCACCAAAACGCTTCTCGGCGTGTTCGAGCCGGCGACGCCACGTCCGCGTCTGGTTGAAACCTACAGTTACGTCACGAGCAGTTACGGCAGCTTCGTCGAGATCCTCGGCGAGTTCGATCGAACCTGCGGACGTCAGGGCGCGGTGGATGCGGCGGCCGTTGGCGTCGCCGGACCGGTCATCGGCGGCGTCGCGCGGATGACCAACGTTGCCTGGGACATTTCCGCGGCCGAGATTGCCGCGCATCTCGGCACGCCGCGCGTCGAGCTGCTCAACGACCTCGAAGCGTTAGCGATGAGCGTCGAAGTCCTGACCGCCGACGAGGTAGCGGTGCTGCAGGCAGGTGTGGTGCGTGCCGATGGAAATGCCGCGGTGCTCGCCGCCGGGACTGGCCTTGGGCAGGCTTACCTGCACCGCGTGAACGGGCGCCTCCGGCCGGTACCCTCGGAGGGCGGACACGCCGATTACGCGGCACGGACGGACCGTGAATTCGAAGTGGTGAAAATGCTGCGCGAGCGGTTGGGGCGGGCCGAAGTCGAGCAGGTGCTGAGCGGCCCGGGCCTGGTCAACCTGCACCGCTTCACCCACCGTGGCGGCGAATGCGAAATGCTTGCAGGCGCCAGCGAGGCGGACGCCCCCTCCCGTATCTCACAGGCCGGACTCGGCGGGCGCTGTCAGCAGTGCGCGGACGCGCTGCGGATGTTCGTCAGCGCGTACGGCGCGGAGGCGGGAAACCTGGCGCTGCGGGCGGTGGCGACGGCAGGACTGTTTGTCGGTGGTGGAATTGCGCCCAAGATCCTTCCGGCACTGAAGACGGGAACTTTCATGGACGCGTTCCTGGCCAAGGATCCGCTGCGCGAGCTCGTGGAGAACGTCCCGGTCAAGGTGATCCTGAACGCGGAGGCCGGCCTCATCGGGTCGGCTGTCCGTGCGCAGGAGCTGTTCGGCTAGATGTGCGGCAGATCGACCGTCTGCAGCAGATGGTCGAGCCAGCGGCTGGACAGCTTTTCCTGCACGGTGTTCTGCCGCAGCCGCATGTTCAGATTCGGGAAATCGACCCGGTCCATCTCCTGATCCTGGTTGAAGCAGGAGAAGATGAATTCCTCGCGCCCCGTCGCCGGGTCCACGTGCTTCTGCAGGCACTGCGCGCAGATTTCTTTCATCATGCACTGCATCGGCGAGTTGATGCTGGCAATGCCGACGTGCTCGCGCGGGATGTGCGGGGCGAGCGCGCCGTAGCGCGCCGCTTTCACCGCGGCCATCATCCGGTCGGAGCCGATGGCAATGATTCGCGACACGCCGGACAGCGGGACGCGCTGCGAGCCGAGGCGGCCCTCGGCGTAGGCGACCATTGCCTGCACGATGTTGCCGCGGAAATGCGCGTCCTGGGGCCGGCCGGGCTCAATCGCCGCGCCCATGTCCGTGCTCCAAATCACCTGATCCGTCGCCGCCTCGATCTCCTCCCGTTTGAACAGGTCCTCGCCCTTCTTGTAGCCGGCGAAATAGAGCACCCGATTGCCGTTCTCGCCGAGCGCCTTCGCGATCGAGAACAGCACGGCGTTGCCGAGTCCGCCTCCCGCCAGCAGCACGTCGGTGCCGTGTGGAATCTCGGTCGGTGTGCCGGTCGGACCCATGACCACGACCGGCTCGCCGGTACGCAGGTACGCGCACAACCGGCTCGACACGCCCATTTCAAGCGCGATCAGAGAAAGCAGCCCCTTGTCACGATCGACCCACGCTCCGGTGAGGGCTATGCCTTCCATCAGCAGCGGCGATTCGGTGGCGTTGGCGGCGCGAGGCGCCAGGGCCTCGAAGTTCTGCAGCCGATAGAACTGTCCCGGCTGGAAGTGGCGCGCGGCCGCGGGCGCGCGCACGACGACTTCGACGATGGTCTCGGTCAGACGCTGCACGTATTCGACACGGGCCAGCAGGTCGTCGTCGAGCCGCCTGACAAGGGATGACCACGCCTCCTCGCGTTCCGGCTGTTTCGCCGGATCGAGTCGCGCGAGCTCATCGGCGAAAAGAGCGGCAACTTTCGGGTATCCATCCTTTGCCGACGCCATCGCCTTCACGACGTTGCCGGCGTACTGCGGATGGTTGTCGCCGTAGTACGACACGAGCCGGCCACCGTTGTTGTAGGACGTGAAGAACCCCGAGGAGTCAGGCTGCAGCGACACTTCCGTTCCTGAGCCCTCCGCGCGATAGCCTTGAAAGAAACGCCGTTTCGCATCGAGCTGGAACGTGCCCGGTTGTTCCTTCTCATAAGTGACGTTGGGCGACGTGCCGGCTGCGACGAGAATCGTCCGCGCCGGAAGCTCGACGGCGCCGTTGGGGCCCTTGCAGACGAGCGCCTTCGCGTGATCGGAGGCGTCGACGACGATCTCCCGCGGATCCAGGTTCTCGGCGAACCAGATTCCTTCTTCGAGCGCCTTCACCACCTCCTCGTGATTGAGGCGGTAGGCCGGTGAATCAACCATCCGCTTCCGATACGCGAGGGTGACGCCGCCCCAGCTGCGGACGAGCGGAACGAAATCCGGCTGCTCGCCGGCGGCCGCAGCGCGTGTCCGTTCCGCCCGAACAGCACGTCCGTGCTCGAGGAACTCCTCGAGGACCTGCAGTTCTTCTGCGTCGTAGCCCGATCTCACGGACTGTTCACCGGACTCCGCGCACAACAGCTCGTAGCGCTCGAGCGTCTTCTCGACCTGTACCGGGTAATACGCGAACAGCTCGGTCGCCGTGTCGATGCCCGTCAGGCCGCCGCCGATGACGACGGCAGGAAGCCGCGCCTGGAGGTTCGGCAGCGCCGCCCTTTTGAACGCGCCCGTCAGCTGAAGCGCCATCAGGAAATCGCTGGCCTTGCGGACGCCGCGCACGAGGTTGTTCTTCATGTCGATCACGGTCGGGCGCCCCGCCCCCGCGGCGATCGCCACATGATCCAACCCGTAACCCCACGCGTCGTCGATTGGAATCGTCCCGCCGAAGCGGACGCCGCCGTAGATGCGCAGCCGATCGCGCCGCGCCAGCAGCAGGTGCAGCAGCGTCAGGAAGTTCTTGTCCCACCGAACGGTGATGCCGTATTCGGACACACCGCCGAATCCCTCGAGCACACGTTCGTCGAGAAGACGGTAGATGTCGTCCCAGCGCTCGATCGGACGCGGCGTCCGGCCGCCCTCGCCGGTCACTTCCGCCGGAAGCGGCTCGATCTTCAGCCCGTCGATGGCGATGACGCCGAAACCCTCGTTGAGCAGGTAATGCGCGAGCGTGTATCCGGCCGGGCCAAGGCCGACAACGAGGACGTTCCGTCCGTTGTACGGCAGCGCGTACGGCCGGCGGATGTTGAGCGGGTTCCATCGCGTCAGCAGCCCGTAGATCTCGACGCCCCACGGCATGCGCAGCACGTCGGTGAGGACTCCGGTCTCAATCTGCGGAATGTTGACCGGCTCCTGCTTCTGGTAGATGCAGGCCTTCATGCAGTCGTTGCAGATACGGTGGCCGGTGCCCGCCACCAGCGGATTGTCGACAACGACGATGGCCAGGGCGCCGATGGCGTCACCGGATTTCCGCAGCATGTGCATCTCGGAGATCTTCTCGTCGAGCGGGCAGCCATGCAGCGCGATGCCGAGCGGATTGTTGAGGATCTTCCCTTCCTTGTCGCGCAGTCCCTTCGAGCACGAGTCCTTGTCACGCTCGTGGCACAACACGCAGTAATGGATTTCGCTCACCACCTCGCGCGGTGTCCAGCGCGGATCGGTCAGCTTGAATCCATCGCGCCGCCGTAGCTTGTTGTCCGGGCCGAGCATGGCTTCGGGCAGATCCGGGCGCGGCCGCTGAACGTGCACGAGGTTGAAGTAGTCGAGCGTTTCGGGGAACCGGAAGATCACCCACGATTTGTAGGCCGGGTCGTGCAGACAGGCGGCGCACCAGCGTTTCAGCGCGTCAACCGTCGCGGCAATCGCCGCTTTGTCCTGGTCGCTCCCCTGCTCCCGGACGGCCGCCTCGCGATCGAGCAGATCGCATCCGGCCATGGCGATCGCCTGTTCGTGATCGAGATGCGCCCATGGACGTGCCAGCTCCCGGACGGCGGTGATATCGTCGTCGGTTAGAGTCACGCGCGCTCCGCCCTTGACCAGCGGCAGCGCCCGCTTGCGGACGAAGTCAATCTTGAACCGGAACAGCGGCTCGAGACGCTCCGTCCCGCGCATCAGCTCGGCGGCCGCGTCGCGGACATTGAATAGTTCCGCCACGAATCTGCTGAGGTGCGGCGCCATGCGCACGATCAGATCGGAACGTTCGATCGGCGAGGTCACTGTCCCGGGAGCGGTGCGATAGGCGTCCCACATTGCCCACAGCGACGGATCCTCGGCCGCCACGCGCGTACAGAACAGGTCATGCAGGTCGCGAAGGCGGGAGGGCTGGTACAGGTCGGCGTAGGAAAACCCGGCGATGCCCAGCGGCATCGTGTGCTCAGATTGCTTCATCTAGGTGTCGAAATCAGCTGATCGCAGAATCTTTCGATTCTACCAAGGCGGGGACGTTTGACAGGGTCCCGTTGAAGCCGGAGACTAAAAAGGCGAAAGGCGACGAAACTATGGTGCAGATCACCCTCAACGGCGAACCGTTCGAAATCGAGCGACCCCTCTCCGTCGTCGCCCTGCTCGACAAGCTCGAGATCGACGCGCGGCGGGTGGCCGTCGAGCACAACCTCACCATCATCAA
>Ga0247825_10000522_pt1 | contig 24229 bp, 22 predicted proteins | sample 13C_Vanillin_Day_FD_194413 | JGI IMG/M metagenome (GOLD analysis project Ga0247825, IMG submission 194413) | Soil microbial communities from agricultural site in Penn Yan, New York, United States - 13C_Vanillin_Day48 | ecosystem: Environmental > Terrestrial > Soil > Agricultural land | place...
AACGACGACTGGGCGATCGTCTCAGGACATCAGTTCACTGGAGACTGGCAGCGTCGCCTGCTGAATCACGACAAGCCGTATCGCTACAACGGCGACTGCGGCGGCTTTGGTATCGGCTACGACTCCCCTGCCTCGGTCGGCGGCGCGCTCGCACACAAGAAGTTCGGCCGCCTGTCGGTGGCGATCGTCGGTGACGGCGACCTCAACTTCAGCCCCGGTGTGATCTGGACCGCAGCGCACCACAAGATCCCGCTCCTCTTCATCGTCCACAACAATCGCGCGTATCACGCCGAGGTGATGATCATCCAGCGGATGTGCGGCGTGCGTGGACGGGGGAATCAGAACGCCCACGTCGGGAACGTGATCACCGATCCGAACATCAACTACGCGGAGATGGCGAAGGCGTATGGGATGTACAGCGAAGGTCCGATCGAGAACCCGAAGGATCTTGCGGGTGCGTATCAGCGAGCGCTGGTGAAGGTGAGGGCGGGAGAGCCTGCGCTCATCGACGTCATCTCGCAGCCACGTTGATCACGACACACAGAGGCACCGAGGTACGCAATGGCTTTCAGGTTCGTGATCGCGGCACTCGGATTGGTGACCTGCGTCAGCGCTTTGTCTGCTCAGACTCAACCCACTCCACTCGCGGCGCCAACCGGCAACGCGCAGCGCGGCAGGACGCTGTTCGAGACGTCGCTGCGCTGCTACGCGTGTCACGGTTTCGATGGCCAGACCGGATCACCCCGTCTCGTGCCGATGGCACGAGCCGAGGACGTGTTCCTCGCCTACGTCCGAAAACCAGCCACTCAGGGCATGCCGTCATTCGTCGCGATACCTGAGGCCGATCTGCGTGATGTGTATGCGTACATCCGCTCGATCCCCCAGGCCGCGCCGAATGCGGACAGCGTTCCCTTACTCAAAGGCGTGCTGGATCGCAGAGCGAAGGCGAATTGATCGAAGGCGGGTCTTCCTGGCCTGAGCGAAGTCGAAGGCAGACCCGACTAATGACGGAACGCCGCCGCGACGGCGAGAATCGCGAGGCCGCTCGCGATCGACGACACAATCGGCACCAGCAAACCGACGAATCCCGCGACTGCGCGCCCGGTGTCGCCATGTGCATTTCTCAGCACCAACAGCGATTCCTGCATCGAGCGATCGTGCAGTTTATGGATCAGCGTCACGAAGCCGGTCCCGATTAACAGAATCCCAAACGCCAAAACTACAAAGTTCATTGCCCCTCCACGTTCTCTTGGACGGAGGTTCCCTTGCGATGGTTCGTGACAGACCGATGACATTTGCTGGTCATGCTATTCGGCACGCAGCGCCTGCACAGGATTGAGTGCGGCTGCACGGCGCGCCGGCAGATAACTGGCCAGCACGGCCGCAGACGCCAGGACGGCCGACACCGCCACATAGGTCACGGCGTCGAGCGGGCTGACGTTGAAGAGCATCGATGCCATCAACCTCGCGAGGCCTGCGGCCACGGCGATGCCGATGGCGATGCCGATGCCCGAAAGCATGAGGCCGTGACGGACGAACATGCGGCGGACATCCGCGTGATCGACACCGAGCGCCATGCGAATTCCGATCTCGCGCGTTCGCTGAGAGACGGAGTACGAGATGACGCCGTAGATGCCGATGAGGCCGAGCAGCAGCGCCATGGCACCTGCGATTGCGAGCATCACCAGCGCGAATGTCGTCCGCGCCATCGATCGCTCGTAGACATCCTGCAGCGTGCGCACGATGGCGATCGGGAGACTGGCATTGACCGACCAGACGGCTTCTCGGATCTGTGTGAGGAACGCCTCGGTGTTCGTGCGATCGCTGCGCACGACATAGGTCAGCCCTCTCGCTACGAAGCGCTCGTTGCCCCAGAACTTCGACATCATGATGGGCCAATACACGATTCCTGGTGCCGGCTCGTGCACGCCGTTGTCGTGCACGTCGCCGACCACGCCGACGATCTCGCGCCAGTCGTCGATGCTGCCCGCGCGAATGCGCTTGCCCAGTGCCGCCGGCGCACTTCCCCACATCTCGCGCGCCATGTTCTCCGAGATCGTCGTCACCCGACGGTCGTCGAACACGTCGGTCCAGGTGATGTCTCGTCCGACGATCAGCGGAGTGCCGACCGTTCGAAAGTAGCCGGGCGAAACAAACTTGAACCGACGAATCGGCGGAATCTCCGTTGGAGCGTAGACCTTGTCCTCGGCTGACACCGGATCGTTGCTGTCGAACCTCTCGAGCGGCGCTGAACTGACCAGCGCGGCAGACTCGACGCCCGGGAGTGCGGCGACCTTCTCGAGGATGTCGTTATGAATGCGAGCCACGCGCACGGCATCGGCTTCGACTGGGTCGGGTATCGACACCCTCAGCATCTGCACCTCGCCGGGGCGCACGAAGCCGGGCTGCACGTTTCGTAATAGTTGAAACGTCCGAATCATGAGACCGGATGCCACGAGCAGCACGAGCGCGAGCGCCACCTGCACGACGACGAGCAGGTTGCGGGCGCGGTGCCGTTCACGGCTGTGGCTCGACGTTCGCGTCGCTCCGCGAAGGGCAGTCACGAGTCGCGGTCCGCTGTACTTCAAGACCGGGATGAATCCAAACAGCAATCCCGACAGGAGCGAGGCGATCAGCGTAAACGCGAGAACGATCGGATCGATTGCGATCTCGCGCAGTCGGGGCAGTGTCTCCGGACCAATCGCCAGCAGGAGCTTGAGCGCTCCGTATGCGACACCGAGACCGAGTGCGCCACCAACCAGGCCAAGCAGCAGACTCTCCTGCAACAATTCACGCGCAATGCGCCACCATCCCGCGCCGAGCGCCGCTCGCGTCGCGAGCTCCTGCTGACGTCCCTCCACGCGCACGAGCAGCAGATTGGCGACGTTCGCGCAGGCAATCAGCAACACCACGCCGATCGTTCCCATGAGGATCCAGAGTGTGTCCGTCATGTCGCCGACGACATCCTGCTTGAGAGGCGTGAGGTTGGGCCCGATTCGCGCGCTCTCGAACAATTTCTTGTCGAGCCCCGGTGGGGCTGGCCATGCGTTCAGCCAGGCCGGCAGCATGCGACCCACGTCCGCGTTGGCCTGCTGCAACGTCACGCCCGGTTTGAGCCGGGCCACACCCTGATAGCTGAAGTTGCCGAGGAACACTCGATTGCGATCGAATCGCTGCGGAAGGACGACGTCGGCCTCTCCGTCCAGGAACTGAAAACCGTCCGGCATGATGCCAACCACCGCATACGGTTTCGCATCGATCGTCAACGTTCGGCCGAGAGCCGAGCGGTCACCTCCGAATCGGCGCTGCCAGTATCCCGGCATCAGGATGACGGTGTCGGGACTGCCAGGCGTGTCGTCCACTTGCGAAAACCAGCGGCCAAAGGCCGGCGGGACATTCAGCGCCTGCAGCGTGCCGTACGTCACCCGAACACTCCGCACCTGCTCAGGCTCAGCCACCCCTGTGATCGTCACGCCCCCGCGCTGCCAGACACCCATCTCGCTGAACGTCTGACTGTGTTCACGGTACGTGAAGTACATCGTCGGCGACACGTTCAGCTTTGGCAGGTTGATGACCCCCGGCGCCGTGTGCCAGACGCCGACGAGTTCATCGGCATTGGGATAGGGCAACGGCTTGAGCAGCACGCCATTCACGACGCTGAACACGGCGGTATTGGCGCCAATCCCAATAGCGAGGGTGATGAGCGCGATGGCCGTGAACCCGGGGGCGCGCGTAAAACGCCTGATGACCGGAGGAATCGGTGCCATATGTGGTCTAACTACGACAACGCACGGGCAAGGTTCCGGTTAACAACGCCGCCATCAACAGATGGCGGCAATTCCCAATTTCCAACTCCCAACTCCCAATCGCTGATGAATTTTGGGAGTTGCAGGTTGGAGGTTGGGAGTTGACCCGCGTTAGAAAGAAATCCTGGTGAAGAGCTCCAGCATCTGCGATTCAGACGGCGGATTCAGGATGTAGGTTGTCGCGAATTCCTCGGCTTGAGGGTAGGCAGTGTCGCGAACGCGTGCGGCTGCCTCGCCGAGGTCGTAGCGGGTATTCCGCAGTTGCACGTCATGCCCAAGGAGAAGCCAGTCGGCCCCCGTCCGGCCAAACGGCATCCCGACGCTTCCTGCGTTCACGACGCGCGTTGCGCCGATCGTGCGATCGAACTGCATGTGCGTGTGCCCGCAGACGACGATGTCCACGCCGAGCCCGTCGAAGACTGGCAACAAGACGTCTTCGGGTGTGAGACGAGTGAAGGCATCTGTCTCGCTATACGGAGTGGCATGGCAGAACAGTACGTTTCCAAGACCGGGAATCGCGAGACGCAGCGTCATCGGCCATCCAGCCATGGCGCGGGCGTGATCGGGCAGCACCTGCCGTGCGCTCCACCGTACGACTTCCTTCAGGGGTTCAGGTAGCGAAGTCCCTGCGGTCGTTCCCCAGTAGGTCACGGCGTCCGGATTCGGCGCGTTGATCTGCGCCAGCATGCCCAGCTCACCGTTTCCGTAGATGAACTGCGTCGGGATATCGAGGCCCAGGATACGCGTCAACGTTTCGCGCATCATCGGACCGGGCACGATGTCGCCGCCAAACACGATGAGATCAACAGCGGCTGCGCGAATGTCTCTCAGCACGGCATCGAGTGCCGGCAGATTCGCGTGAACGTCGCAGAGGGCCGCTACTCGCATGGCCCGTTCCCTTGGTTATGCGGTCACGGCAAGAATCTCCGCGAGATACCTCCGGAGATCGTTGGCCTTCACTTCGGACGGGGCGTGGAGCACGGCGAGTTCCGCGGATCGTTTCGACTCCGGTTTCCGGCCAAGATCCCACAGCGCCCGAGCTTCGACCACGCGGAGCAGCCACTGCTGATCGCCCGCGCGACCAACGCCTTGCGCAACGACATGGAGCGCGCGCTGGGGCTCTTTCAACTTCAGAAACTGCTCAGAGAGGCTGTATCGAGCGAGCGAGACAGCAGGACCTGTTCCGTCCGGCTCTTGCCGCAGTGCGTGAGTGAGCGACATCTGGTACTGCTCGCACGCCTCGCGATCGCGTCCGAGCGTCGCAAGGACACTGGCAAACTCGCCGTGATAATCCGGCACGGCATAATTGTTTGGATCCGCGACGTCGAGCGCCGCCACGTACTTGAGCAGTGCGTCTTCGAGCCTCCCGGACTGCCAAAGGTCGAAACCCTCTTTCGCTAATGCGGCCGCACGTTCCTGGTCGAAGTTCATGGTGTGCTCAACGCGCGACCTTGCGCTTCCACAGATCCCAGGCGCGCGAATACTCGTTCGTATCGCTCATGCGCAGCTTCGCTTCGTCGGCCTCGACGTAGGTGATCTTGCCGCCGAGCGCGATCGCCTGCGCTTGCGCCTGCGCGTTGACGTCGAGATAGATGCTGCGACCGACGACGTTGGGGATCGACCCGGCGACAACGACTGCGCCATGGCCGCGCATCAACGCAGCGGGTTTCTGACCGAGGCTCTTCGCCAGCGCTTTCCCGAGCGCGGCATCGCGCACGAGCAGGTCGGTGACGCCCGCGGCCTTTCTGATATCGAACACAGGCACGCCTTCGGCGACGAACGCCGCCATGTGATACATCGCGCGCAGCGGCACGTCGGAATCGGCGAACGGAATCAGCGACGCGGTGTGGCAGTGCACGACGGCGCGCACGTCCGGCCGTGAACGGTAGATCTCGCTGTGGATGAAGCGTTCGAGGTACGACGTGCGATCGCGCGCGTCGACAGCGTTGCCATCGAGGTCGTACTCGAGGATGTCGGCCGTGGTGACCAACTCCGGCGCCATCGAGCGCGCGAGCAGAAAGCGATCCGGCCTCGCGCTATGGCGCACGCTAATGTGCCCCATCGCGTCGAGCACGCCTTCCATCGCAAGAATCCGATTCCCCGCGACCAGGTCCTCGACCAACCCGTCAGGAGCAGCGCCGCGCGCCCCGCCACCTTGTGCCAATGCAGATAGCGACCGCGCGAAGACCACGGCGCCAGACGAGCACGCGACGATGAAGTGACGGCGATTCGTCATGGGCGTGCTTCCTGTCAAATCCCAACTCCCAAACTCCAAATCCCAATCCTGAACTCCCAAACCTTGGGAGTTGGAAGTTGGGAATTGGAAGTCAACTTGAGAGCGCTATGGTAAGGCGAACACGTACAAAGCGTTATATCCGCGATTCGGCTTGATCCCGGCCTGATCCATCAGCCCACCCGAGAGGGCGCCGCTGCCGGTGAGGACGGCGATGTACTGCTTCCCACCGACCGAGTAGGTAATCGTGCTGTTCTGCACGGGTCCACCGAGCGTCTGCTCCCACAGCATCTTGCCGCTCTGCGCGTCGAAGGCCCGGAACTTCTGATCGAGGTCGCCCCAGAACACGACATTCCCCGCCGTCGTCAAGACGGCCCCGTTGCTCGGCGCGCGACCGGTGAAGACCGGCTTCATTTCGCCTGTGGACATGTTGATCTTCATCAGACCAGACCACGTATTCGGATCCGATCCCGGCCGCGGGATGCCGCCGCGCTTCTCGCGCGGATCTCCGTTCGGTCCTTCCGAGGTCATATCGAGGCAGTTCTCGACATAGGGCACGAAGAGCGAATTGACGCCGGGATGGTACGCCGTCGGCCAGTAGCTGCGGGTGTTCCAGTAGCAGATCACGCGACGGTCGGATGGGCCGCTGAACAGCTTGCTCTTGTTCAGAGAGACGCGTCCGGTCTTGCCGTCGATGCTCGCGATCAGGAAGTCAGGCGTGTCGAATGGAAACGGATTCGCCCAGAGGAACTGACCGTTTCCACGATCGATCACGAAAATGCCGCCACCCTCCCCCACCATCACCGCCACGTCACGCTGCTCACCGCGCTTGACATCAGGGTTGAACCACTTCACCAGCTTCGGATCGGGATTGAACGTCGTCCGCAGCAGCGTGCGCTCGTTCGCGTAGTCCTCATCCCAGTCGTCGCCGGGAAGGTGCTGGTAGTACCAGCGCAGCTTGCCCGAGTCTGGATCGAGCGCGATCGTCGAGTTGCTGTACAGATCGGCTGGTGATTCCGTCGGAATCGCGTTGCTCTTCCCGCCGTGCCGGTTTGCGCGCGTGTTCGGCGTCGGGTTGGCGACGCCCCAGTACACCAGCCGCCTGACCGGATCGTACCCACCCGGCAACGCCCACGATGATGCGGCACGCGTTTCATCTGGCGCACCTGCCCACGTCTCTCCGCCGGGTTCGTTCGATGCGGCGGCCGTGTAGAACCGCCAGACCTCTTTGCCGGTCTTCGCGTCATGCGCGGAGATGTAGCAGTCCTCGCGCTTCGGCGCACACGCACGTCCCGTCAGGACTTTGCCTTCGACGACGATCACGCCGGCGGTCAACCGTCCGGAGGACTTGGTCTCCCATCGCAACTCACCGGTGCGCGCATCGAGCGCTTCGATGAACCCGTCGGGCGTGCTGTTGAACACCATGTCGTCGTAGATCGCGATCGTCTTGGCTCTCGACGAGCCGCTCGGCCGTTTGTGCTCCCAGATCAATTTTCCGTTAGTGGCGTCGAGCGCTTGCACGGTGTTGCCGGGCAGCAGCATGTACATCACGCCGCGATACACGATCGGGATGCTCTCGTGCGGGCCGGTGGGCAGTTCCTTCTTGAAGGCCTCGCGAAGCTGCGCGACGTTCTGGGTCGTGATCTGATTGAGCGGACTGAAACGCTGCGCGTCGTACGTCCGGCTGAACATGAGCCAGTCGTTCGGGCTCGGCTTGAGCAGCATCTCCTCGGTCACAGGAGGAAACGCTGGCTGTTGCGCACGACCGAGCGAAGCGGCCGCAAGCAGCGCAACGACTATGGCAGACGCGACGCGGTTCATGTAATGCTCCACGGTTAGTGGTTGGTGGATGGTGGTTGGTGGTCGGAGTTCATTGTTCGTCTTTCCACTAACCACCCACCACTAACCACCAACCGGCTCAGCGGCGTTCGCTGACGTACGCGGCGCCAATGCTTTGAATGCTCGTCACACCTGACTGACGCATGATCAACTGCAGTTCGCGCCGCAGAATGTCGAGCACCATCTCGACACCCGGCTGCCCGAACGACGCGAGCCCCCACATGTACGGCCGGCCGATTCCAACCGCAGTGGCTCCGAGTGCGAGCGCCTTGAAGACGTCCGTCCCGCGCCTCACTCCGCCATCGACGAGGATCGGCGCGCGGCCCGCGACACCGGCGGCAACTTCAGGCACGCACTGAATCGTCGGCCGCAGGCTGTTCTCGGCGCGGCCGCCGTGATTCGAGATGTAGACGCCGTCCACACCGTTTTGAATCGCCAGCTCCGCATCTTCGCGCGTGACGATGCCCTTCACCAGCAGCTTCATGCCAATCGTGTCTTTCAAACGCTTGACGTAGTCCCAGGTCGGCGAGCCGATCTCGGGCTGCGGTGTCGCTGGCGTTGACAGCTTGTTCAGCATCGGCCGATTGCGCAAGTCGGTCAACGGTTGACCGTTCAAGTGACACGCCACACACTGCTGTCGGTTGCGCTGGACGACGCGATTGAACTGCTCCATGTTCCGGCCCCCGAGCAGATCGACCGTGAACACGAGCGCGGGACATCCGGCGGACTCCACGCGCTTGAGCAACTCTTTGGTCTGGCCCCAATCGTCGCGCTGATACAGCTGGAACCACACGGGCTCGCCACGCGCGGCGTTGACGTCTTCGACAGATGTCGTCGTGACAGTCGAAAGCACTTGCAGATGCTTCTTGGCCTTTGCCGCCCGAGCCGTCGCCAACTCCCCTTCCGGGTTGTACGTGCGATGCCCGCCGACGGGACTCATGTAGATCGGCGTTTCCCACGTCTGGCCGAACAGCCGAACTGAGGTGTCGATCTTGCTGATGTCCATCAGGCGCCGGGCGCGAATCTGATAGCGATCGAACCCTTCTCGATTCGCTCTCATGGTCTCGCCGCCGTCGCCACCGGTCGACAACCACGCCCAATGCCACGCGGGAAGCTTCGCCTTGGCAACCGGCTCGAAGTCGAGAACGGACAAGGCATCTGCAGCGGATGCGATCAGATCGCTGTCAGCAGCCGAAGCGGGTGACTGTGCGGATGCGTACACCGCATCTACCCAGCCATCAGGTAGATGCAGGTGAGGAACGAGAGAACTAGTTGCGAGAAGTTGCAGGAGGCGGCGACGACTCGGACGCACGCGCGCTCTACTTTGCGGCTTCGGGATCTTTGGGCGCGCCCGTACCGGACGAGCCCATGAACAACCGCTTGCCGTCCGGCAGGATCAGGTCCGCGCCGTTGGCGCGATTGGCGCCGTTCTTCGCCTGATAGCCTTCGATGGTGATCTCAGTGCCCGGCAACAGCGAGTTCTTCGTGAACCCCCGGCGAACGAGCGTGTTCGGCGTACCGCCTTCGATCATCCACCGTGTCACGGTGCCATCGGGGTTCTTGACGTCGAGGTGAATCCAGCTGTGTGGGTTGACCCAATCCATCTTGACGACGGTACCCTTGAGCGTGATCGGCTTGTTCGCGTCGAACTCGGCGGCAAACGAATGATGCGCGCGAAGCGCCGACACACTGATGGCCACGATTGCGATGGCCAGTACGACTCGTGCTCTGTTCATGGCTCGTCGGTTCCCTCTCCGTGAGGCGTGCGCTCAGCGCTCCTGTTTGTCGTCAGCCGGATCTGCAGCGCCTGGAGCCTTTCCACTGCCGGCGGCCGCCTTCTCAGCATCACGGGCGACCTCGAGGAGGTTGAACATGCTCAGGTTGGCCTCGTGACACGCGTACTCGATGAGTTCGCCCTCGGTCGGCCGCATGGGCAGAAGAACGGTCCACGGCTTTTCCCATGTGGTGGGGTCGCTCACCGTCAGCCGGAGCTCGAGCCGGCCTTCGCCCACACGCGTGTAACGCTCGGTGAGATGCAGACCGGTCGTCGACCCGCGATAGCTGTTCTTGCCGTTGAAGTTCGTCGTCTCGACGACGAGCGTGTCCCCTTCCCATCGGCCCCGCGAGTCCCCGATCCATGCCTGGACGTGCTCGTTCAACTTCGAGCGGCCGTCGAGCGGCACGACGCGCGCCTCGTGAATCATCTCGTGCACGATCACCGCGTAGCCTGGTGCCTGCACGATCTGGATATTGTTGTTGTACAGCGTGGGCAGACTGGCGCTCGGAAGCCCGTAGGTGATGCAGCGCTCCTGGTTGCCGCGGTCGAGCCACGACGCGTTCACTGCGTTGTTGCGGTTGGGCGCGCGCGCCTGCCGAGCCTTGCCCTCAGCGGTCAGCGCGGGAATGCGACCGTCGGGCGGGTCGACGATCAGCGACGTGCGATAGCCATCGGAGATGAAGCGCCCCGGATCCGTCCAGTACTGCGCGTGGGTGAGACCCGGTCGAATCTCTTCCGGCGGACCATCCATTCGACGGCCGGCACGGCTCTCGAGGGTCTTCTTCTCTTCCTCCGTATAGAACTCGCGTGTGCCGAACTCGCGCGCACGTTCGAGCGGCGTGATCGTCCGGTAGTCCCACGTGCCCTGCAGATCGGGATCGCCCCACGGCGTGCGCGGCGTCTTCGGGGCGGGAGCGTCCTTCGGCGCCGCGGCGCTAGTCGGCGCAGTGGCGGCCTTGGGCGCCGCCGCTGGAGCCTGCGCGCGAGTCGTTGCGACAAACCCGAGTGTGACAGCGAGGGTCGTGGCGACGAGGCCAGAAACCCGGATCCTCATGCGTGCGCTCCTTTGGTCTCCGCAAATCCTACAACTACAGGGCAGTACTTTAAACTCCCAACGCCCAACCTCCAACGCCCAAACAGGTTGGACCTCTGCCTAATGTGTTCCAGAAAGCGTGCTGTTTCCCACAATCGCGTGCATGACGGCGTTCTCGAAATCGAGCCGGACCTGCTGATCGGGTGTCTGGGCCATCAGGATCCCGACGATGCGCTCATGCGGATCGACGAAGAAATGGGTTCCGAACGCGCCACTCCAGCCGAAGGTTCCCGCGGACATGAATGAACTGCGCGCTATAGGATCATTTACGACGCGCACGCTCAACCCGTAACCCTCGCCCTTCGGCCGGCCCGGCAGTGTGTCCGGCGCCGCGACAGACGTCATCACCTCGACGGTCTTCGAGCCGAGCAGTCGCTTGCCGTTCAGTTCGCCGCCGTTAAGTAGTATCTGCGCGAACTGCAGGTAGTCCTCGGCCGTGCTCATCAACCCGCCGCCACCCGAAAAATACGCGCCGTTCATGAAGCCCGGGTTGTTCTGCTTCTCCAATCCCTTCTCACCACGGCGATAGAGCGTCGCCATTCGCGGGTTGCCTTCCGCTGGATAGAAGAAGGTGTCCTTCATCCCGAGCGGATCGAAGATGCGTTGTTTCGCGAACTTGTCGAATGGCATCCCGGACGTGATCTCGACGATGCGCGCGAGCGTGTCGAAGCCGGCCTGCGCGCTGTACGCCCAGCGCGTCCCGGGCTGGAAGTCGAGCGGCACGCCGCCGAGGCGCGGCAGGTAATCCGCCAACGTCTCCTTGCCTTTGAGGGCGACACGCTGCGCTTCGCGATTGCTGATGCCACCGCTGACGAGGCCCGAGGTGTGCGTCAGCAGATCGCGAACGGTGATCTCTCGCTCGGCGGGCACGGTATAGAAGCGCGCGGGCGCGTTGGCAGGCGGCGGCGGACCCGCGGGCGTCATCGTGACCGCGACTTGGAGTCCCTTCATCTCCGGGATGAACTTGGACACAGGATCGGTCAGCCGAACCTTGCCTTCTTCGATCATCATCAGGATCGAGACGCCGACGACCGGCTTGGTCATCGACATGATGCGGAAGATCGCGTCCTTCTGCATCGGCTTGCGCGACTCGATGTCCATCAGCCCCTGCGCCTCGAGATGGGCGATGCGGCCCTGCCGGGCTACGAGTGTGACTGCACCCGAAAACGTGCCGGCGTCGATGTGGCGCTGAATAAGGTCGTTGATTCGATGGAGGCGTTCGGCAGAGAGACCGACTTCCTCCGGCCGTGCCGTCGGCGTGGCTGCCGTGATGGGCCACGCGAGCACGGCGCCGAAGATCAGAACGACCGCAACGAATCGGGCGGCGGTATGACGGACAGTACGCATATCAGGCTCCTCGCGAGGGGATGATACGGGAAATCGACTAACGCGGTACGACGGGGCGACGGGGCGAGGGTGCGAAGGTCCGGTCCGAGGGTCCGATGGTGCGGGTCCGATGGTGCGGGTAACCGATGGTGTGGTCCGAAAGTCCGAAGGTCCGAAGGTCCGAAGGTCCGATCAGCGCACCGTCGTACCGCCGAACCTTCGCAGTGCACCCTCGCACCCCGCACCCTCGCCCCGCCGGACCGTGCGGATGCAGTTCTAGTCGAGCACCTCAGCGTTGAGCTCGATGACGTTCCCGTCAGGGTCCGTCACATACAGCTGTGCCCATGGCGTGTAGTTGCGCGGTTTCTCGAGGACGTCAACGCCGTTCGCGCGCAGGTGCTCGAGAGTCTTGCGATAGCTGTGCACACGCAGCGCGAAATGGCCGTCGCGATCGTCGATGTCCCGGGTTCCCCGCAACGTGCGCGTCGGCGGATGCTCGATCAAATGGAGCTGCCGTCCTTCTGCAAACTCGTACCACGCGCCGCCAAATGGGAATGGTGGACGCGCCACTTCTTTCATACCCAGCACGACGCCATAGAAGTGCTTCGCGCGTTCCACGTCCGTGACGCAGACGGCGACATGATGCAACGCTTCGATTTCAATCACTGTTCCCTACCTTACGGCGCGTCGCAACGAGCTCGCTGATACGAGAAGTCGGCACGGCGTGACTTTCCATTTGCCTAACCTTCTATCCACGCCTGAAGACTGTCAGCACCGTCGCGGCGATACCCCACGCCTTCCTGTTCCTGGATCAGCACGAGCTCGTATTCCACGAGTGTGCTTCCACGAACCGTGCGACCCATGCCGAGCATCGTCCCGCCGCGCGGCGGCGCCATGCACTGTTCCTCGATCGTCGCCTCGCCACGTGTGGAGCGCCAGCAGCCCTGTAACCACGCGACTCGGTCCACGGTCGCATGCTGGGCGAAACCCACATTCGCGACGCAGAGAAACGACGCGACCATGACGATCTTCTTCATCGTGTCCATTCAGCCTATCGGGAAGTCATAGTATTAGATTCACATGAGTACAGACAGCACGTCACGCCGGGATCTTCTGAAAGCTGGCATCGCAGCCGCGAGCGGTATCGCCGTCTCTCCGCAGGACGCCGTCCGTGCCCAAACCGGCAGCGCTGCGGTGACGAGGCAGCGATTCCGCGGGTGGGTCTCGCGCGGCACCGGGACGAACCGCACCACGCTGCACGAGCTCACACTGCGACCGATCAGCGGCCGTCAGGTCGTCGTGCGCACCGAGGCGACCAATCTCTGCTACTCGAACGTCGGAGCGGTACTCGGTATTCAGCCAGCCACCGCACCGCCATCTCCTCCACCGGCTCCCGCGGCTCCTGCAAGTGCTCCGCGCCCTGCCGCAGCCACACCAACCGGATTCGGGCGGTTGAATCAGATGGCATTGATACAAGGACACGGCGGAGTCGGCATCGTCGAAGCCATCGGTCCCGACGTCCGTCGCGTGCAGGTGGGCGATCGTGTCTGCGTATCGGGCACACCGCAATGCGGCAACTGTTATCAGTGCCTGCGTGGTCGCGCGGACATGTGTCAGTTCCTCGGTCGCCAGGGTCCGGACGATCTCGTGCCCATCGCGGACATGAGCGATGGCACACCGGTGTACGCGAACTCGCACATCGGCGGTCTCGCCGAAAAGATGGTGACGTTCGAAGAGTGGGTCGTGCCGATCTTCACGAAGGCGGCAGCCGCGGACCTCGGCATGGTCTGCAGTTGCGTGAGCGTTGCAGGTCTCGGCGCGACAACCTCGCAGAACGTAGCGCTCGTAGAGCCCGGTTCGATCGTCGCTGTCGTTGGATGTGGCCCGCTGGGACTGAGCGCTGTGCAGGGCGCACGCATCTCGGGCGCATCGACGATCATCGCGATCGATCCCATTCGGGCGCGTCGCGACGTCGCGATGAAAATCGGCGCGACCCACGGACTCGACCCCAACGCGGAGGGCACGCGACTCGTCGACAAAGTACGTGAACTCTCGAGCGGCCCAAACAACCGGCTGTGGGCAGGCGGACGCGATGCCGGTGGCCTGCTTGGGGGCGCGGGCGCGGACTTTGTGATCGAAGCCGTCGGCGCCGACGCAGTCGCGCCGAAGCTTGAAGCAGGCCCGGATCCCACAGGCATCCTGCCGTTGCGCCAGGCCTACGAAATGACGGCGCCCGGCGGACACATCGTCACGACCAGCCTTCCGCGCGGAACACTGTCGTTGCCCGCAGTGCTCTTCACGATCGGTGGACGAACGCATCATGCCGGACAAGCCGGCGGCTGCAATCCGATGCGCGACATTCCACGCTTCGTCGAGCTGCTCGACAAGGGACAGTTCAACGCCAAAGCACTCGCGACCTCGGTCGTGCCAATTGACAAGATGCTCGATGCCTATCAGGAGGTCGCGTATCGGACGACCGTCACAGCAATCATGACTGCCTGACGCCGAGGACGGGCTGGTTCTTGCATCAGGCCGCGTCACGAGGTGATCGAGTTATGTCTCCTATGGCGAGAACGTCTATCTCTACTCTGCTCCTGACACTGGTGATCTTCATCGCTGCAACACCGGCCCGCGCAGAGAACTTCATCAGCCCGTTCATCGGCTACAACTTTGGCGGTGACACGGGCTGCCCATCGATCTCGAACTGCGAGGACAAACACCTCAACTGGGGCATCGGTGTGGGATCGGTCGGAGGATTGTTCGGAGTCGAAGCCGAATTCGCGTTCATTCCGAGTTTCTTCGGAGAGACGACCGGCTCGGACAACAGCCTCTTCACCTTCATGGGCAATTTCCTGCTCGCTCCGAAGTTCGGCCCCGTGCAACCCTATGGCACCATCGGCTTCGGTCTCATCAAGACACACACTGATCTGACGCTGGGCGGCTTGATCGACAACGACCAGAACGACTTCGGCTGGAACACCGGGGGCGGTCTCATGATCCACTTCAGCGACCATTTCGGCGTCCGCGGCGACGTTCGATACTTTCATGCGTTTTCGGCGCTGGAGCTTCTCGGACTCAACCTCGGCGAGACCAAACTCGACTATGGCAGGTTCAGCGGATCGCTCCTGGTGAAGTTCTAGGCTACGGCCGCGGTAACTCCTACACCACCTGTACGGGTTGTTTGGCACGTTGCCTCAGTTGCGGTAGTGTGGGGCACAGGCCTTCGGGTCCATGAGCCCCCAGCCACCCACAATTTCAGGCACGGAGACGTTGCTCATCGTTGAGAACGAAGCAGCGATCCGTAATCTTCTGCAGATGGCCCTGCGGAAAAACGGCTACACGGTTCTGGCGGCTGAATCGGGACGCGAGGCACTCGATCTCGTCAGCACGCACTCCGGCCCGATTCACCTCCTGATCACGGACGTCATGATGCCGGACATCGACGGCCCGGAACTGGTCAGGAGACTCTCCGCGATTCGACCCGAGACGAGGACGTTGTTCATGTCCGGTTACATGGACGATGCGCTGGGTGAGCAGGGAGTGTTGCCCTCCAGCGTAAACTTCATTCAGAAACCGTTTTCGCCCAGCACGATCGCGCAGAAGGTGCGCGACATCCTGGACGGCACTTCTTCGTGATTCCCTCCGGAGCCGATCGATGAGACGAGTTGCGGTGGTGTGTGTTGTGGTGTTGGTGCTGTGGGCAGCGCGATATCCGGTTGCGCAGGAATCGGCGGCGACAGCGGGCGACCTTGTGAGCACGTGGACGCTCATTTCCGTGGAGCGAGGCGTCGCTGGCGAAAAGCCCGAGCGCATTCCGAACCCGCGCGGGCTGCTGATCTTCGATTCAGTCGGCCACGCATTCGAATTCTTCACGACGGCAAGCCGGCAGGCGCCGGAAACACCGCAGGTCGATCCACTTGCGATGTTCAACGCGTACGGCGGCTTCTGGGGTGGCTATCGCGTCGACACCGGTCAGAAGCGCATCACGTTTAAAGCGCAGGGCGCGATCAGCATCGCCATGCAAGGGCGTGAGTTCTCCCGATCGTTCGAGCAGGAAGGCAATCGTTTGACGATGACCTCGATCGACGAGCTGCATGCGCAGGGTGGGACACGCTGGACGTGGCAGCGAGTGCCGACGATCGATCACCTGTCGCCGTTCTATCGCCAGACTGTCGGCTTCTGGGAACACGTCGTCGAACGACGCGTGAATGTCTCGACCGGAGCGGTGGTATCGGAGAACAAGCGCGCGCCGAGCGTCATCGTTTACACGCCTGGCGGCTTTGTCGGCGTGCACTTCCCGACGTTGAATCGAAAGCCCTTCGCAGGAGACAACCCGACGGCTGACGAAGCACGTGCGGCGCTGCAGGGATATCTTGGTTACTACGGTGCGCTCACGGTGTACCCGGGTGAGGTCTTTCACAACATCCTGGGAGGCGTGAGCCCCGGCGCTGGAAGCATCCTGCGGCGTTACGCCGACATCAAGGACAACGAGCTCACCGTGAGGCTGACGCCTACCGGGAATCAGCAGGTGACGACCCAGACCATCGTGGTCCTTCGGCGTCTGAGTGGCGCGGACGAGATGTTGCCGAAACGGTAAGTTCAAAGGACAAAGGTCAAAGTGGGAAGTGACTTTCCACTTACTTGCTAACTTTGACCTTTGAACTTTCTACTTGTAGTAGTCGGGCGCCTTCTTCAGCTTGGCGTGCGCCCTGAAGTCGTGCTGGATCCACAGTCGGGCCTTCGTTTTCGTGAGGAACGCCTCGACCGCGGCGCGCGAGACGCGCGTCTGCTCCTGGTCGAACTCGAACGTCGGAAATTTCCCCATCGTCCGCTCGGCCGGGTAGTGATACAGGTCGCCCGACAGCACGACAGGACCGGTCTCCGGCAACTTCACGTAGAGCACCTGGTGACCGGGCGTGTGCCCCGGCGCTGCCTTCATAATCACCGTCCCATCACCGAAGATGTCGTGCTCGTCGGCGACGACAATAGTCATGTTGCTGTTCTTGAGAGCGGCGTAGGTTTGCGGCCGGCTCGTCCCCGTCGCCTTGTCTGAGAACATCGTGTCGCGCTCGATCTGACGCACCATCCATGTCGCCCGCGGAAAGAGACTGGCGTTCGCGGTGTGATCCCAGTGGTAGTGCGACAACGCAAGGTGAGTAACGTCTTCAGGCTTGTATCCGGCTGCCAGCAGTTGCGCGGTGAGCGAGCGCGTGATCGTGACGAAGCGCTCCTGTCCATCTGCCAGAACGAGGCGCTGACGGGTCGGTTTGCCAGTCGGGGTCCACTCGCTGTCGGGGACGGCTTCGGCATCCCACATCAGCCGGCCCTTCGGATGAACGATCAGGTACGCCGCGACTGAAAGCTGGGTGACCTTCACGTCCTCTTTCGTCAACTGATAGCGCGCCGGATCGGACTCGAGCGTGCCGCCGTCCAACACGTACAGCCTGATCGGAACAGGGGCCGGACGTCCCTGCGCATGAACCGAACGATCGGTCAGGTAGATAGTCAGCGCTATGGTCAGCGCGGCAACCAGTGCGGCGAGTGTCGTCCTGAATCGCATCGCTCTCACCTTTCTTCAACGCGGGCTGGAACGTGCAGGGCGATCCCCGTCAGATCATGCCGTTGAGATCGGCATGATCCGGGGTGATGACGAGATCCGGGTGCTCGCGGCGCCAGGCATTCCACGCCGCGGACCCGAACGTGAGTCGCTTCAGCCACTCGCTCACGAGGCGTGCGGCCTTCAGGCAGGCACGGGTGCGTCCATGCCGGCCCACAGGTTCATGGTGCTCAACTCCTCGCGTCCGCACGCCTTGAGGTTCAGGAACAACTGCGTGCGATATGCCGCGCATCCACAGAGCACGAGATTGACGATGAACGCCCCGCGCGTCGTCTTGTTGCCGAACATCTCGATCTCGGTGCGGAAGTCCGCATCGGACATGTCGCCAATCAGGCTTGCATAGAGATCGCCGTGCGCAGCAATGGCGGCCAGGGTCTGATCGAAGTCGCGTGTCGCCGCAGCCTTTTCCTCGACGGTCCACACTGCCGGATCGAAGGCGCCGGCCTTGGCAAACCTCACCAGCATCGGTCCCATCAGGCTCAGATAGCGCAGCAGCTCCATAGGGGTGCGCTGCTTCGGCGTGGGACGGTAATCGAGCATGCTGGGATCGAGCTTGCTCGCCAGATGGAGCAGGATGCGTACTTCGTTCTTCAGAGAACCAATCAACTCGGATTTGGTCAGTACCATGAGACTCCTCGCGTAAACAGAAGCCGGCAGGATATCACCGTCCCCGCAGGGCGCACAGTCGACGCACGGCGTCGATATCGCGTAACGTGGGACGCACTGTTCGCGGTGCTTAGTCTAAGTTGATGCACGAGTCCGTTCCCGACGTCGCTTTCCCCCTGCCCCTTACCGCGTATACCTCTTCGCCGGGGGACGGTCTGCTCGCGATCCTGTGGTCACGGATAGAGGCGGATCCCTTTAACGCGGTCGCGACGGTCATCTTCCTCCTCGCCGTTATTCATACGTTCTTCGCGGCGCGTTTCATCGAGGCCGCTCATCGCGTTCAGCATCGGCGTGATGAGCAGCAGAAAGCGGCGGGCCTTGCACCGCGTCCGAGCATGGCAGCCGAGATCCTGCATTTCCATGGCGAGGTCGAAGTCGTGTTCGCGCTCTGGGGCGTGCCACTCGTACTCGCCATCGCGATGTCGCGAGGCTGGACGACGGCCGCGCAGTATCTGAACGACACGGTCAACTACACCGAACCGATGTTCGTCGTGGTGATCATGGCGCTGGCCTCCACGAGGCCGATCATCGAGCTGGCGGAAGGCGCTCTTCGTCGTCTTGCGAATCTCGGCGGCGGGACACCGGGCGCTTGGTGGCTCGTCATCCTCACGATCGGGCCGCTCCTGGGCTCGTTCATCACGGAACCGGGAGCGATGACGATCGCTGCCCTACTGCTGGCGAGACAGTTCTACGACCTGAAACCGAGCCGCATGCTGAAGTACGGCACGCTCGGTCTGCTCTTCGTGAACATATCGATCGGTGGGACGCTCACGCACTTCGCCGCGCCACCGATCCTGATGGTCGCGCGACCCTGGGGATGGGATACCGCCTTCGTCCTCGGCCACTTCGGATGGCGCGCCGTGTTGGCCATTACCATTTCGACGCTCGGGTATTACCTCGTGTTTCGCCGGGAATTCAAAGCACTCGCCTCGCGCCAGGCGGTGCCAGATGTCATTCCGCCCGCTCCGGACGCGGCCGCCTTTGGCCAGCAGCCACTGCCGATTCCCTGGGGGGTCACAGTGGTTTACGTGCTCTTCATGGTCTGGACGGTCGTCAATGCGCACTATCCGGTGCTGTTCCTGACGGGATTCCTCTTCTTCCTTGGCTTCGATCGCGCGTCGGCGGCGTACTCGACGTTATCCGACTTCAAAACGCCGCTGCTCGTCGGATTCTTTCTCGCCGGCCTCGTCGTTCACGGTGGGCTGCAGGCATGGTGGATCGCTCCGGTGATCTCCAGCCTTAACGAGACACCGCTGTTCATCGGCGCCACGATTCTCACGGCGTTCAACGACAACGCCTTGATCACCTACTTGTCCACGCTGGTACCGAATCTCCACGACGGCCTCAAGATGGCCGTCGTGGAGGGTGCCGTCACCGGGGGCGGGCTGACTGTCATCGCAAACGCACCAAATCCTGCCGGCCAGGCACTCCTCGGCCGGTTCTTCGATCACGCGGTGCATCCGCTCTATCTGTTCCTTGGCGCGGCGGCGCCCACTCTGATCGCCGCCGCGATGTTTCGCCTCCTGTAGTTCCGTCTCCCGTACATGAAAAAGGCGGGTCTCAAGACCCGCCTCTACCAGAGAAACCCGGAACCTAGAACGTCCAGTCTCCGAATCCCGAATCCCGAGTCCCGGATCCCGGGTCCCGGAATTTAGAACAGTCCCACCGTCCTGCCCTCACCATCAATATCGATGTTCATGAACGCCGGTGTCTTGCCGAGACCCGGCATCCGCTGCATCTCGCCACACAACGCGACGACGAACTCGGCGCCAGCGCTGGGCACCAGGCCGCGCACGGGCAGGATGAAACCGGTGGGCCGGTTGCGGAGCGAGGGATCGTGCGACAGCGACAGGTGTGTCTTGGCCATGCAGACAGGCGCGTGGCCGAGTCCGAGCTTCTCGATCTTCTCGAGGTCCTTCCGCGCCTGCGACTCGAGATCGATCCCGCCGGCACCGTAGATCTTGGTCGCGATGGCTTCGATCTGCTGCACGAGCGGCGTGCCGTTCGGTGTCAGGAACGAGAACGTGTTCGGCTTGTCGCATGCCGTCGTCACGGCATTGGCGAGCTCCGTCGCGCCCGCGCCGCCTTCCGAAAACCCGGAGTGCACGACCACTGTTTCCGCGCCCGCCTTGAGCGCGAGCTCGCGCACCAGGGCCAGTTCGCGAGCGGTGTCGGTCGGGAAGCTGTTGATCGCGACGACGCATGGCAACCCGTACTGCCGAACGATATTCACGTGGGCGGCCAGGTTATCGGCACCCTTCGCCAGCGCGTCGAGATCTTCGTTCCCCAGCACGTTGAACGGCTTTCCACCATGCGACTTGGTCGCACGCACGGTCGTCACGAGCACTGCGGCGCTCGGCGCGAACCCGCCGACACGACAGACGATGTCGCAGAACTTCTGGAAGCCGAGGTCGCTCGCAAACCCTGCTTCGGTCACAACGTAGTCGGCTGATTTCAACGCGATGCGGTCTGCCACGATGGAGTTCGCGGCGTGCGCGATGTTGCCGAACGGTCCGGCGTGCACGAGCGCCGGCTGGCCCTCGAGCGTCTGCACGATGTTCGGCTTGATCGCGTCCTTCATGACGACGGTCATGGCGCCCGCGACCTTGAGCATCTCCGCCGTGACCGGCTCACCCTCGATGGTGGACGCGACGACGATGCGCCCGAGACGACGGCGAAGGTCGGAGAGGCTGCTCGACAGCGCGAACACCGCCATGACCTCTGACGCCGCGGTGATGATGAACTGATTCTCCCGGGGCACGCCGTGGGTCTTGCCACCCAGCCCGACGACCGTGTAGCGCAGCTCGCGATCGTTCATGTCGAGCGTGCGCGGCCAGATCACCGAGGACGGGTCAATGCGCAGCGGGTTGCCGTTGAAGATCGAGGCGTCGAGCGCGGCCGCCAGCAGATTGTGCGCAGCGGTCACGGCGTGGAAGTCACCGTTGAAATGGAGGTTGATGTCCTCCATCGGCCCGATCTGCGAGTAGCCGCCGCCTGTGCCGCCGCCCTTCACGCCGAATACAGGCCCCATCGACGGCTCACGCAGGCACAGCATCACCTTCTTGCCGATCTTGCCGAGCCCCATGGTGAGCGCGACGCTGGTCGTCGTCTTCCCCTCACCTGCCTTGGTCGGCGTGATCGCGGTGACGATCACGAGCTTCGCGTCTGGCTTCTTGGAGAGCCGATCGAGGATCGAGAGGCGGACCTTGCCGCGGTACAGACCGGACTGTTCGAGCTCGTCGGGCTGAATGCCGGCCGCCGCGGCGATCTCGGCGATGGGACGCAACTGGGCTTCGTGGGCAATTTCGAGTGCTGATTTCATTTCTCGACTGATCCTCGTAATGCAAAATTCAAATGCGAAATGCAAACAGTGCCCGGCCGCGCGCGGCACGTCATATGCCTTTTGAAGTTTGAATTTTGAATTTTGAATTACAGGCTGCTATCTAACCCGCCTGCCTCATTTCCCCACTTGCCTTGGCGCCCTCTGCGGACCCAGCAGCCTTCTTACCCGGCGCAGGGCCCGCCTTGGCCGCCCGTGCAGCCGCGGCCTGATCCGCCGCAGCCGGTCCGGCTGTCTTGAGCACTTCGTCCTCTTCGATCGCGACCGTGCGCCCGGGACCGGCGCCGCCCTTCCAGAGATCCTTGGGTCGTCCAGGACGGCTATCGCGTCCGAGATAGAAGTTGAGCCACGACGCGGTGCCCGTGAGCGTGCGATCCGGCGCTGGAACGAACACCTTCAACTGGTCGATCGTGTTGGAGGCTTCCGCTCGCTCCATCACCTTCACCCAGATGCACTGCTGGTCGATCACCTCGCAGGCGCCGTGGAAGGTTCCCCCGCACGGACCGTTGCGCATCTGCTTGGGACAGGTCTGCGGACAGACGTACTCCATGGAACCGAGCACGCAGTTGCCGCAGTTCTGACAACCGAAGACCTCTTTCTTCCCGTAGTACTCAAATCGCTCGAACCAGTGACTGAGGCGGGGATGCCGATCCAGCCAGCGGAAAGCGCCCTGGAAGACGCGGCGCATCGCCGAATCCTTGACGTTCTTCGACCAGGGCACAAATGGGAGCGCCTTCGCGGCTGCATCCATGACCGTAGGAAGGAACTCGCGGGTCGGCTTCGGCTGCGGGTCACGCTTGTACAGGTAGAACCCGTCTTTCTTGCCGAACTGCAACTCGTCGTAGAGCTCTTCCCATTTTGGTGCGAGCTCCTCGGAGCGGCGGATGATCCACGAGATGTGACGCGCGTCGTGCGTGCCTCCGAGGTACGCACCGGCGTAGCCAACACCCTTGAGAATCGCGACGCTCCGAGCTGCGCGCTCGAGACGTCCCTGCAGTCCTCCATCAGGCGCTTCGGACTCCTCGCGCAGCACCGCGACGAGCTCGTCGGACGCCCAGCATCCCGGTGGATTGCCGGTGTTCATGCGCTCTGCGGCGCGCCGGCTCAGGACGTATACATTGCCGAGCACCGGCGTCTTGATCCCGCGCTCGTCCAGGTACTTCTTCAACTCGACGAACTTGGCGGCGTCCCAGCCGACCTGCGTGATCGCCATGTCGGCGCCCGCTGCGATCTTCTTCTCGAGCTTCAGATACTGGTAGAGCAGATCTTCCCGCTGATATTTGAACGGCGAGACCGCGCACGAGATGAAGAACGGCGTCCCGGTGCGCGCCCGTACGTCGGCGATGTGACTGGCCAGCTGCACCGAGTCGATGTCGAAGACGGCGGTCTTCTGCGCGGCCTTCGGCCAGTCACCGCTGATCGAGAAGATGTTGTGCATCTCGAGCGCCTGCAGCGCGACGAGCGTCTTTTCGATCGTCTTGCGATCCTGGCCAACGCACGTGAGGTGCACATTCGGCACGAGCCCGCGGGCGCGCACTGCCGTACCGACGCGAATCGAATCCTGACCGAGCTGACCGCCGGCGTAACTCGTGATGCTGCCCGCGGCGATCTCGGGAATCATCGCGAGCTTCGAGGCGATCTCGAGCACCTGCGCTTCGCGCTTGAGGCCGGACGCCACCAGTTCCGTCATGTAGAGGAACTGTCCCGACTTCACGCGCTCGGCCAGGCTCTTCATCTGCCCAGTTCCTTCCGGACCGCCTTCGTCCCTTCGACCATCGCGCACAGCTTGCCGAACGCGACATCGCGATGCAGGCGCACGAGCCCGCAGTCCGGTGTAATCACGAGCCGGTCGGCCGGGATGACCTCGAGCGCGCGCCGTATGCGATCGGCCACGAACGACGCCGACTCGACTTCGTTCGTCTTGACGTCGATGACGCCGATGCCCACCGAGAACGGCACGTTGAACTCTTTGAAGAGCTGCAGGTCGTCTTCACCGCGGCGCGCGAACTCCATCGACACGGTGTTGATCTTCGCTTCGAGAATGGCTGGGAAGAGAAACTTGTAGCTCCCCTCGAACGAGGGCTTGCCGTAGCGGTTGCCGTAGCAGACGTGGAGCGTGATGTTGGCGTTCACGCCCTCCACCATCGCGTTGATGGCCTTGATCGCCCAGGGCAAGTCCTCGGGAAAGCCCGAGTAGTACGGCTCGTCGATCTGGAGATTGGTCGCCCCGGCCCGCACCAGTTCCTTCAACTCGAGGTTCATCACGCGGCCGAGATCGAGCGCAAACGCTTCTTCGGCGTCGTAGAACTTGTTCTGAATGCGCTTGACCAGCGTGTGCGGTCCCGAGATCGAGATCTTCGACGTGTGTTCGCTGAAGCGCCCGAGGAAGCGTGCCTCCTCGGACAGACCGAGCGTGCCGGTTGCCAGCTTCGAGCGGACGATGCTGTCGTAGAAGTCGTAGTAGAAGCGCTTCGACCCGAGATCGACCTGCACACCGGGCATCCGCTCGGTGAAGTAGTCGATCATGTTGTC
>Ga0247825_10000523_pt1 | contig 24227 bp, 28 predicted proteins | sample 13C_Vanillin_Day_FD_194413 | JGI IMG/M metagenome (GOLD analysis project Ga0247825, IMG submission 194413) | Soil microbial communities from agricultural site in Penn Yan, New York, United States - 13C_Vanillin_Day48 | ecosystem: Environmental > Terrestrial > Soil > Agricultural land | place...
CTCCGAGTTCCGGGCGAAGCAGACCGAGGCGGTCCTGAAGGCGGCGCCGCTCAAGCTGTGAACCGGGAGGTCCGGCGCGCCGCGGAGATTCTGAAGCGCGGCGGGCTGGTCGCCTTCCCCACCGAGACCGTCTACGGCCTCGGTGCCGATGCCGCCAACGAGAAGGCGGTCGCGCGCCTCTACGCCGTGAAGGGCCGCCCGGCCGACCATCCGGTCATCGTGCACTTCGCGTCCGCCGAGCAGGCCTTCGCCTGGGCGCGCGAGGTCCCCGAAGCCGCGCGCCAGCTCGCGGCGCGCTTCTGGCCCGGCCCGCTCACCTTGATCCTGAAGCGCTCGCCGCTCGCGCAGGACTTCGTGACCGGCGGCCAGGACAGCGTCGGCCTGCGGGTGCCTTCGCATCCTGTTGCACAGGAACTGCTAAAAGAATTCAAGAAAGGAATTGCCGCGCCTTCTGCGAATCGCTTCGGTCTGGTGTCGCCCACTACTGCCGCGCACGTGCGCCAGGACCTCGGCGACGAAGTCGACCTGGTGCTCGAAGGCGGCCCGAGCGATGTCGGCATCGAGTCGACCATCGTCGATCTTTCCGGCCCTGGCGCGGTGCTCCTGCGCCCTGGAGGCATTTCCGAGGAGCAACTGGGTATAGCGCTTCGCACCCCAACTGCAGATTCCCCGCGCCATTCCGGCGGCCTGGAGCGCCACTATGCACCGCGCACGCCGGCGCGCCTGGTGCCTACACACGCGTTGGATAAAGTAATTTCTTCAACTGCAAACCGGATTGCCGTGCTCGCTTTTTCGCGCCCCGACGAGCGGGTCGACTACTGGCTGCGCATGCCGCGCGATCCGGCGGCGTACGCGCAGCGCCTTTACGCCGCGCTGCGCGAGCTGGACTCGGCGGGCTGCGAGGCCATCCTCGTCGAGGCGCCGCCGCAAGCGGCAGAATGGGCGGCCGTGCTCGATCGGTTGCGCAGGGCCTGCACATGAGAAACGTTCTTTTTCTGGCATTGCTCGGCGGCTGCACGGTGCACATCGAGACCGACTCGCGCGCCGCCACCATGCTCGGCCTCGGCATCCTCGCCGCCGGCATCTACAGCTACGAAACCGAGCGCGATCCGCCTCCCGAGCTCGCGCCCGACCGCAAGATCAGCGAGCAGGACTGCACCCGCCCGATCGACCCGACCCTCGGCAACCTGCGCTGCAAGTAAGTGAAGTGAGGCGCTAGGCGCGCTGCGGTCCGGGCCTGCCGTCCTCGACGACGAAGGAGGCGAGGGTGCTGCAGCCGGCCTCGCGCTGGCGCACGGATTCGACCGCGCGCAGGTCCGCGCGGAAGACCTTCGGGCCGACGTCGACGCGCGTGTAGCCGCGATAGCGGCCATCGGCGAGCAGGATGTGCGGGTTGTCGGGGAGCAGCCGGTTGACGCGCTCCTGCGACCAGGCTTGCGAGGTGATCGAGGTGCCGACGAACTCGCTCGCCACCACGGGCGATTTCAGGTCGTCGAAATCGGCTTTCAGCTCGCAGACGTGGACGGAATGCACGTCGCCGCCGATTACCACGGGGTTCAAAACTCTATTTGAAGCGAGGGATTCGAGAAGCCGCTTGCGCGCGGCCGGATAGCCGTCCCAGCCGTCGGTCCAGGCGCGCCGGCCGGGGCCGGGCTTCTGGTCGAACTGCGCCATGCGCGTGGCCTGCGCGAGCACGTTCCAGCGCCCGCGCGACCGGGCGAGGCCGGTTTCCAGCCAGCGCTCCTGGTCGCGCCCGAGCATGCTGCGGCGGGGATCGGCGAGCGCGGCGCATTGCGCGACGTCGAGAGTGTTGCCGCCGCCGGAGCGATTGGCGCGCGGGCAGGCCTGCCAGGAGCGGTATTGGCGCGTGTCCGCGATGTGGAATTCGGCGAGGCCGCCCCAGGCAACGCGCGTATGGAGGCGCATGCGGGGGCCCTCGGGCCGCATCCTCGCCGGCAGGGGCATGTGCTCGTAGTAGGCGCGGTACGCGGCGGCGCGCCGCTCGAGGAACGCCTCGCGCGGCATGCCGTCCTCGGGGCGGTCGTCGGCATAGTCGTTGTCGACCTCGTGGTCGTCCCAGGTGAGGACCCAGGGGCAGGCGGCGTGCGCGGCCTGCAGGTCGGGATCGCTGCGGTACAGCGCGTGCCGCGCGCGGTACTGCTCGAGCGTGTAGGGCTCGAGCGCGCCGTGGCTCCTCACGTGGTCACGGCCCCAGCTGGACTCGTAGATGTAGTCGCCGAGGAAAACCATCAGATCGGGCGCGTCGGCGACGACATGGCGGTAGGCCCCGTAGTAGCCCTGCTCGTACTGCTGGCACGAGCCGAAGGCGAAGCGCAGGCGTTCCGGCAGAGCGCCCGGCGCGGGCGCGGTGCGCGTGCGCCCGACCGGGCTTTGCGCGTCGGCGCTGCTGAACCGGTACCAGTACCAGCGATCGGGCTCGAGCCCGCGCACCTCCACGTGCGCCGAGTGCGCCCACGCGGGCTCCGCAGTGGCTGTTCCGGAAAGGACGATGGATTTCATGGCTTCGTCCGCGGCCACCTCCCAGCGCAGCGGCAGCGCCACCGGCTCGACGCCCATGAGCCGCGTCCACAGCACCATGCCGTCGGGCGACGGATAGCCAGACGCGACGCCGAGCGCGAATGGATTTCCAAAAATCTCAAATTTCGGAACGGCAAAGGCGCCGAGCGTCTGCAGGAAGCGGCGGCGCGTAAACATGCGACTAGAATAACGGCTTCAAGTCCGGAGCACGCAATGATCCATTTCGTGGTTCACGAGGAAGGCGACGGCGTCGGCGTCGTCGTCGTGGAAGGCATCAAGGCCGGCCAGCCGCTCAAGGGCTGGATCATGGAAGACGACAAGGACCTCGAGGTCACCGCGAAGAGCGACATCCCCATCGGGCACAAGGTGGCGCTCAAGGACTACAAGGCCGGCGACACGGTGATCAAGTACGGCGTCGACATCGGCAAAGTGGTGAAGCCCATCGGCCGCGGAGAGCACCTCCACGTCCATAACGTCAAGACCAAGCGCTGGTAAACATGGATCTTTCGAGAGCATCCTTCTTCGGCTTCAAGCGAGAAAACGGCAGGGTGGGCGTGAGGAATCACGTCCTCATCCTGCCGGTAGACGACCTGTCGAACGCCGCGGCGCAGGCCGTGGAGAACAACGTCAAGGGCGCGCTCGCCATCCCCCACCCCTACGGCCGGCTGCAGTTCGGCGCCGACCTGGACCTGCATTTCAGGACGCTCATCGGCGCCGGCTGCAATCCCAACGTCGCTGCCGTGGTGGTGATCTGCATCGAGGACACCTGGGCGAAGAAGGTCGCCGACGGCATCCGGGCGACCGGCAAGCCGGTGGCGCACTTCGGCATCGAGCAGCACGGCGACCACGACACCATCATGCGCGCTTCCAAGGCGGCGAAGGAATACGTGCAATGGGCCTCCGAGCTGCGCCGCGAGGAGCGGCCGCTCAAGGACCTGTGGGTGTCGACCAAGTGCGGGGAGTCGGACACGACCTCGGGCTGCGGCGCCAATCCCACCGTGGGCAACGCCTTCGACAAGATGTACCCGCTCGGCGTCACCATGGTGTTCGGCGAGACGACCGAGCTCACCGGCGGCGAGCACCTCGTCGCCGCGCGCTGCCGCAACGACGAAGTGCGCAAGAAGTTCCAGTTCATGTTCGACCGCTACCAGCAGGTGGTCGAGCGGCACAAGACCAGCGACCTGATGGACTCGCAGCCGACCAAGGGCAACATCGAGGGCGGCCTCACCACCATCGAGGAGAAGGCGCTCGGCAACATCCAGAAGATCGGCAGGAAGTGCGTGGTCGACGGCGTGCTCGACAAGGCCGAAGTCCCGAATGGCCCGGGCCTGTGGTTCATGGACTCGTCCTCCGCCGCGGCGGAAATGGTGACGCTGTGCGCCGCGGCCGGATTCGCGGTGCACCTCTTTCCCACCGGCCAGGGCAACGTGATCGGCAATCCGATCCTGCCCGTGATCAAGCTCTCGGCGAACCCGCGCACGGTGCGCACCATGTCGGAGCACATCGACGTGGACGTGTCCGGCCTGCTGCGCAAGGAGCTCAGCCCGGACCAGGCCGGCGACAAGCTGCTCGAGTGCATGTTCAAGACCGCGAACGGCAGGCTCACCGCCGCCGAGGTGCTCGGCCACCGCGAGTTCGTCCTGACCCGGCTGTACGAATCGGCTTGAAGGTCTTCGTCAAGAGAGATTCCGGTTTTCAGGAGTTCGAAGTCCCGCGTCACCCCAGCCAGACGGTGCTGGACGTCGTCACCTACATCCAGCGCTCGCTCGACCCGACGCTCGCCTACCGCTACGCCTGCCGCGTCGGCATGTGCGGTTCATGCGCGATGACGGTCAACGGCGTGCCGCGCTGGACCTGCCGCACGCATGTCGACAGGGTGGTGCGCAACGATGCCCTCGAAGTGGGGCCTTTGAAGAACCTCCCCGTGATCCGCGACCTGGTCACCGACATGCGCGAGTTCTTCGACAAGTGGGCACGCGCCAAGGGGCAATTCACGGGAACGCGTACGAAGCAGGATGATTTTGCGCAGGTACCTCCGCAGTCCCCGGGGAGAAAACTTGTCGATTCGAACATCGAGTGCATCGGCTGCGGGGTGTGCTACGCGGCGTGCGACGTGGTCGCCTGGAACCCGGACTACCTCGGACCGGCCGCGCTCAACCGCGCCTGGACGCTGGTGAAGGACGAGCGGGATTCCCTGAAGATCGAAAGACTCCGTGCAGTCGCGGGGGACGCGGGCTGCCATTCGTGCCACACGCACATGAGCTGCACCGAGCGCTGCCCGAAGCACCTGTCGCCCACGGCCGGCATCGCGGGGTTGAAGCGCGAGACCGCCAAAGCCCTCCTGAAGGGAGAGCTTTGAATATTCAAACTGCGCTCTGGATCGCGCAGCGCGCCAGCGCCGCGGTGCTCGCGCTTTGCGTGGCGGTGCACCTCGCGATGATCATCTACGCGGTGCAGGGCGGGCTGACCGCCGCCGAGATCCTCGAGCGCACGCGCGGCAACGCCGGCTGGCTCGCCTTCTATTCGGTGTTCGTCCTCGCCGCGACCATCCACGCGCCGATCGGTCTGCGCAGCGTCCTCGCCGAGTGGCTGGGGTGGCGCGGCCGCTCGCGCGATGTCGTGCTTGCCCTCTTTGCCCTTCTCGTTGCCTGGATGGGGATGCGTGCGGCCCTGGGGGTCTTCGCCTGAAGAAGGAAAGCTCCTACTGGGTTTTCATGGTGCATCGCCTGTCGGGCATCGCGCTGGCGGTCTTCCTGCCGCTGCACTTCTGGGTGCTGGGCAGTGCGATCGAGGGCGAAATGAGCCTGGGCAGCTCGCTCGCCTGGACCGAGCAGCCTCTGGTCAAGCTCGGCGAATGGGCGATCGTGCTCGCGCTCGCCGCGCACCTGGGCGGCGGGCTGCGCGTGCTGGCGCTCGAGTTCCTGCCCTGGCGCGACTGGCAGAAAGGGCTGACCGCCGCCGCGGCGGCGCTCACCGTCGCCGCGGGGCTGGCACTCGCCCTGGCGCTGTAGAATCGGACAAAATCATACGAGGAGGATGACATGAAGAGGATCCTTGCTTTTGTTGCCGCCGCGCTCTTTTCGGTCGCGGCGCAGGCCCAGTCCTGGCCCACCAAGCCGGTGAAGTTCATCGTGCCTTTCCCGCCGGGCGGTGCGACGGACATCTCCGCGCGCATGCTCGGCGAGCAGCTCTCGCGCATCTGGGGCCAGCAGGTGATCATCGAGAACCGCGGCGGCGCGGGCGGCGGCGTCGGCGCGGCCGAGGCGGCGCGCGCCACGCCCGACGGCTACACGCTGTTCTTCCCTTCGGGGTCGGTCGTGACCGCCAACCAGCACATCTACGCGAAGATGGCCTACAACCCGGAGAAGGATTTCGTGCCGGTGACCAATGTGGTGTCCGGGCCGCAGGTGCTCACCGTGCCGGCCAGCTCGCCGTTCAAGACGGTGAAGGACCTCATCGACTTCGCCAAGGCGAATCCGGGCAAGCTCAACTTCGGCCACGCCGGCATCGGCTCGCAGACGCACCTCGCCGCGGAGAACTTCGTCTACCAGGCGAAGATCGAGGCGCAGGCCGTGCCCTACAAGGGCGAGGGGCCCGGGCTCGCGGCGCTGATCGGCGCCGAGACCAATTTCTTCGTCGGCAACGTCGCCGCGTCGATCGGCCACATCAACGGCGGGCGGCTGCGCGCGCTCGGCGTGACCAGCAAGACCGAGGCGCCGCAGCTTCCCGGCGTGCCGCCGATCGCGAAGACGGTGCCGGGCTTCGAGAACACCGGCTGGTTCGGCATCGTCGCGCCGACCGGCACGCCGAACGACGTCATCCAGAAGGTCTATCGCGACACCAAGACCGCGCTCGAGGACACGCGCATGAGAGCGCGCCTCTACGCCCAGGGCCTCGCGCCGGTGGGCAACACCCCGGAGCAGATGGGCCGGGCGATGAAGGAAGAAACCGCGCTCTGGGCCAAGGTGGTGAGGGAGAGAAAGATCTCCGTGAAGTGAGGGTCCCGCGGGTATGAAGGTCGATCTGACGCAGGTCGAGGAGGCGGCGAAGGAGCTGTACATCCGCGCGCTCAAGCGCCTGCCTCCCGACGTCAAGGCGGGCTTCGCGGCGCTCGCGCGCGGCGAGCGCGACGCCGGCGCGAAGCGCATGCTCGGAACCATGGTGCGCAACATCGCGGTGGCCGAGGACACCGACAACCTGCTTTGCCAGGACACCGGCATCCCGGTCTACAACATCTTGATCGGCCGCGGCGTGGAGCTCGACGGCGCCGGGCTGAAGCAGGCGATCCGCCAGGGCTGCGCGCGCTCGACGCGCGAGTATTCGTTCCGCTCCTCGATCGTGCACCCGACCACGCGGGTCAACGAGCAGACCTCCACCGGGCGCGGCGTGCCGGTGATCAACATCGATTTCGTCGAGCAGCCCGACTTCTTTTCCATGGAGATGATTCCGAAAGGCTCCGGTTCGGAGAACAACTCGTGGCTGCGCATGGCGATCCCTGCCGAGGGCGTCGACGCCATCAAGACCTTCGTCGTCGACTGCGTGCTCGAGGCGGGCGGCAAGACCTGCCCGCCGACCATCGTCGGCGTCGGCATCGGCGGCACCGCGGACCTCTGCATGCACCTCGCCAAGGTCGCCGCCACCCGGCCGCTCGGCTCGCATTGCGAGGACCCCGAAGGCGCGAAGCTCGAGAGCGAGCTCACCGCGGCGGTCAACATGCTCGGCGTCGGCCCCCAGGGCCTGGGCGGCGACTCGACCGCCTTCGCCGTGCACGTCGAAACCGCGGCGACCCACATCACCATGAACCCGGTCGCCGTGAACATGCAATGCCATTCCGCGCGCCGCGCGCGCGCAACCTTCCGTCCCACGGGGGTGGAGTATGGCTTTTAGGTTTTTTCTTCTCGCGGTGCTCTTCTCTTCATCGCTTCTCGCCGCGGAGGTCGCGGGGGTCAAGCTCGAAGAGAGAATCGAGCCGGGTAACCTCGTCCTCAACGGCGCCGGCCTGCGCAAGCGGCTTTTCTTCCAGGTCTACGCCATCGGGCTTTACCTGCCGAAGAAGACCGGCGACGCGGAGGAGGCGATCGCCTCGCCCGGCCCCAAGCGCGTCGCAATCCACATGCTGCGCAACGTCGGCGCCGCCGAGTTCTCCGAGGCGCTCGCCGAGGGCATCCGCGCCAACCACTCCGAGGCGGAGGCGAAGGTGCTCGAGCCGCGCGTGCAGGAGCTCGCTGCCATCATGGCCGAGGTGAAGGAAGCGAGGAAAGGCATGGCGATCTCCCTGGATTTCCAGGGAAAGGAAATGCAGCTCCTCGTCGATGGCAAGCCCGCCGGGCGGCCGATCGCGGGCGAGGACTTCTACCGCGCGCTGCTGCGCATCTGGCTCGGCCCGCGGCCGGTGCAGGACGACGTGAAGAAGGCGCTGCTGGGCGGCGGATAAATGGCGCATTTCGACTTCAGTCCTCCCATTACCGAGGGGGACGTCAGGAAACTTCGCGTCAACGACACCGTTACGCTGCACGGCACCCTGTTCGGCATCCGCGACGCGACGCAGATCCACATGTTCGACCGCGGCCGCAAGACGCGCTTCGATCTTGCGGGCCACGCGGTAATCCACACCGCACCCAACGTGAAGAAGGTCGAAAAGTCGCCCGCGCATCCTGCCGGCTACGCCCCCGCGTGCATCGGCACGACCACCAGCGATCGCATGGAGCGCTTCACCCGGCCGCTCATGCAGCAGTACGGCGTGCGCCTCGTCATCGGCAAAGGCGGCCTCAGGGGCGATTCATTGAAAGCGTTCCAGGATCTGGGCGGGGCGTACCTGGCCATCATCGGCGGCACGGCAGCGCTCGAGACCACCTGGGTCGAGGCGATCGAGGACGTGGACCTCGACGACCTGCACCCGGAGTCGCTGTGGAAGTTCCGGGTGCGCGGCTTCGGCCCGCTGCTCGTGGCCATGGACGCCCACGGCGAGAGCCTCTATTTGCAGGTGAACCGCACTGCAGCAGCGCGCCGCGCGGAGGCTTTGCGGAAACTCGGCGTACGGTAGAATTTTCCGCTTCAAACGAGGAGGAAGCATGAAACGGATCATCTTTGCGCTCGCGGCAGGCTCGCTCGCCATCGCGGCGCAGGCCCAGAACATCTCGATCGGTACCGGCGGCACGGGCGGCGTGTACTACCCGCTGGGCGGCGGGATGGCCGCGGTGCTCTCGAAGTACGTGCCGGGCATGCAGGCCACGGCGGAAGTGACCGGAGGCTCGGTCGCCAACCTGCAGCTCGTCGGCACGGGCAAGCCCTATCTCGCCATGACCATGGCGGACGCCGGCCAGGACGCGCTGCAGGGCAAGGACAAGTTCACCGGCAAGCCGGTGCCGATCCGCACGCTGCTGGTGATGTACCCCAACCGCATGCACGTCGTGACCGTCGAGGGCACCGGCATCACGAAGATGGCGGACCTCAAGGGCAAGCGCGTCTCCACAGGCTCCGGCGGCAGCGCCACCGAAGTGATGGCCTTCCGCGTCATCGAGGCCGCCGGCCTCGACAAGGACCGCGACATGCGCCGCGAGCGCCTGGGCGTGGCCGAGTCGGTGAACGCGCTCAAGGACCGCAAGATCGACGCCTTCTTCTGGGTCGGCGGCCTGCCGACCGCGGCAGTCACCGACCTCGCCAACTCGCCGGGCAACAAGATCAAGATGGTCGACCACGCCGACCTGGTGGCGAAGATGAACCAGAAGTACGGCAACCTCTACGTGCAGGACGCGATCCCGAAGGAGACCTACAAGGGCATGGACGCGGACAACAAGCAGGCCACCGTCATGAACCTGCTGGTCGCGCACCAGAACATGGACGACAAGACCGCCTACAACATCGTCAAGGCGGTGTTCGAGCACCGCGACGAGCTGATCCGCGTGCACAAGGAAGCGGAGAACTTCAAGCTCGAGAACCAGAAGGCCGCGGCGACGCCGATCCCGTACCACCCGGGCGCGATCAAGTTCTACGCGGAAAAAGGCGTGAAGATCAACTGAGCCTGGTGACGCCAGCCAGAGCCCCGTCCGGCCCGCCCGGCGGGGCTTTTTCGTTATGAGCGAAGAAACGATCCGCCTGTCGTGAGCGAAGAAATCGTCCGCCTGCATCAGCCCGACGCCGAGGTGAGCCGCGAGGCCCTCGAGCGCGCCGAGGCGATGATCGAGCAGGAAGAGGGCGTCCACAACAAGCTCACCGGCTGGCTCGCCGGCCTGGTGGCGGTGGTGGCGGTGACGATGTCGGTGTTCCACCTCTACACCGCGTACGCCATCGTGCGCCCCGAGCACCTGCGCGCGATCCACGTCGCCTTCGTGCTCTTCCTCACCTTCCTCATCTTTCCGGTCTCGCGCCGCTTCCGTCATCGCATCATGTGGTGGGACTGGGCGATCGCCGCGGGCGGCGTGGCCACCGCGGTGTACCTGATCATGGGCGGCGACGCCTTCTTCGACCGCTCGATCCTGCCCACCGACTGGGACATCGCCTTCGGCGTGCTCCTGGTGGTGCTGGTGCTGGAAGCGATGCGGCGCACCACCGGCTGGATCCTGCCGGTCATCACCATCTGCTTTTTGCTCTACGCCTTCTTCGGCGAGTACCTGCCCTCGCCGTGGACGCACAAGGGCTACGAGGTACCGCGCCTCGTCGGCCACATGTACATGACCCTGGAAGGCATCTACGGCACCGCGATCAACGTCTCCTCGACGCTCATCATCCTGTTCACCATCTACGGCGCGTTCCTGCAGTTCTCCGGCGCCGGCAAGTTCTACATCGACTTCTCGTTCTCGGCGATGGGCGGCAAGCCGACCAGCGCCGGGCGCACCGTGACGCTCGCCTCGTTCCTGCTCGGCGGCCCGTCCGGGTCCGGCGTGGCGACCACGGTGACGCTGGGCTCGGTCGCGGCGCCGATGCTCGCCAAGGTCGGCTACAGCAAGGAGGAGGCGGGCGGGCTGCTCGCGGCCGGCGGCCTGGGCGCGATCATCTCGCCGCCGGTGCTCGGCGCGGCGGCGTTCCTCATCGCGGAATTCCTCAAGATCTCCTACCTCGACGTGCTGCTGATGGCGGTGATCCCGACCGGCCTGTACTACCTGTGCCTGTTCATCATGGTCGAGATCGACGTGCGCAAGTTCGGCATGAAGGGCGTCACCTTCGAGTCGGTCGAGTCGGCCTGGAGCCTCGCGAAGAAGTACTGGTTCCACTTCCTGTCGCTGGTGTCGATCGTCGCCTTCATGCTGGTCGGCTACTCGCCCGAGCTGTCGGTGTTCTGGGCCACCGTGGTCGCCCTTGCCACCAGCTTCCTGCGCCGCGATACCTCGCTCGTTCCTTATGAGCTGTTCCAGGGAAAGCTGCCGGTCATTTCCGGATTCGTGAACAGCGGATTCGTAAAGGCGCTGCAGGGCGGCTCGATGGCGGTGCTCAACGTCGCCGCCACCTGCGCCGGGGCCGGCATCATCGTCGGCGTGGTCACGCTCACCGGCCTGGGCCTCAAGTTCAGCTCCATCGTGCTCGCCGGGGCCGGCGGATCGCTGCTCCTCACCGCCATCTACACCGCGCTCATCGTCTGGATCGTCGGCCTCGCGGTGCCGGTCACGGCGAGCTACATCATCTGCGCGGTCATCGCCGCGCCGGCGCTGATCGCCCTCAAGGTGCCGGAGTTCGCGGCGCACATGTTCGTCTTCTACTATGCGGTGCTCTCCGAGGTCTCGCCGCCGACCGCGCTTTCGCCTTTCGCCGCGGCCGCGATCACCGGCGGCGACCCGTACAAGACCGTCCTTCAGGCCTGGAAGTACACCACGCCCGCGTTCCTCGTGCCGTTCATGTTCGTGCTCGACCCGAGCGGGCTCGGGCTGCTGCTGATGGGCTCGACCAAGGCGCTCGCCGGCGCCGACTGGGGCTCGATCGCGCTGGTCACCTTCACCGCCGCGGTCGGCATCCTCGCGCTCGCCGGCGGCTTCCAGGGGTGGCTGTTCCGCAGGACCACCTCGCCCGAGCGCTGGATCCTCATCGTCGCCGGCGTGATGCTCGTCTACCCGAAAACGCTTTTCGACGTCGCCGGCTTCGCGCTGGTCGCGATCGTTCTCGCCCTGCAATGGCTCCACAAGCCCTCGACACAGACATCCTGATCCTCGGCTCGGGCGGGGCGGGCCTGTTCGCCGCCCTGCACGCGCATCAGGCACAACTGCGCGCGGCGTCGCCGCTCTCGATCACGGTCGCGGTGAAGGGCCTGCTCGGCAAGTGCGGCTGCACGCGCATGGTGCAGGGCGGCTACAACGTCGCGCTGGCGCGCGAGGACTCGGTCGAGCGCCACTTCATGGACACCATCGAGGGCGGCAAGTGGCTCCCGGACCAGGACCTCGCCTGGCAGCTCGTGACGCTCGCCGTGGAAAGGATCCGGGAGCTGGAGAACGAGCTCGGCTGCTTCTTCGACCGCAACCCCGACGGCACGGTGCACCAGAAGGCGTTCGCCGGGCAGACTTTCGACCGCACGGTGCACAAGGGCGACCTCACCGGCATCGAGATCATCAACCGGCTTGCCGAGCAAGTATGGTCCAGAAAAATAAATCGTTTGGAAGAGCACAGGGCGGTTGAGCTCATCAAAAGCAATGACGGGAAAGGCATTTCTGGCGTGCTGTTCATCGACATGCGTACCGGGGCGTACGTGTTCGTGCGCGCAAGAGCGGTGCTGCTCGGCACCGGCGGCGGGCCGACCATGTACAAGTACCACACGCCCTCGGGCGACAAGAGCTGCGACGGCCTCGCCATGGCCCTGCGCGCCGGCCTGCCGCTGCGCGACATGGAGATGGTGCAGTTCCATCCCACCGGGCTGCTCGCGGGCACGCATACGCGCATGACCGGCACGGTGCTCGAGGAGGGGCTGCGCGGCGCCGGCGGCTACCTTCTGGACGGGTCGAAGGAGCGGTTCATGCAGCACTACGACCCCAAGGCCGAGCGCGCGACGCGCGATCTCGTCTCGCGCGCCATGTTCACCGAAATGAGGAAGGGCAAGACCACCCCGTACGGCGGCCTGTACATCTCCATGGCGCACCTCGGTCCCGAGCGCGTGCGCCGCGATTTCAAGGGCATGGTCGAGCGCTGCGCGGATTGCGGCTTCGATCTCGCTGGCGGCCTGGTCGAGGTCGTGCCGACCGCGCACTACATGATGGGCGGGGTCGAGTTCCGCGGCGACTGCTCCACTTCGCTCCCGGGCCTCTTCGTCGCCGGCGAGGACGCCGGCGGCGTGCACGGCGCGAACCGCCTCGGCGGCAACGGCGTGGCGAACTCCACCGTGTTCGGCGCCGTCGCCGGCGACACGATGGCGCAATGGGTGCGGGACCAGGATTTCCGCGCGCCGGACGGGGCCGCGATCGACGCCGCCATCGCGGTTTGCGAGTCGCCTTTCAACCGCAAATCTTCCGTCAACCTGGAAGGCCTGAGGGAGACTCTTTACGACGTGATGTGGGACAAGGTCGGCATCATCCGCGACGCGGCCGGCCTCGCCCAGGCCGAGCGCGCGCTCGCCGGCATCGACGCCGAGCTCGAGCGCTGCTCGCTTCCCGACGCGAACCGCGCCTTCAACCTGACCTGGCACGACTGGCTGAATCTCCGCAGCCTGGTGGCGGTGAGCCGCGTGATCACGGCCGCGGCGATCGCGCGCACCGATTCGCGCGGGGCGCATTTCCGCTCCGACTTCCCGCAGACCGGTTCTCTGGAGGGCTCTTCGTTCACTAGTCTCAGGCTGGAAGGTAGGGAACTGCAAATTGCGATGAAACCCGTCGCCTTTACCCGCGTCCGCCCCGGCGAGTCGCTGCTCAAGAATGCAGCCTAAGCACGACTGGCCCGGCGAGGTGTACCGCGAGCTCGTCGCCGCGAACGTGCGGCTGGTGGGCTATGTGCCCGATGCCGGGCAGAAGCGCCTCATCGAGCTCTGCCAGGCCGACAAGAACATGCGTGCCGTCCCGCTCACCAGCGAGGAGGAGGGAATCGGCCTTGCCGCCGGCGCCTGGCTGGGCGGCATGCGCAGCGCGCTGCTCATGCAGTCGAGCGGCGTGGGCAATATCATCAACGTGCTCGGCATGGTGAAGGTCTGCCGCTTGCCGCTGTTCATCCTCGTCACCATGCGCGGCGAGAAGGGCGAGTTCAACCCGTGGCAGGTGCCGATGGGCGAGGCTACCGCCCGCGTGCTGGAGACGATGGGCGTCGCCGTGCGGCAGGCGGGCGAGCCCGAAACGGTCGCGGCGCACGCGCGCGCGGCGCTGCGCATCGCTTTCCAGGCGCAGGGCGCGGAAGCGGTGCTGGTCGCGCAGAAGGTGATCGGCATCAAGAGCTTCCAGGAGCAGGCCAACCAGTGAAGCCCAATCTGCGTCGCAGGGAAGTGGTCAAGACTTTACTTTCCAATAGAAAGAACCTTCTGGTCGTCGCCGGGCTGGGCTCCACCTCCTGGGACATCACCGCGGCGGGCGACTCCTCGCTCAGCTTCCCGTCCTGGGGCGCGATGGGGCAGGCCGCCATGACCGGCCTCGGGCTCGCGCTCGCCCAGCCCAAGCGCCGCGTGCTGGTCATCACCGGCGACGGCGAGATGCTGATGGGCATGGGGGCGCTCGCCACCATCGGCGTGCAGCAGCCGCCGAACCTCACGGTGGTCGTAATCGACAACGAGCGCTACGGCGAGACGGGCATGCAGGCGACGCACACCGCGTACGGCGTCGATCTCGCGGCCGTGGCCAGGGCGTGCAAGTTCAAGGAAGCGAAGGAAATCCGTACCCTTGACGAGGTGGAACGGCTGCGCGAGCTGGTCCACACCTTCAGCGGCCCGCTCTTCGCCGACGTCAAGGTGATCGAGGAGAAGCTGCCGCTCGTGCTGCCGCCGAACGACGGCGTGGCGCTGAAAGACCGCTTCCGCCGCGCCCTGCTGGGACCTTCAGCCGACGTGCTTCCGGAAGAACGCTAGGGTCCGCTCCCTCGCCTGCTTCGCGGCAGGCGCGTCCCAGGAGCCGCGCTGGTCGCAGTTGAAGCCGTGGTCGGCGGCGTAGACGAAGATCTGCTGCTTCGGGTGCCGCGCGGCGAGCTTCTTCACGCCTTCGACCGGGATGTGCTGGTCGCGCTCGCCGAAGTGGCCCATCAGCGGCACCCGCGGCTCGAGCTCGGCGTTGTCGAGGATGCCGCCGCCGTAGTAGGGCACCGCGCAGGCGAGGCCGCCGAGCTTGCCGGCGGCGAGCCAGGCGATGAGCCCGCCCCAGCAGTAGCCGACGATGCCGACCTTGCCGGCGCCGGCGGCGGCCTTGATCGCCGCCTCGGTGTCCTTCAGCGCCATGTCGGCGCTCACCTTGGCGCGGATCTCGCGGCCCTTGGCGATGTCCTCCGGCGTGTAGCCGATGTCGACGCCTCTCTGCACGCGGTCGAAGAGCGCCGGCGCGATGGCGAGGTAGCCGTCGGCGGCGAAGCCGTCGGCGACGGACTTGATGTGGCTGTTGACGCCGAAGATCTCCTGGATGACCACGATTCCCCCGCGCGCCTTGCCGGCCGGATCGGCGCGGTAGGCGGCGAGCTTGTGGCCGTCGGCTGCAGTCAGTTCGATCATCTTTCCCATGGCCTCGTACAATCTCCCGTGATGAAGAAGGACGCAAAAGCGCTGCTCGCGATGGCGCGGGCAGCGCTGGAAAAAGCCGGTGCCCATTCTAAGATGGCCGATGCCGCGGCGCGGCACCTGGTTCGCGCCGAAGAGCAGGGCCTGCCCACCCACGGCATGTCGCGCGTGCCGTTCTACTGCTCGATGCTGCGCAACGGGCGCGCCGACGGCGCCGCCCACCCGGCGATGGCCGCCGAGCGCGCCGCCGCCTGCCTGATCGACAACAAGGACGCGCTGCCCTACGTGGCGGCGCAGTGGGCGGTCGACGAGGCGATCCAGCGCGCGCGGCGCAACGGCATCGGCCTTGCCGGCATCCGGAACAGCGCGCATGTCGGGGTGCTCGGCATCCACCTCGCGAGCGTCGCCGAGGCGGGGCTGGTCGGCTTCGCGTTTACCAATTCCCCGGCGGCGATCCCCGCCTGGGGCGGCAAAAAGCCGCTCTTCGGCACCAACCCGGTTGCCGCCGTTTTTCCCAGAAGAAATCAGCCGCCCATCGTTATCGATCTCGCGCTTACCACGGTGGTGCGAGGCAAGATCATGATGGCGATGCGCAGGGGCGAGCGCATCCCCGAGGGCTGGGCGCTCGACCGCCATGGCAAGCCGACCACCGATCCCAAGGAAGCGATCGAGCATGGCAGCCTCTTTCCGATCGGCGGCGCCAAGGGCGCGATGCTCGCGCTGATGTTCGAGCTCATCTGCGCCGCCCTCACCGGCGCGGCGATCGGGCCCGAGGCGGACTCCTTCTTCGCCGAGCAGGGCAACAAGCCTCGCATCGGCCAGGTTTTCATCGCAGTGGACCCTCCTGCGGGCGCGGAGATCTATTCCGAAAGAGTGGAAACCCTGGTGTCGGCCATGCTGTCGGATCCGGAAGTGCGCCTTCCGGGCGCGCGCCGCTTCGCCGCCGAGAAGTCCGCGGCCAGGGGCATCGAAGTGCCCGACGAGCTGCTCGCGCAGATCGAGAAGCTATGTTCGACGTAACCGTCGACTTCCCGAAGATGAAGGTCGCGGTCGCGACGCGCGAGGAGCGCGTGGTGGAGATACGGTATTTGCCCTTGTCTTCCGAAAGCATCTTTCCCAGGAATGCGCTCGCTGCGCGCGCCGCCGACCAATTGCGGGAGTATTTGGAGAACCCCGACATCAAGTTCGACCTGCCGCTCGCGGTGGAAGGCACGCCCTTCCAGCTCAGGCTGTGGGAAGCGCTGTGCCGGATCCCGCGCGGCAAGACCCGCACCTACGGCGACCTGGCGCGCGAGCTCGAGGGGGAAGCGCGCGCGGTCGGCCAGGCCTGCGGCGACAACCGCCTGCCCGTCGTCATCCCCTGCCACCGCGTCGTCGCCGCCGACGGCATCGGCGGCTTTGCGCACTCGACCGGCGGCTACCTGCTGGAGGCGAAGCGTTGGCTGCTCGCGCACGAGCTCGGCGCCGACCCGTTCGAGCTAGAGCCCTGAACGACCCGCTCGTCGACGCCTTCTGCGACGCGCTGTGGCTCGAGGACGGGCTGTCGAAGAACACCATCAGCTCCTATCGCGCGGACCTCCAGCAGCTTTCGTCGTTCCTGAAAGACAAGAACCTTTCGAAGGCAAAAGAGGAGAATCTTTTCGCCTTTCTCGCCTCGAAGAAAGGCCGCGCCTCGAGCGCGGCGCGGCGCGTCTCGACGCTGAAGCGCTTCTACCAGTACTGCGTGCGCGAGCGGCGCATGGAAGCCGATCCGACGCTCAAGCTCGAGCCGCCCAGGCGCGTGCCGCGCTTTCCGAAGACCCTCTCGGAGGCGGACGTCGAGGCGCTGCTCGCCGCGCCCGACACGCAAACGCCGCTCGGCCTGCGCGACCGCGCCATGCTCGAGCTGCTCTATGCCACCGGCCTGCGCGTGTCCGAGCTCGTCGGGCTGAAGACCTTCCAGGCGAGCCTCGAGTCCGGGGTGGTGCGCGTGATGGGGAAGGGGTCCAAGGAACGGCTGGTGCCGCTCGGCGAAGAGGCAGTGCATTGGATCTCGAAGTACCTTGAAGAGCGCGAGAGCGATTCCGATGCGCTTTTCATCACCTCCCGCGGCGGCGGCATGACACGCCAGGCGTTCTGGCACCTCATCCGCCGCTACGGCAGGCGCGCCATTCCCGGCAAGAAGCTCTCCCCGCACGTGCTGCGCCACGCCTTCGCCACGCACCTCATCAATCACGGCGCCGACCTGCGCGTGGTGCAGTTGCTGCTCGGCCACGCCGATATTTCCACGACGCAGATCTATACCCACGTGGCGCGCGAACGGCTGAGGCAGCTGCACGCCAAGCACCACCCCAGGGGATGAAGACGCCGGCGACGCAATTCCTCGATGAGCGCGGCGTGAAGTACTCGGAGCACTTCTACGAGTACGTGGAGCACGGCGGCGCCGGTCGCGGCGCGGAGGAGCTCGGCGTGCCGGCCGCGGAGGTGGTGAAGACGCTGGTCATGCAGGACGAGCAGGCGCGGCCGCTCATCGTGCTCATGCACGGCGACCGCAAGGTGTCGACCAGGAACCTGGCGCGCCAGGCGGGGCGCAAGTCGATCGAGCCGTGCAAGCCCGAAGTCGCGCAGCGCCACTCGGGCTACCAGGTGGGCGGCACCTCGCCCTTCGGCACGCGCAAGGCGCTGCCGACCTTCATGGAGCGCTCCATCACCGCGCTGCCTGCGATCTACATCAACGGCGGCCGCCGCGGGTTTTTGCTCAGAATTCAGACAACCGAGCTCTTACGGGTCCTGCGACCGCAGCTGGTCGAGGTCGCGCTGGAAGCCTAGGCCTTGCGCCGCTCGATCGAGACGCCGACGAACTTCGCGTTCGGCAGGATGCCGATCTTCGCCACGCTCACCTTGACCCAGGGTGCGCCGAAGTCCGCGATGAGGAGCGACGCGACACGCTCGGCGAAGGTCTCGACGAGGCGGAAGTGCCCGCTCGCGGCGAGCGCCTTGATGCGCAGCGTGACCTGCTCGTAGTCGATGGTGTCGGCGACCTTATCGCTCGAGAAGACAGCGCTGCCGGGGATGCCGATCTCGAGGTCGATCGAGAGCGTCTGCACGACGTGGCGCTCGCGCTTGTGGATGCCGATGAGCGCCTCGACGCGCAGGTCGCGGATGACGATGGCGTCCATGGGTGGAGCGATTCTATAGAATCGGCGCTATGCAGACGGCCTTCGTCGTGCTCGGCGCCTACCTTCTCGGGTCGGTGTCCTTCGCCATCCTGGTGAGCCGGCTCGCCGGGCTGCCCGATCCGCGCACCTACGGCTCGAAGAACCCCGGCGCGACCAACGTGCTGCGCAGCGGGAAGTGGGTCATCGCCGCGCTCACGCTCGCCGGCGATGCGGGCAAGGGTTTCGTTGCCATCTGGGTCGCCCTGATGATCGCCCCGGCTGCGGCTGCGTACGCCGGCGTGGCGGTTTACCTCGGGCACCTCTACCCGGTGTTCCACCGCTTCCAGGGGGGCAAGGGCGTGGCCACCGCGGCGGGCGTGCTGTTCGGCTTCGATCCCTGGCTAGGCCTGGGCACGCTCGTCACCTGGATCGTGATGGCGGTTTTCTTCCGCTATTCCTCGCTCGCCGCGCTGGTGGCGGCTGCGTTTGCCGTGTTCTTTACCGCCTTCATGAAGATGTATCCATTAGTACCGGCTGTTGCGGTGATCGCGGCGCTCCTCGTCTGGCGCCACAGGGAGAACATCCGGCGGCTCATCGCCGGCACCGAATCGCGCCTGTTCGAGAAGAAGGCTAGCCCGCCGCCAGATCCCAGCGCGGCTTCACGGTAAAGCCCGACGCATCCAGGGGCTTTTCTTTCTGTAAACGAAGAGCGGCGGCAAAAGCGATCATGGCGCCGTTGTCGGTGCACAGCTCCGGCTCCGGGTAGAAGAGGTCGAAGCCCCGCAGCTTCGCTTCTTTGTTCAAGGCGCTTCTGAGCTGCTGGTTGGCGCCGACGCCGCCCGCGATGACAAGCCGCGTCAACCCGGTGCTCTGGAGGGCATGGATGGACTTTGCGACGAGCACGTCGACCACGGCATCGACGAAGGCCCGCGCCACGTCGGCGGGCTTGGCATGTTCTTTCTTAATCAACGTCAAAACTGCCGTCTTGAGGCCGGAGAAGCTGAAATCGAGGTCGGGGCTGCCGATCATCGGCCGCGGCAGGCGGTAGCGGCCGGCGACGCCGCCCTCGGCAAGGCGCGAGAGCTCGGGGCCGCCCGGATACCCCAGGCCGAGCAGCTTCGCGGTCTTGTCGAAGGCCTCGCCCGCGGCGTCGTCCTGGGTCTCGCCGAGGAGCTCGTAGCGGCCCACCCCGTCGACCCGCATGAGTTGCGTGTGCCCCCCGGAAACGAGGAGGGCGATGAAGGGAAACTTTGGCGCCCGCGCGGAAAGCAGGGGGGAGAGGAGGTGGCCCTCGAGGTGGTGGATGCCCAGCGCCGGGATCCCGAGCGCCGCTGCGAGGCCGTGCGCGAAGGTGGCGCCGACCAGCAGCGCGCCAGCCAGCCCCGGCCCTTCGGTGTAGCCGATGCCTTTCAGGTCCTTGATTTGCCTGCCGGAGGCCCCGAGGACATGACGAACCAACGGGACGAGGCGCCGGATGTGGTCGCGCGAGGCGAGCTCGGGCACCACGCCGCCGTACTCGTCGTGCATCTCGACCTGCGAATGCACCGCGTGCGCGAGCAGCCGCCCGTCGTAAAGCGCGACGCCGGTCTCGTCGCAGGAAGTCTCGATGCCGAGGATCAGCATGGCCTGATTTTGATACAATTCAGCCCCCTTACCGGATCGAGGGCTGGATGCCGACTGTACGAGTCAAGGAAAACGAGCCGTTCGAAGTCGCCATGCGCCGCTTCAAGCGCACGGTGGAGAAGACAGGTCTCCTCACGGAGCTTCGCTCCCGCGAGTACTACGAGAAGCCGACCGCCGAGCGCAAGCGCAAGCTCGCCGCCGCGGTGAAGCGCCATCACAAGCGTCTGCGCAGCCAGATGCTTCCCGCAAAGCTTTACTAGTCGTCCCGTATTTCCCTAAAGCAGCAGATTACCGAGGACATGAAGGCGGCGATGCGCGCCAAGGATGCGGCGCGCCTGTCGACCGTGCGCCTCGCCCTCGCCGCCATCAAGCAGCGCGAGGTGGATACCCGCACCGAGCTCGGCGACGCCGAGGTGGTGGCGGTGATCGAGAAGATGCTCAAGCAGCGCCGCGAGTCGATCGCCCAGTTCGAGCAGGCGGGCCGCAAGGACCTCGCCGACGTCGAGAAAGCCGAGCTGGCGGTGCTTTCCGCCTATCTCCCCCAGCAGATGGGCGATGCCGCACTGGATCAAGCAGTTGCCGCCGCAGTGGCCGAGTCGGGCGCCGCCGGCGTGAAGGACATGGGCAAGGTGATGGCGCTGCTCAAGTCCCGCCTTGCCGGCAAGGCCGACATGGGCAAGGTCTCGAGCCTCGTCAAGACGCGGCTATCGGGATAATTTTTGAGTCAAAATCGGGGGCGTGATCCCCGATTCGTTCAAGCAGGACCTCCTCAATCGGGTCGATGTCGTCGACGTAGTCGGGCGCTACGTCAAGCTGAAGAAGGGCGGGGCCAACTATGTCGGCCTGTGCCCCTTCCACGGCGAGAAGACGCCTTCCTTTTCCGTCAGCCCGGCCAAGCAGTTCTACCACTGCTTCGGTTGCGGCGCGCACGGCAACGCCATCGGCTTCCTCATGGCCTACGGCGGCATGGGCTACGTCGACGCGGTGAAGGACCTGGCGAGCTCGGCGGGCATGCAGGTGCCGGAATCGCGCCCGCGCAGCCCCGAGGAAGCGGCGAAGAAGGAGCGCGAGCCCGACCTCTACGCGGTGATGGAGAAGGCGATGGAGTTCTACCGCGCCGAGCTGAAGAAGTCGCCGCGCGCCATCGACTACCTCAAGGGGCGCGGCCTCACCGGCGAGATCGCCGCCCGCTTCCGCGTCGGCTACGCACCGGACGACTGGCAGGGGCTGAAGGCCGCTTTTTCCGACTATCAGGACAAGAGTCTGGTCGAAACGGGCCTGGTGATCGATAGCGACGGCAAGCGCTACGACCGCTTTCGCGACCGCATCATGTTCCCGATCCTCAATGCCCGCGGCGCGGTGATCGGCTTCGGCGGGCGGATCCTGGACAAGGGCGAGCCCAAGTACCTCAACTCGCCGGAGACGCCGCTTTTCGAGAAGGGCCGCGAGGTGTACGGCCTGGTGCAGGCGCGCGACCCGATCCGCCACGCCGGGCGCGTGCTCGTGGTCGAGGGCTACATGGACGTGGTGGCGCTCGCGCAGTTCGACGTCGGCTACGCCGTGGCGACGCTGGGCACCGCGACGAGCGCGGTGCATGTCTCGAAGCTGCTCAAGCTCGCCGATGAGCTGGTGTTCAGCTTCGACGGCGACGCCGCCGGGCGCAAGGCGGCCTGGCGCGCGCTGGAAGTGAGCCTGCCGCTCGCCCCGGACAACAAGCCGATCCGCTTTCTTTTCCTGCCCGAGGGCGAAGATCCCGACAGCTACGTCAGGAAGAACGGGAAAGAGGCTTTCGAGAGCCGCGTGCGCCAGGCCGAGACGCTCTCGCAGTTCCTGCTGGCGCAGCTGCGCTCGGAGTGCGACCTCGCCACCGCCGAGGGGCGGGCACGCCTCGTCTCCCTGGCGAAAACGCACCTGGAGCGGATCCCCGCCTCCGCTCTCAAGGTGCAGCTCACGAACGAGATCGGTCGCCTGGCCGGCCTCTCGGAAGAGGACACGCGCCGGCTCCTCGGCCCCTCGGGCCAGCCGGCCCGCGCTGCCGCGCCGGCGCCGGCACGGCCGAGGCTTCGCCAGCCGCCCTCGAGCACGGAATGGAAGCTGCTTTCGCGGGTCGCGGCCTACCCCGGCCTCGCCGCGGAGATCGACGTCGCGGTGATGAATCCCGGCCTGGAGGAGTCGCGCGCGCTGCGGGAAGTCTGCACCTATGTCCAGGCCGCGGCGGACGAGCTCGGCCAAGTATCGCAGGCGCTCATCATCGAGCAGTTCCAGAACACGCCGCACGCGGAGATCATCTTCGAGGCCCAGGCGCACGCGCTCGAGCTGAAGGAGACCGAGGACGAGTCCCGGGAGTTCGTCCGCCACATCCTGGGGAGCCTGCAGATCGCCCGCAAGATCGAGGAGCTGAAGACCTACGAGGAGCGGCTCGGGCGGGGCATGCTCAGCAAGGACGAGCATCGCCAGTACGCAAGAATGATCTCCGAGGTGAAGGCCCTGGAGATGCGCCTGCGCTCCGACGGGGGCCCGGCTGCGAAGTAGCGACGAGCTGCCGTCGAGGGCGGCAGCGGGCCTTGGCAGAGTTCTTGCAGAGCGTAAGCTTCGCCCCCATCTAAGTGTTCTCGACGCAGAAAAGCCTCTCAAGGGCACTTCCAAGCCCTTGAGCGGTCACCTATAATGCGCGGTTCTTTTTTTCACGCGCATCTTCCAGTGACGGCAGTATCGGGCGGGGGTTAGATGGTCAAAGCAAAGCGCAAGTCCAAGGGCAGCAAGAAGGTTCGCGCGGCCAAGAAAAAGGCCGTCAAGAGCCTTCGGGTGAAATCGGCGGCACGCAAGCCGCACGCGGCGAAAAAGCCGCTGCGTGCGAAGCTTCCTGCCCGAGCCAAGAAGCTCATCACCCCCAAGGTCGCACCGGCGCCGAAGCCGGCTGCTGCCAAGGCCCAGGACAAGGCCGCCGCGCCCAAGACCCCGATCAAGAGCGCCAAGCAGGCGCTCGAGCTGCTCGAGGCGAAGGTCAACGAGGTCAAGGCGAAGGGCCGGCGCGGCCGCGGCGGCCGCCGCGGCCGCGGCAGCGAGTGGCTGATCCCGCCGGAGCTGCCCAAGGAAGACGCCGAGACGCGCCGCACGCGCCTGAAGAACCTGATCAAGCTCGGCAAGGAGCGCGGCTTCCTCACCTATTCCGAGATCAACGACCACCTGCCCGACGACCTCGTCGATGCCGAGCAGATCGAGGCCATCATCTCGACCTTCGGCGACATGGGCATCCAGGTCTACGACCAGGCGCCCGACCAGGAGCAGCTGCTCATCGCCGCCGACGCCACGCCGGTCGCCCAGACCGACGAGGACGTGGAGGAGCAGGCGGAAGCCGCGCTTTCCACCGTCGACTCCGAGTTCGGCCGCACCACCGACCCGGTGCGCATGTACATGCGCGAGATGGGCTCGGTGTAGCTGCTCACGCGCGAGGGCGAGATCGAGATCGCCAAGCGCATCGAGGACGGCCTGCGCCACATGATCCAGGCGATCAGCGCCTGCCCGACCACGGTGCGCGAGATCCTCGACCTCGCCGACAAGGTGGAGAAGGACGAGTCGCGCATCGACGAGGTGGTCGACGGCCTGATCGACCCCAACGCCAAGGACGACTTCGACCCGAAGAAGGCGCAGGCGGCGCCCGAGGAGGAAGAAGCGCAGATCGAGGAAGAGGAAGGCGAGGACGAGGAAGCCGCGGAGCGCGCGCAGTCGGCGAGCCTGCTGAAGCTGCGCACCGAGGCGCTGGAGAAGTTCGCGCGCATCCGCCGCCTGTACGAGAAGATGCTCAAGACGCTCGAGAACAAGGGGTCCAAGGACAAGGACTACCTGCGCGTGCGCGACCAGATCTCCAACGAGCTGATGACGATCCGCTTCACCGCGCGCACCGTCGAGCGGCTCTCCGACAGCGTGCGCAGTCTCGTTGATGAAATCCGCCGCCACGAGCGCGAGATCCACGACATCTCGGTGGAGAAGGCGCAGATGCCGCGCCAGCACTTCATCAAGATCTTCGCCGGCACGGAAGGCTCCAAGCGCTGGCTGAGCAACGACCTCTCGCAGGAGCAGGCCTGGACCGAGGCGCTGCGCCGCGTCGAGCCCTCGATCCTCGAGCTGCTGGGCAAGATCCAGTCGGTGCAGCAGAAGATCGGCATCCCGATCCGCGACCTGAAGGAGATCAACAAGCAGATGTCGACCGGCGAGGCGAAGGCGCGCCGGGCGAAGCGCGAGATGACGGAAGCGAATCTGCGCCTGGTGATCTCGATCGCGAAGAAGTACACCAACCGCGGCCTGCAGTTCCTCGACCTGATCCAGGAAGGCAA
>Ga0247825_10000524_pt1 | contig 24195 bp, 19 predicted proteins | sample 13C_Vanillin_Day_FD_194413 | JGI IMG/M metagenome (GOLD analysis project Ga0247825, IMG submission 194413) | Soil microbial communities from agricultural site in Penn Yan, New York, United States - 13C_Vanillin_Day48 | ecosystem: Environmental > Terrestrial > Soil > Agricultural land | place...
GATGATGGGAGGAGCGCAGCCCGACGAGGAACTGCCCTCCGAAGACAAGTCCCTGCTCAAGGAGCGAGGAGACGTTCACGGTCTAGCTGCAGCGTACTTGTCGTGGGACAAGCCCCTCGAGGCGCTGGGCCAGTTGGATCAACTGGGCTCCAGCTCGCACGATGTCCGGAGCGATCGCGCTGCTGCCTTCTTGCTGCTAGGCCGGCATGAGGAGGCGCGCGACAGGCAGAAGGAGGCGCTGAGCAGGTATGAGGAAGTGCTGGGCCTGCTCGACCCACTCTTGGAGGCCAATCCGAACCACCTCCAAGCTCGTTGGAATCGAGCCCTGGTGCTCGAGGCTCTCAAGCTTCCGCTTCTGGCGGCTCGCGACTTCCAAGCGGTAGCCAGTCAGGAGTGGAACAAGGATTGGGCCAAGGAAGCGAGTGAAAATGCAGCGAGGCTCATTGCCGAGTCCAACACGGTGAATGCGCAGTGGCAGGCCCTCCGCGACGTGGGAGAGGAGCTGGTGGCCACAGGCCGTCCGCCTGAGGGCGTGTCTGAACTCTCCTCTCCCATCATGCGCCTGTACTTCTACGAGGCGGTGCGGACCCGGACCTCGTCCGACGCGGTGCTGGCGCTCAGGCCTCTGGCGAAGCAGCTCGATGCCGAGGCGGGTGGAGAGGTGCTCCAGCGGTACGTAGAGCGCGTCGCCCGGCGGGACTTCACCATCCGGGCTCCGCTCTCGCGCGACTATGTCCAGCTTCGCAAGGCTCCTGAAGAGGAGCCGCATGCCTCCGCGATCCTCGCCAGGCTCCTGCGTTCGAGCGAGGACGACCTCATCCTTGGCGCTCTCGGCCACACAAAAGCAGGGCTCCAACACCTGGAGGAATTCGAAGCCCGCACTCGCGCCAGCCAGGACCCCTGGTTCGAGATCCTCACCGCTCAGCTTCGTGCGGAGGGCCTCATTCGCAGGGGTGACTTCTGGAGCGCGGAAGCGAAGCTAAAGAGTGCCCGTCAGCTCTGCGAGAGCGCCCGAGTCGCCTACCGCTGCGTGGATCTGGAGGTGGACCTCGCGAACCTCTATGCGCAGCTCCTCCTGCCAGACGAGGTCAGGGCACATGCGCAAGAAGGCTGGGCCATCTCCCGGCAGTACTCCCTGCGTGGCAAGGAGATCCAGCTCATTCAGCTGATGGCGACCGCTGCGCGCCTCAGTGACAGTGTGCTCCTGGCGCGTGCATATCTGAAAGAGACGCTCGAGAGCGCTCGTGGCAGGGATGGACCCCAGGAGCGCTATATCCACGAGAATCTGGCGCTTCTGGAGATTCACGCGCTGAACTTCGACCGGGCCCGTGCCGAGATCGACCAGGCGCTTGCTCTGAAGATAGGGCTCACGCTGGATGGCGCTGCGGCCCTATCGGACATTGCCCGGCAGCGGCCTGCTCCCGGAGATGAGGAGGCCATGAATCGTGTGCTCTCCGAGGCAGGCCCTCCAGGGCAAGGAAAGCACGCTCTGGCACTGCACCACCTGGGCCGTTTCTACCTGCCCCGAGAGCGGGTGAAAGGGCAGGGGTTGCTGCGGGATGCCATTCGGGAGGCAGAGGCTTCAGGGGAGCGGGATGAGTACTCCCGGCATGCCAGGACGTACAGCTACACGGCACTCATTCTGGATGTGGCGCAGGCGCGCGACTTCGAGGCGGCGTTGAAGCTCGTTGGCGAGGAGCTTGGGTTGGAGGTGCCTGGGCGTTGCGTGCTCGCAATCACCGTGGACAGTGAGCGGAGCTTGGTGCTGGCGCGTGGCGCTGACGGTGTTCTGCGAGCGGATTACGATGGCGCCCGGACGGAACTACTGCCTCGAGAGCTGACGGACCTCGTCTCGAGAGAGGCCCAGGCGGCGCTCAGGCCGTGCGAGAAGGTGGAGGTGCTGGCCCGGCCACCTCTACAGGGCCGCAGCGGGCTGCTGCCGCGCTCCTTCACTTGGAGCTTCCGGACGCGGCGTGAAGCCCCTCGGCTCGTGCAGGGCAAGGCTGTTCACTTGGTGGTCATGGATGTGGAGTACAACTCCGAGCGCAAACTCGAGCGGCTGCGCTGGGAGCCCAGCTTTGGACCCACTGAGCAGCGCAGCGTGTTGAGCGGCCCGCGGGCCACTCCAAGACAGGTGCTGCGCGAGATGGAGAACGCCACGGAGATCGATCTGGTGACGCACGGCCTGGTGAGCCCCATCTCGGATGCTGCTTACCTGGTGCTGGCGAAGGAGCGGAGAGCGGGTGAGACGGATGAGCTATGGGCCCATCAGTTACGGAAGGCAAAGCTGAAGGGAGCGCCGTTGGTGGTGCTGGCTGCATGCCATGCGGGCCGTGCGGCTCCCGTGCTCCATGAGGCTGTCAGCCTTCCCAATGCCTTGATCGAGGCGGGCGCCAGGGCCGTGCTGGCCGCGACGAGGCCCATCCCTGACAAGGAAGCATCCGACTTCTTTAACGCGGTTCGCGCGCGGATCCGGCAGGGAGCATCACCTGCGGCGGCCTTGCGCGCCGAGCGCATGGCGTGGTTCGAGCAGAAGCGCGGACAGGACTGGCCGGACAGCGTCCTCCTTTTCGAGTGACCTACATTGAAACCAACCCCAAGCATACAAGGAGCCGCTATGTCCGACGGAGCATCTCTGATTCTCGACTTCTCGAAATGGGATGGCACGCCCTTCTTTCAGGCTCAACCAGAGGAGGGACGCCATGTCTATGTGGTGAGGAAGGGGGAGGGGACGTTTGATGCCTACGGAGTCGTCGAGCCGGATCCGCGGTACATATTCCGGGTCCGTGGCACGAGTGAGGCTGACCTGGAGCGCTTTGTTGCTCAAGTGAAGAGCGAGGGGGCTGAGGTGACGTATGGCCCGCCCTATGAGACGAAGAACGGTGGCGAGAAGCCGCCCCCTCCATCAGGTACACCCTCAGGCTACAAGGGTAGCAAGCCCGCCACCCGCTGAGAGAGAAGAGAAACCCAATGAAGCTTCACCTGCTCCTCTCCCATGCGGACGATCACAGCCCCGTGCTATCCGAAGCCCTTGCGATGGAGTCGGTGCTGCGCGAGCCCCAACCTCCGCCTCTTGTGAAGCCGGAGTCCTTGTACGAGCACCATGGTGAGCTGAATGACCTGCGCGTGCAGGGTTGGGCCGTGGTGGTCCCTGATGGAGAGGCGGGGGAGCAGCTCCTGGCGCGCGTAGAGCCCCTGACCCGGTTCCGGGCGAAGCAGCAGCACTTGAAGCCTGAGCAGCTCAAGATCTTCAAGGTTTCGCCGGGGGCGGGCATCCCCGAGGCAAACCAGCTGCGAGACAAGCTCCTGAAGATGCAGTGGGAGGAGCAGCCTCGGTACCTGCTCCTGCTTGGAGATGCGGAACAAATATCGTTCGAGTACCAGCAGGTGCTATCGGTGGATCGGTTCGTGGGACGGCTTGCCTTCTCGCAAGATGGTGCCCTTGAGGCCTACGTGAAGAAGGTAATTCAGGCCGAGAGCGATCCGCCATGCGCGGAGCAGGCCCGGGTGCTCTTCCTCGCCGTGCATGACCGCACTCCCGCTACGAGTATCGGTTACGAGGCGCTGATCTCACCAGGGCTGCAGAGTTGCCAGCGCTCACAGCAACGCGGAAACTTCCCAGCGCGTGAAGTGCGAGACCTAGCGACGCCGGAGGACTGGGATGTCAGACGATTCCTCTCTAGCGTAGCGGAGTCTGAACCCAGTGTGCTCTTGACTCTTAGCCACGGGCTTGGTGCTCCCTGGAGATCCCCTGAGGAGCAGCGCCGCCGACAGGGCGCAATGGATCTTGGAGACGGCAAGGAGTTGAAGATTGAGGACGTGGCCGACAGGCCCTTCCTACCAGGGGGGCTCTGGTTCTATTTCGCCTGTTTCAGTGCGGGTACTCCAGCGCGCAGCATGTATGCCCCGTGGATCAGACGGTTGCAGGAGGCAGGAAAGGGAGGAAGAGGGCCAGAGTCCGTGCTGGCCTCGGCGCCCAAAGACGGGCGTCCCTTCATCGCGGCGATTCCTCAAGCTGCGCTCGCCAATCCAGATGGACCGTTGGCTGTGATCGGCCATGTGGACCTCGCGTGGACGTACTCGTTCCATGAGTCGCATGCGCCCAATGGGCAAAATCACGCGGCACGCTTCGTGGCAGTGATGAGCGATCTGGTGAAGCACCGCCGGGCAGGCGTTGGCCTGAGCGTGTTGACCAGTGCCATTGCCGCTACCGACGCAAGGCTGGCAATGCTGTACCATCAGGATGAGCCGATCTGGACAGAGAAAGGCGAGCCGCTGCCGGAGGCTTTCCACCGCGCCCACCTGTGGATGACACGCCACGATCTGGCTGGATACATCCTGCTTGGGGACCCAGCGGTCCGGCTCCCCATCAGGAGCTTGCAGCCATAGGGGGCTGTCTCAGTGCTGCTTGAACAGGAACTCGTACAGCCGACGCGTCTCTGGCAGCAGCGCGTCGAGTGACGGCTCAAGGATCTGCTCCGGTGGGACGAGCAGCTTGATGTAGAGCGCCTCGAACACCCGCTGAACCGTGCCTGGGCGGACCATGTCGGGATCGTGCGCAGGCACGATCCCCACCAACTTGAACCCGCACTTCTCGAGCACGGCCTGCGAGAAGGGGTGCTGGAGCGTCGCGTAGTTGAGGATGATCTCCGCGCCCGCCGCTCGGGCGATGAGTTCGGCGAGGCAGATCGCCGTATACATGAGCTGCGCGTGGCGGTGCTTCGGCGAGACGACCCTGAGCCGCCCGTGGATCGTCCGGGACCCGGGGTTCAGCTCGAAGGTGATGAAGCCGGTGTACTCCGCGCCATGCCAGAAGCTGAGGCCGTAAATGGCCTTCCCGGAGCTCTCCTCGCCCTGGAGCACCACCTGCTCCTGCCAGAAGGACTCGTCGGTGTGACAGCTCTCTGCACCGACGGCCAGTGAAGTGGACCCCGTTTTTCGGACCACCCCCTTATTTGGACTACCGGCCGACTCCACCGTAGGAGGACGGCATGAAGCAGAGGAATCGGAAGCGGTTTGACCCGGCGTTCAAGGCGCGAGTGGCACTGGCGGCAGTGCAGGAGCGCGAGAGCCTGACCCAGTTGGGCAAGAAGTTCGGAGTGCACCCGGTGCTGGTAGGCCAGTGGAAGAAGCAGCTGCTGGAGAATGCAGCGACGGCCTTCACCCGAGATCAGGCGCAGGACGTGGAGCGCACCCACGACGAGCTGCTGCGCAAGATCGGCGAACTCACAATCGAGCGCGATTTTTTAGCGCGGGGGCTGCCGCGCTCCCGGTGAGCCAGCGCCGAGCGATGGTGCAGCCCGAACACGAAGAGCTCTCGGTCCGCAAGCAGTGCGCGCTGCTGCACTTGGCGCGCTCGAACCTCTACTACGAGCCAGTGGAGGTGGATGCCGAGGAGTTAGCGCTGATGCGCCACCTCGACAGGCTGTACCTGGACCACCCGTACTACGGCAGCAGACGCATGGCGGTGGCGCTCGGACAAGAAGGCCTGCTGATCAACCGCAAGCGGGTGCAGCGGCTGATGCGGCTCATGGGGCTGGAGGGCATGGCCCCAGGCCCCAGCACCAGCCGTCCTCGCTCCGAGCATCCCCGCTTCCCATACCTGCTGCGCAACGTGCAGATCATTCGGCCTGATCAGGTGTGGGCCAGTGACATCACCTACGTGCCGCTGGAGCGAGGCTGGGCCTATCTGGTGGTGATCATGGACTGGTTCAGCCGGGCGGTGCTGGCCTTCCGGTTGTCCAACACGATGGGAGTGGAGTTCTGTGTTGAGGCCCTTGAAGAGGCACTGGGGCACTGGGGGCCACCCGAGATCTTCAACACGGATCAGGGAGCGCAGTTCACCTCCATCGAATGGGTAGCGGTGCTGCTGGCTCACGAGGTGCGTGTGAGCATGGACGGCAAGGGGCGGTGGATGGACAACGTGTTCGTCGAGCGGCTGTGGCGCAGTCTCAAGTACGAGGCGGTGTACGAGCGCGCCTACGCCAACGTGCACGAGGCCTGGGCCGACATCCGAAGGTGGCTGCACTTCTACAACCACCGGCGGCCCCACCAAGCCCTGGGCTACCGCACGCCCATGGAGGTCTACCGCACCGGGGAGTTGCCTCTGGCCGCCTGAATCCACAGCTCTCCACAGTTTTCCACAGCTTGTCAGTCTCCCCCCAGACCCCCCTCGACAACGACCACGACGACGACGTATCAACACACTCTCACCGTCGGCTGGGATCCAAATAGCGGGGCCTGGAAACTGGTCCTAACGATGGGGTCCACTTCACACATCTGGGTACCAGACGCGCAGCTGATCGACGACAATGGAGACTTCCTCGCGCGCGATCGGACGAAAGGTGTACCCCTCGGGGAGGGCCAGACCCGCGGTGAGTGTCTCCAGTCGGGGCCATTGGGCGCTGGGGGCGCTGGTGAGAGGGCGAGGGAGGAGCATCGCTTCAATTCCATCGCCACAGCCCACGGCATGCGCTGGGCTCAGGGAGTGGAGTGTGCCTCCAGCCACTGGGTGGCCTCCTGGAGGGACTCCTGCTGGGAGTTCTGCCGCCAGTACTCCTGCGCCTGGGTGGCCAGCTCCCGGGCGCGAGCGCGGTCCCGTTGCGAGTCCCACAGGGCCCGAGCCAGGGTGAGCTGGACCGTCGCGCGCACGACCTCGGGGGCCAGCTTCAGCGCACGTTCGAGCGGCACGATGGCTTCCGCGGGCCTGTGCTGCTCCAGAGCGACACGGCCCTGGCCCAGGATCGTCCAGGTGAGATCCGGGTGGTCAGGCCCCAGCGCCTTCTCCTGCAGCGCCAGCGCGCGCTTGAACCGCTCTCGTGCCTCCGCGTACCTGCCGAGGCGGAGCAGGGTGTCGCCCATGCTGGTCAGGGACTGGGCCACCTCGGGGTGCTCAGGGCCCAGCGCCTTCTGGCGCACCGCCAGCCCACGCTCATGCATCCGCAGGCTCTCTTCCCCCTTATTCATCCCGTTGAGGCAGGTTCCCAGGTTCAGGAGCGCCAGGCCCACATCGGGATGGTCAGGCCCCAGGGACTTCTCCCACAGGGCCAGGACTCGCTGGTACACCTTCAAGGCCTCCTCGTAGCGCCGGAGCTCGAGGAGGACGACGCCCAGGTTGTTGAGCGAGGCAGCCGCATCGGGGCTCTCTGGGCCCAGCGCTTTCTCCCGCAGCGCCAGCGCACGCTCCTGAGCCGCTCTCGCTTCCTCCAGCTGGCCCAGCTTCCAGAGAGCGAGACTCAGGTTGCTGAGCGAGACGGCCACATGCGGGTGCTCCGCGCCCAGGACCTTCTCGCGCAGGGCGAGCGCCCGTGAATGTATCTCCCGCGCCTCCTCGTACTTCCCCAGGTAGTAGAGGACCCCGCCCAGGTTGTTGAGCGAGTTGGTCACATCCGGGTGCTCAGGGCCCAGCGCCTTCTGCCGCAGCGCCAGTACACGCTCGTGCACCCGCTGGGACTCCTCATACCGGGCCAAGTCCGCGAGCACACTGCCCAGGCTGGTGAGCGCGGCGGCGCGCAGCAGGTCATCGTCGGCCAGCTCGGCCAGGGCTTCCGCGGCGGGCTGCATCCACAGCGCCTCCTGGTGACGGCCTTGCTGAGGGCCTACCACCCGGATCAGCTGGCTCCAGGCGCGGGACATCTCAGGGACGTCCCCTCCCTTGGCCGCGATGGTGAAGGCCTTTCTCAGCCGCTCCTCTGCCTCCGCATAGGCGCCGGTCTCCTTCCGCATCCGGGCTGACAGGATCAGGGTGCGCGCATGCAGCGGTGCGTAGCCAATGGCCTCCACCTGGGGCAGCAGGGTCTCGGCCAGCGTCATGCCCTCCGCATATTTGCCGGTCTCGAAGAGGACCTCCAGGCGATCCACCTGCGCTTGCAGCGCCTCCACCTGGGCCCGTACCGCGGGATCCTCCGGTGGAGGCACCACCGCCGTCAGGGCCTTGGCATCCGCGCAGTACTCCAGGGACGGCAGGGTCCGCACCGCCTGCACGGCCTTTCCCACCAGCTGCCGATCGGGCGCTCGGGAGAGCAGCTCGGTGAGCGCCTGGAGCTGACTGCGCCGCTGCTCCAGGCAGGACTCCCGGAGCAGCACGAGCCCACGCGCTTTCGCGCCTCCCGCCTGCCTCGCTCCCTCACACACCTCCGTGCGCTGCTTCACCCATGCGCTCGCGTACCCGCCCAGTGCCGCCGTCACTCGCTCGGCGGTGCCGCGCGCGTACGACAGCCCCGTGTCCAGCAGGGCCTGCTCCACCTTCTCCCTGACGGCCGCATCCCAGATGCCGGCCAGCCGCAGCTCCATCCGGCCGCAGCCTTGATCATGTTGGCGTCCCCACCCCCAGACGGCGAGCCCCGCCAGCGCCACGGTGACGAGCGCCCCGGCGGATCTCGTCAGCCAGAGCCGCCGCTTCACCTCGGGATCGTCCTGAAGCGCCTCCAGCAACGCTGCCATGGAGGCGGGGCGCAAGGCGGGATCGGCTCTCAACCCCTGGAGCACCGTGTGCCCCACCCACTCTGGCACGCTCGATCTTGCAGGCAGCGCGGTCTTCCCTGCGTACTGAGCCTTCAGCAGCTCGGAGACGCTGTTCCCCGTGAAGGGAAGCTGCCCGTAGAGGGCCTCGTAGAGCGACGCGCAGAAGGAGTATAGGTCGCTGCGAGCGTCCGCCCGCCGGCCCTTCAGCACCTCGGGCGCCATGTAGCGCGGAGTGCCCAGCCACGTGCCCGGCAGGGTGAGGGCCGTCTCCAGCGCCTGGGAAGGAAGGGAATCGGAGGGTGGCGCGGAGGCTGGCTCGGTGGTCATGGCAGAGTCGGCGCGCGCCAGGCCAAAATCTGTCACCCGGACGCGGCCGTCCTGGCCCACCAGCACATTGTCCGGCTTGAAGTCGCGATGGATGAGGCCCGCCGCGTGGGCCGCCGCGAGCCCTCTCCCCGAGGCCAGGTACTTCTCGAGCACCTCGCGCCAGGAGCGTTGCTGCTGCTGCCAGCGCCGCAGCGTCTGGCCCTCCACGTGCTCCATGGCGATGAAGAGCGAGCCTGCCTCCAGCTTCCCCGCGTCGTAGACGGCCACCACGTGGGGGTGGTTGAGGCGGGCCATGGCCTGGGCCTCGCGCAGGAAGCGCCCTTGCTCGTCGTGAGCGCTCCCGGACTCCGCGCGGGGGCGCAGCAGCTTGAGGGCTACGCGCCGGTCCAGCCGCGCGTCATAGACGGAGAGCACCACGCCCATGCCGCCTTCGCCGAGCTGGCCCAGCACGGTGTAGCGGCCGAGCAGTGAATGCCCGGGCGCGGGGATCTCGAAGGGGGGCGGGGAGGCCTGCGAGCCGGCGTGCCAGGTGTCGCCCCCCCTGGCACGACGAGCGTCGGGTCCACGGGCCGGACCAGGGTGGGCGCCTCTCCGGCGCTGTCCGGGTCCGGGGCTGGCTTCACCGGCTGATCGGGGCTGCTCATCCCGCAGAGGCGCTACCGCTTGAAGTGCGCCGCCACCACGCTGGCCACGCAGGCGGTGAGCTTCTTGCCGGTGGGGATGTGGAGGAACTCGTTGGGCCCGTGCGCGTTGGAGCCCGGCCCCAGCACGCCGGTGATCAGGAACTGGGCCTCGGGGAAGCGCTTGCCCAGCATCTCCATGAAGGGGATGGTGCCGCCCTCGCCCATGGCCATGAAGGGCTTGCCGAAGTACGCCTGGCTGGCCTCGGCCGTGGCCTGCTCCAGCCACGGCGCCAGCGCCGGCGCATCCCAGCCCGCGCTCGCCTTCTCGCCCTCGAACACCACCTTGGCTCCGTACGGCGGGTTGCTCTCCAGCGTCTCCTTGAGCGCCTTCGTGGCCGCCACCGGATCCAGACGCGGAGGGATCCGCACGCTCAGCTTCAGCGAGGTGTAGGGCCGCAGCACGTTGCCCGCGTTGCCCAGCGTCGGCATGCCCTCCGAGCCGGTGATGGACACCGTCGGGCGCCAGGTGCGGTTCAGGATCAGCTCCGCGCCATCGTTCGTCACGGGCCGGGCCCCCGGCATCCACGGGAAGCGGCTGTACACCTCCTGGCCCAGCACCTGCGCCACGGCCTTGGCCTGCTCCAGCCGGGCGGGGGGGATCTGCACGTGGAGGCCCTCGACCCGGACGCGGCCGGTGGCCACGTCGTCCACGCGATCCAGCAGCTGGCGCAGGATGCGGAACGAGGAGGGGACAATGCCGCTGGCGTCACCCGAGTGCACGCCCTCGGTGAGGATGTCCACGCGCAGGTTGCCCGAGATCAGGCCGCGCAGGCTGGTGGTCATCCACAGCTGATCATAGTTGGCGCAGCCCGAGTCCAGGCACACCACCAGGGACGGCTGACCGATGCGCGGCGCCAGCGCCTCGATGTAGGCCGGCAGATCGTACGAGCCGCTCTCCTCGCACGCTTCGATCAGCACCACGCAGCGGGCGTGGGCCTGCTTCTGCTCCTTGAGCAGGCGGATGGCCGCCAGCGAGGCGAAGGCCGAGTACCCATCATCCGCGCCGCCGCGGCCGAAGAGCTTGTCGCCCTCGCGCACGGGCTCCCACGGCCCCAGCCCCTGGCGCCAGCCCGTCATCTCCGGCTGCTTGTCCAGGTGGCCATAGAGCAGGACGGTGTCCTTTCCGTCGCCGGGGATGTCCATGTAGATGACGGGCGTGCGCGGCTCGCCCTTCTCATTCTGCAGCCGCACCACCTCCACCTTGAGGCCTGGGATGTGGGCGGCCTGCGTCTGCGCCCAGTCGGCGATCAGCTTGACCGCCTGATCCATGTGTCCCTTCTTCGCCCACTCCGGCTCGAAGGCCGGGGACTTGTTCGGGATGCGGATGTAGCGCTCGATCTGCGGGAGGATCTCCTTCTCCCAGATGCTCTCGGACGATGACAGGGCAGTGGTGGGGTTCATGTGTCTCTTCCTCTACGAACGCCTGACCGGATGCAAGACCCTCGTTCTGTCCCGGGAGGCAGGCGCCCCTCTAATTGGTCACTCGTTGACGCGGCATGTCGAGACCCCCCGGCTCGATTCGGAGGGCAGGGGCGTGGTGTGCTAAAGGCCCGGTCCGGTTTTTTCGGGAGGAAAGACTATGCGCGAGTTACGCCTCAAGCTCCGATGGGGAGTGGCGACGCTGGCCTGCGTGACGACGTTGGGAGTGGCGGCGCTGAGCTGTGGCTCGGAGGAAGAGCCACCCCCGCCGAGCGTGGACGCGGTGCCTCCCAGCCGGGTGGAGATCGTTGGCGGGGTGACTCCGGGAGAGATCTTCACCGGCCAGCGGCTGCTGCAGGCGATCGCGGAGGACGACTCAGGCCGCCTGGCGAAGGTGTCCTTCTTCGTCTCGGGCCTGCCGGCCTGCGCGGATCCGGAGCCTCGGGCGTCGGGGGTCACGTTCTCGTGCACCTGGGACACGAAGGACACCCCAGAGGGGAATTATCAGCTCGTCGCCACGGCTCAGGATGAGGCGGGCAATACCACTGCGTCCGCGCCCATTGCTTTCAGCGTGGGCACGAGACAGGAGCCTGTCATCTCCGCGATCACGGCGGACCCTGCCTCGGTCGATGAAGGCCAGAGTGTGATCCTCTCCGTGACGGCGAGCGATGCGCAGGGGGATGCACTCACCTACGCCTGGTCCCAGGTGTCTCCGGCCACTCCCGTAGGGACCTTCACCAACGGGACTTCCGCCAATGCGGCGTGGAGGGCGCCGATGGTCACGGCGACGACGGCCTTCACCCTGAAGGTGACGGTCTCGGACGGCGATGGGGGCACCGCGGAGCGCACGGTGGATCTGCAGGTGGTGAATGTGCCCGGGCTCAATCGGCCGCCCACCGTGAGCGCCACCATCACCGGTCCTACGACAGTGCTGGCCGGAAGTTTCGCATCGCTCTCGATCACTGCCAGCGATCCAGATGGGGATCCGCTGACCTATTCGTGGAGCACGGTTCCCCTGGATCAGGGGACGTTCACCACCAGCACGAGCGCCACCACCAACTGGCGCTCGGGCGACATCTCCACAGCCACGGACTTCACAGTGCAGGTCACCGTGTCCGACGGGGAGAACCTCGTGACGCGCTCGAGGGTCGTGAGGGCCACGGTGCCTACGTACTCCGCGAACATCCAACCTATCTGGACCCTGAAGTGCACGAGCTGCCACGACAGCTCTTCACCTACTGGAGGATTGAACCTGCTGTCCGGGGTCTCCAGGAACAATCTCGTGGGCAGGCAGAGCACGAACACGTGTGGACTGAGCCCTCGGCCTGTCCGTGTGGTTGCGGGCCAGCCCGACAGTTCGGTCCTGGTGTGGAAGATCGGGGGCACCCCCGGCACCACCTGCGGCGATACGATGCCGCAGAACGACATGGGGTACTTCGCCATGAATCCGGGCCTGGTGACCCGAATCCGTTCCTGGATCCTGGCGGGCGCGCTGAACAACTGACCGGCGCTTCAGCGGACCGTGGGGACGCGGCAGGCGGCGTGCCCCAGGATCTGGTCACCCTCGCGCGTGGAGGTGGGCGTCGGCGCCCATCCACTGGCCATCCGCGCGTCCAGCAGCTCGTCCGCTGTTGGCTTGTGGTCCCACACGGAGACCGCGTTCACACCCCCCAGTCAGGTGGTGTCGAACACCAGGAAGACGTGCCTCCAGGGGAGCACCACGTCATGCGTGAACTCGTCCTGGATCACCACGTCCGCCACGTCGCTCGGCGGCTTCTGGGCGAAGCCCCATCGGATGACGTTCTGGAGGATCGTCAGCGGCTCCAGCTCGGTCTTCAGCACTGCCAGCAGCTCCGAGCCAAGCCCCGCGCGGTCGGCCAGGGTGAGCATGGCACCCAGTCTACTCCTGCGGGTTCTTCAGCAGGTAGTCGCCGTACTCCTCGCGCAGCTTCGTCTTGAGGAACTTGCCCGTGGACGTCCGGGGGATCTGCGCCACGAAGAGGTAGGCGTCCGGTAGCCAGTACTTCGCGACGAGCTTCTCCAGGTGCGCGGACAGATCCTCCTTCGTCACGGCCTGCCCTTGCTTGAGCACCACCGCCGCCAGCGGGCGCTCGCCCCACTTGGGGTGACGCCCCGCGAACACCGCCGCCTCGAGCACCGCCGGGTGCGCCATCAGCGCGTTCTCCAGCGCCACGGAGCTGATCCACTCCCCGCCTGACTTGATCACGTCCTTGGAGCGATCGGTGATGCGCACATAGCCATCCCGATCGATGGTGACGACATCTCCCGTCTTGAACCAGCCGTCCTTCGTGAAGCGATCCTTGCCCTCGTCTCCGTAGTAGGACGAGGCCACCCACGGCCCGCGCACCTCCAACTCGCCCATCGTCTCCCCGTCCCACGGGAGCACCTGACCCGTGTCGCTCACGTGTCGTTGCTCGACGAAGGGCACCGGGAAGCCCTGGGTGGCGCGCACGGTCAGCTTCGCCGCGTCATCCACCTCCGCATGGTGGCGCTTCAGCCGCGCGAGCGTCCCGAGCGGGTTCATCTCCGACATGCCCCACGCGTGCGTCACCATCAGGCCGTGCCGCTTCAGGAAGCCGTCCATCATCGCGGGCGGAGCGGCGGAGCCTCCGATGACCATGCTGCGCATGGCGCTCAGATCCCACCGCTTCGGCTCCTGGTCCAGCTGCGCCAGGATGCCCAGCCAGATGGTGGGCACGCCTCCCGCGAGGGTCACCTTCTCCTGGGCCATCAGCTCCAGCAGTGAGGCGGGATCCAGGTGCGGCCCGGGCAGGACGAGCTTCGAGCCGGAGGCCACCGCGTCGTAGGGCAGGCCCCACGCGGCCGCGTGGAACATGGGGACCACGGGGAGCACCACGTCGTCCTCCCTGACGCCCAGCACGTCCACCATGCACGAGGCCAGCGTGTGCAGCACCGTGGAGCGGTGGCTGTAGAGCACGCCCTTGGGGTTGCCGGTGGTGCCGGAGGTGTAGCAGAGCATGGCCGCGCTGCGCTCCTCCAGCGCGGGGAAGTCGAAGGTGTCTGGCTCGGCGGCCAGCAGCTGCTCGTAGTCGAGCCGGTCACTGGGGGCTGGGCCGTCATCCGGGACGACGATGACGCGCTCGAGGGAGGGCACGGCGCCCGCGAACTTCTCGAAGAGCGGGAGCAGCGTGCGGTCCACCACGAGGACTCGATCCTCGGCGTGGCGGGCGATGTAGCCGAGATCGTTGGGGTGCAGCCGCAGGTTGAGGGTGTGGATGACCGAGCCCATGGCGGGCACGGCGAAGTAGAGCTCCAGGTGCTGGTGATGGTTCCAGCAGAGCGAGGCGATGCGATCCCCCGGCTTCACTCCAAGCCGCTGCAGGGCGTTGGCGAGCCGGCACGCCCGCCGGTAGAAGTCCGCGTACGTGTAGCGGTGGAGCGAGTGGTCAGGCCTCCGGCTGACAATCTCGGAGCGCCCGTGAAAGGTCCGGGCCCGCTCCAGGAAGTGGGTGAGGGTGAGCGGGAAGTCCATCATTCGTCCAGCGAGCATGTGCGCGTTCCCCCAGCGAGCGGTTATGGATCCTGCCGCTCATAGCGGTAGGCGATCGTTCCGAAGAACCAGCCGTGGGACTGGGTACCGGTGATCCACAGATCCCCGGCCGGAGTATCGAAGCCCTCGACCTGGAGGGCCGAGAAGCCCGGCTCGACAGGGAGCTGGAGCACGCTCCACGCTCCGTCATGCTTGCGCAGGACGTAATCAGTGCCCAAGGTGACCCACACGTCATTCCCATCCCCGCTGACCCAGATGTCCTGGACGGCCGGAGACGGCCCACTGAAATAGGGGACGGTGAACTCGGCCTGCCACCCGCCTCCTTGCACCCAGCGCAGCACCTCGGAGGCCGTCGCCGCATAGAGGTGCTCCTCGTCCGGGCCCGCAATCGCGACGAAGCGGCCACTCTCCAGGAGCGGAGAGCCGATCCAATCTGCCCACGGGGCGGGGGGCTGGAAGCCGGCGAGCGGGAGGCTGCCGTTCCCGACGCCAATCCGTGGCCCGGAGGTGTCTCCCCACAGCGCGGAGAGCGGGCTGACCGTGCCGAGGCTGACAGGCTCCAACTGCCACAGCGCGCCTGTCCACCGCAGGAGCCCCTGTCCGTTGCTCGCCACCCACGTCGAATCCAGCCCGGTGAAGAGCGCGGGAGGCTGGATGGTGGTCCAGCCATTCGTCGCATAGCCGACCGGCGCCCACTGCTGTCCATCGAAGCGGAAGAGGGGAGAGGGACAATGCAGCAGCGGGCTCGCGTAGGGACCGGTGAGGTGCTCATCCCCAAGCCAGCAGGGACCGGAGGCGGGGGCCTCGCTGATGGCCCAGACGTTGTCCGAGCCGGTGCCATGGAGCCTGAAGGGCTGGAAGCCTGGCAGATCCACGGTCATCGCGGAGAAGCCGTCCTCGCTGAAGCGCACCATCTGGGCAGGAGCCTCGAAGCCGGGGCGAGCGCGGGCGGCCAGGAAGACATCCTTTGGGCCACTGCCCCACAGCCCTTGGAACTCGTAGGGGCCACTGAGGGCGTACTCCTGCCTCAGGCACAGGCCGCTAGAGCACACAGAGAATTCGCGCACGACGATCTCTACGGCATCGAACGAGGTACACACGGCGAGCCCACCGTCACAGTTCGTGCTGGGGCCGCCGTCAGACTGTCCCCCATCATCCATGCCGCCATCATCCATACCGCCAGCATCCATGCCGCCAGCATCCATGCCGCCAGCATCCATGCCGCCAGCATCCATGCCGCTGTCGGCAGTTCCGCTGTCGGCAGTGCCACTGTCGGCAGTACCGCTGTCGGCAGTACCGCTGTCGGCAGTACCGCTGTCGGCAGTACCGCTGTCGGCAGTACCGCTGTCGGCAGTACCGCTGTCGGCAGCTCCGCTGTCCGGTGTTCCCCCATCATCCTCCCCGCCGCCATCCAGCTGTAGGAGCCCCCCGTCTGGGAGATAGCAGGTTTGCTCTGTGAGGCATTTATCGTAGGCCGCCGCGAAGTCCCGGCAACCGGTGACCGCCACGAGGAAGATCGCGACGCCCAGCACCCCTCTGCGCTTGAGAAGCGTTGATGTCACCATGGCAGATCTCCCGCGAACCCCAGCGAGACGTGATTCGGACCTACGGCCACCTGCGGCTCCACGGAGCTTGGGCTGCTGAACAAGGCCATGGCGGCCCCCGTGACCAGCAGTGTGGTTCCCACGCTGAGGCTGATGCGCGCCAGGTTCTGCTGGCTCTGGCCCGACTCCTTGAGCTCCAAGGCTTTTGGCCCGTCGAGCGGCTGACCCAGGGTGCCGCTGTTCAGATCCCTGTACTTCGCGTCGGAGCCGAGGAGGAAGAAGACCCCCGCTCCCAGGGCCACACCGCCCGCGGCTATCGGGACCCACGCGTACTGGCGCACCACGCTGGGCTGGCTCTGCACACGAGGGACGTACACGAAGGTGGGCACGGGGGCCGGCGCGGGAGCTGGCACAGGCGCTGGACCCACCTGGTCCGGCGTGGAGTCAGGTGGCTCCGTGCCAGGGCCTGGTGTGAGCTGAGGCGCCGGAGCCTCCACGCGGGGGCTCAGGGCGGGCGTCTGGGGAGAGGAGGTCCGCCCGAACTTCCTGTTGCCGAAGAGCACCAGGATCCTTGCTGCCTTCGACATCTCGTCGAGCAGGGACTCGAAGCCCACCACGCGCTTGGTGTAGGTCCTCACGCGCTGGCCGCTGGAGGCATCCAGCATGCGCAGGTTGAGCTGGTAGCGCTCGCCCGAGACACGCGCCACGTTGCCCGTCACCAGCGCATCCACGCCGAGTGTGCCGGTCAGCTCGGTGACGCACTTGCCTCCGGTGCAGCCCATCAGCTGCCGCTGCCGATCCAGGCCCAGCATCACCGTGAGATCCTGGGCGCTGACCACCTGTGCGCCTTGATCGGAGAGCTCCTGGGCGAGGTGCTCGGCGATGAAGGAGGTCCGCTGCGAGTCGATGTCCACGGTGGATAGACCCGGGACGGCGAGCTTCAACGGCTCGGCCCAGCACAGCGCGGGCATGAGGCACAACCACCACCAGTGGCGCATGGGGCGAGGAACGTACCGCATGCGGGTTGCGCGGAAAATAGGCGACCCGGTGAGTCGAGGCCGATCCCCTACCTGGAGCGGCTGTGCTGTAATCCGCGCGTCCATTCGGAATTGGGAGGAAACGTGCTGCGACGGTCTGCTCGGTGGGTGCTTGCCTTGGTGGCTCTGGGAGGGAGCGCGCTGGCCGCGGAGCCTGTCACTCCGTCTCCTCGCGCACTGCAGGGGTTGGATGCCTTGTACCCGGACCTGGATGCGCTCTACCGCACCCTGCACCAGTCCCCGGAGCTGTCCCTGCAGGAGGAGAAGACCTCGGCGAAGATGGCCGAGCGGATGCGCGCCCTGGGCTTCGAGGTGACACAGAAGGTGGGCGGGCACGGCGTGGTGGCCATCCTGCGCAACGGCAAGGGCCCCACCGTGATGGTGCGCACGGACATGGACGCGCTGCCAATGGAGGAGAAGACGGGGCTGCCCTATGCCAGCAAGGTGCAGGCGAAGGATGCCGCGGGACAGAGCGTGCCGGTGATGCACGCCTGCGGGCATGACGTGCACATGACGGCCTGGGTGGGAACGGCCACCCTGCTGGCTCGCTCCAAGGATCGCTGGCGGGGCACGGTGATGATGGTGGCCCAGCCGGCCGAGGAGCTGGGCTCCGGGGCGAGGGCCATGCTGGAGGACGGGCTCTTCAAGCGCTTCCCCAAGCCGGACTTCGCGCTGGCGGTTCACAACTCGTCCAGCGCGGCGGCGGGGACGGTGGAGATTGTGCCCGGCTTCGCGCTCGCGAGCGTGGACTCCGTGGACTTGACGCTCTACGGCAAGGGCGGGCACGGGGCCTATCCTCACACCACGGTGGATCCCGTGCTGCTGGCGGCGCGCACGGTGCTGTCGCTGCAGACGATCGTGAGCCGCGAGCGCAACCCGTTGGATCCCGCGGTGGTGACGGTGGGCTCGATCCATGGAGGAACGAAGCACAACATCATCCCGGACGAGGTGAAGCTGCAGCTCACGGTGCGCACCTACAAGCCGGAGGTCCGCAAGCAGATCCTCGAGGCCATCGAGCGCATCGCCAAGGGAGAGTCCCTGGCGGCGGGCTCTCCGCGTCCGCCCACCATGGCCGTCACCGAGGGGACGCCTGCCACCTATAATGATCCAGAGCTGATGAAGCGCGTGGTTCCCGTGCTCGCGCGAGCGCTGGGGGCACAGAACGTGCGCGAGGGCGCTCCCACCATGGGCGGTGAGGACTTCTCCGAGTATGGCCGAGCGGGTGTCCCGGCGGCGCTCATCTGGATCGGCACGGTGGAGCCAGCGAGGCACCAGGCCGCGCAGAAGGCGGGAGAGACGCTGCCGTCCTTGCACTCGGCGGGGTTCTCACCGGATCGGGAGCGGACCCTCCGGACGGGTGTCACGACCTTGGTGACCGCTGCCCTGGAGCTGCTGGGCAAGCCCTGAGCAGGGGGTCGGCAGGCCGCTCTCCCTCCCTTGAGTCGCGAGCGTGGGAGGGAGCGGCCGTTGCAGCCCCGTGGGAATGCCCCACCTTTGCGCGGTAACCGCACGAGGAGGAAGCGCATGGCCCACAATGACGTCGAGACGCTCAATTCGTTCCTGCGGGGGGAGATCTCCGCGGTGGAGACGTACCGGCAGGCGATCGGCCGCATCTCGGACGAGAAGTTGCGCCCGCAGCTGGAAGCCTGTCAGCGGGATCATGAGGAGCGCGTGACGGCCATCCGGGAGCGCATCGAGAAGCTCGGCGGGGAGCCTGCCGAGGGCTCGGGGCTCTGGGGGGCCTTCGCGAAGCTGGTGGAGGGCGGCGCCGCGCTGGTGGGAGAGAAGGCAGCCATCCAAGCGCTCGAGGAGGGTGAGGACCACGGCCTGGCGGACTACCAGCGGGATGTGGACCAGGTGCATGGTGACGCACGCCGCTTCGTCCGGATGGAGCTGCTGCCCAAGCAGAAGCGTACGCACGAGCGGCTGAGCAAGCTCAAGCGGACATTGCACTGACAGGCGCTACGCGCCTCATGGACATCGTCGAGGTCCAGTCCGACAGCCGGCCCCTGCTCCGCGAGAAGCTGCGCAAGCGCTACGTGGTCGAGGATGAGGCGGGAGTGCCCCACCTGCGCCTGGACCCCAGTGGCCGCTGCGCCGCGCTGCGCAAGGCGGACGGGCTTGGGTGAGCTTGGCCGGCCTTGGGTCATGCCTCGAAGAGGCTGTACAACTCCTCCTCCTGCGCGAAGTGGAGCGTGAGGATCGCGTGCAGGCCGTAGAGGGCCCGGCGAAGATCGCGCAGGTCCTCCGCTCGGGGTCCCTCGGGGGGAAGCTGTGCGACCAGCCGGCCGAAGAGGCGCGTGAGCCGATGTATCTCGTGGTGTGTCTGGATGAGCGGCCCGGTCGGGTCCTCCTCCTTGAGCATCTTCCCGAGCAGCGGGTAGGCGGTCTGCTGCTCCTCGCGCTCGTGCGGCAAGAGCTCCTTCTCAAGCATCTCGCGGAGAAGCTCGAGCTGGGCGCGTGCATCGGGCGGTGCCAATGAATCGAGGCGCGCGGCCAGCGCCGCGAGTTCGCCGACGTGCGGGCGCAGCGAGCGATGGGTCGAGGCGAGCCCCTGCGCGAGTCCCTTGGCCTCCGCACGCTTGGGCGTGGCGATCCCTCCGCCGCCCAGTGCGCGCAGCGCGTTCAGAATGACGAGGACGTCGATGCCTTCCTGGAGAACGGCTCCCGCGACCGGGGTGATATAGCCCGCCGCGGCGAAGACCATCGCGACCAGGGAGAGCCCCATCCCGACGAAGACGCTCTCCAGCGCGATGCGCCGGGTGCGCTGCGCGATGCGCGTCGCGAGGAGGAGCCCCTCGAGCCGGTCCGCTGTGAGCACGACGTCCGCCGCTTCGGAGGCCGCCGTCGCGCCGCGCGCTCCCATGGCGACGCCGATGTCGGCGAGCGCCAGCGCCGGAGCGTCGTTGATGCCGTCGCCGACCATGGCCGTCACGCCCTCGGCGCGGACCAGCTTGATGACCTCGACCTTCTCTTGTGGAGTTCGCTCGGCGAACACACGATCAACGCCCAGCGCATCGCCAACGAGCTCGGCGACGTCGGGATGGTCGCCCGTCACCATGTGGATGCGCCGAACGCCCGCGGCCCGGAGCGAGCGCAGAGCGCGAGGCGCTTCCGGTCGAATGGGGTCTTGCAGCAGAAGGACGCCAGTGAGCGAGCCGTCGACGGAGACGTAGACGCTCGAAGACCCCTCGACCGCCGTGCGCATCTCAATCGACCTCAGCTCTGCATTGCGCGGCATGTTCGGCGCCGCGAAGGCGAACTGGCCCACGGCCACGCGCCGGCCGTCCACGGTTCCTGCGATGCCGGTCCCCATCTGCTCGCGCACGTCGACGGGGAAGCTCAGCGCGACACTCCGGCTCCGCGCCTCCGCGAGGATCGCAGGTGCGAATGGGTGGACTGAGACCTGCTCGACGGATGCCGCGTGCCGGACGACGTCATCGGAAGACATGCGCCCGAACGTCTCGACCGCGACCACCTGCGGCCGCGCCGAGGTCACCGTCCCGGTCTTGTCGAGCAGCAGCACCTTGGCGCGTGCGAGCGTCTCGAGCGGGCCACCGCCCTTGACGATGATCCCGTGCTTCGCCGCGCGCGATACGCCCGCGATGATCGCCGCAGGCGCGGCCAGGATGAGCGGGCACGGGGTTGCGACGACGAGCACCGCGAGCGCGCGGATCGGACTACCTTCCGCGATCCACGCGAACCCGGACAGGGCGAGCGTGAGTCCAAGGAAGCCGAGCGCATAGCGGTCCGCGAGACGGACGAACGGCGCCTTCGACTCCTCTGCCGCCTTGACCAGGCGAATGATGCCCGCGTAGGTGCTCTCGGCCGCCGAGGCGGTAACGCGCAGTTCGAACGTGCCGCCAGCGTTCGTGCCACCGCTGCGGACGGGCGCCCCGGCATCGAGCTGCACTGGCTTCGATTCACCCGTGAGCGCCGACTCGTCGAGCACCGCGCTTCCCGAACTGACGATGCCATCGGCCGGAACAACCTCACCGGGCTTGATGACGAGGACATCGCCGAGCACGATCTCGGTGACGTCCACGTCCACGATGTCGGCGCCGGCGCGCCGGTGCGCGACACGCGGCGCGCGTTTGAGAAGAGCCGAGAGCTCGCGGCGGGCGCGCGCGACCGCGAAGCGCTCGAGCGCCGCTCCGCCCGTGAGCATCACCGAGATGATGGCGCCTGCGAGGTACTCGCCAAGGACCAGCGCGCCCACCATGGCCAGGATCGCGATGAGGTCGACGCCCGTCTCTCGTCGCAGGAGCCCCCTGATGGCCGATACGATCGTCCGAATCAGGACAACCGCCGTGGCGGCGGCCCACGCCCAGCGATCCGCGTCGTCGATGTGCGCCACGTGAAGGACGCCGCCAGCCGCCAAGCCCGCGAGCGCGAGCCCGAGCAGCGCCATCTGCCATAGCGATTGGGCGTCCTTGCTCACCACGTCACCGCTCGCGCAAGCAGCCCCCCTCAGCGCCTGGTGTAGCCGTCCGAGAGGGTCCTCAGGAAGGCGACGATGGCTTTCTCCTCTTGGGGAGTGAGGCCCAGTGCGCCCAACTCGGAGGTGTTGATATTCAGCCCCACCTCCGGCGGTGGCCAGCAGTCCCGTCCGGGCGTGCCGGGGAGTTCGGGCAGGCACAGCGGTAGCACGTCTCGCGTGTTGTAGAAGTGGATGATGGCTTCGAGGCTCTTGAAGAAGCCGTTGTGGCCGTAGGCCTTGATGAACCCGGGGTAGGGGCGCTTGTCCACGTTGCGCAGGGTGGGGACCTTTACCTTGCCCAGGTTGCCGCGCGCGTAGGGGCTCCACTCGTTGCGTGTGTACAGGAAGGCGCCCAGGCCATAGTCCACCCAGAAGGGCCCCAGCGGGTTGAACTCGCGCTGCCAGTACCAGGGGTTGAGCAGGTTTCGAGGCACTCCCAGGTTGTCATAGGTGAAGTCGGTGAAGAGGGGAGGTTCGCCATTGGGGCCCGGGCGGCTCGGGTGGCAGTTGTCGCACAGCGCCTTGCCCTCGAAGAGCTCCAGGCCCCAGCGCTCCTGGGGCGTGAGCTCGGCCCTCCCGGCCAGCCATGCGTCGTACTTGGAGGTGAAGGCATTGACCTCCGGCGAAGCCTCGTAGGCCGCGATGGCTCGCGCGATGGAGTCATAGGCGCGCCCCACGTCCTCGCAGATGCGGTGGCCGTAGACGATGCGGAAGAGCCAGCCGTAGGGGCCTCGGCAGACCTTGGCCACCACGACAGCCTCGCTCGGATTGTTCTGCTCCACCGGATTGAGGAAGGGGCCCTGGGCCTGGTCCGCGGCGGGATTACCCAACTCCTCCCCGGTGGCGCGGCCATCCCAGAAGTTGCCGCCCACGAAGAAGGGTTCCTGGGTGCGTTCAAGATGGAGGATGGGCGCAGGGGTGGCATAGGCGGACGAGGGAGGTTTGCGGTTGCCGAATCGCCCTCGCACTGCACCCTCGTAGACGGCGCCGGTGGCGTTGATGAACAACTCTGGCCCCGTCCAGCCCACGGAGGGTCCATGGCAGACGGCGCAGGCCTGGCCGCGCGGCTCCGAGAGCTGACGGTCGAAGAAGAGGAGCTTGCCCAGCAACTGCACGGGCGTCAGCCCAGCCCTGTGCTCCGAGCTGTCGAGCGCCTGCGTGGCCTCAGCCAGCGTGGCCTCGAAGACGGCTTGTGCCTCGCTGGCCGCCGAATCGGATTCCAAGGGCGTGGACACGTCCAGGGCGGACTGGGACTCGCAGGCCAGCGGTCCGCTCGTCACCAGTGAGAGGAGGATCACACTTCGGATCAGCGTCATTTCCGGACCCCAGGAAGGAGCGCGCAACGTGTGTCTTTGGCCTGGAGCCCGCCAATGGTCTGGGAAGAGAGGGTGAGTGTTGGATGGCTGGCGAAGCCCACTGCGGACGCTTCCTAAACTGCCCCAGCCCCAGGCAAGCGACAGCGCAGAGGGGCACTTTGCCGCCGCCTCTCACCGGCTGGGCCTCGTAATACCGGATGACGGCTTGGGGACCGCTCGTCCAGACCCGCCCGTAAAGACCCAGCCCACGGACGGCTTCGAACGCCCGGTTCTTGCTGCCGTGGTCGTTCGGGCGCATGCTGAAAAGGCGGAAACGCGAGCGCCAGAAGGCGAGGGAAATCACCGCGGCGAAAGCAAAGCAGCCCGCCCCCCTGGAGAGAGGGCGGGCCGCGACATGATGCGCGCTCCGCTCAGCCGCGGGCCTGGAGCTGGCCGCTACCCCGCGCGGGCAGCATGGGGGGGAGCAGCAGGGCGGTGAGCTGCTCCATCTGCTCCAGCGAGACACCCTTGAGGGTGAGCACCGCCTTGCCCTTGCGGTTGGTCACCTCCAGGCGGACGCCCGCATTCTGTGGGAAGTAAGCCGCCCAGGCGTTGCGGCACTGCTCGACGCGAGCCACGGTCTCGCTGGGCAGAGGCTTGCTGGAGGTGGGCTTGCGCAGCCGCTGGAGCGCCTTGCGCAAGTCCGCCACGGTGCACTCGCCGAAGAACTTGGTGTCCACCACGCCGCTGTCGTTCGGCACCTCCACGAGCATGGTGCTCGGGTCGTGGGTGTCCAGCTCGACGCCAGCGGCCTCCGAGTAGGTGATGAGGAGGCTGAGCGCGCTCATGCCGTACTGGCCGCAGGACTCGGCGCTGAAGTGCGCGGCGACGGCGCCGTACATGGCGAGCGTGGCGCGGGACAGCTCCTTGAGCTGCTGGCAGAAGAACTCGGGAGCGTTCTTGTAGCCGGCCTTCTCGGCCAGCTTGTGCTCCACGGCGTGGTTGTAGCGCACGCCGATCTCATGGCAGTTGGAGTTGCCAGCCGCGAGGAGCTGGCGGATGCGGGTGCAGTGCTCGTGGAGCTCACGCAGCTCCGGCGTCTCGGTCGTAGGTTGTGCTTGCATGATGTTCCCCCCTGAATGGGTGTTGCTACGGTTGTGCTGCGCGCGGGCGTTGAGCAGGAAACAGGCCAGCGCGTGCTCATCCGCGGAATGGGGACTTACGAGGACTCCACACGCGAGGGCAGGGCAAGAGATATGTCGCCGACGGATCGGATCCGTCGCCGACGTGTCTGGGGGTGGTGCATGTCTGAACGTTCAGAGTGCGCCAGGAGAAGCCTGGCCGAGGAGGAAGCGATGTAAGAGCTGAAACTTCGGAGAGCAACCCTGCGGGTTCAAACCCCGCCCGGCAAAGGA
>Ga0247825_10000525_pt1 | contig 24168 bp, 27 predicted proteins | sample 13C_Vanillin_Day_FD_194413 | JGI IMG/M metagenome (GOLD analysis project Ga0247825, IMG submission 194413) | Soil microbial communities from agricultural site in Penn Yan, New York, United States - 13C_Vanillin_Day48 | ecosystem: Environmental > Terrestrial > Soil > Agricultural land | place...
GCAGATCGCCGCTCAGGAGCCGCCGCTGCCGCCGCTGCTCGGCTTCATTAAGCCGCCGGTATGGGATCGCGCGGATGCCGATACGCGGGAAGCCTTCGCCGAGATGGCCGAGGCGCTGAAGGACTGCGTGGTGGAGATCGAGCTGCCGTCCTCCACGGCCGGAATGCTGGACTGGCACCGGACCATCATGGAGGCGGAAATGGCGGCGAATCTGGACCGGGAGTTCGAGCAGGGCAAGGACCGGCTGTCCGAATCGCTGCGTACCCAGCTCGCGCGCGGTCGCGAGCTGCGGGCCTTCGACTACCAGCAGGCGCTCGCGCGCATTCCCCTGCTCAACGCCGCGTTCGACGAGATATTCGAGCGTTGCGACGCCTTCATTACGCCGGCCGCGCCGGGCACCGCGCCCAAGGGCCTGGAATACACCGGCGATCCGTCGTTCTGTACCCTCTGGACCCTGTGCGGCATGCCTGCGCTCAGCCTGCCGCTCATGCGGGGAGCCAACGGCTTGCCCATGGGCCTCCAGCTGGTCGGGCCGCGCGGAAGCGATGCCCGCCTGTTGCGCACCGCCAGATGGCTCGTCAGCCGCCTCGAGGAGTAGACCCGTGCCCTACAAGATCATTGCCGGAATCGTGGCTGCCGCACTGCTGCTGACCTACATGGCGCCGGTTGTCCTCAAGCTGAAGGACACGGCGCTGTGGATCGTCGCCGGCATCGGCATCGCCATGATGCTGGTCGACCTCTGGCAGTCGCTGCAGTCGAAAGAAGACTAGGGAGTCGCGGCGAGCGCGCGCAGTTTCTCCAGCTCGCGGCGCAGGCGCTCGAGCTCGCTGCAGTCCTGGAACGAGAGTACCCAGTGGGTGAGCTTGCCTTCCACGCTGCGCACCGCGCCCAGGATCAGCTCCACGTGGCGCTCTTCGCCGTCCTTGCCGGGAGTCGAAAGGTGCCATCGCGTCCCCGGGTCGGCGAGCAGCTTTTGCAGCGCGCCCTCGTCGTTGCGGAACAGCAGCTTCGCCGGGGAGTGGCCAACCGCGTCGGCTTCGCTCCAGCCGAAATACCGCACGAAGGCCGCGTTTACGTAGGTCAGCGGGCGCGCCGGCTGCGTGGCGTCGAGGAGGGCCAGCGGATAGGCGCAGCCTTCGAGCGCGGCGCGCCACACGGCGCTTTCGGAGAGCAGCCGGAACAGCGCCGGCGCCGCCTGCGTGCGCTGCACCTTGTTAACCACGGTCATGCCGGCGTTGTGACACGCGCCCGCGACGGCGGACAAGGGAAAACCTCACATCGCTAGGCCGCGCGCGGAGAGCGCTCGGAAAGCGAATAGCAATAGCGGCGCAGGCGGTCGAAGTTGGCAGTTTCGATGACCTGGCCCAGGAAGTTCATGTTGCGATCGATCTCCGACTGGTAGAGGTCCGGCCCGTCGAAGTGCGCTGCGGCGAAGCGGTCCACCGCGCCGAGCTTCCTTTCCATGCGGGTGCGCGCGACGTACTCGTAGAAGCCGGGGGTCTTGATGATGAGATCCTCCGGCGAGGCGTAGCGCACCACTTCGCGGCCGTCGGGCAGGGTCTCGCGCGCGATGCCCGCCCAGACGAATTCGCGGTAAAGGAACTCGCGGCATTTCTCCAGGTACATGCGGTCGGACATCTGGCCGATGAGATCGGCGGTTCCCACCAGGTAGCCGACCATGCGGTCCCTGAGGTCGTCGACGCGGATGTCGTCGATGTCCATCTCGTAGCCGGTGAAATGCACCAGGCGCGCGGCGAGCGGCGCCTCCGCGCCGAAGCCGAGCTGCGGCAGGTAGGCGGAGATGAAGTCGGCGCTGCGGCTGACGTGCACCTTGGTGAAGACGGCGCCATTCTCCACGTGCCCCTCGGACACCCGCTTGAGATAGCCCGAGTCGTGCAGCAGCGCAATCAGCACGCCGAGGATGGCGCGGCGCGCACCGAGCCGGTCGGCAGGAGCGCAGCTGCGCTCGTGACCATCGATCAGGCGCGCCATGGCGAGCGACATGTCGAGCGTATGCCGCACGTCGTGGTACAGCGTGTCGCAGGCGAGGTAGCCGGAGAAGCTGCCTTCGAACAGCGCCGCGACGTCGGCGAACCCGCGCGCGAGCGGAGCAAGGTCGGCGCCGGGGTAGCGGGCCGCGAGCAGGCTCAGCACCGCATCGCGAACGCGGGACGGATCCTCGACGTCCACGCGGTTGCTGACGTCGTTCTGGTTGAGCCGATCCTGCATGCCATAGACGCGCAGGCCTCGTCGCGCGCCGCCTCCCCTCCGAGCGAAAATTATCCGCTTGTACGGAAGCCTAAAGCAATGGGAGACGGCCGATAAGCCGGGTTCTGTGGCGCACCCGGGTTGCCCCGGGGCTGGCAGCCATTCCTCTGGGCCCGGACTTGCGCCCGGGCTCTAGCCACCTACCCGCAAGCTGGGCCGAGCCGGCCTCTGGCGCCGCATTGCTGCCGCGCCGCGCTTGCCTATTTGGTGTTGCTCCGGATGGAGGTTGCCGCGTTTCACCCCCCGGTCCTCCGCCGGCTTGCACCTGCGGTACCGCGGTCCGGGGACTCGTCTCTGTGGCCCTATTCGTCACGTCGCCGTGCCAGGGCGTTACCCTGCATCCCGCTCTGCGGAGCCCGGACTTTCCTCTGTGTGTTGCACAGCGGCTGCCTGGCCGACTCCCGCTGCAATTTTACGCCCGGATGGCCGGAAATAGCGCGTGTCCTCGTAGAACGAGGGCGCGTCGCTCCCCGGCAGCCAGCCCGGATAGCCGAATACCGGCACGACCGGCAGGTCGTGCGGCGTGGCGTCGGCCGGCAGCGCGGCCAGCAGCGCGGCGGCGGCGGCATCGGCGTTGGATTCCGGCCCCACCGGCAAGGCCTTGCACGTCACCCCGGGCCACGGCTGCAGAGCCTTCTCGAGGACGCCATGGCCCAGCACGGCGAAGCGCAGCGAGTGCAGCACGCGCCGGCGGTTGTCCCAGAAGAGCTCTTTCCACCGGAACCCGCGGATCATTTCCATGAGCGAAGGGTCGCCGCACACGACGATTACGCCGCCTTCGTCGAGCAGCGTCAGCAGGTCGCGCTTGCGGCCGCGTCGGCCGCCCTCCCGTGGGATTTCCTCGGCGTGCATGGCGTTGATGCGCGCCTTGGTGCGCGGAAAGGCGAGCCAGGCGAGCGCGTTGAACAGGTCGTGGGGGCTGTGCGCGCGCGTCGGGACGCAGCCGCTCTCGAAGACCTCGATCTCGTAGTAGGACGTGCCTCGCCGGGGCGGCACGAAACGAACCGGGCGGCCGCTCTCGGTGCGCAAGCCGACCTCTTCGCCCAGCGCGTTCAGCCGCTGCAGCGTCGGCTCGCCCAGCCTTGCGAGCCACGGCCGCACCGGATCGTAGATGGGATGCGCTAGGCGAGCTTCCAGGGAATGCTTTCGCCGGCGCGCAGCGGCACCAGCTCCTCGTCGCCGAACTTCAGCCGCTGCGGCACCACCCATTCCTGCCGCACCAGCGTGACGGTGCCTTCGTTCACCGGCAGGCCGTAGAAGCGCGCGCCGAACTCGCTGGCGAAGCCCTCGAGCGTTTCGAGGGCCCCGGCTTCCTCGAACGCGATGGCGTAGAGCTCGAGCGCCGCATGACTGGTGTAGATGCCGGCGCAGCCGCAGGCGGCCTCCTTGTCCCGGCGGGGATGCGGTGCGCTGTCGGTGCCCAGGAAAAATTTCGGGTTGCCCGAGGTTGCCGCCTCGACCAGCGTCTCGCGGTGCTCCTCGCGCTTGAGCACCGGCAGGCAATAGTGGTGCGGCCGGATGCCGCCCAAAAAAAGCGCATTGCGGTTCATGAGCAGGTGGTGCGCCGTGATGGTGGCGGCGACGTTGGGGCCCGTCACTTCGACGTACTGCACGGCCTCCCGCGTGGTGATGTGCTCGAGCACGATTTTCAGCCCCGGAAAACGCTCCACCGTCGGTCCGAGCACCTCTTCGATGAAAGCCCTCTCGCGGTCGAACACGTCGACCGCCGGGTCCGTGGACTCGCCGTGCACCAGCAGCGGCAGGCCGAGTTCCTGCATCCTGTCCAGCGCGTGGAAGCAACGGGAGATGCGCGTCACGCCGGCGTCGGAATGCGTCGTGGCTCCGGCCGGGTACAGCTTCACGCCGTGCACTCGTCCCGATGCCTTGGCGCGCTCGATCTCCTGCGGCGGCGTATCGTCGGTCAGGTAGAGCGTCATGAGCGGCTCGAACGAGGCTCCTTGCGGCAGCGCGGCGAGTATGCGCTCGCGATAGTCGAGCGCCTCGCGGGTGGAGCGCAGCGGTGGCTTCAGGTTCGGCATGACAACGGCGCGCGCGAAGCGCCTTGCGCTGTCCGCCAGCACGCAGGCCATGGCGGCGCCGTCGCGCAGGTGGAGATGCCAGTCGTCGGGACGCTTCAGCGTAATGCGGTCCATCGCCCCGATTCTACTTGCCGCGCTCCAGTGCCTTGCGATACAGCTCGCGCTTCGGTGCGCCGGTGATGCGCGCCGCGAGGCGGGCCGCCTCGCTCGGCGGCAGCGCGCCGAGCAGCACGTCGAGCACCGCGTCGGCGTCTATCGTCAACCCGGGCGGCGGCTGTCCGGGCGCAATCACCAGCACGAACTCTCCCTGAATCCGATGCGGCTCGGCCGCCAGCCACGCCGGCGCTTCGGCGAGCGGCAGCCGGACCACTTCCTCGAATTTCTTCGTGAGCTCACGCGAGATCACGATCTCGCGCTCGCCGCCGAACCGCTCCCGCATGTCTTCGAGCGCCTCGGCCATCCTATGCGGCGCCTCGTACACGATCACGGGGAAGGGCAGGTCGAGGCCCCGCAGCGCTTTGCGCCGGGCAGCCGCCGCAGCCGGGAGAAAGCCGGCGAACAGGAACCGGTCCGCGGCGAATCCCGCCACGGAGAAGGCGGCGGCCGCCGCGCTCGGTCCGGGCAGCGGGCTCACGCGAATGCCGGCGCGGTGTGCCTCCTCGACCAGCAGCGCGCCCGGGTCGGACAGCGCCGGCGTGCCGGCATCGCTCACCAGCGCGACGCTGCGCCCCTGCCTGAGCGCGTCGAGCAGGCGGGTGGCAGCCGCGCGCTCGTTATGCTCGTGCAGCGGCACGGTGCGGGCCTCGATGCCGTGGCGCGCGAGCAGCGTGCGCGTGGTGCGGGTGTCTTCGCAGGCGACGAGGTCCACGGTGCGCAAGGTTTGCAGCGCCCGCGGGCTCGCGTCCGCGAGATTGCCGATCGGGGTTGCGACGACGAAGAGGGTTCCGCTAGCCATTCAGGTCAACCCCGCCCGGGGGTCCGCCGTTAAGCGTGCCATGAACGAGGCGGGCGCGCGAGCCGAGGACGTGTGCGCCGGCATGCTGCGCGCCGCCGGGCTGCGCGTGCTGGAGCGCAACTGGCGCTGCCGCCTCGGAGAGATCGACCTGATAGCCGAAGAGGGCGGCGTGCTGGTGTTCGCCGAGGTGCGCATGCGGCGCGCCTGGGCCTTCGGCGGCGCCGGCGAGAGCGTTACCGCGGGCAAGCGCGCGCGCATCATGGCGGCTGCGCGGCTCTACCTGTCGCGCCGGCGAGAGGCGCAATGCCGCTTCGACGTGTTCCTGGTCGACGGGCCGGCCGGCGACGTGAAGTGGATCCGCAATGCGTTTGGCGAGTAGCCTGGCGGCGCTTCTTTTCGCCTTCGCGGCGGCTGCGCAAGAGGGCGCACGCCTGCTGGTGCAAAGCTCGCCGCTCGCCGGATTCCGCTATTACGGCGGTGCCGACGTTTGGGCCGGGTTGAGGGTGGGCGACCCGCTGGAGCTGCGGCGCGAGCGCGACAACCCGCATGATGCAAACGCGGTTGCCGTCGCCTGGCGCGGGCGCAAGCTCGGCTACGTACCGCGGCGCGACAACGCCGCGCTTGCGTGGGGACTGGACCGCGGCGCTCCGCTGCGCGCGCGTATCAGCCGCCTCTCGATGCATCCCAACCCTGGGCGGCGCGTGGAGTTCGAAGTGTTCATGGAGTGACAGTGTAGAATCGATTGCATGGCACGGCTCGATGCAGCATTGCGCGCGCGCGTACAGGCGCAGTTCGCCGAAAGCGTGCAGCTGAAGATGGAGGCGTCCGAAGCGCTGGCCGAGCCCATCGCAAGCGCCGGCGCGCTGCTCGCGGATGCGCTGCGCGGGGGCGGTAAGGCGCTCGCTTGCGGCAACGGCGGCTCGGCGGCGGACGCGCAGCACTTCGCCGCGGAGCTCGTCAACCGTTTCGAAATCGAGCGCGCGCCCCTCGCGGCGGTGGCGCTCACCACCGACAGCTCGACGCTCACGTCGATCGCCAACGACTATGCCTATGAGCAGGTTTTCGCCAAGCAGGTGCGGGCGATCGGCCGGCGCGGAGACGTGCTGCTCGCGATTTCCACGAGCGGCAACTCCGCCAACGTCATCGAAGCGATGCGCGCGGCCCGCGAGCTGGGCGTCCATGTCGTGGCTATGACCGGCAACGGCGGGGGCAAAATGGCAGCGCTGCTCTCCGCGGGCGATGTCCATATCTGCGTGCCGCACAAGCGCACGGCGCGCATCCAGGAAGTGCACCTGCTCGCGCTGCACTGCTTGTGCGACGCAATCGACTTCCGCCTGTGCGCGGCGCCCGCATGAGCCCGCGCTGGCTGCCCTGCGTCGCGGCAATCCTGGTTCTGCTGCAGGGCTGCGCGGCAGCCGTGCTCGGCGCCGGCGGCACCGCGGTCGTCAGCACCGCGTTCGACCGGCGCACCACGAGCGCCATCTACACCGACGAGAGCATGGCCCTCGTCATCCGCGACGGCATCAGCGAGCGCTTCGGCACCCTCACGCACGTGAACGTCGCGCCGTACAACCGCGTGATCCTGCTCACCGGCGAGGCGCCGGACGAGAAGACGCGCGCCGCCATCGAGGCGGACGTGCGCGACATCGCCAACGTGCGGGGTGTGGTGAACGAGATCCAGCTCGCGCCGCCGTCATCGCTTGCCGACCGGACCAACGATTCGCTCATCACCACCCGGGTGAAAGCCCGTTTTCTGGATGCCAACAAGTTCAACCCGGTGCACGTCAAGGTGGTCACCGAGGCGGGCGTGGTGTACCTGCTTGGCATCGTCACCGAGCAGGAAGCGAACCAGGCGGTCGAGATCGCCCGCACCACCGGCGGCGTCATCAAGGTGGTGAAGATGTTCAGCTACTGCCAGCCCACCGACGAGCTGTGCCGGCCGGGCGAGCGGCCCTCGGCGCCGGCGAACACGGGGGCGTGAAGCCGCCGCAGTTCGAAGGGAAGATCCGTCCGCCATCGCGCGTGGCGGAGTGGATCGGCGCCCTGCCCCGGCCGCTGGTGTTCACCAACGGCGTGTTCGATATCCTGCATCGAGGCCACGTCACCTACCTGGCGCGCGCCCGCGAGCAGGGCGCCGCGCTGCTCGTCGCAGCGAACAGCGACGGGTCGGTGCGCCGCCTGGGAAAGGGCGCGGACCGGCCGATCAACCCGCTGCAGGATCGCCTGGCGCTGCTGGCTGCCCTTGCCTCGGTGGACGCCGTGACCTGGTTCGAGGAAGGCACGCCGGAAGCGCTCATCGCCGCCTGCCGCCCGGAAGTGCTGGTCAAGGGTGGCGACTGGCCAGTCGAGCGCATCGCCGGCGCCGGCGAGGTGCTGGCGCGCGGCGGCCGCGTGCTGTCCATCCCCTTCGAGCACGAGCGCTCGACGAGCGCGCTGGTGGCGCGTATTCGGCAGTAATATCGCTTCATGCGGCTGCATCAGCTGAAAGTCGACTACGACGCGGAGCAGGACCGCCTGCTCATGCTGGTCGCGACGAGCGAAGGCGTCGAGTTGCGACTCGCGCTTACGCGCCGCTTCGTCAAGCTGCTGTGGCCGCTGCTGGTGAAGCTTGCGGAGGAGGCAAGCCCGCGCATCCGTACGCAGGCGAACCCTGAAGCGCGCAAGGCGCTGCTCGGCCTCGAGCACGAGCACGCGGTTTCCAAGGCGGATTTCTCGAAGCCCTACGACGCCGGCGGCAGCGCCACGCCGCTCGGCGAAGCGCCGCTGCTGCTCGCGCGCATCCAGACCGGGCGCGACCGCAAGGGCCAGCCGGTGGTCGCGCTGCATCCTGCGCAAGGGCAGGGCGTGACCCTCACGTTCGACTCCGTGCTGCTGCACTCGCTGTGCCGGCTGCTGCAGGCGGCGGTGAAGAAGAGCGACTGGGACATGGAGCTCAAGCTGCCCGGCGCCGAGCCGGCGGAAGCCGGCGAAAGAGCGGCGCGCACGCTCAATTGACCTATAATTCAAGGCTATCGCCTCAGCTTTCCAACAACTCGGCCTGATTCCCGCGCTCGTCGCCGCCGTGGACGAGCTGGGCTACGAAACGGCGACGCCCATCCAGGAGCAGGCAATACCGGTGGTGCTTTCCGGCCGCGATCTCATGGCCGGCGCGCAGACCGGTACCGGCAAGACCGCTGCGTTTGCCCTGCCGATCCTGCAGCGGTTGTCTTCGCATGCCAGCAGCTCCGCTTCCCCCGCGCGGCATCCGGTGCGCGCGCTGATCCTGACGCCCACGCGCGAGCTCGCCGTGCAGGTGGCCGGGAGCTTCCGCGACTACGGCAGGCACGTTCCTCTGCGCAGCACGGTGGTCTACGGTGGCGTGGACATGAACGCCCAGATCCAGGAGCTGCGGCGCGGAGTGGAGATCCTCGTGGCGACGCCCGGGCGCCTGCTCGACCACGTGCAAAACAAGACCGTGATGTTCAACCAGGTGTCCGTGCTGGTGCTGGACGAGGCCGACCGCATGCTGGATATGGGCTTCCTCCCGGACATAAAGCGCATTATCGCGCTGCTTCCCGTGCAGCGGCAGAACCTGCTTTTTTCGGCCACCTTTCCGGACGAAATCCGCACGCTGGCGAAGGCGCTGCTCACGAAGCCGGCCGAAATCCAGATCGCCGCGCGCAACGCCGTCGCGGAGCTCGTGACTCACGTGCTGCATCCCGTGGCGCGCGAGAAGAAGCGCGAGCTGCTCGCCTACCTCATCCAGACGCGCGGCCTGAAGCAGGTGCTGGTCTTCACCGGCACGCGCATCGGCGCCAACCGCCTCGCGCACCAGCTGCGCCGCGACCATATCCACGCCGACGCCATCCATGGCGACAAGACCCAGGCCGAGCGCGAGCTGGCCTTGGAGGATTTCAAGGCGGGCAAGACCGCGGTGCTGGTGGCCACCGACGTGGCTTCGCGCGGCCTGGACATCGAGGGGTTGCCGCAGGTCATCAACTTCGACGTGCCCCATTCGTCTGAAGACTACGTGCACCGCATAGGGCGCACCGGGCGCGCCGGGCTTACCGGCGAGGCCATTTCCCTCGTGGCGCCCGACGACCTGGAGGCCATCGGCGCGATCGAGAGGCTGATCAAGAAGCGCATCGAGCGCGTGCTGATTCCCGGCTTCGAGCCGAACGCCGGGACCGTCGCCACCCTGATGGGCGGCCAGCCCTCCTCGCGGCGGGAGAAGGAAAGACCGAAAGAAAGGCCGAAGGAAAGAAAGCCGGCCGCCGACCCGATCTTCTCGAAACCCTACGAGCCTTCAGCGTCTCCCGAAGCGGAGCCGAAGCCGGAGCCGTCGCGGCCGAAAAAAAAGCAACCTCAGGTGGCAGCCCTTCTGGGCGGACTGAAACGGGCCTAGCAGCCGGCTAAGAAATCTCCGAAAAAGCGGCAGATGGTCGTTCCCGCGAAGGCGGGAACCCATGTTCTTCTAAAAGCAAAACTGGGCCCCCGCCTTCGCGGGGGTGACTTCCTGGACCTTTCCTAAGAAGCCACGCGTTCAGACGCAGCGCGCGCCGTCGACTTCGATGCACACCCCGCTGATAAGGCTTGCCTCGTCCGAAGCGAGGTACAGGCAGGCATTGGCTACGTCGAGCGGCGTGGAGAACCTGCCGAGCGGAATGGTGGCGAGGAAGGCTTTCTTCGCGTCTTCGGTGATGGCGCCGCCGGCGAACTCGGCCGATAGCGCCGTCTCGGGGCTGAACACCGGGTTTACGCAATTCACGCGGATGCGATCGGGACCGAGCTCCGCTGCCATCGACTTCGACAGCACGATGACCGCGCCCTTGGAGCTGTTGTAGACCGAAAGGCCTGGCCGCGGCCGGATGCCCGCGGTGGAGGCGATGTTGACGAAGCAGCCGCCGCCACGCTTGCGGAACACCGGCACGGCGTGAAGCGCGGACAGGTAGACGCTTTTGACGTTCACCGCGTAGACCTTGTCGAACTCCTGCTCGCTCACCTCGAGGTACGGCTTCCTGCGGTGAGTCCATCCGGCGTTGTTCACCACGATATCGAGCGCCGGTCCGGCGGCGCGCACCAGGCGTGCCCAGTCGGCGCCCTTGGTCACGTCGGCCTCGACGAACGTGCCGCCGATCTCCTTGGCTACCCGCTCGCCGTTCTTTGCGTCGATGTCGTTCACCACGACGCGAGCGCCTTCCTCGGCGAAGCGCCGGGCGATGCCGGCGCCGAAGCCCGAGGCACCGCCGGTCACGATGGCCAGCTTGTTGGTCAGTCGCATGACGTTCTCCTGGCGTTGCTTGTTCTATTCCTTGAAAGGGCTATGTTCGCACAGCTCGTTCACGTAGCGCTCGACGCCCGCGCCCTCGCGCTCGAGGAAATGCTCCACCGCGCGCGAGAAGCGCTCGTGCGCCAGCCAGTGCGCCGACAGCGTCTCGACGGGAAGCAGGCCGCGGAACAGCTTGTGCTCGCCCTGCGCGCCGCCCTCGAACCGCTGCAGCCGCCGCGCGATCGCGTACTCGATCGCCTGGTAGTAGCAGCACTCGAAGTGCAGCAGGGGCACGTGCTCGACCGCGCCCCAATAGCGGCCGTAAAGCGCTTCGTCGTCCTTGAAAAACAGGGAGGCGGCTATGGGGCGCTCCTCCCGCTCGGCGAGCACCATCGCGACGTTCGGGGCGAGCGAGGCGCCTACCCGCCGGAAGAACGCGATGTTGAGGTAGGGGCTGGAGCGGTGCGCGGCGTAGGTGCCGCGGTAGCAGCGGTTGAAGAATTCCCAATGGGCTCGCTCGATGGCGGCGCCTTCGAGCCAGCGGAAGGAGACGCCGGCCTCGCGCACGCGGCGGCGCTCCTGGCGGATGTTCTTGCGGCGCGCGTGGTTCATGCGCGCGAGGAAGGCGTCGAAATCGGCGAAGCCGTCGTTACGCCAATGAAACTGCACGGTGCGCCGGATCATCATGCCGGTCCTGCGGAGTTGCTCCGCCTCCTCGTCGGCCGGGAACAGCACGTGCAGAGACGAGGTCTGCCGCGCGAGCTGCAACGCCCCCTCGATCAGCGTGCGGCGGCCGGCGGCGTCCGCGGCAAGGATCCTGCGGCCCTGCACCGGCGTAAAAGGCACGGCGCAGAGCAGCTTGGGGTAGTACTCGACCCCGTTGCGCTCGTGGGCGTCCGCCCAGGCCCAGTCGAATACGTATTCGCCGTAGGAATGCGACTTCACGAAAAGCGGCATCGCGCCCGCCAGCGCGCCGGAGCGGCGCAGCAGCAAGATCTGCGGCAGCCACCGGCTGCGCGCCGCGGCGCAGCCGGTGTCGATCAGCGCCGAGAGGAACTCGTGCCGGACGAAGGGTTGGGAGCCGGCCAGGAGGTTCCACTCCGTCGGATCGACGCCGGCGAGCGATTCGACGACTTCCAAGCTTTCCACGTTACAATGATCTCGCAACCCAGGAGGAACCGGGCATGAAGAAGATCGAAGCGATCGTGAAGCCTTTCAAGCTCGACGAGGTGCGGGAAGCGCTATCCGAGGTGGGCGTCACCGGCCTCACCGTCACCGAGGTGAAGGGCTTCGGCCGGCAGAAGGGCCATACCGAGCTCTATCGCGGCGCCGAGTACGTGGTCGATTTTCTGCCCAAGGTCAAGATAGAGGTCGTGGTAGCCAACAACCAGGTGGAAAGCGCCATCGACGCCATCGTCAAGTCCGCGCGCACCGGCAAGATCGGCGACGGCAAGATCTTCGTCACCTCCGTCGAACACGTAGTCCGCATCCGCACCGGCGAGACAAACGAAGCCGCCGTTTAACCCTTAAGCAGCACGAGCACGGCGCCGCCTCCGCCCTGCGTGGCGGGCGCCTGGCAGAACGCCAGCACCTCCTCCCGCAGCGGCAGCCATTTCCTCAGCTTTCCCTTGAGCACCGGCTCCCGGTTGCGGGAGCCGAGCCCCTTGCCGTGGACGATCCGCACGCAGCGCACGCCCCTGCGGGTGCAGCCGCGAAGGAAGGCGGCGACGCTCTCCGCGGCTTGACTGCGGTTCAATCCGTGCAGGTCGAGGCTGTCCTCCACGACCCAGTGGCCGCGGCGCAGCTTGCGCAACAGCTGCCGGGACAGCCCGTCGCGCAGGTACACCAGCTCCTCGCCGGAGTCCAAGGCATCGTCCAGCGATAGGGGCCCGTGGAGCGATTCGGCGAGCGCGGCGTGCTCGTCACGCTGGCGCTGCCGGGCGAGCGGCGCGGGACGCGCGCGCGACAGCGGCAGGCGGCGCGGTTTGGCCAGCGGCTGCACGTCCGCGGTGGCGCGGCGAAATTCGTCGTGGTCGTCAGGCGGCGAGCGCATCGAGGTATTTCTCCGCATCGAGCGCCGCCATGCAACCGCTTGCGGCGCTCGTGACCGCCTGGCGGTAGACGTGGTCCTGCACGTCCCCCGCGGCGAACACGCCCGGGACGCTGGTCGCCGTCGCCTGGCCCTCGCGACCGCCGCGGGTGACGATGTAGCCGTTCTCCATTTCCAGCTGCCCGGCGAAAATGCCGGTGTTGGGCGTATGGCCGATGGCGACGAAGAAGCCCTTCGCCTCCAGCTCCTTTGTGGCGCCTGTGCCGACGTGGCGCACCCGGACCCCGGTCACGCCGCTCGCGTCGCCCAGCACCTCTTCCACCACGGAGTCGAGCACCAGGATAATCTTCTCTTCGCGCACCCGCTGCATCAGCTTGTCCACCATGATCTTCTCGGCGCGGAAGCGGTCGCGCCGGTGCACCAGCATTACGCGGCGGCAAAGGTGGGCGAGGTACAGCGCTTCCTCGACCGCGGTGTTGCCGCCGCCCACGACCACCACGTCCTGCCCCTTGTAGAAGAAGCCGTCGCAGGTGGCGCAGGCCGAGACCCCCCGTCCCATAAACTTCTGCTCGGAGGGCAAGCCGAGGTACTTGGCCGTAGCGCCCGTGGCGATGATCAGTGCATCGCAGGTGTAGCTGGCGGCATCGCCTTCCAGGAGGAACGGGCGTCGCTCCAGCCGCGCGGTGTGAACGTGGTCGCTGATCACCTCGGTGTCGAAGCGCTCGGCGTGCCGCTGGAAGCGCTGCATCAAATCCGGTCCCTGCACGCCCTCGGCGTCGGCAGGCCAGTTGTCCACGTCGGTGGTGGTCATGAGCTGGCCGCCCTGGGCTATCCCCGCGAGCAGCACCGGGCGCAGGTTGGCGCGCGCCGCGTAGACCGCGGCGGTATAGCCGGCCGGGCCGGAGCCGAGGATCAGCAGGCGGGCGTGGCGGGTGGCCATCAGGGGGCAACCTGGAAGGAAATTGGCTAGGAATTATAGATGTTTGCTACCATTACCTCAGAATAAAGGGAGGTTTAGCCATGGCCACAACCGTCTCCACCGCCGTCCTCAAGGCGGTGCCGCTTTTCTCCAGCTTTCCGGAGGACCAGCTCCGCATGCTGACCACCATGGTGTCGCGCAAGAGCGTGTCGCGCTCCACCACGGTAATGACCGGCGGCGACCCGACCGATTCGCTTTATATCGTCCTGTCGGGCCGCCTCAAGGTCATGATGAGCGACGCCGAGGGCAAGGAGGTCATCCTGACCATCCTCGGCCCGGGCGAGTTCTTCGGCGAGATGGGGCTGATCGACGACGAGCCGCGCTCCGCGACCGTGGTGGCCATCGAGGCCTGCGAGCTGCTGTACATCGCCAAGCGCGACTTCAAGAAATGCCTGGCCGAGAACTTCGAGATGACCATGGCGGTGATGCGCGGCCTGGTGAAGCGGCTGCGCGAGGCTGACCGCAAGATCGGCAGCCTGGCCCTCCTCGACGTGTACGGCCGGGTGGCGCGGCTGCTCCTCGACATGTCGGAGAACGTGGACGGCGAGAAGATCGTTACCAAGCGCCTGCCGAAGCAGGACATCGCGAAGATGATCGGCGCCTCGCGCGAGATGGTAAGCCGGGTGATGAAGGACCTGCAGCTGGGCGGCTACATCGAGATGCGCGGCTCCAACATCGTGCTGCGGGATACCATCGTCCTTCCGGAGTGAGCCGCACGGCAGCGAAGAACGCCGCACCCCTTCCCGCCAAGCTTGCCGGCCTCCTGCGCGAAGCCAAGTGGCTGGCGCTCGTCGGTCTTGCGCTTTATCTGGTTCTCGTCTTCGCCACGTTCCATCGGACGGACCCGGGCTGGTCGCACAGCGCCTCCGACGCGGTAACCCGCAATGCGGGCGGCGTGGTCGGCGCCTACCTTGCCGACCTGCTGCTGTATCTCTTTGGCGTGTCCGCGTACTGGTGGGTCGCGCTGTGCGCCTACATCGTCGTATGGGGCTACCGGCGGCTGGACGGCAGCGGCCTGATCGACCGCCGGCCGCTGGGCCTCGCGCTCGGCGGCTTCGCGCTGCTGCTGCTCGCCAGCGCTGCGATCGAGCGGCTGCGCCTGCACACCCTCGTGGCCGAGCTGCCCTTCGCGCCGGGCGGCGTGGTGGGCAAGGTGCTGGGCGACGGGCTTCTCGATGGCCTGGGGTTCACGGGGGCGACGCTGGTGGTGCTCATGGTGGCTGCGGTGGGCCTGAGCCTGTTTACCGGCGTGTCATGGCTTGCGCTCGCCGAAGCCGTGGGCCTCGCGCTCGAGAGCACGTATGCGGCGCTGCGCGACGCGTGGGACCGGCGGCGCGACCGGAGGCTCGGCGAGCTCGCGCGCGAGGAGCGCGAGTTCGTCGTGAACATCGAGAAGCTGCGCGAGGAGGATCATCCGCCGCTGCGCATCGAGCCGGCGGTGGCCGAGATCAAGAAATCCGAGCGCGTGCAGAAGGAGAAGCAGGCGCCGCTGTTCGAGGACCTGCCGGATACGCCGCTGCCGCCGCTGAAGCTCCTCGACGAGCCGAAGCACGAGGGCGGCGAGGTCAGCGCCGAGACCCTCGAGTTCACCTCGCGGCTGATCGAGAAGAAGCTCTCGGACTTCGGCGTATCGGTGAAGGTGCTGGCGGCGTATCCCGGCCCGGTGATCACCCGCTACGAGGTGGAGCCGGCGGTCGGCGTCAAGGGCAGCCAGATCGTCAACCTGGTGAAGGACTTGGCGCGCGCGCTGTCGGTGGTGTCGATCCGCGTGGTGGAGACGATTCCGGGCAAGTCGTGCATGGGCCTCGAGATCCCCAACCCGCAGCGCCAGACGGTGCGTCTTTCGGAGATCCTCGGCTCGGAGGCCTATCACGCGATGCACTCGCCGCTCGCGCTGGCGCTCGGCAAGGACATCGCAGGCAATCCCGTCGTGGCCGACCTCGCGCGCATGCCGCACCTGCTCGTCGCGGGGACCACCGGTTCGGGCAAGTCGGTCGCGCTCAACGCCATGATCCTGTCGCTGCTCTACAAGTCGGAGCTGCCGCACGTGCGGCTCATCCTGATCGATCCGAAGATGCTCGAGCTTTCGGTGTACCAGGACATTCCGCACCTGCTCGCGCCCGTAGTGACGGACATGAAGCAGGCGACCAACGCGCTTTCCTGGTGCGTCGCGGAGATGGACCGCCGCTACAAGCTGATGAACTGGCTGGGCGTGCGCAATCTTTCCGGCTTCAACCACAAGGTGGCCGAAGCGGAGAAGCACGGCCGCAAGCTGGACGACCCGTTCACGCTCGACTCGGGCGAGCCGCAGCCGCTCAAGCCGCTGCCGCACCTGGTGCTCGTCATCGACGAGCTCGCGGACCTCATGATGGTGGTGGGCAAGAAGGTCGAGGAGCTGATCGCGCGCCTCGCCCAGAAAGCGCGGGCGGCCGGCATCCATTTAATTCTCGCCACGCAGCGGCCTTCGGTCGACGTCATCACCGGCCTCATCAAGGCCAACATCCCGACGCGCATCGCGTTCCAGGTGTCGTCGAAGGTCGACTCGCGCACGATCCTCGACCAGTCGGGCGCCGAAGCGCTGCTCGGCTCGGGCGACATGCTGTACCTGCCTCCGGGCACCGGGCTGCCGCAGCGCGTGCACGGAGCGTTCGTCGCCGATCACGAGGTGCACAAGGTGGTCGAGCACCTGAAGAGCCTTGCCAAGCCAGAATACCTGGAGGAGGTGCTCGAACCCGCCGCCTCGGACGATCCGGGGGTCAATTCTTCGGGTGAACCGACGGGCGAGAAGGACCCGCTGTACGACCAGGCAGTGGAAATCGTGCTGCGCACCCGGCGGCCGTCCATCTCCCTGGTGCAGCGCCACCTGAGGATCGGATACAACCGCGCCGCGCGCCTCATCGAGGACATGGAGCGCGCCGGCATGGTCTCCTCGATGCAGACCAACGGCAACCGCGAGGTATTGGTCCCGGCCAAGGCAGAGTAAGCTTGGTCCGATGCGGTTCCTGGTTCTTTCCCTCCTGCTCATCTGCAGTTCCGCGCAAGCCGACAGCCTCGATCGGTTCAAGGCGTTCCTGCGCGACACGCAATCCGCGCGCGCCGACTTCGAGCAGAAGGTGTACGGGCGCGACGGCAAGCTTACCCAGGAATCGCACGGCAGCTTCGCTTTCCAGCGGCCGGGGCGCTTCCGCTGGACTTACGCCAAGCCGGTGGACCAGCTGATCGTGGGCGACGGCGAGCGCGTCTGGATCTACGACCGTGACCTCAACCAGGTGACGGTGCGCAAGCTGTCTCGTGCGCTCGGCTCGACGCCGGCCGCGCTGCTCGCCGGCGCGAGCGAGGTCGAGCACGCATTCCAGTTGCGCGACGCCGGCCCGCGCGACGGCCTGGAGTGGCTGGAGGCGCGTCCCAAGGAGAGCGAGGCCGGTTTCGAGGTGGTGCGCATGGGATTCTCGCCGAGCAGCTTGCAGGCGATGGAGCTGGTAGACCACTTCGGCCACACCACCCGGCTTCGCTTCAGCAACCTGCAACGCAATCCGAAGGTGGATCCTTCCGAGTTCCGCTTCGAGCCGCCAAAAGGCGCGGACGTCCTAGGGGAAAAGTGAGCGATCTTTTCGGGAAGGCCGAGCCGGCCGCCCCGCTTGCCGAAGCTTTGCGGCCGAAGTCGATAGACGACGTGGTGGGGCAGCAGCACCTGCTCGGCCCGGGCAAGCCGCTGCGCCTTGCCTTCGAGTCGGGCAAGCCGCACTCCATGATCCTGTGGGGACCGCCCGGCTCGGGCAAGACCACGCTGGCGCGCCTCATGGCCAGGACCTTCGACGCCGAGTTCATCGCCCTTTCCGCGGTGTTTTCCGGCGTGAAGGACATCCGCGAGGCGCTTCAGGCCGCCGAAGCCGAGCTCGCACGCTCCCGTAGACACACCATTCTCTTCGTCGACGAGGTACACCGGTTCAACAAGGCGCAGCAGGACGCTTTCCTGCCCTACGTCGAGCGCGGCCTGATCACCTTCGTCGGCGCCACGACCGAGAATCCCTCGTTCGAGGTCAACAGCGCTTTGCTTTCCCGGGCGGCCGTGTATGTGCTCCAGCCGTTGACCTCCGAGGACTTGAAGGTTCTTCTTCAAAGAACTTCTCTGAGAACGGATGAAGAAGCCGCTGCGCGTTTGATCGGCTTCGCCGACGGCGACGCGCGCAAGCTGCTCAATGCGGTCGAGATTCTCCTGAACTCCGGAATTCAAAGCGTGGACGGCGCGCACGTCGAGCGCGTGCTGGCGCAGAACCTGCGCCGCTTCGACAAGGGCGGCGAGCAGTTCTACGACCAGATCTCGGCGCTGCACAAGTCGGTGCGTGGCTCCGATCCGGATGCCGCGCTCTACTGGATGGTCCGCATGCTGGATGGAGGCGCAGACCCGCTTTACGTCGGCCGGCGGGTGGTGCGCATGGCGGTCGAGGACATCGGCCTCGCCGATCCGCGCGGCCTGCGCCTGGCGCTCGACGCGTGCGAGACGTACGAGCGGCTCGGCTCGCCGGAGGGCGAGCTGGCGCTCGCCGAAGCGGTGATCTACCTCGCCGCCGCGCCCAAATCGAACGCGGTGTACGAGGCTTATAATGCCGCGCGCGCGCTGGTGTCCAGGGACCAGACCCGGCCGGTGCCGATGCACCTGCGCAACGCCCCGACGCGGCTGATGAAGGACCTCGGCTACGGCAAGGGCTACCGCTACGCCCACGACGAGGAAGGCGGTTACGCGGCCGGCGAAAACTACTTCCCGGAAGGCATGGCGCCGGTGGAGTGGTATCGGCCCACCGACCGTGGCCTCGAGATGCGCATCCGCGAAAAGCTCCAGCAGCTCAGAAGCCGCAAATGATCGACATCCAGCTCCTCCGTGCGAACCTGGACGCCATCGCTGCCCGCTTGGCCACGCGCGGTTACGTCTTCGACAAGGAAGGCTTTCTCTCCCTCGAGAACGAGCGCAAGCAGGTCCAGACCGAGACGCAGAACCTGCAGGCGTCGAAGAACGCCATGTCGAAGAGGATCGGCCAGGCGAAGGCGAAGGGCGAGGATATCGGGCCACTCATGGCCGAAGCCAATGCCGTGAACGAGCGCGTCGGCGACCTGGAGAAGAAGGACTCCGAGATCCAGCGCCGGCTACGCGATTTCCTCGCGGTGATTCCGAACCCGCCGCACGAAAGCGTGCCCACCGGCAAGTCGGCCGACGACAATGTCGAGCAGCGCCGCTGGGGCACGCCGCGCGCATTCGACTTTCCGGTGAAAGACCACGTCGACGTCGGCGAGACGCTCGGGCAGCTCGATTTCGCCGCGGCGACGAAGATAGCCGGCGCGCGCTTCGCGCTCATGAAGGGCGGCGTCGCCCGCATGCACCGCGCGATCGCGCAACTCATGCTCGACGTGCATACGCGCGAGCACGGCTACACCGAGGTCTACGCGCCGTACCTCGTCAACGCGCAAAGCATGTACGGCACCGGCCAGCTGCCCAAGTTCGAGCAGGATCTTTTCATCGTGCCGCGCGGCGACGAGAAGTGGTACCTCATCCCGACTGCCGAGGTGCCGGTAACCAACATCGTGCGTGACGAGATCGTGCCGCTCGAGCGGCTGCCGATCAAGTTCGTGTGCCACACGCCGTGCTTCCGCTCCGAGGCGGGCTCCTACGGCAAGGACACGCGCGGCATGATCCGCCAGCACCAGTTCGACAAGGTGGAGCTGGTGCAGGTCATCCAGCCGGAGAAGTCGTACCAGGCATTGGAAGAGCTGACCGCGCACGCCGAGACCATCCTCCGGAAGCTCGACCTGCCGTACCGGGTGGTGGCGCTCTGCACCGGCGACATGGGCGCGGCGGCGGCCAAGACCTACGACATCGAGGTGTGGCTGCCAGCGCAAGAGGCCTATCGCGAGATCAGCTCGTGCTCGAACTTCGAGGCCTACCAGGCGCGCCGCATGCAGGCGCGATTTCGCAACGACAAGGGCAAGCCCGAGCTCGTGCATACGCTGAACGGCTCGGGGCTTGCGGTCGGGCGCACACTGGTGGCGATCCTGGAGAACTATCAGAACGCCGATGGGTCGGTCACCGTGCCGGCCGCATTACGCGCCTACATGGACGGGTGCGAGAAGCTCACCTGATAAAATCCGGTCCTCGTCGGCCGCGGAGAGATGGCAGAGTGGTCGAATGCGGCAGACTCGAAATCTGTTGTACCCGTCAGGGTACCGGGGGTTCGAATCCCTCTCTCTCCGCCACTTTCTCTGGCTCCTTTTGTTCGCGTGCGTGCCGGCTGTTGCCCAGCAACCGCCCGGCGGCGCGCCGCAGATCGGCCAGCCGAGCCGCGACTCGGTGTGGGTCCCCACGCCGGAGCGCGTCATGCGTCGCATGCTGCAGATGGCGGATACCACCAGGCGCGACGTGGTAGTGGACCTCGGCTCCGGCGACGGCCGCATTCCCATCTACGCGGCGAAGCACTTCGGCGCCCGCGCCATCGGCGTGGAGCTCGAGGCGAACCTGGTGGCCCTTTCGCGCGAGAAGGCTGCGGCCGAGGGCGTTTCGCATCTCGCGAGCTTCATCCAGCAGGATCTTTTCGAAGCGGACCTCGCGCGCGCCACGGTGATCGCGCTCTACATCAGTCCCGGGGTGATGAGCCGGCTGAAGCCGCGGCTGCTCGAGCTCAATCCTGGAACGCGCATCGTATCGCATCAATTCACGCTGGAAGACTGGGCGCCGGACGAAACCATCCGCGTCGAGAATCGCACGGCGCACCTGTGGGTCGTACCCGCTTCCGTTGCGGGCCACTGGTCCGTCGAGTTGCCCGGGGAATCGTTTCTGCTGGGCCTCGAGCAGCGCTACCAGGCGCTATCGGCTACGGGTGAGCGCGATGGCAGCTCACTGGCGGTGATCGGGCTGAACCTGCGCGGTACGGAGATCTGGTTTACCGCCTTCGACCGCGACGGCAGCGTCCGGCACTTCCGCGGCGCCGTCCAAGGCGCGCGCATGACGGGAGACTCCGAGGGCGAAGGCACCCCTCTTCGCTGGAGCGCGCGACGCGTTCAGCCGAAGGTGTCCGCTTCCCCCGACAGCCAATGCGCCGCTGCGCCGAGGCTCTGGAACAGACGCACATTGACCCCGCGGTTTATCGCGGCCTGCTCGGCGAAATAGGGCATGGCCGGATCCGGGGCATGAGGCTCCACGTAGGCGATCTTGCGCAGCTTCATGCCGTCCGGGGCTCTCTGCGAGATGACCTCGAGGATGCTCGTCGTATCGAGGCTCGGCCCCGAGAACTGCATCTCGAGCAACAGGGCCGAGTGGCCGCTCATCACGCAGGCCGCGTAAGCCTCTTCGAGGAACCGCAACGCGTTTTCGCGAGTACGCTCGCCGACGACCTTCGCACGCAGATAGCCCGGCCGCTCTTCGAGGGTCAACTGGTAGGGCATCGGCTTCACCGCTAGGCCTTGATAAACTAAGCCATTCCGTTGTGGAGAAGCGCCGGGTCCCGCCGTCCGCCGCTTCGCCTCGCTTCCATACAGACTGAATGAACGCTCCGGAGTTGCAAGTCCAGTTCGATCCCTCGTCCGCCCGCTTCGGTGCGTCGCGCGCGCAAAAGCGCCTGGAAGACGATCGCCTCCTCGCGGGGAAGGGCCTCTTCAGCGACGACCGCGCGTTCCCGGGTGAGGCGTGGCTCGTGGTGGTGCGCTCGCCGCACGCGCATGCGCGCATCGCTTCCATCGACCTCCGGGCGTGCAGGCGGGCAGACGGAGTGCTCGCCGCCTGGACCATGGCCGACCTGCGTGCCGAGGGCGTCGGCCACATTCCATTCCCTCCGGCGTTCAAGCGCGCCGACGGCTCTTCCATGGCGGCGCCGCCGCGCACCCCGCTCGCCGAAGGCTCGGTGCGCTACGTCGGCCAGCCCGTGGTGGCGGTGGTCGCGGGCACGCGGGCACAGGCACAGGATGCGGCCGAGCTTGCCGCGATCGGCTACGAGGATTTCCCTTGCGTAACGGATGCGCGGTCCGCAGTCGCTTCCGGCGCGCCGCTGGTGTGGCCCGAGGCGACCGGCAATATCGCGGCTGAAGCGACCTACGGAAACCCTGCCGAAGTCGAGAAGGCTTTCGCCGGCGCGGCGCACTTCACTGCGCTCGAGCTGCATAACCAGCGGGTCATTGCCGTGGCGATGGAGCCGCGCGCCTGCATGGCGGTGTTCGAGGCGGGCCGCACCGCCCTCTACACGCAGAACCAGACGCCGACCGGTGCGCGGGAGCTCCTCGGCGCCGTGTTCCGCACGAAGCCCGAACACTTCCGCGTGGTGAACGGCGATATCGGCGGTGGCTTCGGCATGAAGACCGGGCTTACCCCCGAGGACGCGCTGGTGTGCCATGCCGCGCGCAAGCTCGCCCGCCCGGTGCGCTGGCGCGGCGAGCGCAGCGAGGAGTTCCTCGGCGCGCACATGGGCCGCGACCAGCATTTCACCGCGGCCCTGGCGCTCGACCGCGACGGCCGCATCCTTGCCCTGCGCATGGAGATGCTCGGCAACATCGGCGCCGTGCCGGTGGGCTCGTCGTTCATCATCCCGCTCGCACTCGGACCCAAGGTACAGACCACCGTATACCGGGTGCCTGCGGTGCATTACCGCGTGAAGGCGGTGCTCACGCACACGATGGCCACCGGGGCCTACCGCGGTGCCGGCCGCCCCGAGGCGAATTTCCTCATGGAGCGCCTGGTGGAGAAGGCGGCGCGGGAGATGAAGATCGACCCCGTGGAGCTGCGCCGGCGCAACCTCATTTCCGCCGAGGAGTTTCCATGGCGTACGCACCTCGGCGATACGTACGACAGCGGCAACTTCGCCGGCGTGCTGGAGCGCGCCCTTGCAGCGTCCGATTGGGACGGCTTCGAGGCGCGCCGCGCCGAATCGCGCCGGCGCGGCCTGCTGCGCGGGCGCGGCGTATCGATGTACCTGGAATGGACCGGCGCCATTCCCACCGAGACGGTCGACATGCAGGTGGACGCGGATGGCACGGTAACGGTCTTCTCGGGCACGCAGGCGATGGGCCAGGGACTGGAGACGAGCTATACGCAGCTGGTTACCGAAATACTGGGAATGGAAGCGAAGGCAATCCGCATCGTGCAGGGCGACACCGATCGAGCCAATGGCGTGGGAAGCGTCGGCTCGCGCTCGGCGTTCGTCGGCGGTTCCGCCGTGGTAGCCGCGGGTCGCAGGATGCTCGCGCGCGGAGCCGAGCTCGCGGCCGAGGCGCTCGAGGCGGCGCAGGGCGACATCGAGTTTGGCGAGGGACGATTTCGCATCGCCGGTACCGACCGTTCCATCGGGCTCGGCGAGCTTGCCTCGCGCGAGCCCGCACGGCTGATTCGCGTCTCGGCGACCGAGACGCCGTCGACGCCGTCGTGGCCGAACGGCGCGCAGGCGTGCGAGGTGGAAGTCGACCCGGATACCGGCGAGGTGCGCCTTGCCCGCATCACGAGCTGCGACGACATCGGGCGCATCATCAACCACGCCATCGTGCAAGGGCAGATCCACGGCGGCATTGCGCAGGGCGCAGGCCAGGCGCTCTGGGAGCAGGCGGCGTACGACCCACAGAGCGGGCAGCTGCTCTCGGGCTCGCTGATGGACTATTGCGTGCCGCGCGCCGACCAGTTTCCGGCGATGCAGGCGACGTTTGACGAGAGCGTTCCCTGCCGCACCAACCTGCTGGGCGTGAAAGGCTGCGGCGAGCTCGGCACCATCGGCGCGGCGCCGGCGGTGGTGCACGCGGTGCTGGATGCACTGGCCGAAAAGGGGGTGCTGCATCTCGACATGCCGCTCACCCCCGAGAAAGTCTGGAGGGCGCTGCACGACCGGCCGTGAACCGCACGCTCCATCGCGCGATCCTGTTCTCGCTCGTGCTTCATGCGGCGGTGTTTTTCGGTTGGTCGGTGGAGCGCATCTCGGCTAGATGGGAAGAGCCACCTGCGCCACTAGAGGCGCGCTTGGTTGAGCCGCCGCCTCCTGTTCCTTCTCCTCCTCCCCGCAAAGAGGAGGCGGTGAAGCCGCCTCCGCAAACCGCGTCGGCGGCAAAGAAGGCAAAGCCGCGGCCTAAGCCGCCTGCCGTGGCGAAACCGGCACCCCAACCCGAGCCGGAACCAGAGCCGGCACCGGAATTGGCGGCAAAGCCCGAGCCGGCTCCCGCGCCGCCGGCGCCCGCACTAGCGACGCCCGCGCCGCCTGTTGTGGCCAAGGTAGAGCCGAGGCCGATGCCGTCGCAGCCGAGCGCCGCGCAAGTGGAAGCAGTGACGCGCGAGCAATACCGCCTTGCGCTCATCGACGCGGCGCGCCGCCATAACCGCTATCCGCCGCTGGCGCGCGAGAACAACTGGGAAGGCGAGGTTCTCGTAAGAATGGACATCGGCGCCGACGGCGGCGTTTCCGTGCGCATCGAGCGAAGCTCGGGGCATCCGATCCTCGACCGCCAGGCGATCGAGATGTTCAAGCGCGCGCAGGCGCAGGTGCCCGTTCCTTCAACCCTGCGGGGGAAGACTTTGAGCTTCGCGCTGCGCGCGATCTACAACCTGAAGGATCAGGTCTCGGGCTGAAACGCCACGACGTGGTCCACGTCGAGGCGGATGCCGATGCGCTCGCC
>Ga0247825_10000526_pt1 | contig 24162 bp, 20 predicted proteins | sample 13C_Vanillin_Day_FD_194413 | JGI IMG/M metagenome (GOLD analysis project Ga0247825, IMG submission 194413) | Soil microbial communities from agricultural site in Penn Yan, New York, United States - 13C_Vanillin_Day48 | ecosystem: Environmental > Terrestrial > Soil > Agricultural land | place...
AGCGTGCGCTGATGGTTGTTCTCCGCCATCTCCTCGTACTTCTGGTGCTGAGCAATCTGCAGGACCCAGAAACACACGGCGAGCGCGGCAAACGCCACAATCACGGCGACCTGGAGTACGACCAGTCGCTCGCCGACTCGCCTGCGATTTTCACCCGTGGACATGAACTTTGCCCTTTGCCCTTCGTCAGCCTCTCGGCCGTCGTCCGGCGCGTCGCCGTTCGATCACACCCGGAAGCGCTTCCATGATCGCGAACGCAACCATGCCGACGACTGCGTTGCCGACCGCCTGACTCGCAACCGCCTTCCATGGCGACGGAAAGGTGCGCAAGCCGAGGCCCATGTTCAAACCCATGAAGAGCGCCGCGTGCGCGATCGTCGCGCCCACGAACATCAGGAACCGCGGCAGAGCCGATGTCAGGATGAACTGCTGGCTGATCGCTCCCGCCACGAATCCGATCACCGACTTCGCCAACCCGCCGATGCCAAGTACGCCCGTCGATAGCGAGTCCTGAATGAGCCCGGCGACGCTGCCGGCCAACATCCCACCCACCGGCCCCGTGGTCAGCGCGACAGCAACCACGGCGACAAGCACGAGATCGATCGCTGCTGTCCCGCCGACGAGCAATTGCGCCAGCGTGGTCTGGAGCGCCAGCGCCAACGCCACCGCAATCAGGACCCCGACCGCCTTCACTGAGCCTCGCCGGGCGGCGGCGTCACGACAACCAGCACGGTCTCGAGCGCTGAAAACTCCACGGCCGGGCGGACCACAACGTTGGTGAATTGTCCGGCCTGACGGTCAATTGATTCTATCTGACCGACGACAAAGCCTTTCGGGTAAATCCCTTCGATCCCCGACGTCACTACCCGATCTCCAACCTGAATGTCCGCAGCACCAGGCACGTGGTCCAGACGGAAACGGTCGGTGCCGGTGCCAACGACAACGCCCTGCGCCCGCGTGCGCTCGACAATCACTCCGGCCGCCGCATCGCGATCGATCAGCAACTGAACCTTGGCTGCCCGCCGGGCCGGCATGACGATGCGACCAACGACACCGGCGGGTGCAAGCACGGCCATATCGGAGGCCAGTCCATCCCCGGTTCCCTTGTCGATCGACATCGTGCGGAACTCTGGACTCGCTCCACCCGCGATCACGGCCGCTGACGTCGTCTTCAATTGAACAGAGGACTTGAGCTCGAGCAGTCCCTGAAGGGAACGCGACTGCTGCGCAAGCGCACGCTCCTGCTGAAGACCTATCTGCAGTGACGCGAGTTCCTCTTTGAGCCTCGCATTCTCGGCGCGCACGTCCTGAAGCGCAACGTAGTTCACCCAGTTGTCGCGAATGGTGGCAATCGCCGACGTCGCGCCGCGCTGGACCTCAGCGAAGGTGCCGAAGGTGACTTCTTCGAGCATGGGGACGCCGCGCCGGGTGTTCACCTGAGCTGAGATCAGCAAGATGTGTCCGACGATCACGCCCATGAACAGCCAGCCGGTGCGTTGTCGGATGTCCAGTACTGCCATGGTCAGTAGGTAGTAGGCAGTAAGCAGTCGGCAGCGTAATCAGGAACCGTGTTCCGCATACTGCCTACCGCATACTGCCTACTAGTCAATCGAGATCTTCCGGAGCAGGTTGAAGTCAGAGAGCATCTTGCCTGCGCCCAGTACCACCGAGGAGAGGGGATCCTCGGCCATCGCCAGCGGCAGCCCTGTTTCTTCACGGAGCCGCTTGTCGAGATTCTTGAGCAACGATCCGCCACCGGTCAGCACGATGCCTCGATCGACGATGTCCGCCGAGAGCTCCGGCGGCGTGCGCTCGAGTGCCACACGGACGGCATCAACAATCACGTTGACCGTTTCAGTCAGCGCCTCGCGGATCTCTTCATCGCTGATCGTGATCGTCTTCGGCACGCCCTCGATCAGATGACGCCCCTTAATCTCCATCGTCATCTTCTCGTCAAGCGGGAACGCGGATCCGACCTCCATTTTGATCTGCTCTGCGGTGCGCTCGCCGATCAACAGGTTGTACGCTTTCTTGATGTACTGGATGATGGCCTCATCCATCTCGTTTCCAGCCACGCGTACGGCCTTGCTGTAGACGATGCCTGCGAGCGAGATCACGGCGATGTCGGTCGTGCCGCCACCGATGTCCACGATCATGTTTCCTGACGGCTCGGTGATCGGCATGCCCGCACCGATCGCGGCCGCCATCGCTTCTTCGACGAGGTGCACCTCGCTCGCCTTCGCGCGATACGCGCTGTCCTTCACTGCGCGCTTCTCCACCTGCGTGATCTCGGACGGCACGCCGATAACGATGCGCGGACGCACCCAGACGTTGCGGTTGTGCGCCTTCTTGATGAAGTAGGTCAGCATCTTCTCGGTGACCTCGAAGTCAGCGATGACTCCGTCCTTCATCGGCTTGATCGCGACGATGTTCCCGGGCGTGCGGCCGAGCATGTCCTTGGCTTCCCTGCCAACGGCTTCGACGCGACCGTTCACTTTGTTGATGGCGACGATTGACGGCTCGTTGACGACGATGCCCTTGCCACGCGCGTAGACGCACGTGTTGGCGGTACCGAGATCGATGGCGAGGTCACTCGAAAACAGCGAGAAAAACGAGCCGAGCGGCAAAATTACCAACCCTCCTGGGCGACGCCGACTGCACCGGGATTACCGGCCGACAGGCGCAAGAACAACGAGACAAATAAGGCAGTGGCCAAACTAGGAGCCGTCCTGGGCTACGTGAATTCCGTCTTTGCCGGCCGCTTTCACGCGATACATGGCCATGTCGGCCGCTCGCATCAGTTCGTCGGCAGTGCGGGGTTGGTCAGGTTCCAGGGTGGCGACACCGATCGAGACCGTCTGACGTACCGACAACCCGTCTGATGCCAGAAAACGCGACGCACGCAGCCGGTCTCTGATGCGTTCCGCTACCTGTACGGCGCCTTCGGTGTTCGTGTCGGGCAGGAGCAGCGTGAACTCATCGCCACCGAATCGCGCCACGACGTCTGTCTCGCGTGCGCACCCGCGAATCACCGCCGCGGCTTCCATCAACACTTTGCTGCCCGCAAGATGGCCGTGCTGATCGTTGACCGACTTGAAGGTGTCGAGATCGAGGAAGAGCAAAGACAGCGGACTGCCGTTGCGCACCGATCGTTTTGTTTCGCGACGCAGCACTTGGTTGAGATAACGTGAGTTCGAGAGGCGCGTGAGTTCGTCAGTGACTGACAGCGCCTCAGCGCGCTGCAGTGCAAGAGCATTATCCAACGCAATCGCGGACGGCTCGAGCAGTAATCGCAAGGAAACGACGAGCGATGGTCCCATCGAAGGCGCCGAACGCGACGGTTGAGGATCCAGACAGACCAGCGCGCCGACGCTCCGGTTGCGGCACGTCAGCGGCAATGCGATGGCCGATCCATTTGCCCCGGGTCCGCCGCGCGAGTCTTTCGCCAGATCGCCCGAGAAGAACTCAGCGTTGTGGCGCATGACCCAGTTGGCCGCCGACCACAACGAGGGACCGAGGTTCGGCACCAGGCCAACGTCGGCCAGCACGTTCAGATGACCGTTCACGTCGTGCGCGATCACCACCCAGCACGGAGCCGGAATCCAGCTCTGCGCCTGACGAACCATCCATTCGGCGACTTTTCGGGGTTCCTGGCTGGCATTGGCCTCGCGGAGGGCCTCAATGAAGGCGTCCCGGCGCTCCACTCGAATCCGCAAAGCGCGGGCGCGCGCCTTCAACCGTGCAGCGAGGTCCAACCGCCGGGTTCCTCTGGCCGGGCGCGGCGAGGGGTGACGTTTGCTCGAGATGGGTCTCAGCACTCGCCGAGAAGATGCGGGCATCTGGTCTGTCAGAGGCAGCTCGAAAGCCGCTAAGTCCTTCTAAATGTAACAAATAATATCATGACCCCTTGTGAGGGCCGGGCCGTGACATCTCTTCTTTAAATCGGTTCCTGAGACGTTGTTCTGTAGGGGGACAAGCTCGGTTAAATGGTTGCCGTGGTGTCACTTCCTAGCGTACGATCAGCGTTTCGAGGACTTCTCGCCTATGACCATGCTAGACCGAATGCGTCGGCACAAGAGCTGGCTCAAGTGGAGCCTGGCGATCGTTGTGCTGACCTTCGTGCTCCTCTACATTCCCGATTTCGTCCAGACCACACCCACCGGTACGGGTGCCGGCGCGCGCGAAGTGGTTGCCGAGATCAACGGCCGCACCGTGACCGCTGGCGACTTCCAGCAGCGCTACGTCTCGCAAGTGGCTGCGTACCGCCAGCAGTTCGGGGGCAGCCTGAACGATCAGTTGATGCGGCAACTTGGCATCGACCAGCAGATCCTCTCGCAGATGATCGACGAGCAGGTCGGTCTGATCGAGGCCGAGCAGAACGGCATCACGGTCAGCGATGACGAGCTCGCCCAGCAGATCTTCTCGATCCCTGGGCTCCAGGAGAACGGACGCTTCATCGGCGAGCAGCGCTACGAGCAGTTGCTGCAAAGCCAGAATCCGCCGATGACGAAGTCGCAGTTCGAAGACACCTTGCGCCGCAGCATGGTGCTCGACAAACTGCGCGCTGCGCTGACCGACTGGATGGCGGTGTCCGATGGCGACGTTCAGACCGAGTACAAGCAGCGCAACGAGAAAGTGAAGCTGCAAGTGGTGGCGTTCACCGCCACGAAGTTCCGCAGCGGCGTCAACGTGTCCGACGCAGACATCGCGACTCACTTCGAAGCGCACAAGGCGGAATACCGCATCGGCGAGCAGCGCAAGATCAAGTACCTGCTGCTCGATCGCGACCAGGCACGCCTGAAGATCGCCGTGCCCCCCTCGGACATCCAGCGGCACTACAACGACAACATTCAGCAGTACCAGACGCCGGAACAGATCAAGGCGAGCCACATCCTGCTCAAGACCGATGGCAAGGACGAAGCCGCGGTTCGCAAGGAAGCCGAAGGCATCCTCGCGCAGGTGAAGGCCGGTGGCGATTTCGCAGCCCTGGCGAAGAAGTACTCCGAGGACGAAGGTTCAAAGGCCAAGGGCGGAGACCTCGATTACTTCGGCCGCGGCCGCATGGTGCCGGAGTTCGAGAACGCCGCGTTCATGATGCAGCCCGGTCAGATTAGCGACCTGGTGAAATCGCAGTTCGGCTTCCACATCATCAAGGTCATCGACAAGCGGCCAGCATCGACGACGCCCCTCGAACAGGTGCGCAACCAGATCACTGAGCAGCTCTCTCTGCAGCTCGCCGATCAGCGCATCACCGATCAGGCGTCGCAGTTTGCCAGCCGGATCAAGGACATGGCCGACCTGGAACCAGCAGCGCGCGAATTGCAGCTGACCGTCCAGGAGTCGGGTTACTTCCAGCGTGAAGATCCCGTACCCGGACTCGGTGCTGCACCGCAGGTTGCCGCCGCGGCATTTACGTTGCAGGGCACGGCCGCCAGCCAGCCGCTCGGCACCACGCGCGGTCCCGTGATCATCGCGGTCTCGGAGCGCAAGGACCCGTACGTGCCGATGCTCGACGAGGTCAAGGAGCGCGTGCGCGAAGACTTGATCAAGGCGAGAGCCACGGAAGCGAGCAAGGAGCGCGCAACTGCGGTTACCGACGCGCTCAAGTCGGCGAAGGACTTCGCTGCCGCTGCAAAGGCGCAGGGTCTCGAGGCCAAGGACACCGAGCTCGTTCCGCGCGGCACCGCGATTCCCGACATCGGCGTGAGCCCCGAGGTCGATCGCATCGCGTTTTCGCTGCCAACCGGATCCGTGAGCGATCCGATTCAGACCGCCGACGGCACGGTCATCGTCCGCGTGGTCAATCGCGACGAGGTGACACCGGACGAGCTGAAGCAGGCGCAGGAGGCGTTCCGGGCGGACCTGCTCAACGAGCGCCGCGCGCGATTCTTCTCCGCGTATATGGGCAAGGCGAAGGAGAAGATGAAGGTCGAGATCAATACCGACGTCATTCGTCGGGTGCTGTCCGCCTATCAACTCTAGGCAGTTTTCAGTTCACCGTTCACAGTAAGAACTCTTGTCCTACTGTGAACTGCCTACTGTGAACTTCAAGAATCGCTAGGGCTTCTTACTCGGATCGTACGTCGCCTTGATCGTCCCCTTCGCCTTCGCAACCGCGAAGAGCTCCGGATAGAACTGAACGAACGTGTTGTCGACGGCCGTGTTCGCTGAATGACAGGCGTAGCACGATGCCGTCGGCGGCATTGCCGCTGCGCTCTCGACTAAACCGTCACGACTGTCGAAGCTGAAGTAGCCCCACCCTCCGGTGTTCTTGAAGCGAGCGATGTCTTTCACCGCGGCTTCCATGAACGCCATCTGGCCTTGCGTGTGGCCGCCGTTGTTGATCGACACGTTCGCCTCCGCCCGGCGGCCCTCGAGGATGAACATCGTTTTGTCGGGCCATGCGCCGGAGCGGAGGAACTCGTAGTAGGCGTCTCGCGTCACGAAGACATTGTCGAACAGCGGTGGTCGCCCTTCAGCGGGCTTCGCCGGACCGTACGTCATCCCGAGCCCGCTCGTCACGAACACCCACGAGCGATAGTCGAGAGGCCGCACTAACTGGCCCGCGCTGGTAAAGGCCGGCGCCGCCGGCTGCTGCGCCAGGACCGACGACGCAACGGCCGCCCACGCACACAACGCGATACACAACCCTGTCCGCATCGCTACCTCACAAATGTGAACGGCATGAGTGCCAACGGTTCGCCACGCCGGAAGAGCCGCGTCGGTGCCGACAGCGCCGCGACGGCGCGACGTTCGCTCGTGCCCGCCAGCATGCTCCACAAGCCTGCACTGCCTGTCCCGCCGAACTGCTCCGAAAGCGCATCGAAGAAGCTGCGGCGCTCGGGATACACAACGAGTTGAACGTCCTCGTCGGCCGGAATCTTCGCCCGTTCCTTCGCCAGAGCCACGGCCGCATCGAGTCCGCCAAGCCTGTCGACCAACCCGTGCGCAAGTGCCTGACGGCCGGTCCAGACACGCCCCTGCGCGACGGCGTGGATCGCTTCGGGCGTCGTCTTGCGTGACTCGGCGACCTTGCCGACGAAACCCTTGTAGAAGTCCTGCATGAACTCCTCGACTTTCGCGCGCTGCGGAGCTGTGAACGGCGTGAACGGCGAGTACATGTCTGCGTTGGCGCCCGACGTCACTGTCTCGGTTCCGATGCCCGCCTTGCCGAGCGTGCCGCCGATCACGATCTTTCCGCCAAAGATGCCGATCGATCCGGTGAGCGTTCCCGGCTGCGCAACGATCGCATCGGCAGGAATCGCGATGTAGTAGCCGCCGGACGCCGCGAGATCCGACATCGACGTCACGATCGGTCGGCTCGGATTGTCCTGGCGCGTGATGGTCAGCTCGCGCCAGATCACATCCGACGCCACGGACGATCCTCCCGGGCTGTCGATGCGAAGCACGATCGCCTTGATCGAGTTGTCGTCGCGAATCTTTCGAATCTGTTCGACGATCGCTTCCGACCCCGCGATCGACCCATTTACCGGATCGAAGCCGCCCTTGCCGGATGCGATCGTCCCGACGATGTAGAGGACGGCGATGCGCGAACGAGGCCGCACGCCTGCCGATTCGAACGAGATCCGCTGGTAGTCGCTGCCTTCGATGCGGCGATCGCTGTCGCCACCAAGCTCCGGGACACGATCGTCGAGCTCGTCTTCGTACGCGAGTTCGTCCACGAGTCCAGCCTCGAGCGCTTTCGCCGCAACGAACGGACCTCGATCGAACAGCGTTCGAACCTCGTCCTCGCTCTTCTTCCTGCCTTCGGCGACACCGGCGACGAGCTGGTCGTACATGTCGCGATTGAGCGACTGCGCCATCTCGCGGTGCGCCGGCGTGAATCCCTTCTGCGTGTACTGATTGGGGGCCGTCTTGTAGTCGCCGATGTGCACGAAGTCGGGATAGGCGCCGATCTTGTCGAAGGTGCCGCGCAGGAACATCTCGTACGACGCGACGCCGGTCAGGTCGAGCGAACTGGTCGGCATGAGGAACACGCGGTCGGCCGCACTCGCCAGGTAGTACTCGCGATCGCCGCCGTACTCGAGGAACGCCGTCACCTTCTTGCCTGATTTGCGGAACGCCGTGATGGCGTCGCGCATTTCCTGCACCTTGCCCCAGTACGGCAACTCGAGCGTCGACGGCCGCAGCAGCACGCCGCGGACGCGGCTGTCGCGACTGGCCTTGCGCAACGCTTCGACGAAGCCGCGCACGGTATTCACATCCCGCCCGAACACCTGCCCGACCACATCGTCGGGTTCGACGTCCGGCAAGTCGCCGCCGGGCCGGAGAATAAGCGTGGACGAGGCCGGCACCGATGGTCCTCGAGACGCGGCGAAGAACATCAGCACGACGGAGGCCATCGAAATGACCACGGCCAGGCCGATGAGTGACAGGACCAGACGAACACCTCGGCGTGCAGCCACGACGACCTCCTGGAAGTTGGAGTCTCATTGTACGGCTCTCTTCACCCGGGATCCGGGGCTCGGGATTCGGGATTCGGGATTCGGTCACTACCGTGGACTGTCGACCGTGGACCGTGGACTGTGGACGGTCGGGAGTTGGGACATAATCACTCCCCGTGTTGAAACCATCGAAAGCACTGCTATTGGCCCTGCTCGTCGCGGCCTGCGGCTGTGGACCGAAGTCAGAGAATACGGAGTCGTCGAGCATGGGTCAGTCCAACATCACAGAGCTCGTCAAACAGGACGATGCCGCCGGCAGCGGTAACGAAGCGGTCTCGGGACGTCAGGTCACGGTGCACTACACCGGATGGCTGTACGACCAGGCGCGCGGCGATCACAAGGGACAGAAATTCGACAGCTCGCGCGATCGCAACGAGCCGTTCACGTTTCGACTTGGTGCCGGGCAAGTCATCCAGGGCTGGGATCAGGGAGTCGCCGGAATGAAAGTCGGCGGCAAACGCACGCTGACGATCCCGTCGCAAATGGGCTACTGCAGCCAGGGCGCAGGGGGCTTGATTCCGCCGAACGCCACGCTTCTCTTCGAGGTCGAACTGCTGGACGTCAGATAGCCTTCTCTCGCGGAGGGCGTCGTTGACCGACCTCGTCGACGTCGATATCGAGTCCATCACGCTCAAAGGAGACGGCGTCGCCCATATCGGGCGAACGCCGTTGACCGTCCCCTTCACCATCCCGGGCGAACGTGTTCGCGTCCGCCTCAATGCCGCGCGTGCGGGCGCCCGATCCGCGACGCTCATCGAAGTGCTCCGTGCGTCACCGCATCGCGTTGCGCCAGCCTGCCGCCACTTCGGCCCTGAAGCAGAAGCTGGACGAATCTGCGGCGGCTGTTCGTGGCAACACATCGCTTATCCAGAACAACTCCGGCTCAAGACCGACCTCGTCACTCAACTGGTTCGTCAGAGCGTCCCCGCCGCAGCGGCTGCCCGGCCGATGCTCGCGGCCACACCGCTCGACGCTCCCTGGCACTTTCGAAACAAGGTTCACTTCGTTGTCGAACGCAGCCGTACCGGCGAGATTCTCACGGGCCATTACGCGCGTTCCTCTCGTCACGTCGTGGGCGTTCGTGAATGTCCCGTGCACGACGAGCGGGGGAACGCCGTCGCCTTCGCGCTCCGCGACGCCTGTCAGCGGGCGGACACGCGCGAGCTGAAAAGCATCGCGGTTCGTGCCGGGCACAGCCGCTCCGAGACGATGGCGACGCTGGTCGTCGCGAGCGAGAGCGACAAACGCGTGCGCCAGGCATCGCGACGGGCGCTAACGGGGCCCGCTGCGCCAACGTCACTGCACGTCAACGTTCACCCGCGCGGCGACGCCTTCGTCTTCGGCAGGGACACGCGCCACATCGCAGGTCCTAAACGATTGCGCGAGGACGTTGGTGGTGCGTCGTTTCTGATTTCACCAACGTCGTTTTTTCAGACGAATGTGCGCGCGGCAGAGATCCTCGTGCAGCAAGTGCTCTCGGCTATCCCAACCGGGACGACGGTGCTCGACTTGTATGCGGGTACCGGCCTCTTCGCGCTGCCGCTCGCGTTGCGCGGCAGCACGGTGGTGGCAATCGAAGAGAACAAAGCAGCCGTTGCAGACGGCGAGGCGAGCCTGCGTCTCAGTCGAGCGCCGGAGGCGCGATGCCGGTTCATCGCAAAACCCGTTGAGGTGGCGCTCGGTCGGGGTGGACGGCTGACGACGCGCGAATTCGATGCTGTCGTTCTCGATCCACCGCGCGAAGGATGCGACGCCTCGGTCATCGATCGCGTGCTCGGCCAACGTGGCCCGGCAAGGGCCGTGTACGTGTCGTGCGATCCCGAGTCGCTGGCGCGCGACCTCGCGCGTATTACAAAGCGCGGTTACGCGATCGCATCGATGCAACCGGTTGACATGTTTCCACACACGCCTCACATCGAGACGGTGGTGGTGCTCGACCGTATTACGCGCTGAAGTTTGCGGCTGACAGTTCGCGCGCCCAGGTCAGTGCACTGCCACAGGCGCGCGGAAGGATAGTTTCGTTGGCGACGACAGGAAAGCCTCTGCACGGCGCGGCGGGCGTAGAATACGCGCCCATGATGCGTCTCCTCTGCGCGGCCGCCTGCCTCTCGATTGCTCTGAATGCGTCTGTGCCTGCGCAATCACGGCGCGGTGCAGATGCGCGCAACATGGAGATCATAGGCCACAACGATCTGAACGGCGGCGGCGACGGTGGCGAGGGGCTCGCGCTGCACATGTGGCCGGACGGGAGACGGATCCTGTATCTGGCGCACGAAGCTCCCGAACGTTGCCTGAGCATCGTCGATGTGACTCGTCCTGAGGCGCCGGCGCTGCTCAACCAGCTTCGCTCTCCTGCTCCTGGAATCACGCGCTGCAATTCGCTCGGGCTCTCGGGCAACGTACTCGCGGTTGCGAATCAGGCAGCGAAGGCAGGCGGGGCGCCAGCTGGTATGTGGGTCCTCGATGTTTCAAATCCTGCGAGGGTCATCGCGGCGAAGAGCCTCGACGATCTGAAGCTTTCCTTTTTCGACACGTCGGGGCCCGAGTCTCGTGGCGTGCACAACCTCTGGTTCGTTGACGGTCAGTTCGCGCACCTGACGACAGGCATGCGCGATTTCGAACCGAGCAACACGCTCGACGATCAGATCATCGGAACGGCACCGCGGCACGCCGATGACGGCGCCAGGTGCAAGGCTGGTGGCCGCTTCGGTGCGCACAACCTGCATCCGAATTTCCCAGGGCCACTCTACAAGCGTCTCGAGAACACGACGGTGGCGAGTTGGTTCAACGGTGGTGTGCGTCTGTTTCGCGCAGTCGAGAGCCCGAGCGGTGTACCCGACGCACCACCGCATGTTGAGGAGATCGGGTACTACATCCCGGAGGCACCGCCGAAGAATCCGAGCGGCACCGTCCAGATCAATCACGCGATCATCGACGAGCGCGGGTTGATCTATGCGAACGATCGCTTCACCGGCGGTCTATACATTCTTCGGTACACGGGAAACGTGCCTCTCGACTGATTGATTACTTCGCTGCCGTCGCGAGAGGCTTTCCTTTTTCGACGATGTAGGTCGCCAGCACGCGGGCACGTGCCGTTCCCTTATTGGTCGCGTTGTGCACGGTACCCGACGGAGCAAAGAACGTTTCGCCGGCCTTGAGCGTCACAGGCGGCTTCCCGGCTATCTCGAAAATCAGCGTGCCTTCGAGGACGTATCCGGCTTCTTCGCCCGGGTGCGTATGCGGTCCGACAGTCGCGCCCGGTTGGAACTCCGCGAGCGCGCTGACGACTTCCTTGCCAGGAGTGGACAGGTCGCCGCGTTGAATCACCGTGCGTGAGAAACCGGGTTGCTGAGCGCTCACACCTCCGACGACAACAAACACCGCGATCAGGACGACGACAGATCTCATGGCAGCTCCTTGGAGGCCCGAAGCCTGATCCTGAACCTTGTTTTTGTCAAGGCGAGACAGCCAAAAGTGCCCAGCAATTGCCTCGTGCGAGTAGGCGTGCGCAGCAATTCGACCTAGCCAAAAATTTGCTGAAATCCGGGCCGAATGGATTGTCTAATGGAGTTGTATGGGTGAAGTGTCCATGAGCCGGAGAAGTGTGTTGTTCCGCCGAGCTTGCCTCGCGGCGTTATTACTGTTCGCCATGGCCGCCCCCGGCCAAGCTGCCGACAACGACACTCGCCTGGCTGAGGCGGCGATGCGGCGCGACGTGGCTGCGGTCCGCACCCTGATCGGGCAGAAGGTCGATGCCAACACTCCGGGTCAGGACGGCACTCCCGCACTTCACTGGGCCGTTCGCGTGGACGATGTCGCGACCGCGAAGCTGCTGCTCGGCGCTGGTGCCCAGGCGACGCTCGCGAATCGATACGGACTCACCCCACTTGCGATCGCGTCTGCCAATGGCAACGCGGCGATGATCGGCGTGCTGCTCGACGCCGGTGCGGACGCAAACGCTCCCGATCCGGCTGGTGACACCCCGCTGATGAACGCGGTGCGAGTCGGCAGCATGGATGCCGTGACCCTGCTGCTCGATCGCGGCTCGAAGATCGACGCTGCGGATGCGTCATATCAGCAGACCGCGCTGATGGTCGCAATTCGCGAGAATCACCCCGACGTCGTGAAGTTACTGATCTCGCGCGGTGCATCGGTCAACGCGAAGACACGAGTCGGCCGCGCACCGCAGTGGATCTTCCCGAACTCGGTACCAGGCTTCGGTCATGGGATCGGGATCGTGCGCGGCGGACTCCCGCCACGCGGATCGCGCGGACCGATTCCCGGCGGGATGTCGCCGCTGCTGTACGCCGCGCGCGACGGGCGCCTGGACATCGCTCGCATGCTGCTGGAGGCGGGGGCCAACATCAACGAGCGTGATGCCAACGACATCACGCCGCTCATCATCGCGATCACGAACAACCATCCAGACGTCGCCCGATTCCTGATCGACCGTGGCGCCGACATCAAGGCCGTGGACTGGTACGGTCGGACGGCTCTGTGGGCCGCGGTCGAGACACGCAACATGGACGTGGACAACGGCACGTTCGTCAACAGCATCGATCGCGCACCGTATCTCGAACTGATTCAGGTTCTGATCGACCGCGGGGCCGACCTCAACGCGCGCACGAAGGAAGTACCGCCGATTCGCCGCGACTTCCTGCGCATCACCGGATCGCTCTCGTGGGTGGACTTCACCGGACAGACCTCGTTTCTGACGGCGGCGCTTGCCGGCGATGTGACCGTGATGAAGCTTCTGCTCAAACACGGTGCGGATCCAAACATCCCGACGTACTCCGGCACCACGGCCTTGATGGCCGCCGCGGGCGTGAACTGGGTGTTCGATCAAACCTTCGACGAGGGGCAACCGGCGCTGCTCGAAGCCGTGAAGCTGTGCGTTGAGCTCGGCATGGACCTCAACGCAGTGAACTCGATGGGGCTCACGGCCCTGCACGGCGCAGCCAATCGAGGCTCGGATGAAATCATTCGCTACCTCGTTCAGCAAGGCGCCAAAGTCGATGTGAAAGATGCAGAGGGACGCACGCCGCTGACATGGGCCGAAGGCGTGTTCCTCGCAACCCATCCCGCACGTCCAAAACCAAGCTCGATCGAGTTACTCAAACAGTTGGCATCGACCTCATCGTCTGCCGCTGCGCCCGCAAAACCATGAACCAGAAACGAACCCTCTTCGGAGTTCTTCCCCTGGCCACCTTGATGTGGGCGGCTGCGCTCGCCCTCGTATGGGGCGGCACGGAGCCGTTGAACGCGCAACCACCGCAGGCGGCAGCCGCAGCAACGGCGGCTTCTCCCGACTCGACGTTCCTCACGCAGTACTGCATCGGTTGCCACAACGAGCGCGCGAAGGTGGCCGGCCTGGCACTCGACACGCTCGATCTTTCGAAGGTGGGAGCGGACGCCGAGACGTGGGAAAAGGTCGTCAAGAAGATCCGCACCGGCATGATGCCGCCAAGTGGCGCGCGCAGACCGGAACGAACAGCACTCGATGGATTCGCCACGAACCTCGAGCAGCGCCTCGACACAGCTGCCGACCCCAACGCCGCCCTCGTCACGCCGGCACTCCATCGACTGAACCGGACGGAATACGCCAACGCGATCCGCGATCTCCTTGCGCTCGATGTCGACGTGAACGTCCTGCTGCCCGCGGATGGTTCGAGTCAGGGATTCGACAATCTGGCTGAAGCGCTCGCCGTCTCGCCGTCACTGATTCAGGGCTACATCTCCGCGGCGATGAAGATCAGCCGGCTGGCGGTTGGCGACAAGACGATGGGCCCTTCGCAGACCACGTTCTCGCCGCCACCGGGGCTAGCGCAGGATCGCCACATCGAGGGGCTGCCACTCGGGACGCGCGGCGGTTTCCTGATTCAGCACACCTTCCCGCTCGATGCCGAGTACGAGTTCGCACTCGGCGGCCGTCCCGGCGGTCCGGGCGCCGGCGTCGACATCACGCTCGACGGCGAACAGATCAAGGTCGAGAACCCGCGCAGCTTCCGCCTGAAGGTGTCGGCCGGTCCGCACACGATTGGCTTGTCGCTGCCCGATCGTCAGCGCGGTGCGGGGATCGACGAGATCTACTCGGACTTCCGCGTGGACGCCACCTTCACAAATCCAGGAGGCGTGCCCAACCTCGTGGTCACGGGGCCGCTGAACATCACCGGCGTTGGCGATACTCCGAGCCGCCGGAAGATCTTCACCTGCCGCCCGAAGTCAGCGGCTGATGAAGCGACCTGCGCGCGTTCGATTCTGACGGCGATGGCGCGACGTGCGTATCGCGGCCCGGTGAGCGCGACAGAATCCGACACGTTGATGGGCTTCTACAAGAAGGGACGCGAGGCAGGCGACTTCGAATCGGGTATCCAGGAAGGACTGGCCCGCATCCTCGTCGCGCCGCGATTCGTCTATCGCGCGGAAGAAGAGCCCGCGACGATCGCGTCCGGTCAGCCGTACCGCGTTGGCGATGTCGACCTCGGGTCGCGTCTTTCGTTCTTCCTGTGGAGCAGCATCCCGGACGATGAACTGCTCGACGTCGCGATCAAGGGACGGCTGCGCGATCCGAAGGTGCTCGATCAGCAGGTCAAGCGCATGCTGGCGGACCCGAAGGCGGACGCCATCGTCGAGAACTTCGCTGGTCAATGGCTCTACCTGCGTGAACTGGCTCACGTCCAGACCGAGGCCAGGAACTTCGACGAGAACCTGCGACGGTCGTTCCGCCGCGAAACGGAAATGCTCTTCAGGACGATCGTGCGCGACGATCGCAGCCTCATCGACCTGATCGACGCCGACTACACGTTCGTGGACGAGCGGCTCGCGCGTCACTACGGCATCCCAAACATCCAGGGAAGCTACTTCCGGCGCGTGCAGCTGCCGGCCGACAGCCCGCGCCGGGGACTGCTCGGACAAGGCAGCATGCTGACGGTGACCTCGATCGCCACGCGCACATCGCCTGTCTCGCGCGGTAAGTGGGTGCTGGAGAATCTGCTCGGCACGCCGGCGCCAGTGCCACCGCCCGGTGTCGAGACGAACCTCGGAGGCGCGGAAGCCGCCAAGACCAGCTCATTGCGGCAGCGCCTCGAAGCCCATCGCGCCAGCCCGGTCTGCGCGTCCTGTCACCGCATCATGGATCCAATGGGATTTGCCCTCGAGAACTTCGATCTGATCGGAGAGTGGCGCGAATACGACGGGCCGACGAAGATCGATTCGACCGGGCAGCTCGCCGATGGCACTCCGGTGAGCGGGCCTAAAGATCTGCGACAGGCCGTGCTGAACCGGTCGGATTCGTTCATGACGACCGCAACGGAAAAGCTCTACACCTACGCACTGGGACGTCCTGTGCACTCCTACGACATGCCGACGGTGCGAGGGATTGTGCGGCGGGCGGCGGCGAACGACAATCGATTCTCATCGCTGATCATGGGCATCATCGAGAGCGGCGCGTTTCAGAGGCGGATCAAGAAGTAGGCGGTAGGCAGTAGGCAGTCCACGGTTCACAGCGGCGACGTAGAGGCGGGCCCTTAGACCTGCCTGAGAGACGAGAACATGAGTTTCATCACAAAGGCCCACCTGTCGCGTCGAACCTTCCTCCACGGCGTGGGCGTCACGGTGGCGCTACCGCTGCTGGAGTCGATGATCCCGGCGGCAACTGCCTTCGGCCAGACGGCCGCGGGGCCACGCACGCGGTTCGGCGCGATCTACTTCCCGCACGGCGCGATCATGCCGAAGTGGACGCCTGCCACGGAAGGCGCCGGCTACGAGCTCACGGAAATCCTTCAGCCGATCAAACCGTTCTACGACCAGGTCAACGTCATCAGCGATCTGCGGCACGCGCTCGCGTACGGCAGTGGCGCCACGGCGAATCACAATCGGGCCGCCGCCGCATTCCTCAGCGGTGCATTCGCTGAAGTCGGGGCACAGCCGTCGCTCGGCATCACCGTCGATCAGATCGCCGCGCAGAAGATCGGTCAGGAAACGCCGCTGCCCTCCCTCGAGCTGACCATCGAGGAACCGAGCCTGAACTGCGGCGACGGGTTGAGCTGCTCGTATCGCGACACGATCTCCTGGCAGGCACCACATGCCCCCCTGCCGATGCAGAACAACCCGCAGGTTGTCTTCGAGCGGCTGTTTGGAGATGGCAACACGGCGGAACAGCGCAAGGCGCGGCGCGATCAGTCAATCAGCCTGCTCGACTCAGTACTCGGGGAAGCATCAACGCTTCAGCGGAAGTTGCCCGCGTCGGATCGCACTCGTCTCGACCAGTATCTGACCGACGTTCGCGAGATCGAGCGCCGCGTCCAGAAGGTCGGTCAGCAACTCTCAGACGATCTGCCGATTCCTGCCGCCCCGACCGGAGTGCCCCGAGACGTCGAGGAACATATCAAGTTGATGTACGACCTGCAGGTGCTGGCGTGGCAGGCGGAGATCACGCGCGTCTCCACGTTCCTGATGTGCAAAGAGTTGAGCACGACGGTCTACGCGAAGAGCGGCGTGCGTGACGCGTTCCACACACTGTCACATCACTCCAACGTGCCCGACAACATCAACCGCTTCGCGATCCTGAACATGTACCACGTCGCGCTCTTCGCCTATTTCCTGGACAAGCTGCGTTCCACGCCAGATGGCGACGGCACGTTGCTCGATCACTCGTTGGTGTTGTACGGGAGCGGATTGAGCGACGGCAACCAGCACAATCACACCGATCTGCCGGTACTCGTGGCGGGCGGCGCATCGGGTCGCCTCAAGGGTGGACGCCATCTGCGTCATCCCAAGAACACGCCGATGGCCAATCTGCTCGTCGCGATGCTCGACAAGCTCGAGGTCACCACCGACAAGCTGGGAGACAGCACGGGGCCGATTTCTCTGTAGTCCAACGGTCCACCGTCCACGGTCCTCAGTCCACCGTGCCCATCGTCGCCGGCCACGGCACGAGCGCACCCACGCGACGACGATAGACCGCGTAGTCCTCGGGGAACGCCTGCGTGAGGATGGCTTCCTCGTATCGCATCCGCATGCCGATGCAAACCGCCCACCCCGTGAGCGCGATGGCGAGCGGAACCGTCGGATGTGTCATCAGGAGTCCGATGTATGCGAGGCAGCCGCCGCTGTAGATCGGATGCCGTGCCAGACGATAGGGCCCGGTCTTCACGAGCCGGCGGGCCGCTGGCTCCGTCGCAAATGAAAACCGCAAGTGCCACACGGCCCAGATCTCGATGAAGATGCCGACGAAGCCGAGCGAGATGCCGACGAGGCCAAGGCCGGCGTTGTCCGTCACAGCCAGCCATTCGGGCCGGAACGACGTGGCGACCTGCACGAACCCGAACACACCGAAGCCGCCCGCGTACGACACGATTCGCCCGACAGGATCCTGTTCCTTCCGCTGAGCCGTATCGCGCACGAGGAACGACCCCGCCGCGACCATCATGTGAACGATTCCCGGCAACAGGAAGAGCGTCAGCGCCGGAGTGCGCACCACCGTGAACACCGCAATCGCGAGATGCCCCAAGAAGCCCGCCCAATCGCTCGCTCGTCGCCTGGGGGATGAAGCCGTGACGGAATGTGAATCCAAGGTAGGCGTGAACGGTGCACGCGGTGTACCAGCACACGAACGCCAGTAAGTTCGCACAGCGATCGTGGGAATCGACCATTGATGTGCAATGGCCCTTGAACAGAATCGTCAGCGGATTACGAGGCGGGTCAAACCAGGCTTGCGAGCAACAACACGACGGCAAGCGCGCCCGCGGCCTGCCAGGCGAGCTCCGTTCGCTTGCGAAGGAATGCGGTTCCGATCACGAGAACCACTGCGGCCGCCATCAGGACCCGACCGTACAACTCGTCGAAGCTTTCGACTTTTTTCACCACGTCAGCGCGGCGGCGAAGACGGTCGACGATGCGGAAGGCGACGATGCGATCGGGCTCGTCGCCGATCTCGAAGTATTCTCCGCCCCCGGCAACCGCGAGCTGCACGAGCGACGCGCGATCGAGCACCGATCGAACGACCGGCGGCGGCCGCGTGCCATCTGGTCGTGCCGGCTCCGGGATCATGCCGCCCGTCGCCGTTCCGATACCGACGACGTGCACCGGAATCTTCATCGTACGCGCGCTCTGAATGGCGTTGGCCACCGTGCCGCTCCACGACTGACCATCGGAGATGACGAGGAACGCTTTTGGGTTCCCGTTCTTCCCGAAGACCTCTTCATCCTTTTCCACAAGTCGCAGGCCCCAGCGAATGCCTTCCTCGATGTTCGTGTCCCACGTCGTCGTGTTCTCGAGCCGGAACGGAGAGCGATCGCCGAGGTGATCGATGAAGAAGAAAAGCGCGTTGGGATCCTTCGTCAGCCGCACCTGCGGCGCCGCGAGCTGCGCAAACAGCGCGAGCGCGACGCGATCGCCTTGCCAGCTGAGAGTCTCCGCGAACGTTCGGAGGAACTGCACCGACCGGCGCCACCGGTCTGGCCTCACGTCTGAGACGTACATCGATGCAGATGCGTCCTGCAGTATGACGACGTCAGCGCTGGCTTTTCGAACTGTGGACACGAGCGCCTGTGGACGAGCGAGGGCCACGACGCAGAGCGACGCAGCCACCAGCACCGCGGCCCAGAAGGCGAGGTCGCCGACGGCACCGAGCCGTTCGCGTACGGGCAGCGCGCGGCGCGCCCGCAGTCGCTTCAGATCGCCGCGGCGGCGCACGAACCGCCAGATCCAGACCGCGAACAGGACCGCTGGAACGATCAGCAGCCACAAGTACAGCGGTTCGGCAAACCTGAACGACTCGAATGAGATCCGCGGGAGGTTGAGCATCAGCCTTTTCGTTCCTTGGCCGACGCCTTGCCGGCTTCTCCGCCGGTCGGGTTCTTCTCGCCCTGCTCGAGCGGGATGTAGATCTGGAAGCCTTCCTGACTGGTGGCGGGCGTTGGGGCGCCGGACTCACCGTTGTCGGACTCTTCCTCGTTCTTCTGCGGCGGCGGTGGCTGACTGCCCTTCGCGGCCTGGTCGCGGAGCCGGATGATGTACTCGTAGTTGTACGCGGCGTCTGGATGCCATGTGTTGTTCTTCAACACCGTGAGATACCCGGCCGCTGCCTCTTCGAGCGCTTTGACCGTCGACGTCTTGTCTTTGAACTCCGTCTGCTTCACACGGAACTCGGAGTTCGCGACGACGAGTTGCAGTTCGACGTTCTCTTCGTCGACGGCGGCGACAGGTTCAGCGCCTGCCGGCAGAACGACGTCGTACTGACGCTGCCAGTATTGAACTGCGGCCTGGCGCGCGCGAATCTCCTGACGCGCATCGGTGCCGAGAAACGGCACGAACCGCGAGCGGTTCGCGTACTGTTCGGCGCCGGTCAGGCTCTCCTGTGCCGATTCGTACTGCAGCGTCGAGAGTCGCTGTCCCGCATCGGCCATGTGTCCTTCCAGGTGCGCCACGCCCAGGAAGGCGAAGCCCAACAGTGCCAACACGACAGCGACGATCGCAAATCCGATGGTGGCTCGCATCTTTCGGTCTCCAGTCCTCAGTCCTCGGTCTTCGGTCCCCAGTCTTATGGGAACGTCCTGAACACGCCGAAATTCAACTTCAACAACGCTGCGGTGAGCCACAGGCCCACGGCCACGAGTACCCAACCCGCGAAGCGCGGACGACGGATGCTGTATTCGCGCGTCTCGATCCGTCCGGGCGACAACCGATCGATCTCTCTCAGCGCGCGTGCGATCGACTCATCGTCGTACGCCGCATAGAAGCGGCCACCGGTTCGTTCGACGGTCGCCTTCCAGATCTTGTCCTGCAGGATCTCGCCCTCTCGACGGTTGTAGGCGGTCCGCAGCATATAGACGGGAATCTTGAAGCGTCGGGTCTCGGTGACGATGCGATCGATCTCGGCCTTCTGCTGGTTCAACTGTGAGTCGCGACCGTCGGTGAAGACGATCATCAGGTTGCCCGACGCGTTGGTGAAGTCGAACGTGCGAAAGAGCTGCGTCGCCTGATCGATGCCCTCGACGATTGTCGTGCCCCAATCCGGAAACCGGCCCCACTCCGCCGGGTCTCCCACGAGACGCGTGCTCAGCAGGACGTTCTCGTAGTCGTTGGTGAAGGGTGTGACGACATACGCGAAGTTGCCGAACTGGATCAGCGCGACGAGATCGCGGTAGGGCCCGTTCATCCGCCGGCGGATGAACTGTTCCGCGGCGGCAATGGCCGTGAAGAAGGTGGACTCTCCGGGACGCTTCGCCGCCGACTCGAACCGGATGACCATGCTGGTCGATCCATCGACGAGCAAGGCGATGCGTCGCCCTGGATACGAGACTTCCTCTCGAGCGAACCCAGTGAGCGGATCGGCCAGCGCGACCGCGAAAAACGGTACACCGGCGACGAACAGCAGCAACGGCACGTGCCGCACGAGGCTGAGTGGCGATCGGCGCATCACCGGCAGCACCGCGGGCAACCCGAGCTTGCCGCGCAGCGAACCGCTTCGCATGAAACTGACGAGCAGGAAAAGCAGCGCGATCGCCAGCAAGACGACGAACATGAGCAGAGCAGTGCGGGCGTCACCGAACTCCAGCTCCGTCCAGCGGGTGCGCATCCACTCCGACCAGGTGGTGCGCAGCGCGATCAGTATGTCCTGCAGGGGTGGCACGCGGTCTATCCACCAATCGTGATTGAGCGCATCACGGCGCCGGCAGTGCGCATGGGCCAGCGAGCGCTGGTCCGCAGCGCGCGAATGGCGTCCTTGCTCGACTCAATCGCGGCGTCGAGCGCGGACGAATCCGGCTTGCCGTTGCGGCCGTAACTCGCGGCGCTAAATACACCGAGCGCGTCGGAAATCGATTCGAGTCGGACGCGCGTTGCAGGCCGGATTCTGCGGCCGTTGCCGAGATGACTGGCGATCACCTTTGACGTGACCGACGCCGAGAGCAGCACGCGGCGAGGCCTGATCCACCCTTTTCGAACGGTCACCTGTCCATCGTGCTCGACCGCGTCCGGGCCAACGAAGTTCTGCGCCACCGGGCGCTCGAGTGCAACGGCACCGGCGATGCGCATCGCGGCCCCAGCACGCCGTGCGAGATCCGGCGACCACCCGGTCTTCGACGCATCGGACGCCACTTCGCTGATCGTGTCGAGACAGCCGCCGAGTACCGACGGCACCGGCAACTTGCGAACCGCAACGACGCTCTTGGAGCGGAAATGTCTGACGGCTTGCACGAGCGCGAAGATCGCGAGCACACCCGCGAAGGCGAACGAGACCCACGCGAGGATGTTCGCCAGCGACGCACGGAACCGTCGCGATGCGATGCTCGCGAACGTCTGACCGGATGCGTCCCTGATGTCTGACGCGCTCTTCGGCACGAGCGACAGGATCCGCATCGGCAACGAGGGCAGCACGTACGTCTGATCCCGCCCCTGCGTTCCGCCGGCGTTCTGGAGGTTATAGGTGACGGTGACTCCCGGAATCATTACGTCCTGGCCGAAGAAGCCGTCGCTCAGCAGCCGCACTGAGTAGTCGAACTGCACGTAGCGCCACGGCGGCGCCACCATGTCCTCGCCTCGGGCACCGCTGACGACCTCGAACGGTGTGATCGACAGCGCGCCGGGCTCGAGTTGATTCAGCACCGGAACCACGGTGATCGGTCCGGCCTCGATGACGGCGCATGTCAACACGAGCCCGAATCGCTCGCCCACGCGAACCGCCGTTCGATCCGCCTTCCACCAGCACTTGATGGGGTCCGATTGAACCTCACCCTCTTTCCCTTTGCCCCGCGCAGCCGTTGTCTGCGCGCCTGCAGGTGCGGAAAGCGTTCCAAAGATGACACCGGCCACCATGACTACGCGGACGAGATACCAGATTTTGCTCATCACATTTTCCGGAGGCGCCGCTCGGCGGTGAACTCCACGAGCGCGGTCTCCATCTCCCATCGGTCCAGTCCTACGCGAACCACATCGAGGTCCGCGTCCTTCGCGATCCGCACGACTTCATCCTGCCACGCGTTGGCGCGCTCGGCCAGCCGTCCAACCTCCCGGCGGGAGAGCACACGTGTCTTGCCGGACTCGATGTCGAAAACATCGATCCAGCCATCCGACATCTTCGGGACGTCATACGCAAAGCGCGCATCGGCCATCACGAGGAACACGTCGTGTACGGCGTTCAGCTTCGCCAGCTCCGTAAGGATGTGCTGGACGTCCGGAAACAGGAAGTCTGAGATGACCGGAATGAGCGACGACTTGCGGACCTGGCTTTGGATCCCGACGATGACGTCGCGTTCATTCTCGTCGTCCTTGCCGAGGACAGACTGGCGATACAGATCGAGGCAGTAGAGCAGGTGTGAGCGTCCGATCCTGGGGCGCGCGGCGGCGACCTGCTCGAACCGATCGTTGAAGGTCACGACACCGAAGCGATCCTGGAAGAACATCGCCGAGAGCCCGGCCGCGGCGACCGCACGCGCGATCGACGTTGCAATCAGATCGGCCTCGATCCCACAGCGCGTCGACAGCGACGCGTCCGCAACGGCCACGATGGCGGCGTTGCTGTCCTGCTCGAACTCGCGAGTGACCAGCGGACTGAAGTTGTTGAGCGACGACTGGGCACAGTCGATGTTCGACATCCGATCGCCCGGCTGCCAGTCGCGGATGCCGACGAAGTTGAACCCTGAGCCCTTGAACACGCTCGCATGGTCGCCGAGCGTAAATTCCTTCATCCGTTTCAAGATGAAGAGCTCGATCTCCGCAATCTCCTGGAGATTGATCTCTTCCACTCACGCAACTCCCAACTTCCACCCCTCGACGATGCTCGGGGTGGCCCGAGCGACAGTCGAGGGCCAACTCCCAACTCCCAAACAAAACACAAACCCTGGGTACCAGCTCGTTTCCTTGGGAGTTGGATCGTTGGGATTTGAGAGTTGAGAGTGGTGCGGAGATCTCATGGCACGGGCACGTTGGCGATGATGTCGTCGATCACCATCTCGACGGACACGCCGTGACTGGCGGCATGCGGCCCGAGCCACACGCGATGGCTGAGGACGTACCTCGCCAGATCCTGAATGTCTTCCGGAAACACCTCTGCGCGACGATGCAGCAGCAGCGCCCACACCTTGACGATTCGGCCCCAGCAGATCGTCGCGCGAGGCGACGCACCAAGGTCCACGCATTTCTCGACGAGCGACGACGGCGATCGGTGGAGCCACTCGGTCTCAGCGTTGTACGGCCTCGTCGCGCCGACGAGACGACGGATGTACTTCGCGAGCGCGTCATGCAGGAACACCTCGCGGGTGATGACCGAGCGCAGCTCGATGATGCGTTCCTTCGGGATCAACGCCTGCAGGCGCACGCGCTTGAAGTCGAAGTTGACCAGCTTCTCCTCTTCCAGCGGCGCCAGATACGCGATATTGATCATGATCGCGAACCGGTCGGTGGCCGCTTCCGACAGCGGAAATGTGCCCTGCCCCAGCTCCACCGGGTTCATCGTCGCGATCGCGAAGCTGAATGGCGCCATCTCGTACGTCGTCTTGCCGACGGTGATCGTGCGATCCTGCAGGCCTTCGAGAAACGCGCTCTGTGACTTGAGCGGGATGCGGTTGATCTCGTCGAGGAGGATGATCTCCGCCGAGGCCAGAGGTCCGAACTCGGTGATGAACTCCCCGGTCGCCGGGTTGATCATCTGAAAGCCGACGATCTCCGTGGGCTGAAGGTCGGCACGGCCCTGGAT
>Ga0247825_10000527_pt1 | contig 24159 bp, 25 predicted proteins | sample 13C_Vanillin_Day_FD_194413 | JGI IMG/M metagenome (GOLD analysis project Ga0247825, IMG submission 194413) | Soil microbial communities from agricultural site in Penn Yan, New York, United States - 13C_Vanillin_Day48 | ecosystem: Environmental > Terrestrial > Soil > Agricultural land | place...
GTTCCACACGAACGCAGGTCTGCGACACGTCGTGTGGGCGGATTACACGGATGCGTTGCAGGACTTCGAGACGCAGCACATACCTGAGGGAACGACGCACGCACCATGGATGTTCTCGGTGCTGGTCCCCAAGGGTATTGACCGTGACACCGTCATGCGTCGCTTGGATCAGCGTGGCATTGAGACGCGTCCGCTGTTCCCGCCGATTCCATCTCTGCCACCTTACGTGGCTTATGGTCTGACTCCTCCGGTGACTGAGGACTTGGCCATGCGCGGTATCAATCTCCCGACGCATCCAGGACTCACGCCACCAATGGTGAAGGTGATTGCTAACGAGTTCAAGGAAGCGGTGAAACGTGGCTAGCATCATTGAGGCACAGAGACTTCCTGCATGTGACAACATGGAAGTCGTCAACTACATTGGAAGCGGAGACGCTCCCGGCTGGTATGTCGAATCCACTGTCCGCAGTGGTCGTCTTGCTGGCCCATTCCAGACGCCGGAAGAAGCCTGTCGCGAAGCGCTCTGGATTCGCGGCATGGGCTGTCATCAGTATGACGTGGCGGAACGACAGAACGCGCAAGTGCAGCGTGACTGCATCGCTCTCGTGAAGCATCTCATTCGCGTGCATCCAACGGCTCGGATCGACTCGTGGGTGAAGCTGGAGGGAGCCGGAAGGATCTACATTGGAGAGCACGTTCACATCGCCTCTTTCTGTCACATTGGTATCGGCGGTGGCCTCGTGCTACTCGAAGCTGGATCATCCTTTGGCAGCGGTGCCAAGGTTATCAGTGGATCCAACGTTGTCGGCTACGGTCATGGCTGTTCCGCTATCGCTCCCGACGCGAAGTTCGAACGCAGCTTCGTGCACGTCAAGCGCAATGCCGTGATGTTCGCTGGCAGCATCGTCCTTCCCGGTATCACCATCGGAGAGAACGCGGTCGTCGCTGCTGGTGCTGTCGTCACGAAGGATGTTCCCGACTTCGAAATCTGGGCAGGCGTTCCGGCGAAGAAGAGAGGGAACGTTCGCCCGTGAACATCGCGATCGTCTCAGCATGGCGCGATAGCGCTCACAACGTTCGACGCTACATGGCGCAAGCTGTCGCGCTGCAGAAGCACATTGGACCGTCGCACACCGTGAGCGTGATCGCCGTGGAGGGAGACTCCACTGATGCCACGCAGGAGACGCTCCAGCGCGAAGGCGAAGCAGCGCACGCGCGTGCGGGCGTGCACACCTACACGTATGAGTTCGACCAGCACACGCCACGCTTCGGTAGCACGGAGGCACCAGAGCGGATGGCTGCACTCAGTCAGCTTGGCAATGCCATGCTGGACTGTGTGCAGGAACAGCATGACGTCGTGGTCTACGTGGAGAGCGATCTCCTGTGGAACGCGCACACGATCGGTTCGCTGGCAGACATCGCGAACGAACAGCGGGATGGCGTTGACGTCGTAGCACCAATGGTCATGGCAGGCGATTGCTTCTACGACATATGGGCGTTCAGAGGACTCGACGGCAATCGGTTCTCTCCGTTCTATCCGTTCCATCCTTCACTCAACTTCCAAGGTCCGACACCAGTCAACAGTGTTGGCTCGTGCCTTGTCATGAAAGGAGACGTGGCCCGTAACAAGAAGAATCGAATGGTAGATGGTGCGTTGGTCCAGTGGTGCGATACGGCTCGCTCCAACGGCTACCGCATTGCGGCACATGCTAACTTCAAGGTGACACACCCATGAGAGTATACGTCAAGGCTCCCACGTTGTCGATGAGTCTGACACGAGTGCAAGCGATGTTGGAGCGCTATGCGCCAACGACCGTGCAGTTCGTGAACAACATTCTCGACGCTGACCTAGTGGTCGTGCACGCCATCGGTTTCCACGATGTGAAGGAATACATCAAGGACATCGTTGACCACGGACAGAAATACGTCATCGTCCAATACTGCTTTCGGTCCACTGCGGGCAATGCGCTCGACTGGCTCCCTATGTGGGAGGACGCGCAACTCGTGTGGTCCTATTACGACCTTCCGGCTGCACTCGCAGCGGACTCGAAGGGCAAGAAGTCTGCGGACTTCCACTTCTATGAGTCTCCGCTTGGCGCTGATGGAGACGTGTTCAAACCGTCGCCACGTCGTCGGCATTACCTGATTGCCACCAGCGGATACGTAGCTGAGACCGAAGGCGTCAACGAGTGTGCCGCAGCAGCGCAGCGCATCAACCGTCCAATGTTTCACCTTGGACCGGAGATGAATCTCAAGGGCGTGACTTGCTCCCTCGGAGTCAACGACGTCACGCTGGCGCGCATGTATTCCGAGTGCGAGTTCGTAGCGGGCCTCCGTCGTTGCGAAGGCTTCGAACTTCCTGCGGCCGAAGGACTGCTCTGCGGTTGCCGTCCTATCGTGTTCGACGCGCCACACTATCGCAAGTGGTATGCGGACTTTGCGGAGTTCGTTCCTGAAGGCACGTTCGACGTTACGACAGATGCACTCGAAGCGGTCTTTCGCGCGGGCGCGCGTCCGGTCACGCCCGATGAGCGTGCGCATGCAGTCGAGTTCTTCAACTGGCAGACGATCGTCACACGGTTCTGGGAGCGTGCGTTGTGAGACGCCTGCTCTGGGTCGGTGATGCTGTCGTTGCCAGTGGGTTCGCGAAGGCCACGCACAAGACGCTCGAAGCGTTCCATAAGTCGGGAGAGTGGGACGTCGTGGTCTGCGGGATCAACTACTACGGTGATCCCCACGAGTATCCATACCCGATCTTTCCAGCGAATCCCGGTGGACATGACGCGTATGGTGTCCACCGCACAGCGCAACTCGTCGGCGCATTGCAGCCTGACGTCGTGATCATTCAGCAGGATCCGTGGAACTTCGCGGAGTATCTGAAGCGCATTGGTGGATCGACGCCTGTCATTGGCGCAGTTGCCGTTGACGGAAAGAACTGCCGTGGCAACGAACTGAACGGTCTGTCACACGCGATCTTCTGGACTGAGTTCGGTCAGTTCGAAGCGAAGCGTGGAGGCTTCACTGGAACGTCGTCCGTGATTCCGCTTGGTGTGGATCTGGACATCTACCGTCCGGTGATGCAGGCTGAGGCACGGTGGCGCGCTGACTTCCCCGACGCGATCCGTGATCGCTTCATCGTGGGCAACGTCAATCGGAACCAGCCACGCAAGCGTCACGACCTGACGATCAGCTACTTCGCGGAGTGGGTCAAGGAGTATGGCATCAAGGACGCCATGCTCTATTTCCACATCTGTCCAACAGGTGAGGACGCCTACGATGCCAAGCAACTGGTGAAGTATTACGGTATGAAGGGTCAGTTCATCATCTCTGATCCTGACAACATCGGATACGGTCTGCCAGAGCGCAGCATGCCGACGGTCTACTCCTGCTCTGACGTCATGTTCTCCACGACGCAGGGTGAAGGATGGGGATTGCCGCATATCGAGAGTATGGCGTGTGGCGTCCCACAGATCGCGCCTGATTGGAGCGCACTGGCAGAGTGGACTGTGAACAAGCAGGGTGAGGACTGTGCCTACCTTGTTCCGTGCACGTCTATTGCCTGCACCACGTCCGGTGTCAACACCATCGGCGGGATCATGGATCGTGAAGCTGGCATCCGTGCGCTCGACACGATGTATCGTGATCACGAGATCCTCATGCGCTACAAGCAGCGTGGGCTGGCTCTCGTTGAAGAGGATCGCTTCCGCTGGGAGAACATCGGCGCACGGTTCCTCGAAGTTACCGACGCTGTGCTCTCATCACCGTCCGCGAAGCTGCCAGAAGGCGATCGTGTGGTGCGTCAATGAATGCCGTCAAGAGCTTCCAGTGGTCTGGCAGTAAAGAGATGCGTGCGAATCTCCGTAAGGTGAAAGCGCAACAGCGTCGTCAAGTCGGACAGGGACTGGCTGCTTTCGGAGAGGCAGTCATTGACGATGCGAAGCAGCCGGATCAAACGCCCGTCATGACGGGAGCGTTGCGTAATACGTTGTCTATCGAAGGTCCACTCTGGCGCGATAAGGACGTATCCATCCGTATCATCGCTGGTGGCCCATCGGCTCCTTATGCAGTGAAGGTTCATGAAGACTTGAACATGAACCACCCGAACGGAGGTAAAGCGAAGTTTCTGGAAGATCCGCTTACTGAGAAGTCAGCGGAAGCCATGGACATCATTGGGCAATACGTCACCCTACAGGACTAGGTCACATGTTTCTCGACGATCTCGTCTCCCTCCTCGTGACTCGTGCCGGTATTCCACTGGCACGCATCCGAGCGTCCTCTCAAGCAACGGTGCCTCCGGTTCCGCCTGCTGACGGGATAGTGCACCTTCGGCAGTATGGGGGATTGGAGCCTGAGAGAACACAGAATGCGGTCACGCGAGATGGAGATCGTGTGGTAATCTCCGCGCGTCCGGCATGGCAGCGACCAAGTTGTCAGGTCACTGCCAGCGCTCCTACGTTCAAAGCTGCGGAGGCACTGGCATACAGCGCCTATTACGCTTTGGTTGGCGTCCGTAATCTCGTCGTTAGCGGCGGCGTTCGCTACCGAGAGATCGATGCAATACAGGAACCGTTCGACAACGGTCCTGACGGGAATGGACACGCGAAGGTCGTGTTCAACATTCGAGCAATCAAGACACCTTCCTAAAGGAGTAGAAGGATGAGCGAGGGAATTTCCGCACAAGGAACTATCATCGAGAGGTCGATCGATCCCGCGTGGCCACGCAACGATCCGCAGGGTGGCCCGATCGTCTTCAACGAAATCGGTGAGTTGCGCGACATCACGCCACCAGCGTTGACGCGCAATGAGATCGAGCTCACGACGCACAACGAGGAAGACGACGACTACATCGTCGGCATTCGTCGGCATGGGCCGATGAACTTCAACGTCAACTTCGTGCCCGGACTCGCAGCCCATGACCACCTCACTGGTCTTCAGCAGGCGTGGTTCGACGGCACGCGGGATATCTACCGTCTCACGTATCCGGATGGCACCGCGTGGGTGTTCTCTGGCTTCGTGAGCAACATTGCTCCGAGTGCTCCGGTCGATGATCGGCTCAGCGCGGACATCACGATTCGTCCTACCGGCAAGCATGCGTGGGTTGCCGCCCCATAAGTGCGATGCTAGAGCCGAGCGCATCCTAGGAGGTAGTCACCCTTCTGATGGATGCGTCTGAGAGCAGGAACGAAGGCAGGGTCTGTATCGGCCTAGACCCTGCCACTACTTAGGAGAAGGTAATGGCAAAAGACAGCAAGGTGACAGACAGCATCAGTGAGACCGACGCACTCTTCCCACCGACGCAGGTGGGTGTGGCAGTTCCGGCTCCGGCGGAAGTGAAACCGGAAGCGAAGATACCGAAGTATCTGACGGCCGACGAGATTCTCGACACGGATGACGTCGATTACACGACGGTCGATTGCCCCGAATGGGGAGGCACGATCCGCCTTCGCACGCTGACGGGATACGACGCTGTCGTGTTCTCCAACAGCGTGAAGACAGAGGACGGCAGGAACAAGGCGATGATCCGTATCATCGCGATGTGTGCGTGCGACGCCGAAGGCAAGAAGATCTTCTCGCCCGAGAACGTCATGGCGCTCATGAAGAAGAATCTCCGTGTGATCAATCGCGTGCAGAAGGCAGCGATGGAACACAACGGTTACACAGGAGATGGTGAGAAGAAGGAGGACCCTACAAAGACCGACTTCGACAAAGTGATGGCAGGCGGTTCGCCTTCCGTCTAGCGTTGAAGCTCGGTTACGTTGACGTCGATGCGATGTTACGTGAGATCAGCGTGCACCAACTCCGTGAGTGGCGTGCATACAGCGATCTCGAGCCGTGGGATGAAGTCAGAGCAGACTATCGCTCAGCACAGATCGTCACGGCGCTCGTCAACATCAATAGATCGAAGGGAACTTCAGCACGACCAGTGAGCGATTTCGTCATGCCGTTCGGAGACCTGAATCCGCCACGTCCTCAGATGGATTGGAAGCAGATGAAGGCAATCGGACACGCGGCATTCATAGCGAGCGAGAAGGCAAGGCAGCGTCCAACTAGCGGCGGTAGAAGGGAACGGCAGCGTGTCTGACGTAAACATTGGGACTCTCAGCGGTCTCATCCAACTGACGGACGAGTTCTCACCTGTCTTAGACAAGGCAGACATGAGGCTCGAGTCGTCAGCGAAATACGCTGAGAGTCTCGGTAATTCCTTCTCCTCTGCTGGTCGTTCGCTGCTGCCCTTCTCGGCAGGTCTCGGTCTCGTAGGTGGCGCAGCCATCAAGATGGCAACGGATCTCAATGAGAACCTTGCCAACGTCTCGGCGTTGCTGACGGACTTGTCAGGCACAGAGCTTGACAAGGTCGTCGGCAGCATGCGTGAAGGTGTCCAGAAGCTTGCCGTCGATATGGGCAAGTCAAGCTCGGACATCAGCGGCGGTCTCTACGAAGTCATCTCGTCCCTCGGTTATACGGACGACACATTTGGTCAGCTTGAGATCTCAGCGAAGGCTGGTGCTGCTGGTCTCGCGTCCACCCAGGAAGCGTTCAAGTTCCTCAGCGCTGTTACGAAGACCTACGGTGACACCAGTGAAGGAGCCTTCAAGAAGGTCGCGAACCTTGGCTTCCAAGCGGTCAACTTAGGACAGACCACATTCCCCGAACTCGCTGCCTCTATCGGTGGTGTGGCTCCTATCGCGAAGACTGTTGGCGTCTCCATGGAGGAGATGTTCGCGATCATCGCCACGGCCACCGGTGTCACGGGCAACACGAACGAAGTCATCACGCAGATGGCGTCGGCTATCTCCGGTCTGATCACTCCTAACAAGGAGATGACCACAGCGCTGGAGGCTATGGGTGTTGCCTCAGGCAAGGCACTCATTCAGGAGAACGGTCTCGTTGGTGCACTGCAGAAGCTCACCAAGTATGCGGAGGGCGCAGGCGTCGAAGTCGCGGAGCTCCTTGGCCGTAAGGAAGGATACATCCTCACGTCCGCACTCGCGGGCGCGCAGGCGGAGGACTTCGGCAAGAAGCTCGGTAAGATGGGCGAGGCTGCGGATAAGAACGCGAACATCGTAGGTGACGCGTTCCAGAAGCAGACACAGGGAGTCAACTCCGCTGGCTTCGCGTGGAAGCAATTCCGTGCGGAGATGGGCACGGTATTGGAGGACTTGGGACAGGAACTGATCCCCGTTCTCCATGACGCGTTCAAGGCTCTGCGTCCGCTGTTCGATCTGCTGAAGACTGGCCTTCAGATCTTCTCGTCGTTGCCTCAGCCTATCAAGACGTTCGCTATCGCGCTGGCTGGTATCGCGGTCATTGCGGCTCCTACGTTGCTATTCTTCGGCAGCTTGTCCACTGGCCTTGCCAGCTTCATCACGTTGGCAGGCAAGATCGGACCTGCGGCCACGATGATCACCACTGCACTCAAGGGAGTGCAAGGAGCGAAGACCGCACAAGCAGCCACGTCGTTCGGCACGGACATCATTGGCGGGATGTCGAAGAGTGGGAACGCTGTCGGCGGCGTCCTCCGTAATTACGATGTCGTGGCGAAGGGCATGTCTGATGCAGCCACGAAGATTGGTGCGAGCACAGGCCAGATCAACAAGTATACCGGCGACATGATCAAGGGTATGTCCGCTGCAGGACAAGCAGCAGCCGGACAGACCAGCATATGGACCAAGTTCTTCACGGCAATTAGTGGAGGCTTCGCGACCATAGGCGGATGGATCACCAAGATCTTCCCGTCGTTCACCGGATTCTTCACGACGATCGGCGGATGGCTTGCACGCATCATCCCGATGTTCACGTCGTGGTCTGGCGTCATGACGATTCTCACGCGCGTATTCGCGGCCGTGCGCGTGGGTCTTGCTGCGTTCACTGGCCCGATCGGTTGGATCATCACTGCCGTCACACTCCTCGTTCCGCTGCTCTACAAGTGGATTGGAGGATGGGAGGGAATCAAGGACATCGCTGGCAGGGTATGGAAGGTTCTGGAAGCAGGCTGGCAGGTCGTCAAGGATCTGACCACGGTTCTATCGTGGCTGGCTGGCGAAGTTCTCAAGGGTCTCTATGACAGCTTCATGGAGATCGTGGGCTACGTTGCAGCGAAGGTTGCACCAGCGTTCGAGTGGATCAGCGAACTTGTGGGCGACGCAGGCACGGCCATCATGCACTACGGTGGCATTGCCCTTGAGTGGCTGATCATGCCGTGGCAGAAGTTCGCATCCTTCCTCTACAACAATCTGCCCGGTGTCAAGACGTTCGTAGACGCGATCTTCGGTGGTGTCGGTGGAACGATCCAAGGCATCATGAATAAGATCGGCGCATTGGTCGATTGGGCGCGTGACAAACTCACGTGGCTCCACAATGCAGCCGAAGCGATTCGTGGTGGACAAGGCGAATTACCAGCGCTCCCGCCAGTGCCGGGTAGCACGCTGCCCAAACCATTCATAGGACCGCAGGCTCCTATGGGCCCGTTCGAAGGGCCCACGATTAAGTCGCCATCAAGCAATACGAACATGATGGTGGATGAACTGAACAAATACAAGGCTGCACTCGCTGGCTTGAAGCCGGAAGTTCGCGCGAACATCCAGGCCGGTCTCGAGATGGGCATGTCCCATGATGCTATCGCGAAGAAGTTGAACATCGCGGAGCCTGTGGTTGATATGTTCGCGAAGAGCGTGTCTGCTAGTGGCAAGGCAGCGAAGCAAGCAGCGAAGGACTTCGACGAATACACTGGCGCAGCAGCGATGAAGGATGCGAGTGAGCTCGCTACTGCGCTTGGCTCAGGCAAGTTGGAATTAGTCCGCATGACCGAGGAGCAACAGCGACGTGTCGCTGATGTCTTGGCCAAGGGCAGCGCTGCGTGGACGGCTGCGGGCAAGGTCGTGCCTGCCAGCGTCAACAAGCAGATCGACGCAGTCACGAAGCTGCGGATCATTCCCGACATGCTGGAGAAGGGGAATGAGTTCGCGCGCGACTCACAGAAGAAGCTCGTTGACGACTTCCTCAAGCAGAACGAGAGGCTTGTCGAAGCACGAATGGAAGCGTTCAAGGAAGCGGTCTTCGCTGCGGACGACATCACGCAGGAATACAAGCGTAGCTTCATGTCAGCGAGTGAGCTCGCGATTGACGACGCGGAACGGCTGCGTGACGAACTCCTGAAGAGCATCGAGCCGTTGCGTGGCAGTGCACTGTTCGATCCGGCACTCATCGCTATCTGGGACACGTTCAACAAGAAGCTCTACGCCATCAAGGATCCCGTCAACTTCGCGAAGGAGAAGTTCGAAGAACTCCGAGACTCCGGTAAGGCATCCGCTGAGGAGATACGTGATGCGTGGGAGGACTGGTTCGAGTTGATGTTCCAGGCCAAGTTCCCATGGATGGACAAGCTACGCCATGACCTTGGTAATCTGACGTATGCGTTCGACACGCTGGCTGATGCCGTCGGTGGATCGTTCGGTGAGATCCTCCGTGACTTAGGAGACTTCAATCGCGCCATGGATCTTGGACTCGGTGGGTTCAAGGACATGGCGAAGGGTGTGGAGCTCTATAAGTCTGGCGACAAGATGGGAGGCATTGCACAGACTGCGAGTGGTGCATCCTCTATCTACGCGGGCATGATGCAGGCCACGCCTGCCGGTGGGAACTCCGCAGCGAACATCGCTAAGGGTGCAGGCTATGGTGCCATGCAAGGCATGATGGTCGGTGCCATGTGGGGCAAGGCTGCCGGTGCGTGGGGTATGGCAATAGGCGCAGCAGCCGGAGCCGTCGTTGGCTTCGTGCGTTCGCGCATGGTCTCCAAGGAGGAGAAGGAAGCACGCAAGACGTATCACGAGTGGGAGGACATGATCGCGGACTCCCTCACGTGGGGACAGGCTGCAGAAGCGCAAGGTCGTAAGTGGGCAGCCGTCAACATCAGTGTTCGCGATTCCTACCTAGCGGTCGGCTACTCGGAGGAGCAAGCGATGGCTGCTCTCGAGAAGCTGAATGCAGCGACGCACATTAGTTCGGAAGCTGTCGCAGAGGAGATGCGCAAGATCAACAACGTGCGTGAGGAAGCCATCCGTGATCAGGAGCGACTGACGAAGGCAGTCGAGAAGTATGGCTTCACGATGGAAGAAGTTGGCGCAGTCATGCGTCAACAGCAGATGCACGCCACTGCGGTGGATCTCATCGAAGACTGGCGTGTGCTCGTCAATAGCGGAATCAACTTCGCTCTCGTCAACGAGCGGATGGCTGACGCTATCAACGAATACTTCCACATGGCGCTCAAGACTGGCGCCGAAGTGCCTGCTGCCTTCGAGCCTATCCTCCGCAAGATGGTGGAGACGGGCGATCTCACGAACCTGAACGGCGAAGCGATCACCGATCTCAATTCTGTGTCGATCACTTGGGCGCGGACGATGGGCCAAGAGTTCGATCGCATGATCGAGAAGATGGAGCAGATGTTCGAGCGCGTGTTCGGTGTCACGGACGCGATCAACGACATCCCACGCACGGTGAACGTGGACATCAATTACAACGTCCGCACGCCAAGCGAAGACGCACTGCCAACAGGATGGGTGGCACAGCCACGCAGTCCGAGTGATGAACCGGGAGCGCTGGCTGGTTACGCGCGTGGCACGCAAGGTCAGTATCTCGACTTCGGTGCAGGCACTCCCGTTGTGCTCCATGGTCGTGAGCGTGTCTCGACATGGGGTGAAGATGAGATGGAGGGTGGCGGTCTCACGATCGTCAACAACATCACGGTCAACGCGTATAACGAAGGTGACTACGAGCGAGCCATCCGTGAACACACGACACCTGTCTTGGTGGATGCAGTGCTGCGGCATAACGTCGCGAACTCACGCGACAAGCTTCGTCGAGGGTTGAAGTAATGCCACTGACATTGTATGCACGACCGGATTGGAACGTCATCGCTGACGCCACCCTCTCGTGGGTCGTCGGTGGCGAAGACTCCGACTACCCGGTGATCAACGCGAAGACCTTGGAGAGTGACACGGTCGCGAAGGCGTCAGCCACGACAGCGACACTGCGTGCTACCCTCGGTGGTCCCGTGCGTCTCTATGGCGTCGCTGCCATCAACACGAACTGGCCCGGACTGAATCCACTGCTGACGAACGGTGGTGCAATGTCGGCTCAGTCCGTCGTTGGTGGCACGGTCGTGGAGCCAGAGGATGATCTCTGCGTGAACTGCTGGTGGGATCTGGAGAACGTCTCGGACGCGCTAGCTACGTCGAACGTCTGGAACATCGCGGTAGCAGGCACTCCCACGAACGTGGCTATCGGCCACCTTGCTCTGCTCACCGAGTTCGGATGGCTGCGTCTGGATTGGAACATTGAGCTTGCCGAAGTCGTGCCTAACATCGAGAAGCGCACGGGCGTCGGCAAGCGGAAGCAGTATCGTATTCCCGTGCGCGTGCGTGAGTTCACGGGCACAGCGCTCAAGAGTGAAGATCGTGACGAACTCCTGTCACTGAGACGCGCAGCGCAGAGCACGATCCTTCCGTGGATCCTGATCCCTGAAGCAGAGGATCCCGACGTGCTGCTTGTGCAGTTCGCAGACACGCGTCAAAGCACGCGGCAGATCTATTACCGTGGTGCGTTCCACACGAACGCAGTGGTCGGTAAGATGAACATGGAGATCAAGGCCGAGGAAGTGAACGCAGGGTATTCACTGGTATGAGCGTCCTTCTCTTGGTGAACCCGGATCGCTACGACACGTCCAAGCTGTCGCGCTATTGGCACGACGACTTGGATGTGGATGTAACGGCATCTGGATACGAGGGTAGGCCAGGATGGATTGGCACCAGTGAAGACGCATACGTGGTGCGGATGGTCCGTCCGAGTGCGGATCAGAGCTTCGTCATGGGCGCACGCTTCAAGGTTGATGCGCTTCCTGTTGCAGACAAGATCCTGTTGGCAGCAGTGGACGACGACCAAGCCATCCAGGTCTGTGTCGTGCTGAAGACGACTGGCTTGCTGGCGCTCTATCGTGGAGACATGGTGGATCTGCTCGCCACGTCTGTCGTCACGGTGAATGGCGGTGGTGCGTGGAATCGGATCTCATGGAAGGGCACGATTGATCGCACGGCTGGTTCCATGGAGTTGCAGCTTAACTCCACGCGCACGAACACGTATATCGTAGCCACGGTCGTGGGCGAGAACACAGCACCTGAAGATTCCCGTCGTTGGGGCGGAGCGTATCTCGGTGTCACAGACCAGATTACCGCGGCTCACCTGTATGTGTTGGATGGAGCAGGCACACAGAACCAGATCATACCTGATGCGATCGTAACACCGATGGTGGCGAACGCTGATGGCACGTTCACGGAGTGGACACCGAACTCTGGCACGACACGCTACACGCAGATCGACGATGCGTCACCGGACGACAGCAGCACATTCATCAAGGCCACGATTCCGGATGACGACTTCTCCGTGGAAGTCGAGGAGCTCGATGAAGCAGCGACAGCCGGGATCATCGCGGCGCAGATCACGATCATGGCGCAGAGCACGGTCACGCCACAGCGTCGGCTGCGCCCGTTCGTCGTGGTCGATGGCGTGCAACGGTTCTACAGCGAGCAGGCGATTCCTTCGTCCTACGCTGCAATGATGGTAGTGTCGCCTGTCAATCCGGCAACAGGATTGCCGTGGAAGGTGACAGACATTAACGACGTGGAGTGGGGAGCGCGACTGCGCTAGGAGATCCTATGTCCGTTCTCTTTGTAGATTCGTTCGATCATTACGCCACGGCCGACTTCGCCCAGAAGTATGACATGCTCGGCGTCAACCACATGTCTATTACAGCGACAGGACGTTGGGGCAGTAACGCGTTCCATTGCAGTGGAGGCAACGCCTATCTTCGTAAGGGCGTGAATCCTGGAAGTCAAGTTGCAATCGTCGGCTTCGCTGTGAAGTTCAACGCGACCGGACAATACGCGTTCTGCGAGACGTTCTCCTCGGTAATTGACGAACGTCCAATGGTGTTGTTCACGAAGAACTCGAACGGCAGCATCTCCGCGTGGCGCGCCAGTGACAGCACGGGATCGTCCGGCTCCATGTCGCACGCGTTCTGCACTCTCCTCGGCAGCACGCCAGCGGGCATCGTGAACAACGGCACGTGGAACTACATCGAGCTCAAGGTCGATCACGACAACGCTGGCACGGTGGAGATCGCCGTCAATGGTAACGTGGAGCTCAGTGAAGTAGGCACCGTTGACACGCTGCCGACAGGTCGCATCTATGACGCGATTGGTTTCGGTCTTGCCACATCCAGCGGCTCTGTGGACTTCGACGACTTCTACATCGCCGACGATCAAGGCGCGGACGTCAACGACTTCGTTGGTGACTCTCGTATTGAGGCAATCTACCCGGAGTCGGATGGCACACATCTCGATTGGACGCCGAGCACTGGCTCACCTCACTGGAGTCTCGTAGATGAGACTACGCCGAACGGAGACACGGACTACGTGTCTACCACGGCTCCCGGCAATCAGGACTCCTACAACTATCAGACCGTCAGTGGTGCCGGTGACATCATCGCGGTGCAGGTGAACATCGTGGCGCGCAAGGAAGCGAGCGGCACGAAGAAGGTCAAGGCACTCGCGCGTGTGAGCGCTGCCGATTTCCTATCGACAGAGGAGCACGCTCTGGCGATGGACTACAAGGATTACCGCGCCATCTACACGAACAATCCGGACACGGCTGCGCCATGGAGCGCTGCGGAAGTCAACGCGTCTGAGTTTGGAGTGGAGGTCACGCTGTAATGGCTCTCCGGTTCTGCGACTCGTTCGACCATTACGCTACGGCGGACTTCGCCTTGAAAGGCTGGACTACCGGCGGTGGTTTCGGTAGCGGTCCACAAGTTGTTGCGGCTGCTGCACGAACGGGAACAAATGGGGTCCGCAGTAACTCCGCCAGTGCCGCGCAAACCTTCATGATTCGAAGTGTAAGTGCAGCCAGCGGGACCACCGCCATCATCGGGTATGCACGCAAATACGCGACAGTTGCTGTTCAGGAGTTAATGTTCTCGTTTCGCCTAAGTGGAACGGTTCAGTTCACGCTCTACCAGAACACCGACGGCTCGATGACGGCGTATCGTGGTGGCGGCGAAGCGAGCACGCCAAGCGGTGGAACGTCTTTAGGAAGTTCTGCTGCAAGTGTTCTTACGACAGGGTCACAGTATATCGAGCTGAAGGTCGTTATCGATACCGGCACGAGCGGAAGTTTTGAAGTCCGCATCAACGGAGCGAACGTCCTTTCTGCAACCGGCATCAACACCGCGGGAGCAGGTTCGTCGGGATGGAATAGTTTTCGTCTAGGTATCTTCGGCAGCGCGGCTGGTGACGGCTTAGACGACTTTTACGTGTGCGACGGTTCAGGGTCGTACAACAATGACTTCCTCGGCGACATCAAGGTCGAATGCAAAGTCGCATCAAGTGGTGATGGAAGCAACGCGGACTGGACTCCTTCCACCGGCACCGACAATGGGGCAATGGTCGATGAAGCGTCCTACGACGGCGATACAACTTACAACTCCTCCAGCACCGTCAGTCAGAAGGACACATACAATTTCGCAGCACTATCCTCCACTGGCGCGGTGAAGGCGGTTCAGCACGGGACCTTCGCGCGCAAGACCGACGCAGGACTACGGGCCATCTGCAGTGTAGCGCGCCACAGCGGTGTGGATTACGACGGCTCAAATGTCTATCTTGGAACCACTTATACCGCGGTTCTACGCGTGATGGAAGAGAACCCAGGCACAGCGGCACCGTGGACTATTGCCGGTGTGGATGGCGCGGAGTTCGGGCAGAAAGTCACAGTCTAGTCCATGCCGTCGATTACTGGGACATCTACCGGAGCTCGAACTACCGCCGTATCGGCGAGTCTCACGTTCAGTCATACGACGAACGGAGACCCGCTTTACGTCCTGGTGTTCTTGCAGGACGCCGGTGTGATGACGTCCACCGTGACGTTCAACGGAACAGACATGTTCCGTATGGACTCCTCGGGGGATCTCGGTCAGCGCTACTTCCAGCTTTGGTTTCTTCCGAATCCGGGATCTACAACCGCAAACGTCGTCATTACACCCAACATTAGCACCGAGATTGTTGCAGGTGCTCTCAACGTCAATAACCCAGATCTCGACAGACCGTATGAGAACCTGGTATTCCAGCAGGTTACGAGCACTACACCGTCGCTGAACGTAACAAGCGCCACTGGAGATCTTGTCGTTGACTTCATTGTCACGGACGGCAACAATCAGGTCTTCACCGAAGGTGCTGGGCAGACTGCTCTCTTCAAGCAGAGCAGCATTGCAAACGCTCTTGAGAAGGGCGCAATATCCACTGAGGCTGGTGGTGCTACGGTTGCGATGTCGTGGGGCCTCACTGTCAGCGATATCATTACACAGGCCGGGTTTTCTATTCCCGATGTGGGAACAGTCGCCGATGTCGCTGCACGAGCCACGCAGTCATTCATTGAAGCTGTCATTGCGCCTGATGTCATTCCGACGCGGGTCTCGCAGTCCTTCATTGAAGTCGTCATCGGTGCGATTACCGAGGTAGAAGTTCCTGACATCGTTGGTGAGACGCAGGAGGACGCTGAAGACTTAATCACCGGAGCCGGTCTTACTGTCGGTGATGTCACGACCGCGTGCGACGACGAAGTTCCTGCTGGCAGCGTCATCTCGCAAGATCCTATTGCTGGCACCGAGCTAGATCCGGGTGAGCCTGTAGACTTCGTCGTATCCACAGGACCTTGCCCGGTAGCAGTCCCGGATGTAGTCGGTGAGACCGAAGGAGACGCGACAACCATCCTGACAGGCGACGGCTTCACGGTCACAGTTGTCTACGCAAACAACGCAGCGCCAGTCGGAGAGGTATACGATCAAGATCCTGATGCAGCCACGATGGTTGCACCGGGAAGTGACGTCACGATCTATGTCTCGCTTGGTATCGATGGGCCAATCAGAGTTACGACGACTGCCTTAGAGGTTCCCTACTATGGTGACTCTGATACGACACCGATACGTGTGTCAGGAGAGCCGGTAGAAGTCGTCACGCAAGACGATCCTCCTATTCGTGTCAGTGGTGAGCCGGTCGAAGTATGGACGCAGCCAGATCCCGCCATCCGGATGTCTGGCATCCCGGTGGAAGTGTGGACCAAGGTCACACCACTGCTGGAGCTCACCGAGATGCACATCGATGTGCTGACAGGTGAGGACGCCGATCAGGAAGTCGAGGACACGCCGGAGGTAGAAGACTGCACTGGCTCTGGCCTAGTGGCCGAAGGCATCAATCCGCCTGCGGGCCTCTCGCCTGCTCTCGCGACGGAGCCAGTGCTGTGGGTGGAGATCACCATTGACGAAGACGTGTATCGCTTCGCGAAGGCTGGCGTCAACTTCGGTATGCCGAAGACGGGCAACGTCGTCCGCTTCGGTAAGCTGCGTCGTTCGCTGACTGACAACGGTGGCCCGAAGGGATCACAGATCACCACACGCTTCGCGGACACAGACCGCACGCTGCGAGATCTTGCTGAAGCGAACGTCCTCAAGGGAGCGCTGGTCGAATACTACATCCTCGACTACCCGGTGATGAAGGTCACGGGAGATGCGAACGCGTTCCGGAAGTTCCGTGGTCGTATCTTCAACCACAAGGAGATCAACGATCTCGACTTCGACATCACGGTGGAAGACGAGCTCACGTCACGGCTCACGAGCGCAGACGCGAAGGATCTGCTGGTCCCACGCAACACGATCGACACCGAGATCTCGACGCTGGAAGCTCCATACGAGAAGAACAAGGATAAGCCAATCCAGAGTGGCTACGGTAAGCTGTCGGACGAAGTGCTGTTGGCTGCGGCCGAAGGCACCGTCCAACTGAAATACATCGGCCAGCAGAACACGTCCGAGCTTGGCATCTCACTGCCTATCTCCGTCGTGGACGTGTATCTCGCGATGGGCCACGCGTGTCAGTTGGTGCAGAACATCTACGGTGCCGACTACCAGACTGGTGGCGAGTCACCCACGACACGCGCGCGTATTCCCGAGAGCGCGTATGGCCAGTTTATCTGGTCTCCGTTCAAGCCTAACTGGCCCGGAGGCACGACTGTCCCATACAGCGTCATCGGCACGGATCCGCAGCGACTGACGTTGGTCCTGCTCGATCCCACGCACATCGTCTCGAAGCTGGCACGCGAGAACCGGATCCCGATTACGGGCAACTTCTGTGCGACGGAAGAGAAGGGCGACGGCTCGCTCTTCATGATCAACAATCCTGCACTGGCCTTCCTGCACTGGTATAACAACCGGATCGCGCAGGAAGCGTCAGAGGATTGGTTGCCGATGGCCGACTTCGGTGGCTACTCTCTGTTCGATACCGACACGTTCTATGAGGTAGCGGAGCTCCTCGAAGAACTCGGATGGGACATCGAGGGTATGCTCGGCTTCGACTCCCAGATCTCATGGCGTGATTCCGTGTTCGAGTTCATCCGGAATTACAACATGGACAGTGGCCCGAACCGCCACGGTCAGACGATCTGCGTGAAGCTGAACCGAACGAATCCACACTCGGATGCGCCCGTATTCGACGAGACGCTGATTCTCGAGGGTGGCGTGCATACCAATGCGCGCGCGGACGCAGTCGCGAATAAGGTGTGGTATCAGAACACGAAGAACTACCTGAGTGCCTTGCAGGGTGTAACACCGAATCCGGGTGAGCGTGATTGGCGCGAACCATTCGACGGTGCTTACAAGTCTGGCGTGCGCTCAGTTCAGAACGATATCTCGATAGCGGCCCTAAGTCATGATGGCGACTTAGAGACAGGGATTCGTAACTCCGACATGCTGGAGTTCAATCTCATACGTAACGATACGACTGCACTAGAAGTGGCCGAGGAGTTCCGTGATCTGTGGTCGGTGCCTGAAGGCCGATTGGAGCTCACGTTCGATCTGTGGATGTCGGACGGCTTCGCGTTGGAACTTGGCACCGTGATCAAGCTGCGCCACCGTGATACACGATGGGCACTCGACGAGACGCGGCGCTGCCAAGTGCGCGAGATCGAGGATGACTTCGACAGCTTCGTAATAACCCCAACTGTGCGGGATGTGGAGGACTTGCTTCCTGCAGAGGTGTGACCCTTGTCGGATGTAGCTGTGACCCAGATAGTCCTACTCGTCACGACGATTGTCACGCTGGTATACCAGCTATACCGAGATAAGCGTGACCGTCGATGGCGGAAGGAAGACGCAGAGGAGAAGAAAGAGATCGTTCAGTTCCAAAGTGAGATGCGTCGGAACCACACGCGTCTCCAAAGCGATCTCAATAAGAACACGCAGATCAGCGAGAAGGCGTTCAAGGAAGCGAACGACGTGAACGTCAAGATCCTGGCGGTGAACACTGAGCTCTTAGCAACACGGTCCATCGTGAAGCAGATCGCTGAGCGTCCGATTGTGCCAGCGGTCATTCCGATCCGTGTTGAAGATGCGGAGGCAATACTCGCACAGCGCGATCACCCTCCGCAGACCATGAAGCGGCGAAAGGAGGATGACACCAAGTAAGTTCCACTGAGAGGAGTGGTATGCAGTTCCCAATTCACATTCATGTAACAGGTCCGATCAACATCACGGTGGTGTCTGACGCGGACTTGCAGCAGATCATCAAGACACAGCAGACGCTTCTAGAGAACGTCAGCAGCTTGATGATCACAGGAGACAAGCTAATGGCAAAGGGAGACGCTCTCCAGGCATCGCTCTCGCAGATCGATGCACTCACCAATCAGCTCGCCACGGTCCTTCAGTCCGTCGTGACCAACGAGCAGAACCAGATCGCGCTGATCAATCAGCTTCGCGCTGAAGTGGCAGCCGGTGGTCCTGCGGCGCAGCTTCTCGATCAACTCGATGCGAGCTCCGCGTCACGCGTGACGGCACTGCAGGCAGTGGCCGATGCGCTGGTGCCTCTCGCGTCGGATCCGTCGAACCCGGTTCCCGATCCGAACCCGGAGATTCCTCCGGTGGAGGGTGGCGAAGGCGGCGGCGAAACCGGCGGCGGCGATCAGGTCTAGCAACACTTGGTGGGCATTCGAAAGGATGCCCATCTATTTCTAACCCATGGCCCAACGTGCGACGGTAGAACGATTTCCGCTTCCAGAGATCGACTTTCATATCTGGATCGATGGCAAGTATCACGGCGTGTATTCATTCCCGTCGCACGCGCTGGCAGTCCAGTGGGTAGAAGCACGATGGCGAGACACCGTGGAGTTCGAGATCTACCGAGCAACGAAGATCACTTGGAATGAAACGTTACATTCCTAGCACGCGTGAAGCTGAATTACTGGCGCTGTTGGACGCAGCACTGAACGTCATCGAGGAACTCTCGCGAGAGCGCCCGCGTCACGTATACGACGTGCCTGATACTCCGGAGATGAGCGCACTCGAGATACAAGAGCGCGACCTACTGGTAGAAGCGCTCGAGTCCACGAACTGGCGACAGAAGGAAGCAGCCAGCAAGTTAGGCATCTCGCCACGGGTGTTGAACTACAAGATGTCCCAATGGGGATTACGACCGAAGGATCGTGTCAAGAGGACAGCATGAGATTCATTGCGTTCGTATCTGCGCTGCTGCTGGCTACCGTCACCCTCGTAGGACAGCAGGTGCAAGTAGGCCAGTCATTCACGATGGCAGCGACACCAGACCGCACGGCTGGATTGCCACAAGGTTATCGCTGGAAGATCAACAATCAAGTCGTGTTAGAGATTCCGGAAGCGAACCAGCCGGACATCTTCATGACGACGACCATTGCTGCTCCCGGTGATATCTCCATCACGGTCGAAGCCTACAACGAAAGCGGAGCGGCAAGCACACCTCCATTCATCGTATCTGTCCTTCAGTCCAATCCGCCGATCAACTGTATCGTGTCGGAGTGGTCAGCGTGGTCCGAGTGGACGACCGTGAGCCCAACGCAGGAGACGCGCACGCGCACGCGCACGGTTCTCACGCAGCCAGCGAACGGTGGCACTGCCTGTCCTAATCTGATGGAGACGGAAGTGCGGACGATCATTCCTCCTCCGGTCGTTCTGCCATGTCCCTATGTCACGCCCACGGGCACGAGCGCTCCCGTGGCTGTTGGTGGTGTCGTGCAGGGATGGAATACCTACAACTACGATAAGCTCGCAGACGTGCAACGGTTCGCCGCGCGCGTGGCACAACTCACGTCGTGGAAGTTCAGCGTGCAGATCACGCAGATCAACAAGCAGAAGTTTCAAACCTATCTAGTTGCCACATGCACGGGTGTGGTCGTTCCATAGGAGGGTAGCGGCATGAAGGACTACGAGTATGTGCTCCAGCAACTGAACGCGTCAGTTGCTGCGGCAGCAGCAGCGAAGGCGGCATTCCAATCCGAGTATCCCGAGGGTGGAGACGAGAACATCCCGGTGCAGAAGGTCGTCTACATCAACGCGGGCGGGGACCTGCAAGCAGCGCTCGACGCGGAGCCTGTCAACACGAAGTTCGTGTGCGAGCCGTTCGACTACGGCAACATCCGTCCACCAGACAAGCCAGGATGGGGACAGAGCGAGATCACGTCGTCCCTCGACACTCCGTTCGGCTGGAACAAGCTGCGTGCATTCCCGATGCCACGCATGCAGATGGTGCACTTCGCACCACGCTCGCACGATTGGAAGATCACTGGCTTCCGGAGCGACACGCCCGATCACCTGAACGAAGGTCGATGGAACGTGGGCACGTCGCAAGAGACCACGCCCGATGATCTGCCACGGAACATCACGTTCGATCGCTGCTACCTCAGAGCGGATCCCGCGAAGGGTGGACACCGTGGCATCGCTGCCAACGGAAGGAACGTCAAGTTCCTCAACGGTGTCATCGAGGGATTCTGGCAGGAGAAGCGAGACAGCCAAGCGATTGGTGCGTGGTGGTCTCCTGGTCCGTGGACCATTCACAACTCCTATCTCGAAGCCACGGGCGAGAACGTGATCTTCGGTGGGCAAGGTGGCACGACACCGGATGCGTTCGTCCCACGCGGTCTCATGATGACGCGGTGCCATCTCCGCAAGCATCCGTCGTGGAAGCCAGTGTGGTTCGTCACTGATCCGAACGCACCTAACTTGCCAGGCAGCAGCTACAACTACGACTATGGCACGCTGGAGAACATCACGTGGGTGAGTGGCAAGCACTACGCGTCGAAGAATCTCTTCGAGCTCAAGGCGATGCTTGGCTGGACGGTCGAAGACTGCATCCTCGAGAACTGCTGGCCTGATGCGCAGGACGGTGATGGCGTGCTGCTCACTGCACGCGAGGCGCTGCTCAGCGACGGCTACTTCCGTCGGAACATCCTGCTCAACGTTCAAGGCTTCGCCTTCCGCACGCTGTCACAGAACGATGGTGGCAATCCCGGCACGGTTGGTAAGTCACGTAACCTGCAGATCGAGGACAATCTGTTCTGGAACGTGGACTCCGGGATGTTGATCAACAAGGGATGGGATCAACTGGCTGTTCGCCGCAATACGTGGAACCGGCTGCATGGCAACTCGATTCTGAACTTCTCTGGGCAGGCCAACGACACGGTGGATATGGTCGAAGGACTGGAATACGTGGACAACATCCAGGACTGCGGTGAGTATTACATCACAGGTCCTGGTCTCGGCACTGGCTTCCCAGCGTTCAACGCGTTCGTCAAGCCGGGATACGTGATGAAGGGCAACACGTTCGGGCGTCATATCCAACCGGGACGCTCGACCGATCAGTTCCCGGACAACACGTATATCGATGGCTGCGTGGCAGACTTGCTCAACGCTGATGGCAGCGTGAAGAGTGGCAAGGGTGGCGCGAACATCGCAGCGCTGAAGGCAGCGAACGCGTGGTTCAAGTGGTATTGAGATGATCCGACCGATCAACAAGCGCGGCGTCGAACTCGTCAAGTCGTTCGAGGGTCTGGAGGACGGCGATCCTACGACCGTCAACTTAGATCCCTACATGGATCCCGTAGGGATCTGGACGATCGGATGGGGACACGCCATACGCTACAAGGGAAAGTTTCTGCGTGGCAAGGAGAACCGGATGCTGGCTCGCAGCCTGTATCCGGGTGGCATCACGACGTTCCAAGCGGAGGATCTGCTTCGCGCTGATCTCCTCGATGCCTGTCGAGACGTGGAGCACATGCTGAAGATCGGTGTGACGGACAATCAGTTCGCCGCACTGGTCAGCTTCGCGTTCAACGTGGGTGGACCGAGCTTGGAGCGCTCCACACTGCTGCGGAAGCTCCACGTAGGCGACATCAGCGGTGCCTACGAGGAGTTCCCACGGTGGAACAAGAGTGGCGGGAAGATCTTGAACGGTCTCACGCGTCGGCGTGAGGCAGAGCGGAAGCTGTTTGTAGCGGCCTAGCGGCCTCACTGGCGCACGATCGTGCGCCAGCCTCTACCTCACCCTAGCCTAGTGGCGCTCGATCGCCTGCTGGAGCCGTGCGCGTTCTGAGAGGGTATACGCCGTGCGTGGACCTTCAAGGAGACGCTCAGGATGCTCTAGCAGGCAGTCGCCACAGAGCTTGGGTGCCACAGGCTCAGACGGATGTCGCTGCACCACGCAGCCGCACGGACAGCGCACAAGTTGATCCTTCATGCTGCTCTCCCTCCGTCCTTCCAGCGGTCCCACTTGGCTTCGTCCTGCTCGACTTGCCGACGACGCACGAGCAGATACACCAGCACGACACCAAGGACGCAGCCCACAACCATGTGGACTGCGCCGATGATGTCGAGCATTCCCTGAACGCCCTTGATGATCTCTTCCATGACCTAACCTATCGGCACGCGTGGACTACCGCAGTAGTCCACGCTTGCCAGTGCTGCCACCAGTGACAGCCTTCCGGCCAATCGCCATCCGGTCGGCTGCTGCTCGTCCTGCTTCACGTCCTCCGGCATGGCTCCCACGCCCGATGCCGAGACCGCTGACGCCACCACGCTTCGAACTGAACTTGTCGTCGATGTAGTTCCGAACCTTGACCAGCGCTCCGTTGAGACGCACGAGTGCCACGCTCTGCGCTCCAGCGGGAGCCGGATGCTCCGCATCGAACTGAGCGACGGCTGCTCTGCGTGCTTCGTCGAAGCGCTCGCCAATGCGAATGATGAACGATCCGATCCACGACTCCTTGTATCCCTTGGTGTCACGCGTGTGACCTACTTCACGCTTCTGAGCGAACCAGTAACGGCAGTATTCCTGATGCGCCATCTTGTCCACGGCTGCAACGAGGATGCCATACGTGTATTCTGCCACCATCGCGTGTGACCGCGTGCCGACGAACCAGATGTCGTTGCGACCTTGCGAAATCAGGTGAGTGCAGAGATGCGCTTCGGCGACCTTGCGAGCGAGCGTCTCCTGCCATGCAATGCGACGCTTCTTGCGCTCGATCTGATACTTGCTCAGGTCTACGCGAATCTCCACGACGGGATCGTTGTCTGAGGCACGCGCGAAGTCGAGATCCGAGGGATGGAGCTCATACTCGATGAGCATCCGGTTGATGGCTGCTGCGAACGCTTCGGCTGCTTCCGCATTGCCAAGTGCTGCCTCTCCATCCTTCTGCGCTTGCATCTTCACCAGCTTGCGCACGATCTTCTCTCGGTGTGACTCCTGCTGATTGACCAGCGCTTCGTGGAGCTCCAGCGCCAGAGCGTTCCACTCGGTGCCATGATTCATGTAGCGCAGGTGTGCCAGTTCGTGCGCTGCGGTCTCCCAGATCTTCGCTGGTGTCCGTGGCTCCTCCACCCATGCACCGTCCACGGTCGCACGCATGACGATGCGGATATCACCAGTCCCGGAGCAGTCGCCCAAGCGATCCGCCTGTGAACGCGTCGGCATTGGGAGCGGTTCGACACTCCGCAGTGGAAGGTCATACTGCGTCGCCACGCGACGCATGGCCGCACGCACTTCCTCGAACAGCAGCAGGTCGTCAGGATGGAGCAGAGCGATCGTTGGTGTCATGGTCCCTCACAGTCAAACAGTCAGACGGTATTCTACTCCACCAGGAGCTTGACGCGCAAGTCTGGGTGAAAGTTCTGGTGCTGTCCGCAGCCGTAGGCTTGAGCCGTCTCGAGCCACGAACCTGGGACACGCGTCTTGGTCCACGTGATGCCGTTCGCGTGGAAGCGCTGTC
>Ga0247825_10000528_pt1 | contig 24158 bp, 18 predicted proteins | sample 13C_Vanillin_Day_FD_194413 | JGI IMG/M metagenome (GOLD analysis project Ga0247825, IMG submission 194413) | Soil microbial communities from agricultural site in Penn Yan, New York, United States - 13C_Vanillin_Day48 | ecosystem: Environmental > Terrestrial > Soil > Agricultural land | place...
TGGGCAACCCGGGTCAGGCAAACTACGCAGCGTCGAAAGCTGGACTGATCGGCTTCAGCAAGGCGCTGGCGCGCGAAGTGGCGTCACGAAATATCACGGTCAACGTGGTGGCGCCGGGACTGGTTGCAACCGACATGACGAAGGCCGTAGCTGAGAAGGCGCAGGCGGAGTGGAACTCATTGATTCCGCTGCAGCGGCTGGGGACGCCACAGGACGTTGCGTGCGCTGTGTGCTTTCTCGCGTCAGATGAGGCAGCGTATATTACAGGTCAGGTGATCGCCGTGAACGGCGGCATGTACATGTAGCTCGGATCGTGGATGGTGGACGGTGGATCGTGGGATGTATCCACGGACACGCGCCACCAACCACCACCACTAACCGAATCGGAGGATTGAATGGCGGTTTCAGACAAGGTGAAGAGCATCATCGTCGAACAGCTTGGAGTCGATGAAGAAGAAGTGACTCCGGATGCGTCGTTCGTCGACGACCTCGGGGCTGACTCGCTCGATACCGTGGAGCTCGTGATGGCGTTCGAGGAGGAGTTCGGGATCGAGATTCCGGACGAGGACGCCGAAAAGATCACCCGCGTCAAGGAAGCGATTGACTACATCGAGGCGCACGCGAAGAGCAAGAAGTAGTGACGCGCGAGAGGTAACGGAGGGGTATTGAGCAGGCGGGTCGTCATCACCGGCATCGGTCTGGTGTCGTCGCTCGGCATCGGGACGGAGGCCAACTGGAAAGCGCTCCTCATCGGGACGAGCGGCGTCGATCGGGTCACCAAGTTCGATGTCACCGGGTACGCAGCACAGATCGCGGCCGAGGTACGGGGATTCGATCCTCTCGATTTCGTCGAGAAGAAAGACGTCAAGAAGATGGACGTCTTCATTCAGTACGCCATCGCGGCCTCGCAGTTCGCGATGGACGACTCCAAGCTGACGATCACCGAATCGAACGCGCCGGACGTCGGCGTCTTCATCGGGTCTGGCATCGGCGGATTCCAGACGATCGAACGCGAGCACAGCGCGCTGCTCGACGGTGGACCCAGGAAGATCTCACCGTTCTTCATTCCGTCGGCCATCATCAACCTGGCGTCCGGCCAGGTGTCGATCCGATTCGGCGCCAAGGGGCCGAATCTCGCGACCTGCACGGCGTGCTCCGCCTCCGCGCACGCCATCGGCGAATCGTACGAAATCATCCGGCGCGGCGACGCCGAAGCGATGATCGCCGGTGGATCGGAAGCCGCTATTACGCCGATGAGCCTCGGAGGATTCGCCGCACTTCGAGCGCTCTCCACCAGCAACGACAATCCTCGCGAAGCGAGCCGCCCGTTCGACAAGGATCGAGACGGGTTCATCATCGGCGAGGGCGCCGGCATTGTCATTCTCGAGGAACTCGAGTTCGCGCGGCGCAGGAACGCGCATATCTACGCCGAGGTCGTGGGCTACGGGACCTCCGCGGACGCGTATCACATCACCGCACCGTCCGAGGACGGCGACGGTGCCGTTCGCGTGATGAAGATGGCGATCAGGAAGGCCGGCATCCGGCCGGACCAGATCGAGTACGTCAACGCCCACGGCACGTCCACGCCGTACAACGATCGCCTCGAGACGATGGCGATCAAGAAGTGCTTCGGGGATCACGCGTACAAGATGGCGATCTCGTCAACGAAGTCGATGACGGGTCACTTGCTGGGCGGAGCCGGGGGGCTCGAGGCTGGTATCTCGGCCCTTGCTGTCTACAATCAGGTCGCGCCGCCGACGATCAATCTCCGCAATCCCGATCCCGACTGCGATCTCGACTACGTGCCGCACACCGGGCGCGAGATGCCGATCACGTACGCCCTGTCGAACTCGTTCGGATTCGGCGGCACCAACGCCACTCTGTTGTTCAAGCGATACGAGCAATAGGAATGTCAATTGTTGATTTGATGATCTTTGATCGTTGAATCGTTGTTGATTGACGATTTTCGATTGGTGATTGGTTGAGGCTGAATCCACGATCAGAAATCACAAATCGACAACGAATCGAAAATCAAAGATCACTTAATCAATAATTGATTGCCATGAAGATCGCGGTCTGCATCAAGCAAGTCCCAACCCGAGAGTGGCAGCCTCGCCTGAACGAAGCGGGGACATGGATCCGCGAGCAGGATGCCAGCTACGAGCTGAACGAGCCCGACGCCTACGCGCTGGAAGAGGCGTTGCGTCTTCGCGAGAAGCACAACGGTGAGGTCGTCGTCTGCGCGGCCGGTCCGGCGCGGGTACAGCAGGTCATCCGTGAAGCGCTCGCGCGCGGAGCCGATAGGGCGATTCATGTCGAGGATGAGTCGCTCGGCAGTGCCGACGCTGCGCTCACCTCGGCGGCACTTGCCGCAGCGATGTCGGACGAGCGCTTCGATCTTGTGCTCACCGGGTTGCAATCCGACGATCAAGGGCACGCACAGGTCGGCGTGCTGCTCGCCGAGCGGCTGCACATCCCGCACTCGACGATCATCATGGAGGTACAGGTCGAGGCCAACCGCCTGCGCGTCAAGCGCGAGCTCGAGGGCGGATGGTTCCAGTGGATTGCCATGCCGCTCCCGGCGCTCCTGACGATTCAGAGCGGCATCAATCAGCTTCGCTACGCGACGCTGAAGGGCATCATGGCCGCCAAGAAGAAAGAGATTCGGAAGGTCGCGCTGCCCGCCGGATTGGCCGCGGCCCAGCAGATCGTCGCGCTGGCGCTGCCGACGCGAAGCAAGCAGACACAGATGATCACCGGCTCGGCGCCTGAGGCAGCGAAGGACCTTGTGCGCCGCCTGCGTGAGGAGGCGCGAGCGCTGTGATTCTCGTCGTTGCCGAACAGCGCGACGGCAAGTTGAATCGCGCGACGCTGGAGACGGTGGCGGCGGCCCAGGCGCTGGCTGGAGGCGACCAGATCAAGGCGGTTGTGCTCGGGCAGTCCGTCGGCGCCGTTGCTCAGGAGTTGGCGGATACCGTCAGCGAAGTGTTGCGTGTCGAGCACGCAACGCTTGCGATCTACACACCCGACGCGTTCGCAACCGCCGTGCAGCAGGTCGTCGCGACGGTGAAGCCGACCTACGTGCTCTTCGCGCACACCTATCAGACTCGAGACTTCGCCCCCGTAGCGGCGTTGCGAATCGGCGGCGCGCTCATCACAGATGTCACTGGCATAAACGGCACTGGGGCAGGCGCAACGTTCACCCGGCCGATGTTCCAGGGCAAGCTGTCCGCGGAAGTGCGCCACCAGGGCGATGGACCACGGTGTGTCACGATTCAGATCGGTGCGTTTCGCGCCGATGGGGTGACGCGTGGAACCGCTGGCGCGGTGACTCCCGTCGCCGTGAATATCGACGCGTCCTCGATCCGGCAAAGCCCCGACGCGCCCTTCAAGGAAGCGAAGCAGGCGGTGGATCTCGGGCAGGCCGAACGAATCGTCGCGGTGGGTCGCGGTATCAAGACCCAGGAAAACATCGCGATAGCCGAACGTCTGGCCAAGGCGATGGGCGCAGAGATCGCCGCGTCGAGACCGATCTGCGACAGCGGATGGCTGCCGATGGATCGGCAGATCGGCAGCTCCGGCCAGACCGTGGCACCCAAGCTCTACGTGGCGCTCGGCATCTCTGGTGCCATCCAGCATCTCGTCGGCATGAAGGGCGCGCGCACGATCGTCGCGATCAACAAGGACGCCGACGCGCCTATCTTCGAAGTTGCCGACTATGGCATCGTGGGCGATCTGTTCGAGATCGTTCCCGCGTTGGTCACAGAACTCGAGAAGTCGTAGGCCGGTGCTTGTTCTCTGGATCCGGCGGGTCTACAAAGCAAGACCCGCCCTACGATGTCGTAGACTGCCTACCGAATGGCCGAGACCCTCGAAGTCGATGTATTGATCGTGGGCGGCGGCCCTGCCGGCCTCTCGGCCGCGCTTCGTCTCGCGCAACTGCAGAAAGCCAACGGCGGGGAAGCGCTGTCGATTGCCGTGCTCGAGAAGGCGCGCGAGGCCGGTGCGCACTCGCTGTCTGGGGCAGTGCTCGACCCATCGACACTCCGTGAGCTGATTCCGGACTGCGAGGCGAAAGGCGTCCCGTTCGCAGTCCCGGTCCACCGCGATCACGTCTACTTCCTCACCAGGCAGTCGAAGCTCCCGTTTCCGATCATCCCGCCTCCGCTTCAGAATCACGGCAACGTCATTGTGTCGCTGAACGCACTGGTGAGGTGGCTCTCCGAGCAGGTCGAGAAAGAAGGGATTGATCTGTTCACCGGGTTTGCCGGACGAGAAGTGCTTCTCGACGGAACGCGAGTGATCGGTGTCAGAACCGGCGATCGCGGCATTGCGAAGGACGGATCGAAGAAGAGTGAGTTCGAGCCGGGCGTCGAGATCCTCGCGAAGGTGACGATCTTCTGCGACGGTGTACGCGGCAACCTCACGAAAGAGATCGTGCAACGGCTCGATCTCTCGAGAGACCGGGAGCCGGAACAGTACGCGGTCGGTCTCAAGGAGCTGTGGGAGATCCCTGAGGGCCGCATCGAGCCTGGCACGGTGATCCACACGCTGGGTTACCCGCTTCTGCAGGAACAGTTCGGCGGGGGATTTCTCTACGCCATGCCACAGCGACGGATCTCATTGGGATTTGTCGTCGGACTCGACTACCACGACCCGTTGTTCGATCCGCAGATGGCCTTCAACCGCTTCAAGCAGCATTCGTTCGTGGCGACCCTGCTGCGGGATGGTTCGCTGATTCGTTACGGCGCGAAGGCATTGCCGGAAGGCGGCTGGAACACGATCCCGCAGACGTACATGGACGGCGGCCTGATCGCGGGCGATGCCGGCGGCTTCCTCAACTCGATGCGGCTCAAGGGCATCCATCTGGCGATGCGCACCGGGATGCACGCCGCGGAAACCGCATTCGAGGCCATTCGCGATGGCGACACGTCCGCCGCAAGCCTCAAGCGCTATCAGGACAAGATCGACGGAGGATCGGTGCGCGCCGAACTCTATCCCGTGCGCAACGTTCATCAGGCGTTTGGCTACGGCCTGTTTGCAGGCCTCGCGTTCTCCGGGCTGACGCTGGCGATGGGTGGACGCTGGTTCGAGAACCTGCACGGGAAGCCCGGCCATAAGCGCATGAAGATGCTGGCCTGGTACTACGGGCTGGACGTGCCTGCATCACGAACCAGCAATGCGACGACGATCGATCGGAAACTGACGTTCGACAAGGTCACCAACGTTCACTACTCCGGAACGTCGCACGACGAGAACCAGCCTTCGCATCTGCTCGTGCGGACCGAGGTCTGCAGCTCGATCTGCGGGCCCGAGTACGGCCACCCGTGCGTACGCTTCTGCCCGGCGAACGTCTACGAGATCATCCGCGAGGCCGGCAAGCCCCCGCGCCTGCAGATCAACGCCTCGAACTGCGTGCACTGCAAGACGTGCGACATCATGGATCCCTACCAGGTGATCACGTGGGTCCCGCCCGAGGGTGGAGACGGTCCTCAGTACAATGGTATGTAGTCGACTACCAATTCCCAATTCCCAATCCCCAACTCCCAAATTGGTTCTCGGTTCCCTTGGGAGCTGCGAGTTGGAGGTTGGGAGTTGTGGGCATCGGCCGTGAGCGATTGGCGCTTGTCGCGGGCGAAGAGGGCACAAGCTGCCACGATCGCCGGTCTTGGCTATCCACTCATCAACGCGCTCGGTCATACACTGCGCTGGCGCGTCGAGGGCCTGCATCACTACGACGCGATCGTCGCGTCCGGCCGGCAGCCGGTGATGGGCTTCTGGCACGGGCGCATCCTTTCCGCGACGTACTACTTCCGTCGCCGGGGGATCGTCGTCATCACCAGCGAAAACTTCGACGGCGAGTGGATCGCCCGCATCATCGAGCGATTTGGATACGGAACTGCGAGAGGCTCGACGACCCGCGGCGGCCTCAAGGCGATGCATCAACTCGTCCGCAACATGCGAGAGGGAAGACCCGCGGGCTTCACGCTCGATGGCCCGCGTGGCCCCGCGCGAGTTGCGCAGCCTGGGGCAATGTGGCTCGCCGCGCACACGGGCAACCCTCTGCTGCCGTTTCACCTGGAGGCGTCATCGTACTGGAGCGTTCGCAGCTGGGATAGAACGCAGATCCCGAAGCCGTTCAGCACCGTCGCACTCGTGGTTGGCGAACCGATCGAGGTGGCGAAGGGCTCGAAGGACGACAGGCTCGAAGTCGTGCGTGCCGATCTCGAGCGCCGACTTGTCTCACTCGAACAGCGTGCTCACGCGCTACTCGTAACGTAGGGCGACGACCGGGTCGACTCGCGTGGCCCGGCGTGCAGGCACGTACGACGCCGCGATCGCCACGCCTGCCAGAATCACGCCCACCGACACCATCGTCACCGGGTCGCGCGCGCCGACACCGTACAGGAGCGTCGCCATCAATCGGGTCAGGCCGATCGCCCCCGCGACGCCGATGGCGAGCCCGATCAAGGTGAGCCGGACCCCGCGATCCAGGATCAGCCGCAACAGGCTTCGCTCGGTCGCGCCGAGAGCCGCGCGGATCCCCATCTCGCGGGTCCGCTGCGCGACGTGGTACGAGATGACGCCGTAGATCCCGATGCCCGCGAGAACGAGGGCGACGGTCGCGAACGTTCCGAGCAGCACGGACACGAGACGACGACCACCCATCGATTGATCCCTGATCTGATCCACGCTCCGGACGTCGCTGATCGCCTGGTTCTTGTTGACGGTGCGAATCGCGGCCGTGATCGGCGTCTGGAGCGTCATCGGGTTCACGCTGGCCCGGATGTTGAGGACCATGCCGTACACGGGACTCTGTTCGTTGGAAACGTAGACGCCGGCGGATTGAACGTCCTCGGGGCCGCCAATCTTCTCGTCACCAATCACGCCGACCACTTCCCAGGCGATGTCGCTACCAAGCTCGGTCTTCCCGGGCACGATCTTCTGGATCAGAAGGCGTTGCCCAACCGGATCCTCGTTGGGGAAGAAGCGCTTGACCATGCGCTCGTTCAGCACGAGCACGGGCGGCGAATTGCTGGTGTCAGTGTCCGCGAGCAGACGACCTTTGATCGGCTTGATGCCGAGCGTGGAGAAGTAGGACGGGCTGACCACCTTGTAGAAGCCCCCCTCCCGCCGCGCGAGCTCGACGAGTGGCTTGTTTGCCGCCTGCATCGGCATGCCGTAACACGTTCCCTGCATCGGTGCCGCGCAGCTGTACGCCGTCTCGCGCACACCGGGCACAGCCTCCACGGCGGTACGCACTTCGCGCAGATATCGATTCATCTGTTCCGGATCGGGAAACTGCTCGATCGTGGCCGGCATTCGCATCGTGAGGATGTTGGTGGAGTCGAAACCTGCGTCGATGTTGAGGAGACCGACGAAGCTGCGCATCATGAGCCCGGACACGACGAGCAGCATGAAGGCAAGGGCGATTTCAACCACGATCAGCGAATCGCGCAGGCGACGCCGCCCGACCCCGCCGCTCGATCCGCGGCCCTCCTCCTTCATGGAGGCCGCCAGATCCGGCTTCGTGGCTTGAAGCGCAGGCGCCATTCCGAACAAAATGCCGGTCGCGATCGAGACGATGAGTGCGAAGAGAAGAACGCGGCCATCCATGCTGGCGTTGGCCTCGCGCGGGGTCGTGAACGGCGGCAGCATCAGCTTCATCGCGTTCATCAGCGAATAGCCGATCACTAGTCCGAAGAGCCCCCCGCACAACGAGAGGAGCACGTTCTCGGTGAGGAATTGTCGAATTAGATCCCAGCGCCCGGCTCCGAGCGAAGCGCGGACGACGACTTCGCGCTCTCGCGACACGAAGCGCGCCAGCGCGAGATTCGCGAGGTTGGCGCAGCCGATCAGGAGCAGGAAGCCGGTCGACGAGATCAGTAGGAAAAGGATCGTTTTGGCCTGGGCGTTGATCAGAGTCTCGGCGTATGGCTCCACCACGACGCCCCAGCCCTTGTTCGAGGCCGGGAAGTCGTTTTCGATGCGCGTGCCGATCGCGTCCATGTTGGCGCGCGCCTGCGCGAGCGTGACTCCGTCCTTCAGCCTGGCAAACGAGACCATCCAATGGAAGTCGCGCGTCATGTTCGACGGCTTGAACGCCAGCGGCCGCCAGATCTGCACCGGTGCGCGGTCGAACGCGCTCGTCGCCGGCAGGACGCCGACGATCGCGTGCGGCTCGTTGTTGAGAAGGACCGTGCGGTTGACGATGGTCGGGTCGCCACCGAACTGGGTCATCCACAGGCTGTGACTGATGACTGCCACCTGATGTTTGCCCAGTTGGTCCTCACCGGGAAGAAACGTCCGGCCCAGTGCCGGTTCGGCACCAAACACCTTGAAGTAGCCCGCAGACACCAGGCCGCCTCTGATCTGGACGGGTTCGGAGCCACCGGTCAGCGTGACCGCGTCCCCGGTCTGCGCCGACATGAAGTCGAAGACCGTGTTGTCTCTCTGCCAGTCCAGGAAGTTCAGCGTCGAGATTCCGTTGCGCTCGCCTCGCGGCGGCTTCTCCATGACGCGGACGATGCGATCGGCGTCCGGGTAGGGGAGCGGCTTCAGCAGCATCGCATCCACGAAGCTGAAGATCGCCGTATTGGCGCCGATGCCAATGGCCAGGGTCAGGACGGCGACGGCCGTGAACCCCGGACTCTGACGGAGTGTGCGCACCGAGTGTCGGACATCTCTCAGCAAGGGGACGACATGAGACACACCTCCAGCGCGCTGCCATGGCCATGGCGTCTTGGACGGGCTTGTGAACGGGTTGGTTGGTCAGCCCGCGTCTGGGCGGTACTTACGTCGGCCGCGCGGCCTGGTTCACACCCTACGGGACTTGGACACCGTTTGCGTCGTGATAGTGCCCGTGCTCGGCACTCCAGACGCGGACGGCGCTGCGCTCGCGTTCGCCGGTGAAGGAGAGGACGCCTGCGGCAATGGCTGCGATCACGGCTGCGCCGACCACCACCATCAGGATCTGGGAGGTCCGGGCCGAACTCGTCTTCGATTCGTGGCAGTTCTTGTATTTCTTGCCGCTGCCGCAGGGGCAGGGCTCATTCCGTCCGGTCTTGGCCATCGGCCACCTCCTCTCTGGCGAGGCACTGTACCGCAGTGGGCACGCGCCGGCAAGTTGCCGCCGACTGGTCTGGTCAGCTAGCCTGTGCTGCGATTGGGGTCAGACCCCTTCACACGAGTTCACATGTGAAGGGGTCTGACCCCGTCAATCAGGAGGCCCCATGCGCAGATTGCTCTCGTGCTTGATTGCTGCCTCATGTGCTGTGGTCCTTGCAGCACAGGCGAGGACGACGCTCGATATCTACCTCGTGGACGTCGAAGGCGGGAACGCCACGCTCTTTGTGGCTCCCTCGGGGGAGTCCATTCTGATCGACACCGGTAACGGTGGCGCAGCAGCCGTGCGCGACGGCGATCGCATCATGGCAGCCGTCAAGGATGCCGGTCTCAGTCAGATCGATCATCTGATCACGACGCACTACCACGGCGATCATTACGGGGCGATGGAGAACATCGCGGGACGGATTCCGATCCGCGACTTCATCGATCACGGTACTAATGTGCAGCCGAATCCGGCGACCGACGAATTCCTGCAGAAGGTCTATCCCGGTCTGTACGGGAAATCTCGTCATACCGTTGTGAAGCCGGGTGACCGCGTCGCCATGAAAGGCGTCGATGTTCGCGTCGTGGCGTCGGCGGGGCAGTCGCTGACGAGCGCCCTGCCGGGCGCCGGCGGAGCCAACCCGTATTGCTCCGCTTACAAAGCCAAGGATCCTGACCCGAGCGAGAACGCCCAGTCAGTGGGGACGCACTATACGTTCGGAAGATTCAAGACCGTCCACATGGGCGACCTGACGTGGAACAAGGAACATGACCTGATGTGCCCGTCGAACCGGTTGGGCACCGTCGACCTGTTCGTCGTGTCGCATCACGGTCAGCCAGTCTCGAACTCAGAGGTGCTGGTGCATGCCCTGCAGCCTCGCGTGGCGATCCTCAACAACGGCACGCGCAAGGGCGGACAACCGGATGCTATGAAGGTGCTGTTCTCGTCGCCGCGGCTTGAAGACCTCTGGCAGATTCATTTCTCGCTGCTGAGCGGGCAGGAGTACACGGCGCCCGGGCTCTTCATTGCGAACGGAATCGATGAGCAACCGGCGGCGATGCCGATCGCGGCCGCCGCCGCGCCCGCGCCCGGACCGGGCGGCGCGCCGCCGCCGGCGCACAACGGGCCGGCTTATTGGATCAAGGTCTCCGCTAAGGAAGACGGTTCGTTTACGGTGACAAACGCCCGGAACGGGTTCAGCAAGACATACGCGGCGAACCGCTAGCAAACCTTTTGAGCGAGGCTTCCGTCAAAGAGGCTGTTACCCAGAGAGTCTTGGTAACAGCCCTGACGGAGGCCCGTGCCTGTCAAGACCCCGAACACCCTACTTCACGGCACACTTGACGCACTGATCCTCAAGACTCTGGCTGGCGGCCCGCGCCACGGCTACGCCATTGCCCAGTTCATCGAGGACGCCTCGGACGAGTCGGTCATCGTCGAGGAAGGCTCGCTGTACCCCGCGCTCTATCGCATGGAGCGAAGGGGATGGCTCGAGGCCGAGTGGGGTGAGTCTGAGCTCGGCCGGCGGGCGAAGCTCTATCGCCTCACACGTCAAGGCCGCGCGCAACTCACAGCGGAAACCGCCGCCTGGCGTCAGTTCGCGGCAGGCGTTTCCAAGATCCTGCTGGCCCAATGATGGCGGACTGCAGTTCCAGGTTCCGGGTTCCAGGTTCCGGGTTCGTGTTTACGGTTCTGGTTCTGGGTTCGATGTTCCTGGTTCGTGGTTCCGGCCGAGGCATACACGGGAACCTCGAACCCGCAACTCAGAACCATGAACCCGAACTTCGAACACGAACATGGAACTCGGAACTCGGAACCCGGAACGGCGGAGTGCTTCGATGAAGTGCTCACTTCGTTCCTGGCTCTGGCGCGTACCGCTCGATCAGGAGGTCGATGACGAGCTCGCCTTCCATATCGAGATGCGCACGCGCGAGCTGGTGGAGAAGGGCGTCGACCCGCGCATCGCGCGCGAGATGGTGCTCGCGCGAATCGGAGATGCGTCGCGGCTCAAACGCACGTGTGTGGGCCTTGGCAGGAAGAGAGATCGAGAGATGCGATTCACGCAATGGTTCGACGAGCGCCGGCAGGACGTGAGGTTCGCGTTACGGCAGCTGAAATCGACGCCCACCTTTACCGTCGTCGCGGCGATCACACTCGCGCTCGGCATCGGGGCGAACAGTGCCATGTTCGCACTCGCAGACGCGACACTGATTCGTCCGCTTCCGTACCCGGACGCGGACCGCCTGGTCATGGTGTGGGAGCGCGCGCCCACATTCCCCCGGGTCCCGATGGCGCCAGCGACCCTTCTGGACCTCGAAGAGCAGACTCAGTCCTTCGACGCGCTGGGGGCGGTCAGCATGGGGATCGGCGGCGGTCCCTTGCTCGAGGCGCCCGACGGCACTCTTCAGAGCGTCGACCGACAGTATGTAACAGCCCGTTTCTTCGACGCGCTCGGCGTGAAGCCGGTGGCGGGCCGAACCTTCGTTCCATCGGAGGCGAAACGCCCCACCACGTCTTCTCCGGCGGCACCCGTGACGCTGCCGCCGGTTGTTGTGATGAGCGAGGGTCTCTGGCGGACACGTTTCGGCGGCGATTCGTCGCTCGTCGGGCGAGACATCCGTCTGAACGGGGAACCATTCACGGTCGTCGGGATCGTGCCAGATGATGTGCAACTCCAGCGGCTCGCGCGCATCTGGTCACTCATGCCGGAAGCGAATCCGAATTCATCTCGAGGCGCTTTCGCACTTCAAGTCGTAGGGCGACTCAAACCTGGCGTGACGCTCGAAGCTGCGCAGGCCGAGGTGGCTCTCTTCGGCGAAAGACTCGCGCGCGACTATCCCGACAGTCACAAGGGCTGGAGTACTAACGTCGAGCCGTTGCGCGCAGCCGTTATGGGGCGCGAGTTGCAACTGACATCACTCTTCCTCTTTGGCGTCGTCGGCTTCGTGCTGCTCCTGTGCTGCGCCAACGTCGCCAACCTGCTGCTGGCTCGCAGCAGCGTGCGTTCGCGCGAACTGGCCGTGCGATCGGCGCTCGGCGCCGGAAGGTCGCGCATCGTCGCGCAGTTGCTGACCGAGAGCCTCGTGCTGGCGTCGTTGGGTGGTGTGCTGGGCATCGCCTTCGGCATGGCGATCCTGAAGGTGTCGCTCGCGATGATCCCCGCGGGCCTCCTGCCGGCCGCCGCGACACTCGTGTTCGACGGTCGTGTGTTGGCGTTTTGCGCGGCCGCGAGCCTTCTCGCCGGTGCTCTGTTTGGTGTGGTGCCGGCGTGGCAGAGCACGAGAACGTCGTTCGTGCAGGTGATCGCGTCTGAAAGCCGATCGGCCACGCGCAGAGGGGGCCGGTTTCGGAACCTGGTGGTTGCTGGCGAAGTTGCGGCAGCGGTGCTCCTGCTGTGCGGCGCCGGGTTGCTGCTGCGGACGTTGCTCGCTCTCGGAGACTACGACCCCGGATATCGCGCGGACGGCGATCGCGTGCTGACGCTCGACTTCAGCCTGCCGACGCCGGGGCCGGGGACTCCCTATCCGACCGGGCAGTCGCTGTTGCAGTTCTACGACGAAGCCGGTCGCGGCGTGAGTTCACTTCTGGGTGTGCGGAGCATCGGATGGACGACATCGTTACCGTATGGCGAGGCCGAGATCGGACCGCAGCGATTTGAGATTGTCGGCGATCCGCCAGTCTCCCCAGGCGATCGTCCGATCGCGGACTTCCAGGCGGCGGATCCCGGTTACTTCGCGACCCTGGATCTTCCCGCCATCTCGGGGCGCTCGTTCACGGAGCGCGATACCCACGAGGCCACGCCCGTCTGCCTTGTCAGCGAGGCGTTCGTGCGCCGCTACCTCGCCGGCAGGAATCCGATCGGCGTTCGCGTCGGCATCGATCCACTCTTCGCTGGACAGCCAGTTTCGAGGGCGTGGGAGATCGTCGGTGTTGTCCCGCAGGTCAAAGGCCGGACACGCGAGGCGGACGACCGGCCACAGATGTACGTGCCACTGGCGCAGTATCCGTGGACCGACACGTACCTGGTCGTTCAATCGCCAGACGGCCCTGTCACGGCGCTTCTTGCGCCGATCCGTGAGGCCGTCGCGCGAATCGACCGAAACCTGCCCGTGCGCCGCGAGAGAACCCTGACGGATCTCGCGAGCACGACAACGGCGCCGCATCGATTCCGCGCCGTCATCGTCGCGACATTCGCTACGCTCGCCTTGACACTCGCGCTGGTGGGGATCTTTGGCGTCCTCATGTATTCCGTCGAGCAACGCATGCGCGAGTTCGGCGTTCGCATTGCGTTGGGCGCCACGAGCGTGAACGTGTTGAAGCTGGTTCTCGGCAGCGCCGCGCGCGTCGTTGCGTTCGGGACCGTCGTTGGCCTTGCGGCAGCCGCTGGTCTGGGGCAGGTCATCTCGATGTTCCTGTTCGGCGTGCAACCTCTCGATCCCTTGACGTTCGTGTCGGTGGCAGTACTGCTCGCGGCCACTGCCGGTGTGGCGGCCGCTGCGCCCGCACTGCGAGCGGTGCGCGTTGACCCGGTTGAGGCGTTTAGAAATGAGTAGCACATGTAGTTCCCGGTTCCACGTTCCGGGTTCCTGGTTCGTGTTGAGAGTTCGGGTTCACAGTTCTGGGTTCGGGGTTCGGGGTTCCGAACTTGGAACTTAGAACCCGGAACCTTGAACCAGAACCTCGAACACGAACGTGGAACATGGAACCAGGAACTTGGAACTGCAGAGAGTAACGATGAAGCGATCGCTTCGATCGTGGCTATGGCGAGTCGACATCACCCAAGAGGTGGATGAAGAACTCGCTTTTCACATCGAGATGCGCACGCGCGAGCTGGTCGACAAGGGGCTAGACCCACGGATCGCTCGCGAGATGGTGCTCGCGCGTATTGGTGATGCCACTCGGCTCAAGCGGACCTGTGTAGACCTTGGCAGAAAGCGAGATCGAGAGATGCGACTGACACAGTGGCTCGAAGAATTGCGTGACGACGTGCGCTTCGCAGTGAGACAGCTCAAGTCCACACCGGGATTTACGTTCGTCGCTGCGATCACACTCGCGCTCGGCATTGGTGCCAACGGAGCGATCTTCGCGCTCGCCGACGCCACCTTGCTTCGTCCCTTGCCCTTGCCAGAGCCCGACCGCCTCGCGATCGCCTGGGAGCGAAGCGACGCGCTGGAACGTGGTCCGGTATCGCCGCTCAACATGCTCGATTGGAACGACCAGTCTCGCACCTTCGAGAAGATGGCGGGATTCGTTCCGGGAGTGGGCAGCATGGTGATGGCTGGGCAGAACGGGGCCACCGAATCGGTGCCAAGGCAGTGGGTCACGAGCGGTGTCTTCGACGTCCTCGGAGTCAAGCCGATTGCGGGCCGGACGTTCTTATCGTCCGACGACAGAGAACGGATCAGCGCCGTCGTCATGAGCGAAGGTTTCTGGCGTAACCGTTTTGGCGCCGATCCCTCACTCATCGGGAGACAGATTCGGCTCGATGGGACGCTCTATACAGTCGTGGGCGTCGTTCCCCAGGCGACGCAAATGATCGGATCTGCGAGCGTATGGGCGCTCGTTCAGTTGCGGCGCGACATCGTCGGAACTCCCGGCGGCCCGAGCGCCGAGCGCCTTCGTGGCCTGCGCATGTTTCGCGTCGTCGGACGGATGAAGCCGGGCGTTTCGCTCGCATCAGCTGGTGATGATCTGACGACGATTGCCGCGGCTCTGGAGCGAGACTTTCCGTCCACGAACAAGGGGCGCACTGTTCTCCTGGAGCCTCTCCGCGATGTGTTGATCGGCGGCGATCTCCGTCTGACTTCGTTGCTCTTCCTTGGCGTAGTCGGGTTCGTTCTTCTCATCTGCTGCGCGAACGTCGCGAACCTGCTGCTGGCGCGGGCCGCCGGCCGCGCGCGAGAGCTGGCGATCCGCTCGGCACTCGGTGCTGGCCGTCGACGCATCGTCCGTCAGCTGCTGACAGAGAGTCTCGTGCTGGCGGTGCTCGGAGGGACGCTGGGGGTAGGTGTTGGCGCAGCCATTCTCAGGGTCACTCCGTCCATGATTCCGGCCGGCTTGCTGCCGACCGCGGTCGTTCCGTCGTTTGACATCCGCGTTGGCGTCTTCTGCGCTGTGGTGGCGATCGCGCTCGGGGTGATCTTCGGGCTTGCACCGGCGTGGCACACGCGGGGCGTGGCCTCGTCGGCGCAGGCGATGGCGGGCGCCACACGGACGACGACTGTGCGCGGCGGCCGTCTCCGCGCAGTGTTCGTGGTCGGTGAAGTGGCCGCGGCAGTCCTTCTGCTCGTCGGCGCGGGTCTGCTCCTTCGGACTCTGCTGGCCGTCGACAACGTCCCTCGAGGATATAGAGCCGACAGCGCGCTCACTGTGTTCGTCGATCCGCTGGGCGGCCGATACCCCACGAAAGAGTCTCTGCTGCAGTTCTTCAAGTCGATTGAACGGGAAGCGTCATCGGACGCCAACGTTCGCAGCATCGCGTGGGCCAGCACGCTGCCACTCGGTGAGTCGACGTTCGGCGCGACGTCATTCGAAGTCGTGGGCGATACGCCAGTGGAGGAGAACCGCCGGCCGACGACCGACTACCAGATCGTAAGTCCGACGTACTTCAGCACTCTCGATCTGCCGGTCGTCGACGGCCGGGCGTTCACTGACGCCGACGCCGCTGACAGCACGCTGGTGTGTATCGTCAACGAAGCGTTCGCGCGACGGCACCTTCAAGGGCGACCGGGGACCGGTCAAAGGATCGCAGTTCGCGCGCCGTCAGGCCAGATCCAGGTTCGTCAGATCGTGGGAATAGCACGTCAAGTGAAGGGCAGACCTGACGAGATCGAGGATTTCGTCCAGCTCTATGTTCCGCTCGCTCAGGACCCACTCGACGACATCTTCATGCTCGTCCGCCCCAAATCCGGTCCCGCCTCCGCGCTGGCATCGTCGGTTCGGGCCGCGATCGCGAGCGTGGACAAAGAGCAACTCGTGACGGTTGGACCGCTGATCACGCTCGACGAGGTCGCAAGCGAGGCGACAGCCCGGCAGCGATTCCGTGCGTGGCTGGTGATGACGTTCGCGGGCCTGGCGCTCATGTTGGCCATGGTTGGCGTGTTCGGCATCATCGCCTACTCGGTACAGCAGCGAATGCGTGAGTTCGGCGTACGCATCGCGCTTGGCGCGAGCACGAGAACCGTGCTCGGTCTGGTTCTTCGCGGTGCGGCGCGGATGGTCGGCATCGGCGCCGCAATCGGCCTCGTCGCTGCGGCTCTTCTGGCGCAGTCGATCTCGGCGTTCCTCTTCGGTGTGCAGCCACTTGATCCGGTCACGTTCGTGAGCGTGGCTGGCGTCCTGCTTCTCACAGCCACCGCTGCTGCGCTTGTGCCTGCGCTGCGCGCGGCACGAGTCGATCCGGTCGAGGCGTTCAGAAATGAGTAGTGCCGTTCCGGGTTCCGTGTTCCTGGTTCCGGGTTCGTGTTCGGAGTTCCGGTTCAGAGTTCAAGATTCCGGGTTCGGGGTTCGAGCGAACCCGAACCTCAGAACGTGGAACCGTGAACTGGAACCTCGAACACGAACCTGGAACATGGAACCAGGAACGTGGAACTGCAGAGAGCAACGATAAGCAATCTCTTCGATCATGGCTTTGGCGTGTCGACGTTACCCGAGAGGTAGACGAAGAGATCGTCTTCCATGTCGAGATGCGGACGCGCGAGCTGATCGACCGCGGTGTGGATCCACGTATTGCCCGCGAAATGGTGCTGGCGCGCATGGGGGATGTCAGCGCCTCAAACGAACGTGCGTAGACCTCGGACGGAAGAGAGAGCGTGAGATGCGATTGATCCAATGGTTCGACGAGTTCAGGGCCGACCTCAGTTTCGCCTTCCGGCAACTGAGGGCCTCACCCGGTTACACCTTCGTCGCGATGCTGACGCTGGCGCTCGGCATCGGTGCCAACAGCGCGATGTTCGCTCTGGCCGACGCCGCCTTGCTTCGCCCGTTGCCATTTCGTGATCCCGACCGTCTCGTGATTGTCGACGAGTGGGGCCCGCAGCAAGCGGCACGCAGCCGCATCGAGCTGCTGAACTTTCGTGAATGGTCGCGGCAGAGTCGGACGTTCGAGTCGATGGCGGCTATCTGGATCCCGGGGCAGCGGTGGCGGCCCCGCGATGACCGGCGCTGACGGCACGCCGGAGACCCTTCCTGCACAGAGTGTGACTGCGAGTTTCTTCGACGTGCTCGGCGTCCAGCCCATTGCCGGGCGCCGTCGCCGTTGCCGCACCAGCCTGGCGCGCGGCGCGGGTCGATCCGGTGGTGGCGTTTAGAAGCGAATAGCGGTCCGAAGGGGCGACGGGGCGAAGGTGCGAGTGTGCAGTCCGACGGGCGATGGTCCGACGGTCATCGGACCCCGGACCATCGCACTGGACCCTCGCACCTCCGCCCCGTCGCCCCTTCGGAACCGCTAGTCTTCTGCACGCGATCGGGTAGACTTCAGCCCATCTCGTGGAGGCACAGATGAGAAGGGCTGCAGTTGGCATCGTCGCGATCCTGCTGAGTACGTCCGTCCTGGCGCAGCGCCCCTCAGATCCTGCGCTGCTCGTGCCGGAGGCCGCAACCGAACTCGACTACGTCGTCGCTCCCGCCGCGGTGACACTGCCAGCAGGCAAAGACATGGGCGCGACGGCGAGCGTCGCGTTCGACGCGGACGGCCATCTCTGGGTGCTCTCACGCGGCGCCCAGGCCTTCTTCGAATTCAACGCTGACGGCACCTATATCCGCAGCTTCGGCGACGGTATCTTCACGCGATCCCATGGCCTGCGTATCGATCGTCAGGGGAATCTGTGGGCGACCGACGTCGGTGGGCACATCGTCGTGAAGATGACCCGGGACGGGAAGACGCTCCTGACGATTGGCACCAAGGGCGAAGCGGGGGAGTGGAACGAATCCACCGGTTCACACAAGTTGAATCAGCCGAACGACATCGCGATCGCCGACAACGGAGACATCTTCGTGGTGCAGGGGCACACGCCTGGTCCGGTGGGTGACCCGCGTGTGCTCAAGTTCGACAAGGACGGCAAGTTCATCAAGTCGTGGGGCGGCAAAGGATCTGGCCCCGGTCAGTTCCAGGTTGCGCATGGAGCGGCCATCGATGCCAAGGGACTGTTATGGGTCGCGGATCGCGAGAACCAACGGATTCAGGTCTTCGATCAGAACGGTACGTTCGTCAGGGAGATGAAATACAAAGGCCTCCCATGCAGCTTCGACATCGGTCGTCAGTTCGTCTACATGGTCAACGGCTTCGCGGGTCAGGTTCTCAGGCTGGATCTTGATGGGAAGGTGCTCGCCGCCATGGGCAGGCCGGGCAAAGGACCGGGCGAGTTCGGCGAGGCGCACATGATTGCCGTCAACCCGAAGGGCGATATCTACGTCGCGGATTCGGTGAACGCCACGCTCGTGAAGTTCGTCAAGAAATAATCAATTCCCAGTGTACGTGAACCCAAGGATGCTTCCTGGATTCGCAAGCCCGCGAGCCGATCCGGACGCGTCGCGACTCGGACCGTCAGGATCGGTCGCGAGGTAGATCGTCCTCCCATCCGGGTTCAGAGCGATGTCCCGGTAACGATTCGCTGTCGGAAAGATCTCAACGGGCGCGCCGGTCACCGACTTGCCGTCGGACGCGAGCTTCAGCCGGTAGACGACGCCCCTGATCAGACTGAGTGCGAGCAGCGAGTTCTGCCAGCCGGGGATCGCCGTGCCCATGTAGATGTCGATCCCTCCTGGCGCCATCGTCGCACTGCCGATCCCTGGCGCGTAGGTTCCTGTTTCAATCGTGAAGAAGGTTCGCAATGGCGGCGCGAAGCTCGGATTGTTCCACGACATCTCAGTCTGCGTCGGGACCGAGGCGGGGATCGCGTTGCCGGCAGGTAGCGATGCGCACGGCGTTGGCTTCGAGGCCGACCAGTTTGCGTACACGTAGGTCTTGCCATCGCGATAGCCGGCGACGTTCGGCCAGCCATAGTTGCGCCCACCCTCAATGAGGTTGACCTCATCGTCGGTGTTTGGACCGTGCTCCGATTCGTAGACCTCGCCCTTCGGCCCGACGACGAGGCCGAGTGGATTGCGATGGCCGTAAGAGAAGACATGACTGCGAACGCCGTTGATCAGGGGATTGTCTTCAGGGATCGACCCGTCGAGATTCAGTCGGAGGATCTTGCCCTGATAGTTGGACCAGTCTCCCGCCTTGACCTGGCTCAGGGTGGGGAGGTCCTGCGCGTGATTCGCATTGCACCGGTTTGCGCCGAAGTTGCCGCCCTGATCGCCAATGGTGAGATAGAGCTTCAGATCGCGGCCGATGACGAGCCTGCCGCCGACGTGATCGTCGTGCGTCGGAAGTCCCGTGATGACGTCCATCGGCTTGGACAACGTCTGGGATTTCGCCTCGTATTGATATCGGCGAATTAGTAAGCGACGCGCAAGCGCCGGTCCGGGGGCATCGTCGTAGGTGAACGCGATGTAGACATAGTCACTCCCGACGAGGCCTTTCTGTAGATCGGGATGCAGCGCGAGGCCAAGGAGGCCGTCCTGCGTGAACGTCGTGTGGGCCTCAGCCAGCGAGAGCAAGGTGGTTCGCGTCCCGTCTGCTGGATTGATTCTGATGACCCGTCGGCCTCGTCGCTCGGTCGCCCAGATGTGCTGGTCCGGCCCCCACGTGATCTCCCACGGTCCATCGAGACCCGTAGCGAGGACGCGCATCGTGAACTTCTCCGGCGGGTTGACTACGATCGTCGGGTCTTGTCTTGCAGCAACTGCTGAGACCACAACGAAGGCCACACCGAGAGCACCAATCATTGCGCGCATAGTGGGCTCATTAGAACACGAGGGCGACGAGAAAGATGCCGATCATCAAGAAGGCCAGAGCGACCTTTACGGCCGTGCCGATCGCGAAGCCAATCCATGCCGCCACGCCGGCTTTGCCCGCCTTCGCGAAGTCGCGGTGAGTCGTCAGCTCGCCGATGACGGCGCCGACAAACGGACCGACGATGACGCCGGGCAGGCCGAAGAAGAGGCCGGACAGCGTCCCGAGAGCTGCGCCGGTCATTGCACGTGGACTCGCCCCGAGACGCTTGGCGCCAAGGGCAACGGCGACGAAGTCCACACCGTAGCTGGCGAGGGCGATCACACCGAGTACGACGAGCGTCCAGAGGCCGACGCGCATGAACCCGTTGGCCCACGCTCCGACGATGAGACCTGCCAGGATTAGCATGTGTCCCGGCAGCGCCGGCATCACCACACCAATCAGGCCGATGATCACCATGACCACGGCAAGCGTTGCAAGGATAAGAGTCACCGTACAATTCTCCTGTGTCACTCACCCTTTTCACATCGCCGATCTTCGCCGACCATCTGACCCCTCCGGGACATCCCGAACGCGTCGAGCGATTCGAGGTCATGCAGGCCGTGGCCGCCGAGTTTCGCAAGAAGGGCATTCCGGTCGAAGAGCCCAGGGCCGCGACTGAGGAAGAGATCGGCCGCGTTCACGCGGCTGAGTACATCGCGATGATCAAGGAGACGGCCGGACGAGCCGTCGCGCTCGATCCGGACACGTTTACATCGCCGCATACCTGGGACGCCGCCACGACGGCGGCAGGTGCGGCTATCAGCGCGGTGGACCACGTGTTGGACAAAGGCAGCGGCGCACGCGCATTCGCGCTCGTGCGTCCACCTGGACACCATGCCGAGCACACGAAAGCGATGGGCTTCTGCTTCTTCAACAGCATTGCCATTGCTGCCGCGCACGCGCGGGCGCGGGGTCTATCGCGTGTCGCCATCGTCGACTACGACGTGCACCACGGCAATGGCACGCAGTGGGCCTTCTACGACGACCCATCGGTGCTGTTCGTGTCGTCGCATCAATATCCCTACTATCCGGGCACTGGCGCCGCCGGCGACATCGGCAAGGGCGCGGGCGAGGGCTTTACGGTGAACTTGCCGCTCTCCGCTGGGGCGACCGATGCCGACTACGACGCGGCGTTCACGCGTGTGGCGATTCCGGTGCTCGAGCAGTTTCGACCGGAGCTGGTGCTCGTTTCAGCCGGCTTCGATGCTCATATGGACGATCCGCTTGCAGGCATGCGGTTGACGAGTGACTACTTTGGACGGATGACGCGCGCCATCGCGGACGTGGCCGACAGGACTGGGCAGGGCCGCCTTGTCGCGATCACCGAAGGTGGCTACGACCTGGTCGGGTTGGCCACGAGCTTACGCGCGTCGATTGGCGCGCTTGCCGGTGAGACGTCGAGCGACCGCACGCCTGATGGGCCGACCCCTCGCGGCGACGCGACGATCAAGGCAGTCACACCGCATCTCGCGAAATACTGGACGCTATAATGGGCAATGGGGTCGGGAGTCATTTGATCAGGACACTCGTCGGCGAACCGACACAGACTGTCCTCGACAAATGACTCCCGACCCCCTTTTCAATCATGGCCGACTACCACCCGCAGGAACTCGATAAGAAGTGGCAGAAAAGCTGGGCTGATTCGCGCGTCTTCGAAGTGAACGTCGATCGGTCGCGTCCGAAGTTCTACTGCCTCGAGATGTTCGCATATCCCTCCGGCCACGCTCACGTCGGCCACGTGCGGAACTACATCATTGGCGACGTGATGGCGCGCACCAAGCGGATGCGCGGCTACAACGTCCTGCATCCTTTCGGCTGGGACGCGTTCGGCCTGCCGGCAGAGAACGCCGCGATCAAGAGCGGTATTCACCCCGAGGTCTCTACGCGCGGAAACATCGCGCACATGAAAGGGCAGCTGCAGCGTCTCGGTATCAGCTACGCGTGGGAGCGCGAGCTGGCCACCTGCGATCCCGAGTACTACAAGTGGAACCAGTGGCTCTTCATCCGGATGTTCGAGCGCGGCCTCGCATACCGGCGCAAGTCGTCAGTCAACTGGTGCCCGGTCGATAACACGGTGCTCGCCAACGAGCAGGTCGTGGACGGCGGCTGCTGGCGTTGCGGCACGCCGGTCGAGACTCGCGATCTGGAGCAATGGTTCTTCCGGATTACGGCGTATGCCGACGAACTGCTCGATGCCACAGCGGAGCTGACTCGCTGGCCCGAGAAGGTCCTGACGATGCAGCGGAACTGGATCGGGCGTTCCGAGGGCGCTCGCGTGAAGTTTGCGATCGAAGACTCAGGATCGAATCCCGAATCCCGAATCCCGAATCCCGACTCGATCGAGGTCTTCACCACGCGCATCGACACGATCTTCGGCGCGACGTTCGTGCTGCTCGGCCCCGAGCATTCGCTGGTCGCCCGGTTCGCCGAACGATCTCCCGATCCGGCTGGCTTCAAGAAGAAGGCGCTCGAGTTCCGGATGCAGGATCGCGCCGCCCGTATCAGCGGCGAAATCGAGAAACAGGGCTTCGATACCGGCTTCCGCGCGATCAATCCGTTTACCGGTCAGCCTGTTCCGATCTGGGTGGCGAACTTCGTCCTCGGAGAGTACGGAACCGGTGCGGTCATGGCCGTGCCGGCGCACGACGAACGTGACTTCGAGTTCGCCCGCAAGTTCAATCTGCCTATCCGTGTTGTTGTGACAGCCGATGGCAAGTCCGCATCGTCCGACGGCATGACAGAGGCGACGCCCGCCTACGGCACGCTCGTCGACTCGGGGGAGTTTAGCGGTCTCAGCTCGGAGAACGCGCAGAAGCGCATGACCGAGTGGGCGAAGTTTCGCGCCATCGGTGAAGGCACCGTTCAGTTCCGCCTGAAAGACTGGGGCATCTCGCGGCAGCGGTATTGGGGAACGCCCATTCCGATGATCTACTGCGAGAAGGACGGGATCGTGCCCGTGCCGGACGATCAGCTTCCGGTTGAACTGCCGAGGATCGCCCAGTTCACCGGTCGCGGCGACTCGCCGCTGGCGCAGGTCACCGAGTTCGTCAACGTGACGTGTCCGAAGTGCGGCGGCCCGGCTCGCCGCGAGACGGACACGATGGATACGTTCGTCGACTCGTCCTGGTACTTCTATCGCTTCGCCGATCCGCGGAACGACCAGATGGCGTTCGACCCGGCGACCTTGAAGTACTGGCTGCCGGTTGACTTCTACAGCGGCGGCGTTGAGCACGCCATCCTGCACCTGATCTACTCGCGCTTCTTCGCACGCGTGTTCCGCGATCTCGGGATGGTCGATCACGCCGAGCCGTTCGCGCAGTTGCTGACGCAGGGAATGGTGCTCAAGGACGGCAACGTGATGTCCAAGTCGAAGGGCAACGTTGTCGATCCCGACACCATGTTGCAGAAGTTCGGTGCGGACGCTCTTCGTCTGTACGTGATGTTCGTCGCGCCTCCGGAGAAGGAAGTCGAGTGGACCGATACCGGTCTCGAGGGAAGTTTCCGCTTCCTCGCCCGCGTATGGAGGCTTGTCGATCACTGGGCCGGTGCGGTTGCGGCCGGACGGGGTTCGAAGAATGCGGACGACCTGTCACCGGCCGAGCGAGCAGTACGCAGAAAGACCCATGAGACAATCCGTCGCGTTACCGTTGATATCGAGGAGCGGCAGCAGCTCAATACCGCGGTGTCAGCGCTGATGGAGCTCGTCAACGAGTTGTATGCGTTCAGCGAGCAGACGGAAATGGGCAGTCCAGCTCGTCACGTTGCGGCGTCCACGCAGACGACGGTTCTCGAGCGGCCAGGTACCATCGCCGTGGTGACCGAAGCGGTGGATGCGCTGGTGCGTATGATTTCGCCGTTCGCTCCGCACACGGGCGAGGAACTGTGGGAGATGCTCGGCCACGAGGGCGGGTTATCCGCATCCAGCTGGCCGGAGTTCGATGCCGAGGTTGCGAAAGCGGATGAGATCGTCGTGCCGGTACAGGTCAACGGTAAGGTGCGAAGTCGTTTGACAGTGCCCGCCGAGACCACTGAAGCAGAGCTCGAAGCGCGTGCGCTGGCCGATCTGGCGGTGCAGGCACACACACAGGGAAAGACGATCCGGAAGGTGGTCGTCGTGAAAGGAAAGCTTGTTTCGATCGTGGTGTAGCAGCCTCGCGGTTACGA
>Ga0247825_10000529_pt1 | contig 24148 bp, 24 predicted proteins | sample 13C_Vanillin_Day_FD_194413 | JGI IMG/M metagenome (GOLD analysis project Ga0247825, IMG submission 194413) | Soil microbial communities from agricultural site in Penn Yan, New York, United States - 13C_Vanillin_Day48 | ecosystem: Environmental > Terrestrial > Soil > Agricultural land | place...
CGCGAGCGCGCGAGCTCGAGGCGCGCTACGGGCTGGAATTCGGGCGTTTCGTCAAAAGTCTCAGAAAGATGAACCGGTGCACCGAAGAATGCCTGCTCATTGCGCGCGGTTCGTAATCCGGCCGGCACGTGAGCCTTTCGAGGCTTTTTTTCGAGTCCGAATTGTGAAAAAATCGCGTCATACGCAACACGGACAGAGATAGTGGCGGCACGGGCAGCGGAGAATCGGCATGATCGATCGCGATGGATACCGCCCCAACGTAGGCATCGTCCTATGTAATTGTAAGAACGAGGTTTTTTGGGGTAAACGCGTGCGTGAGCACGCCTGGCAATTTCCCCAGGGAGGGATTCGCCACGGCGAGGCTCCCGAAGCGGCGATGTACCGCGAATTGCACGAAGAAGTAGGTCTGGAGCCGCGGCACGTTCGCATCCTCGGGCGCACGCGCGAATGGCTGCGCTACGATGTGCCCGACCGGTGGATCCGGCGCGAGTGGCGCGGCAATTATCGCGGCCAGAAGCAGATCTGGTATCTCCTGCGGCTGATCGGTCGCGATTGCGACGTGCGACTCCGGGCCTCGAGCAAGCCCGAGTTCGATGCCTGGCGTTGGAGCGATTACTGGGTTCCGGCGGAAATGGTGATCGAGTTCAAGCGCGACGTGTATTTCAAGGCGCTCGAGGAACTCGCCCCGTACCTCAAGCGGCGCCATGATCGCAGGCGAGCGGTTGTGCCAGTCGGCGGATCCGAGTAGGCAAGCCGCGGTGCTGCGCGACTATCTCCCGCTGTCATCGATTCTGCTGCAGCCGGGGGTGGCCTACGCCCAACCCACCCAGGCGGTGCCGGACAGAGTCCACCTCGACGATCCGGCGACCAGCGTGATGACCGATTTGAACCGGGTCACGGCCGTCATCATCCTCCCGGGCGATCCGGTCGATGAGGCGCATCGCCGCATGATTCAGCGCGGCGTCCGGCTGCTCCTGGTCGTGGACCAGGACCGCAAAGTGGTGGGGCTGATCACCGCGACCGATATCCTCGGCGAGAAGCCGGTGCTCGTGGGCTCGGAGCGGGGCTTGCGCCGGGAGGAGGTCATGGTGCGGGACATCATGACGCCCCAGGAGCGGCTCGAGGTGCTCGACATGGCAGACGTGCGCACGGCGAAGGTCGGCCATATTGTCGCGACGCTCCGGAAATCCGGCCGCCAGCACGCGATGGCGGTGGATTGCGGTCCGGATTCGCGCCAGATCGTACGCGGGTTATTCTCGGCCACCCAGATCGCGCGGCAGCTCGGCGCTGCAATTCAGACCAGCGAAATTGCCCAGACTTTTGCCGAGATCGAATCACTGCTCGTGCGCTAAGGCGGGTCCTCCCCCGCCTATTGACAGTCTCCGATTAGGGTTCCTATACTCGATAAAGGGATTAGACTTAGTCTAATCGCCCGAGCAAGTCGCCGCAGACCGTTAAAAGTAAATACTCACTACTTGATAAGATACTGATTACAAGGAGGTTACATGCAACTCAAGGGTTCCAAGACACATGACAATCTCAAGGCGGCTTTCGCCGGGGAATCCCAGGCCAATCGCCGTTATCTCTACTTTGCAGCGAAAGCCGACGTCGAGGGGCAAAACGACGTCGCGGCCGTTTTCCGGTCGACCGCGGAGGGCGAAACCGGGCACGCGCATGGCCATTTGGAATACATGGAAACGTGCGGAGACCCCGCGACCAGCCTGCCCTTCGGAAAGACCCGCGACAACCTCAAGGCGGCCATTGCCGGAGAAACTCACGAATACACTGACATGTACCCCGGCATGGCGAAAACCGCCCGCTCGGAAGGCTTCGGCGAAATCGCCGACTGGTTCGAAACGCTCGCCAAGGCCGAGCGCTCTCATGCCAATCGCTTCCAGAAGGCGCTGGACGCACTGGCCGACTGAAGCGCGCTAAGCCCCGAGTGCGAAGAATGGGTGATGGGCAGCGGCCCGTCACCCATGCTTTTTTTCTCGGGTCTCCATCCCTCATCCGCTATTCACCTCCGCCCGCATGACGACCCGTGAAGGCAGCCTCGAAGCGCCCACCCGGCACGCGCTCGACTGGAAATCGCCCGGCTTCTACGACGAGGCGCGGCTCGAAAAGGAGCTCGAGCGCGTGTTCGATATCTGCCACGGCTGCCGCCGCTGCGTGAATCTTTGTACCGCGTTTCCGACGTTGTTCGATCTGGTGGACGAAAGCCCCACGATGGAAGTCGATGGCGTGCGCAAGGCGGATTTCCGGAAGGTCGTGGACCAGTGCTACCTGTGCGACATGTGCTACATGACCAAGTGCCCGTATGTGCCGCCCCACCCCTGGAATGTCGACTTCCCGCATCTCATGTTGCGCGCCAAGGCGGTCGGGTTCCGCAAGGGCGAGGCGAAGCTGCGCGACAAGCTGCTCTCGAGCACGGACATCCTGGGCAAGCTCGCCACGATCCCGGTCGTCGTGCAGTTCGTGAACGCCGCGAACAAGGCGGGATTCACGCGCAATTTGATGCATACGACGCTGGGCGTGCATCGCGATCGCGTCCTGCCCGAATATGCCGCCGACACCTTCCGCAGCCATGCCCGGCCCAATGCGTCTTTTCCGGTGCGCGACGGCGCCAGTACTCCCGGCAAGGTAGCCGTTTTCTCTACCTGCTACATCAATTACAACGAGCCGGGGATCGGGCATGACCTGCTGAAAGTGCTCGAGCACAACCAGGTGCCCGCAATCATCGCCGAGAAGGAAGCGTGCTGCGGCATGCCCAAGCTCGAGCTGGGGGATCTCGAGTCCGTGGCGCGCAGCAAAGAGGTGAATATCCCGGTGCTCGCCCGGCTGGCGCGCGAGGGCTACGCGCTGATGAGCGGCGTGCCTTCGTGCACGCTCATGTTCAAGCAGGAATTGCCGCTGCTGTTCCCGGAAGATGACGACGTCAAGCGCGTCGCGGAAGCCATGTTCGACCCGTTCGAATACCTGGTGCTGCGCCACAAGGACGGGCTGCTCAGTAACGCCTTCACGACGCCGCTGGGCAAGGTGTCATACCACGTACCTTGCCACCTGCGAGTCCAGAACATGGGCCAGAAGACGCGCGAGTTGCTCGAGATGATCCCGGGCACGCGGGTTACGACCGTAGAGCGCTGCGCCGGGCACGACGGCACCTGGGGCGTGAAGACGGAATATTATGAAAATTCCATGAAGATCGGCCGGCCGGTGTTTCGCCAGATGTCCGAAGCCGGTCCGGATTACGTCAGCTCGGATTGCGCCATTGCGGGTCGCCACATCCTGCAGGGAATGGGCGCCGGCGGGGAGGCCGGAGCAAAGAAATGCCATCCGGTTACGCTGGTGCGGATCGCCTATGGGATTTGAACGCGCAACTGGCGCGGTGTCCGGAACTCGATGTGGCAGGGCGCTTTCTAACCGCTGCCATGTTCCAACGTCATCGAATACAGGCCATGCCGCCCATCACCCGCGATAGCCTGATGTCGCTGGAAAACTACGCCCAGGCGCGGGCGGAATTTCGCGCGCGGGTCATGGCGCACAAGAAAGACCGCACGGTTCACGTCGGCGATCACCTCACGCTCATCTTCGAGGACGAGCTGACGGTCCGTTACCAGGTCCAGGAGATGCTCAGGGCGGAGCGCATCTTCGAGAGCGACGGCATCCAGGACGAGCTCGACGCCTACAATCCGCTCATCCCGGACGGCAGCAACTGGAAGGCGACGATGATGATCGAATACCCGGACGTGGCAGAGCGCCAGCGTATGCTGGCGCGGCTGATCGGCATCGAGGACCGCGTCTGGGTTCAGGCGGAAGGGCAGGCTAGAATCTACGCACTGGCGGATGAGGACCTGGAGCGGGAGAATGCGGAAAAGACCTCGGCGGTGCACTTCCTGCGGTTCGATCTGGAGCCCGCCGTGGTGCAGGCGCTGAAGCAGGGCGCGCGGCTCGCGCTTGGCATCGATCACCCGCAGTACCGGGTGACGATCGACGAAGTGCCGGCCGCCGTAACCGCCTCGCTCGTGGGTGATTTGAAGGGCTGAGCCGGGAAGAAAAGCCGCGGCGAACGGCTTGCAGCAGGGGGGCGGAGATGGGACATCGAGCGAGGTGACCCATGGAAAGACCGCAACTGGCCGGACATTTCGAGCAACGACTGCGCGAGCTGGCACTGCCGCTCGGCGTCAGGTTTTGGGACGGCAGCTCCGTGATGCCGCTGACCCAGCCCCGGGTGAGGCTCGACGTGCGTTCTCCGCGAGCGCTCGCCACTCTCCTCAATCCCACTATGGGCCGGCTCGCCCGGCACTACGTCGAGCAGGACATCGATGTCGAGGGCGACGCGCGCGAAGTACTCCGATTGACCGAACTCCTGAGCGCGGCCCCGCCGACCGGCCATAGCAGCCTGGCTTCGCGCCTTCGCCGATGGACGTGGCATTCCCGGCAATTCGACAGTCGGGCAATTCGCCGCCATTACGATGTCAACGATGAGTTCTACGGCCTTTGGCTCGACAAGCGCCGCGTCTATTCGTGCGCTTACTTCGAGCATGGGAGCGATACTCTCGATGTCGCACAGGAGCAGAAGCTCGACCTCATCTGCCGCAAGCTCCGCCTGGAGCCCAGGGAGCGGCTGCTAGACATCGGCTGCGGCTGGGGAGCGCTCGTGCTTTGGGCGGCGCAACACTACGGCGTGCATGCCACCGGCATCACGCTTTCGCGCAACCAGCTCGAGTTTGCGCGGAATCGCATCCGCGAGGCAGGCCTGGAAGCCAAATGCGAAGTGCGCCTCATGGATTATCGCGATTTGCCCGAGGACGTCCCTTTCGACAAGATCTCCAGCGTCGGCATGTTCGAGCACGTCGGGCGCAACAACCTGCCGCTGTACTTCGGTAAAATATTTCGCTTGCTGAGGCCCGGCGGCCTCGTCTTGAATCATGGCATTACGATCAACTCGCCGGACCAGGCGGAGTTGGGCAGCGATATCGGAGAGTTCATCGACGATTATGTGTTTCCGGGAGGCGAGCTGACGCATCTGTCAAGGGTGATCGCGGCGATGTCGGGGCGCGGGCTTGAGTGCCGCGATGTCGAGAGCCTACGCCCGCATTACGCCCGGACGTTGTGGCAGTGGGTCGAGCGCCTGGATAACAATCGCGCCGCCGCGCTGGCGACCGTGGGCGAAAAGCTTTATCGCGTGTGGCGAATCTACATGGCGGGTTCGGCGCACGCTTTCGAGCGGGGATGGCTGTCGGTCTACCAGGTTCTCGCTGGAAGGCCTACCGCCAGTGGCGCGCTGCACTTGCCGGCGACGCGGAATGACATCTACTTGGAGCGGCCGGCATCGCATATTCGCGCCTGACGGCGCATAGATAAGGGCTGGAAGGGGCAGGTGAGGGCAATGCGGGGGATCCATCGAGTTGCGCGCAAGGCCGCCAGGTACGGGGCCGTCTGCGCCTTATTGCTGGGAGCGAGCCTGGCGGTTGCCGCGTCAAGCATCCCGGGAAGCGACGACAAATGGCATCAATGGGACGTCGATTTCGATGAGGGCAAGAAGGATTGGAAGGAGATCGAGGCCAGGATGCCTGCTGCGCCAAGACCCGAGGACCTGCTGCCTTTCGAAGGCAGCGGCGCGAGTTCGCATCGCTTCTTCATAGACGCTCGCTCGCTCTCCATCGGAGGCGACGGGGTGGTGCGCTACACGCTGGTGGTAAAAACGGCGGGCGGTGCCACCAATACCACATTCGAGGGCATGCGCTGCGAGCTGCGCCAGCAAAAGTACTACGCGGTGGGGCAGCCGAACGGGTCATGGCTGCGGGCGCGCAACCCGCAGTGGCGGCGCATCGAGCAGCGGGATCTCAACAATCACCACCGCGTGCTTTACGCGGACTACTTCTGCGATGGCAAGACGCCGGTGGCCTCCGTACGTGAAGTCGTGCAGACGCTGAAGTACGGCGGTTTCGTCAAATAAGTCGCCGGCACGCTTACTTCTTGCAGTCGCCAATGCGCTTGCCGGCATAGTGCATGGTCATGGTTTGGGTCTGACCCCCCTGCTTCATGGTCATGCGGTTGGTGCCCTGGTACGACGTGCCGCTGTAGGTGACGGTGCCGCTCCCGGTCATCGCGCCTTCACCCTTGCATGCCATGTCCCAGCTCGCCGTATTTCCCTGCACCTTGTGATTGGTGATCTGGCAACGGTTCCCGGTGGGATCTCCGCCCGGCGTCGTCTTGCGCGGGTCCTCCAGATCCTTGCGGGTGATGCATTGCCGCATGACCTGCGGCTTCATGCCGGGCGGCATACCGGCCATTTCCATTTTCATCGTGATTTCCCAAAGCCCATCCTGCATGTTGGGCGTGGCGGCGTGGACATGGCCGGCCATCAGGGCGGCGGCGAGCAGCAGCATCCTGCGGTAGGGCATCATCTTCTCCTGTGAAAGCGTAGCACGCGTGCAAACGGGCGCAGCCTACTTTTAACGCCTTTTGCCGCGCGAGTCACGCGATAGCGGCAACGCCGCGCTCGGCATGCGGGCGGAATCAACTCCGAAGCACGACCAGGTTGTCGCGGTGTATGAGCTCGGGCTCGTCCACGTAGCCCAGGCGAGCCTCGATTTCCGCGGACGGCGCGCGCAGGATTCGGCGGGTCTCGGACGCGCTGTAGTTCACCAGTCCGCGCGCGATTTCTTTCCGGCTTTCGTCGAGGCACGCCACCGCTTCGCCGCGCTCGAATTCGCCGCTTGCCTCGATGACGCCAATCGGCAGGAGGCTCTTGCCTTGAACCGTCAGCGCTCGCACTGCGCCGGCATCGAGCGTCAGCGAGCCCCGGACCTGCAGATGATCGGCGAGCCATTGCTTGCGCGCGGCGAGCGTGGCGCGCTCCGCGATAAGCTGCGTGCCGATGCGCTCGCCGGAAGCCAGCCGCTGCAGTACGCACGGCTCGTGCCCCGAGGCGATCACGGTGTGCGCGCCGCTGCGCGCCGCCCGCTTCGCGGCGAGGACCTTGGTCAGCATCCCGCCAAGCGCGATGGTGCTGCCGGTGCCTCCGGCCATGCTTTCCAGCGCCGGATCGCCCGAGCGTGCTTCGGCGACGAGCGTCGCGCCCGCGTCCTTGCGGGGATCCCGGCTATAGAGGCCGGCCTGGTCGGTGAGTATCACGAGCGCGTCGGCCTCGATCAGGTTGGTAACCAGGGCGGCCAGCGTGTCGTTGTCGCCGAAACGGATCTCGTCGGTGGCGACCGTGTCGTTCTCGTTGATAATCGGGATCACGCCGAGATCGAGCAGGGTGCGCAGCGTCGATCGCGCATTGAGATAACGCTTGCGGTCGGCCAGGTCCTCGTGCGTGAGCAGAATCTGGGAGGTCAGGAGCTGGTGTGTGCGAAAGCACGTCTCGTAGGCCTGGATCAGGCCCATCTGTCCCACGGCGGCGGCGGCCTGCAACTCGTGCAGTGCGTGCGGGCGGCGGTCCCACCCGAGCCGCTGCATGCCCGCTGCAATCGCGCCGCTCGACACGAGCACGACCTGGCGGCCGGCCCGTCGCAGCTGCGCGATCTCTTCCGCCCATCGCGAGAGCGCGGTGATGTCGAGCCCGCGACCCTGATCGGTCACGAGGCTCGAGCCCACCTTGACCACCATCCGCTTCGCTTTTTCGAGGACCGAGCTCATAAGGCTGAATCCGGGATTCAGGATTCGGACTTTACAGATTTCTTCGTGCGGTGCTTTTTTTCAGGCGCGGGCTTCGCCGATTCCTCGCTCCCTGATCCCGAATTCTTTTCAAGGTGCTCCATGACGGCATAAGCCAGCTCGCGGCAGCCCTCGCCGGTGAGCGCGGAAATGATAAAGCTTTTGCCTTTCCAACCCAACGCCTTCAGAAAACGCCGGACCGCCGGTGCCCGCTCTTCCGGGGACACCATGTCGATCTTGTTGACGACCATCCACCGCGGCTTGCGGTAGAGCGCCTCGTCGTACTGCCTGAGCTCGTGCACGATCGCCTTCGCCTCCCTGATCGGATCGGTCGCCGCATCCGCAGGGGCTATGTCCACGAGATGCAGCAGGAGTCGGGTCCGGGCGAGATGACGCAGGAACTGGTGGCCCAGCCCCGCGCCTTCCGACGCGCCTTCGATGAGGCCGGGGATGTCGGCGAGCACGAAGCTGCGGTTCACGTCCGTGCGCACGACTCCCAGGCTCGGGGCGAGCGTCGTGAAGGGATAATCCGCCACTTTGGGCCGCGCAGCGGACAGCGCGCGGATCAGCGTGGACTTGCCCGCATTGGGCATCCCGAGCAGGCCGACATCGGCGAGTAGCTTCAACTCGAGGCGCAGCCGCCGGTGCTCGCCTTCGCCGCCGCGCGTGAATTGGCGGGGCGCGCGGTTCACGCTCGATTTGAAATGGAGGTTCCCCAGTCCGCCGTTTCCACCCGCGGCCAGCAGCAGGCGCTGGCCGTCGCGGTCAAGATCGCCGATCGGTTCGCCGGTTTCGCTGTCGGACACCACCGTTCCCACAGGCACGCGCAGGATCACGTCGGATGCCGACTTGCCGTATTGATCCGCGCCGCGCCCGTTCTCGCCGTCCTTCGCCCGGTGAATGCGGGCGTATCGATAGTCCACCAGCGTGTTGATATTGCGGTCGGCGACGGCGTAGATGCTGCCTCCCCGCCCGCCGTCGCCGCCGTCCGGCCCGCCTCGGGGCACGAATTTTTCGCGCCTGAAGCTGGCGGCGCCATCGCCGCCCTTGCCGGCGTGGACTTCGATATTCGCTTCATCGACGAACTTCATATACGGCTCTCGCTCTGAGCCGCCGCGGCGCAGCCGGTGGCTGGAAACAAAAAAGCCCTGCCGTCCGGACAGGGCTTGCTGGCGGGCGTGGATCCGGTCAGGCGGGAACGACGCTCACCATCTTGTGGCAATCCGGGCCTTTCTGCGCGAACCTGATGTGACCGGGCACCTTGGCGAACAGCGTGTGGTCGCGTCCCATGCCCACGTTCGCGCCGGGATGCACCTGGGTTCCGCGCTGGCGCACGATGATCTCACCTGCGCTTACCCATTCACCGCCGTAGCGCTTCACGCCCAGCCGCTTCGATTGCGAGTCGCGGCCGTTACGCGAGCTGCCGCCTGCTTTTTTATGTGCCATTGCCTGTTCCTCTGTTCGTCGTGTGTCGAGGGGAGAGCGTCGCGAGGAGCCAACCCCTTCTTCCCGATCCTAAGCGATTCCGAGGATCTCGATCTCGGTGTAGTTCTGCCGGTGTCCCTGGCTCTTGCGGTAGTGCTTGCGGCGCCTCATCTTGAAGATGTGCACCTTGTCGCCGCGGCCCTGCTTGATCACCTTCGCCGTGACGCGCGCGCCGGCAACGAGCGGCGTGCCCATCCGGAGGGCATCGCCGTCAGCCACCAGAAGCACTTCATCGAGCACGATTTCCTGGCCAACTTCGGCGCCGATCTGCTCGATTCTCAGCTTTTCGCCGGCACTGACGCGATACTGCTTTCCGCCGGTCTTCACCACTGCGTACATATTGTGCCCTTATTCGTGTGCCCTTATTCGGTCGTGGGGTGCAGGAGGGAGTATCCCCGCTTCCTGCTTATTCCGTCATCTGATTTGGGGTGCAATCAAAAAGCACCCTTGTTGCCTACTGCGGCCCCGTCTTAGCGCCTAGCCTGCATTGGAGAGCCGCGCATTCTACAAAAACAGCACCCTTTAGTCAAAGATGCGGATCCGCCAGGTATGTCGGCGGCGGTTTGAGATCAAGCGCTTAGCGGTGCGGGACGCCCCGTTCTTTGCGGTATCATCCCCCCCTTTTCAGGGGCCAGAGTGACGCTGGAGGCAATACGCGGTTTCGTGGAGGCCGACATGCGGGCCGTGGACGCCGTCATCCGTGACCGGCTCGCTTCCGATGTGCCTCTCATCCGCCAGGTCGCCGAGTACATCATCGGCGGCGGTGGCAAGCGCCTGCGGCCCATGCTTCTGCTGTTATCGGCCGGCGCGTTCGGCTACAGCGGCGCGCACCGGCACGAGCTTGCCGCCGTGGTGGAGTTCATCCACACCGCGACCCTGCTGCACGATGACGTGGTGGACGAATCCAACCTGCGGCGTGGGCGCGCAACCGCTAATGCCCTGTTCGGCAATTCCGCCGCTGTCCTGGTGGGGGATTTCGTTTATTCGCGCGCCTTTCAGATGATGGTCGAGGCCGAGAGCCTGCGCGTGCTGCGGGTGCTGGCGGATGCGACCAACGTGATCGCCGAGGGCGAAGTGATGCAGCTCATCAATTGCCACAATCCCGACATCGAGGAGAACGGGTACCTCGAGGTCATCCGCTGCAAGACGGCGAAACTCTTCGAAGCTGCCACGCGTCTGGGCGCCATCCTCGGGGGCGCCCCGCGCGACGAGGAGGACGCGGTGGCTGACTATGGCATGCATCTCGGCACGGCGTTCCAGCTGATTGACGACGTGCTCGATTACTCGGGCGACCAGGGGGTCATCGGCAAGAACCTGGGCGACGATCTCGCGGAAGGCAAGCCGACCCTGCCGCTGATCTGTGCCATACAGCGCGGGACGCCGCAGCAGGCGCAGCTCGTGCGCGGTGCCATCCAGCACGGCGGGCGCGAGGACCTGGGCGCGGTCATCGAGGCCATTCGCTCTACGGGCGCGCTCGACTATGCGCGCGAGCAGGCCCGCCGGGAATCCCGTTCGGCGTGCGACGCGATCGGGCGGCTTCCGCGTTCAAGGCACCGGGATTATTTGCTACAATTGGCGGACTTCGCAGTCACGCGGAATTTTTAGCTGCCTGCAACCAGCGGTCAGCCTTCAGACCAGTTTCAGCGCGCGGTCCCGCCGCGCGCTTTTCGTCACCGCCGGTTTGCGGGGCGCGTGCCGCTGACAGCTCGTTCAGTTCGGGGAGTAGCTCAGCCTGGTAGAGTACTGCGTTCGGGACGCAGGTGTCGGAGGTTCAAATCCTCTCTCCCCGACCATTCTTTCCGCCCGCGGCGCCTCGGCATTCCGCCCTCGACGCATGCCGGGGCTTGGGGCACACTGGCTTCAATTTCGCGTACCGTAAGGCCTGATCCGGGCGCCGACTGTCACGAACGCGATGACGGTCGCGAGATGTCCGGCCGGCGAGGGGGCCCGGGAATACGCTGGACCGCCGTTGCGCCCCGGTGCGCGCGGCTGCCGATGGCGGGCCGAGGGACGCGCGTAATCTCTCACCTCAGGGGCGCTTAAGTGGTCAAGTTCATTCTCCTGGTCCTCGGGCTGCTGTTCGTCTACTGGCTGCTCAGAGGCTACCGCCGCCGGCTCGACCGCCGAGCACCGCCTCCCGCCGCCGGCGCCGAGACGATGGTTCGATGCGCGCAGTGCGGCGTGCACCTGCCGCGCAGCGAGAGCGTCGCCGCGAAAGACCTGCACTTCTGCTCGCCCGACCATCAGCGCGCGCACGATGCCGGGCGGGGCCCGGAATGAGCTCGGTCGGCGTGCAGCGCCCCGCGCTGTGGGAGGCGGATACTGCCGTGCCTGCCGGCGAGCACGCCGAGCCTTTCTGGCGCTCGCTGTTTTATTTCAACGTCTACCGGCTGCTCGTCGCGCTGCTGCTGCTTATGAGCGTGGCCATCTGGGGAACGGCCCTCTGGCTCGGCTCGCGCGACCTCACGCTGTTCGTGGTCGCCAGCGTCGTCTACCTGATCTTCGGGGTCGCCGGCTTCGTGCTCATCAGCACGCGCAGGCGCTTCAACCTGCAGCTCACGCTGCAAATCGCAGCCGATGTCGGCTTCATCGTGCTGCTGCTCTACGCCAGCAGCGGCATCTCGAGCGGACTGGGACTGCTGCTGCTGACCACCCTGGCCGGCGCGGGGCTCATCAGCCGCGGCCGCCTGACGCTGTTCTTCGCGGCGCTCGCCAGCATCGGCGTGCTGCTCGAGCAGACCTACGAAGTGCTCAAGCTCGATGTCCCGGAGACGCAATTCGTGCAGGCCGGGCTGCTGTCGGCTTCGTATTTCGCGATCGCCTGGCTGGCGCACGCGCTGGCGCGCTACACGGTGGCGAGCGAGCAACTCGCCGCGCAGCGCGAAATCGATCTGGCCAACATGGAGCAGGTGAACGAGCTCGTCATCCGCGACATGCAGGACGGCGTGCTGGTAGTGGACGAGCGCGGCGCGATTCGCCAGCTCAATGCGCGGGCCGAGCGTCTGCTCGGGGCGCTGCCGACGGGCCGGGGCGAGAAGACCCTGGCCGAGTATGCGCCGGCGCTCGCGGGCCAGTTCGAAGAGTGGCGCTCGCGATTGGGCGTCGACTCCGGGCCGCGCACGCCGTTCCGCAACAACGTCAGCGCGCGCTTCATCCCGCTCGGCGGCAGCCGGCGCGTGGGCGCGGTGATCTTCCTGGAGGACCAGAGCCGCATCCAGGCCGAAGCGCGGCAGCTCAAGCTGGCGGCGATCGGGCGGCTCACCGCCAATATCGCGCACGAGGTGCGCAATCCGCTGGGCGCGATCAGCCATGCTGCGCAACTGCTCCAGGAGGAACCGGGCGTCAACGAGACTACGGCACGACTCATCACCATCATCAACGAGAACAGCCGCCGGCTCGATCGCATGGTGAACGATGTGCTGCGGCTCAACCGCGGCGAGCGCGCCCATCGCGAGCGCTTCGCGCTGGCGGAATTCCTGAGGGTCTTCGTCGACCAGTTCTCGCAGATCGAGAAGATTGACAACGGCATCTTCCGCATCGAATGCGAGGTTGAGCCCGAGGTGCTGTTCGACCGCAGCCACCTCAACCAGGTCATGTGGAACCTGTGCCGCAACGCGCTGCGTCACAGCCGCCGCGGTCCGGCGAGCATCGCGATCCGCGTCTCGATAGAACGCGCCGGCACTATTGTAAAATTGGACGTGGTGGACGACGGGCCCGGCGTGGCGCCGGCCATGCGCGGGCAGCTGTTCGAGCCGTTCTTTACCACCGCTGTGGGGGGCACGGGGCTGGGACTCTACATCGCGCGCGAAGTATGCGAAGCGAACGGAGCCACGCTGGATTACGTGGAGACGGCGCACGGAGCGCAGTTCACCGTGCAATGCTGGGCGGGATAAGAAATGAGCGCGAAGTCGCAAGTGTTGATCGTCGACGATGAGTCCGACATCCGTGAGCTTCTCGGCATGACGCTCGCGCGCATGGGCCTCGACGCTCACTGCGCATCGACTACCTCCGAAGCATATTCGCTGCTCGCGAAAAACAGCTACGACCTCTGCCTCACCGACATGCGCCTGCCCGACGGGGACGGGCTGACCGTCGTCGATCACGTCGCGAAGAACCATCCCAATCTGCCCGTTGCCGTCATAACGGCGCACGGCAGCACCGAGAACGCGGTCGCCGCGCTCAAGGCCGGCGCCTTCGACTATCTCGCGAAGCCGGTTTCGCTCGACCAGTTGCGTACGCTGGTGCGCTCGGCGCTGAAGCTGCCGCGCACCGCACAGCGGCGCACGGCGGAAGAGGCGCCGGGGCCGGCGGGCGAGGCCGTGCTGCTCGGCGAGTCCGAACCGATGCAGGCCGTGCGCGCCATGATCGACCGTCTCGCCCGCACGCTGGCCCCGATCCACATCGGCGGCGAATCGGGCAGCGGCAAGGAGCTGGCCGCGCGGCTGATACATATTCAGGGCTCACGCAGCGATGGCCCGTTCATGGCGGTGAACTGCGGCGCCATCCCGGAGAATCTCATGGAAAGCGAGTTCTTCGGCTACAAGAAAGGGGCTTTCACCGGCGCCGCCGCCGACCGCGACGGGTTCTTCCAGGCGGCGAGCGGGGGCACGCTGTTCCTGGACGAGGTGGCGGAGCTGCCGCTGGCGATGCAGGTCAAGCTGCTGCGCGCGATCCAGGAGAAGCGAGTGCGGAAAGTCGGTTCCACCAGCGAGGAGTCGGTGGACGTGCGCATCATCAGCGCCACCCATCGCACCCTGGGAACGGAGGTCAAGCAGGGCAAGTTCCGCCAGGACCTGTACTACCGGCTGAACGTCATCGAGCTGAGGATGCCGTCGCTGCGCGAGATGCGCCAGGATATCCCGCTGCTCGCGGAGGCAATCCTGAGACGGCAGGCTGCAGCCACTTCCGGCAGGACGCCGCAATTGACGGCCGCGGCGCTCGAGCGGCTGTCCGCGTACGATTTCCCCGGCAACGTTCGCGAGCTCGAGAACGTCCTCGAGCGCGCGCTTGCGCTCACGGCCGGGGGCGAGATCCGCGCCGAGGACCTCCGGCTCGCGCCCGCCCACCCCGCGCCCGCCCCGGTCGCGGCGGCGTTGTCCGGCCTGCCGCTGCAGGAGCGGCTCGACGCGGTCGAGCGCCAGGCGATACTTTCCGCGCTCGAGCAGACACGCTACAACCGCACGGCGGCAGCCAAGGTGCTCGGAATCTCGTTCCGGGCCTTGCGATACCGCATGGAGCGGCTGGGCATCAACGACGAGCTCGATGCCAAAGGTTGAATAAGTGAGTCGTGGATCGTGAATTGTGAAGCGAAAGGATCCGGACCTGCTTCCCGATCCCGCGAATCACAATTCACGAGCCGGGTTTTCCGAAGCGCGGACGAGTTTTCGTGAGATTGCGCGTCGATGCAGCCGGGCGGATGAAGGGCGCCCGTTACATCCCCTCTCCCAACTGCGATGAGCGGCCTGCAGCCTGCGCGATCGATCTGCTCGTCATACATCACATCAGCTTGCCGCCGGGTGAGTTCGGCGGTCCCGGCATCGTCGATCTCTTCACGAACCGTCTCGATCCGGCCGCGCACCCCTATTACGCCGGCATCGCCGATGCAAAGGTGTCGGCTCATTTCCTGATCCGGCGCGACGGCGAACTGATCCAGTTCGTGCCCTGCGGCCGGCGCGCGTGGCACGCGGGCGAGTCAAGCTGGCAGTCGAGGACCCGGTGCAACGATTTTTCGATCGGCGTCGAGCTGGAAGGCACCGGCGAGACACCGTACACCGATGCGCAGTACGAACGCCTCGCGCTGCTCACGCGTGCGCTGCGGGCCCGCTATCCCATTGCGCATATTGCCGGGCATTCCGACATCGCACCCGGCCGGAAGAGCGACCCGGGCCCCTCGTTTGACTGGGCGCGCTACCGGGAACTGCTGGAGACCGGACGCAGCAGCGTCCGCGCCGACCGGAAAATGCGCGCTCGGCCATCGGCTGGGCCCAGGCGCATCGGTCGGGCGCGAGCAGCGAAAACACCGAAGCGATCCGCGAAAAGAGGATCGAGGCGATCGCGCTGATCCCCGCGCTGCGCCCGTAATGCGCCCCGCGCGCCGATCGATTGCCACTGGCGAGCCGCTTTCACTCGGAGATTGCGGGTTCAGACTGGCGCAAGACGCCCCCTTTTTGCTCGAGTTATCCACAGCCTGACCCCGCCACTCCCCTCGGCGCTGCCCATTCCGTGAGCAGCGCGGACGACTGCTCAAATGTTGAGCAGTTTTGCTCAACATTTCATCAGCTTGCGCAACGTTTCTCCCATTAAATCTATGGTTTAGCGCACCGTTCAAAAAGCTGTTGCTTTCGCAAAATCGGGCTACTAGAATTTGTTCGAAAGTCGCGCGCAACCACAAGATATAGTGGTTACGCGGGGAGTCCCGAAATCAGGAGGGGAAGGGAACAGCGCCCCTCTGGGTCAAAAAAACCTAAAACTCAAGGAGTTAACGGATATGCAGCTCGCCACCGGATCGGCCTCCGTCACCCCCGCCCTCGCTCCCGCCACGAATGACCTGCCGGCAGCGCCGGATGCGCGCTATGCGCAGTACAAAGTCATCCGCCGCAATGGGGCCGTGGTCGGATTCGAGCCCTCGAAAATTTCCATCGCGATGACCAAGGCGGTTATCGCAGTCAATGGCGGGCAGGGCGCGGCCTCCGCCCGCGTCCGCGAGCAGGTCGCCGTGCTCACGGAGAACGCGGTGAGCGCGTTGATGCGCCGCCAGCCCTCGGGAGGCACCTTTCACATCGAGGATATCCAGGACCAGGTGGAGCTCGCCCTCATGCGGGCCGGTGAGCACCACATCGCCCGCGCCTACGTCCTCTACCGCGAGGAGCGCGCGCGCGAACGCGCCAAGGAGCGCCAAGCGCAATCCAAAGAGCGGCAGCAGCCGGCCGCGCTCAACGTCAAGGAGGGCGGGCTGCTGAAGCCGCTCGATTTCGACCGCATCACCGCGTTGGTACGCGAAGCGTGCGAAGGGCTGGGGCGCGACGTCAGCCCCGAGCCGGTCCTGCAGGCGATGCAGCGCGACTTGTATGACGGCGTACCGATGGAGGAAGTGAGAAAGTCGCTCATCCTGGCGGCGCGCGCGTTGATCGAACAGGATCCGGGCTACAGCTATGTGACCGCGCGCCTGCTCATGCACACGATCCGGCTCGAGACGCTGGGCGAGGAAGTCACCCAGGCTGGAATGAGCGCCCGTTACGCGACCTATCTTCCCGAATTCATCCAGAAGGGCATTGAAGCGGAGCTGCTCGACGAGCGGCTGGCAACCTTCGACCTGAAGTGCCTGGGCGCTGCGCTCGACGCCAACCGCGACCTCAAGTTCACTTATCTCGGGCTGCAGATCCTTTACGACCGCTATTTCCTGCACGTGCGTGGCCGCCGCATCGAGCTGCCGCAGGTCTTCTACATGCGCGTGGCAATGGGACTTGCGCTGAACGAGCCCGAAGACCAGCGCGAGGCGCGCGCCATCGAGTTCTACAACGTGCTCTCGTCGTTCGACTTCATGAGCTCGACGCCGACGCTGTTCAATTCCGGCACGCGTCGCTCACAACTCGCGAGCTGCTACCTGACGACTGTCTCCGACGACCTCGACGGCATCTACGAGGCGATCAAGGAGAACGCGATGCTGCAGAAGTACGCCGGGGGCATCGGCAACGACTGGACGCCGGTGCGTGCGCTCGGCGCCCATATCAAGGGGACCAACGGCAAGAGCCAGGGCGTGGTGCCCTTCCTGAAGGTGGTAAACGACACTGCCGTGGCGGTGAACCAGGGCGGCAAGCGCAAGGGCGCGGTGTGCTCGTACCTGGAGACGTGGCACCTCGATATCGAGGAGTTTCTGGAGCTGCGCAAGAACACCGGGGACGACCGCCGGCGCACGCACGACATGAACACGGCCAACTGGGTGCCGGACCTCTTCATGAAGCGCGTGATGGAAAACGGCGAATGGACGCTGTTCTCGCCCTCCGACGTGACCGACCTGCACGAGAAGTTCGGCCGCGCCTTCGAGAAGGCCTACATCGAGTACGAGGCGCGCGCCGCGCGCGGCGAAATCAAGCCCTACAAGAAGGTCCAGGCGACCTCGCTGTGGCGGAAGATGCTGACGATGCTCTTCGAAACCGGACATCCGTGGATTACGTTCAAGGACCCGTGCAACCTGAGGAGCCCGCAACAGCACGTCGGCGTCGTGCACAGCTCGAACCTCTGCACGGAAATCACGCTCAACACCGGTCCCGACGAGATCGCGGTGTGCAACCTGGGCTCGGTCAACATGCCGGCGCATCTCGACGTCGCGACGGGCCGCATGGACATGGAGAAGCTCAAGCGCACCGTCGGCACGGCGATGCGCATGCTCGACAACGTCATTGATCTCAACTTCTACAACGTCAACAAGGCGCGCAACTCGAACTTCAAGCACCGGCCGGTAGGCCTGGGCATCATGGGCTTCCAGGATTGCCTGCACATGCTGCGCATACCGTACGGCTCACATGCCGCCGTGGAGTTCGCCGACCGCTCGATGGAGGCGATCGCCTATACCGCCTACCGGGCCTCGAGCGACCTTGCCGAGGAACGCGGACCGTACTCGACTTTCAAGGGCTCGTTGTGGGACCGCGGCATCCTGCCGTTCGACACGCTCAAGCTGCTGGCCGAGGAGCGCGGCGGCTATGTCGAATGCGACCTGTCCACTACGCTCGACTGGGATGGCCTCAAGAAGCGCGTGCAGCAGGTCGGCATGAGGAATTCCAACTGCCTCGCGATCGCGCCGACGGCGACCATCGCAAACATCACCGGGCTGTCGCAGTGCATCGAGCCCACCTACCAGAACCTCTACGTGAAGTCGAACCTCTCGGGAGAGTTCACGGTGGTAAACGAGTTCCTGGTGCGCGATCTCAAGAAGCTCAACCTCTGGGACGAGGTGATGATCGCCGACCTGAAGTATTTCGACGGCTCGCTCGCCAAGATCGACCGCATACCGGCGGAGATTCGCGCGCTCTACGCTACGGCCTTCGAGATGGAGCCGAAATGGCTGGTCGAGTGCGCGGCGCGCCGCCAGAAGTGGGTCGACCAGTCGCAGTCGCTCAACATCTACATGGCCGGCGCGTCGGGAAAGAAGCTCGACGACACCTACAAGCTCGCCTGGATCCGGGGCCTGAAGACGACGTACTACCTGCGCACGCTCGGCGCCACCTCGGCGGAAAAATCCACCGTGAAGACCGGGCAACTGAACGCCGTGCGGTCCGACGGCGGCCTGACCGCCGAGCCGGCGACCGATGCGAAGTTCTGCTCGATTGACAATCCCGAGTGCGAGTCGTGCCAATGACGACCGTTCTTCATCCCTCATCCACCCATAAAACCTATAAAGGAGCCTGAAAGATGCTGCAGTTCGGGGAGCAACAGACGATAGGCGCCGGGACCGGCGCGGGAGTGCAACCGGCCGCGCGCGCGCCCCTTCCGGGAGCCGAGGCCGACTCGCAGTCACGGCGGGTCAACGTCGCCGACAAGCGGGTGATCAACGGCGCCACCGACGTCAACCAGCTGGTGCCGTTCAAATACCAGTGGGCGTGGGAAAAATATTTATCGGCGTGCGCCAACCACTGGATGCCGCAGGAAATCCAGATGAGCCGGGACATCGCGCTCTGGAAGGATCCGAATGGCCTGACCGAGGACGAGCGGCGCATTGTCAAGCGCAACCTGGGCTTCTTCGTGACCGCCGATTCGCTCGCCGCCAACAACATCGTGCTGGGCACCTATCGCCACATCACCGCGCCCGAGTGCCGCCAGTACCTGCTGCGCCAGGCATTCGAGGAGGCGATCCACACCCACGCCTACCAGTACATCGTCGAAAGCCTCCAGCTCGACGACGGCGAGATTTTTAACGCTTACCACGAGGTGCCGTCGATCCGCGCCAAGGACGAGTTCCTGATTCCGTTCATCGACACGCTGACCGATCCGTCGTTCAAGACCGGCACGCCCGAGGCCGACCAGAAGCTGCTGAAGAGCCTGATCGTGTTCGCCTGCCTAATGGAGGGCATGTTCTTCTACGTTGGATTCACCCAGATCCTGGCGCTGGGGCGGCAGAACAAGATGACCGGCGCCGCGGAGCAATACCAGTACATCCTGCGCGACGAGTCGATGCACTGCAATTTCGGCATCGATCTCATCAATACCATCAAGATGGAAAACCCGCACCTGTGGACACCGGAATTCCGCGATGAGCTGCGCGCGCTTTTCAGGCAGGGCGTCGAGCTCGAGTACCGCTACGCCGAGGACACCATGCCGCGCGGCGTGCTTGGGCTGAACGCCGCCATGTTCAAGGAGTACTTGCGCTTCATCGCCAATCGACGTGCCCAGCAAATCGGGCTCGAGCCGCTGTTCGAGGGGGCCGGCAACCCGTTTCCCTGGATGGCGGAAATGATCGATCTCAAGAAGGAGCGCAATTTCTTCGAAACGCGCGTGATCGAGTACCAGACGGGCGGGGCGCTCAGCTGGGACTAGGCGCCGCTGCAAGCCCGGCCGTCACAGGAAAAGCACTTATCAACCGACAGGGAGGCGCGACTTGGGTTCCAGCCTGCTGAATTGGCGTTATCGCAGACGCAGACAGAGCATGATGCACACCATCACGGAGTGCCGCGCGGAAGGCAACTACACCCTCTGGCTCAAGTTTGACGACGGACTGGAGGGCAGCGTGAACCTGGGCGATCTGGTGCTGACCGAGTCGTATCTCGCCATTTCGGACGAAGAGACGTTCGCGCGCGTCGCGATCGACCCGGTGTCGAACGCGCCGACGTGGACCGGCGGCATCAAGCTCGACCCGGAGGCGCTTTACCGGGACCTCGTGAGCAGGACCTACGCGGCCAGGCATTAGAGCGCGCCCGGCAGACAACTGGAGGAGCGATGGCCAAAGCGAAGAAGCGGGGCGGTAAGAAGAAGGCGCCGAAGAAGCGGAAGCCGGCGCGACGCAAGGCGCCAGCGCGGAAGAAACCGGCGAAGCGCGCGGTCGCAAAGCGTAAGCCGGCCCGGCGCGCCAGGTCCGCGCCCCGGCCAGCCGCCGCAGCGCCGACCGCGGCGCCGCGCCCTGTAGTGATCCCCGGGGCGTGGCCGTTTCCGATGGCCTCCAAGCCCTAGCCCCGGACGCCAAGCGACGGTTCGCTTCGGCGCGCCGCGCCGGTTTACGCCGCACTTCCAAAGACGGTGCGGCCCGCCGTCAACGCGCGGTTTCGCGATGCAACCATGGAGCGCAAGCGAATCAACGCCTCCACGATACGCTCCGTCGGCTACGACGCGGCCAAGCAGATCCTCGAAATCGAATTTCCCAGCGGCTCGATTGATCAGTATTCGGACGTGTCAGCCGAAGTGCATCGCCGCTTCATGAGGGCGCCCTCACCGGGCAGCTTCTTCCAGGATCAGATCGACGAGAACTTCCCCTCGCGGCGGGTGCGCTAGGGCTCAGCCGAACAGGCCGCCGACCCGCGCGCCGGCAACGCGGTTGACCACGAACAGGCTCGCGGCGCAAAGCACAATCAGGATCACGCCCAGCGCGGCCGCCTGGCTGTGGGACCCGGCGATGTAATACGTGAAAATCCCGAAAGGAATCATTTCCCAGCCGCCTAGCGTGAGGAACAACGTGGCGGATGCTTCCTGGATGGACATGATGAACGAGAACACCGCCCCGACGAGGATGCCTTTCCAGACCAGCGGCACGGTAATGTCCCGGAAGGTGCGCAGCTTGGTCGCGCCCACATTCTCGGCCGCTTCCTCCATGGACTTGTGCACGAGCAGGAGCGACGAGTAGCTGCTGCGCACGGTATAGGGAAGCCGACGGACGGCCAGCACCAGCGGCAGGATGATCCACATGCTCGTGAGCGCCACGTCAATGGCCGGCAGCGGATAGTGGAACGCGCGGATATAGGCGATGCCGATCGCGGTGCCAGGTATGGCGAGGATCAGCGTCGTGAGCGCGTCCATGGTGCCCCGGCCTGCAGCCTTGGTGCGCGCCATGATCCAGGCCATGGGCACCCCGACCACCAGACAGATGAAGACGGCGATGCCCGAATAGACGAGCGAGTTGATGATGAACTTGGGGGTCTCGAGGCTCACCTGCCGGAAGTAGTCCAGTGTGTAATGGAGGGGAAAGGGCGTAAGTGACCAGCCTTTGCCCACGGCCGCGAGCACGACGCCGACCTGCGGCACGAGCGAGACGAACATGAGCAGCGCCAGGAAACCAACTGCCAGCCAGCGCATGACCGGGCCCAGTTGCCGGCGCTCCACCCGGGAGTAGGCGAGCGAACTGTAGTCCTTGATAGCCACGTAATGGCGGGCGACCAGCACGAAGACAATGGCGAGCACCACCAGCAGCGCCGAGATCACGATGCCCATGCGGAAGATGCGCCGGTCGACGAACTGCACGATATTCAGATAGGCCTGCACCGCGAGCAGGTCCTGCACGCCCACGACCAGGGGCGTGACGAAATCGGCAAACGTCCAGATGAACACCAGCAGCGCGCCCGAGACGTACCCGGGGGTGGTGAGCGGCAGCGTCACGTCCCAGAACCGGCGCCAACCCTTCGCGCCCACGACCTCGGCGGCTTCCTCCAGCGAGGGGTCGACCTTGGAGAGCGAATCGAGAATGCTGAGGGTCATGAAGGGGAACAGGTGCAGCGTCTCGACCAGCAGCACGCCGTGCATTCCGTACATGAAATTCACCGGGTGCAGCATGTCGAACCAGTCCATGAGCAGCACGTTCACCGTGCCGGCGCGCCCGAGGATGAATACGAAGCCAAGCACGCCGACCAGGGGCGGCAGGATCATCGGCAGCATCGTGAGGTACGCAAACAGGTTCCGGTACGGAAAATCGTAGCGGATGATGAGGAAAGCGACGGCGATCCCGATCACCGAGGTCGTGAAAACGGTCGCCACGCCGAGCACCAGCGAGTTCCACAGTGAGCGCAGGTAGAAGCGATCGGTGAAGAATTCCTGGAAATTGGCCAGCGTGAACAGACCGGCCTCGTTGGTGAAGGCGTCGTAGAAGATCCGCGTGAGGGGGTAGAGCACGAACAGGATCAGGAACGCCCAGATGAGCGCATACCCGACCAGCGCGCTGGCCGGCACGCGAATGGCGGGGGGCGTCATGGCGGCGGGCAGGGCCATGGACGGGTCAGGCGGCCGGGATGGCCAGCGTGCTGCCGACCGCGCAGCTCAGTGCGACCGGCGTGCCCACCGCCAGCTGCTCGTGATGCCAGGGATCGCCGATGTCGATCTTGAACGTCATGCCGCCGTCCAGGTCCACGTCGTAGCGCAGCGCGTTGCCGAGGTAGGCGCTGAAAGTAATGCGGCCCTTGAAGTGATTCCGCTCGGCGCCGCCCGCGCCATCGAGCACAAGGTTCTCGGGCCGGACGCAGATCACGCAGCGCTCGCCGGGGCGCAGCGGCACGTCGCGTATCGCCGCGATTTCGCCGAGCGCGGTCTCGACGCGCACGCCGCGCGCGCCATCCGTCGACCGCACGGTCCCGTCGACCAGGTTGTTGATGCCGATGAAATCGGCGACGAATCGCGAGACCGGCCGCTCGTACAGGGCCTTGGGCGGGCCGATCTGGCAGACTTTGCCGAGATTGAACACCGCGATGCGGTCCGACATCGCCAGGGCTTCTTCCTGGTCATGCGTGACGTACACAGCGGTGATGCCAAGCTCCTTCTGGAGCTTGCGGATTTCCGCGCGCACTTGCACGCGGATCTTGGCGTCCAGGTTGGAGAGCGGCTCGTCGAGCAAGAGCATTTGCGGGTTGAGCACCAGCGCGCGCGCCAGCGCGACGCGCTGTTGCTGCCCGCCCGAAAGCTGGCCGGGATAGCGCTCGCCCAGGCCGGCAAGTCCGACTTTTTCGAGTATCCCGCCGACCCTGGCGGCGGCTTCCGAGGCCGGGATCTTGCGCAGCTTGAGGCCGTACGACACGTTCTCCGACACGGTCATGTGCGGCCAGAGGGCGTAATTCTGAAACACCATGCCGATGCCGCGCTCGTGCGGCGACACGGTATTGACGACCCGCTCCCCAAACCGGATCACGCCGACATCGGGCGTGTAAAACCCGGCGAGCAGGCGCAGCAGCGTGGTCTTTCCGCACCCGGACGGACCGAGCAGGGTGAACATCTCACCCTGCTCGACCGCCAGGCTGACCTCGCTGACGGCGGCCAGCGCGCCGAAGCGCTTGGTGAGGCTCTCGACCGTGATGCGCATTGCGTGCGTGCGGGCGGGCCCCGGCGGCTCAGTTCCTGCGCTTCAGTTCCTCCGCGACGGCTTCGATCTCCTTGCGGAACTGCGCGTTGACTTCCTGGTAGCGCGCCTGCGCCTTGTCGTCGTCGTAGATGTTGTTCACATCGACGTCGAAATAGGAGCGCACCCCGCCGGTGAACTCGACGGCCATCTCCGCCTGCGAGCCGGGCTTGCCCTGCACGCGGTACTTCGGCGTAATGGGGAATACGCCGCGCTCCATCGCGACCCGTTGGCCGCGCTCGGACAGCATGTACTCGATGAAGGCACGCGCGGCGCGGGGACGCTTGGTGCCCGCGAGGATGCCGATCGGCTCGGGCGTAATCCACGCGGTCTTGGGCGCGACAAACTTGATATCGTGTCCGGACAGGCGATCCTCGAACGCCATGTAGCTCGGCACCGCGAAGCCGGCGGCGAATTCCCCGCGCGCGACGACCGACGGCACGTCCCGGCTGCGCGCAGTGAAGAGCCCGGTATTCCCGGCAAGGCGCTTCAGCCATTCCCAGCCCTTGGCATCCCCGTCGCGCTGCAGGATCACCTCGTAGGTCGCGTGGCTGCTGGAAGAGCGCGTGGGCGCGCATTGGACGACATTGCCCTTGAGCTTCGGATGGAGCAGATCATCCCAGTCCTTGGGCGCGGGCACGCCGAGGCGGGCGAGCAGCTTGGGGTGGTAGACCAGACCGTAGGGCTCCAGCACCGTGC
>Ga0247825_10000530_pt1 | contig 24146 bp, 23 predicted proteins | sample 13C_Vanillin_Day_FD_194413 | JGI IMG/M metagenome (GOLD analysis project Ga0247825, IMG submission 194413) | Soil microbial communities from agricultural site in Penn Yan, New York, United States - 13C_Vanillin_Day48 | ecosystem: Environmental > Terrestrial > Soil > Agricultural land | place...
TCAAACACGTCTATCCGGGCACGCAGCACGCCTTCAACAACGAGCTCGGCGCCGCGCGCTACAACAAGGCCGCGTCCGATCTCGCCTGGCAGCGCACGCTGGAGTTCTTCCGCGACAATCTCGGCGCGCCACCCAAGGCGGCGTAACGAGACGGCCTGACAAACCTTTCGCAACAGCCAAAGCAGCGGCGCCGCCTGCCGGCGGCGCTGCCGTTCCGCAAGGTGTGCTGGGCCGGTCAGCCGAAGAAATGCCGGTAGGCCGCGGCAAGCTCGGCCGAGTCGAGATCGTTGGCCTGCAGATACGGCTGTGTGCGTTTCACCCAGGCCTTCTGCGACGCGATCACCTTGGCGAAGAACTTGTCCTTCGAGTGCTCGGCAATCAGCTTGTCCCAGACCTTCAACTGCTCATTCAGAATCTCGGGGGGTGTTTTCACGACGTTGACGCCGCGCTTTCTGATCTCCTCGAAGTCCTTGCTGTAGCGCGCGATGCCGCTCCAGGACTGCTCGCTCGAGGCCGAGAACGCCGCGTGCCGCAGGATCGCCTTCAGTTCGGCGGACAGCGCGTCGAACCGGGTCTTGTTGAAGACGATCTCGAGCGCCTCGGCCGGGCGGTGATGGCTTCCCAGCATGTAGAACTTCGCCACGTCGGGAATGCCGAGCTGGATGTCGGTCGCGGGATTGTTCGCCTCGGTCGCGTCCAGGAGGTCGCGATCCACCACCGGCACGATCTCGCTGTTGGGCAGGTTCACCACCCTGACGCCCAGCGCCGCGAACATCTCGCCGGCAAGGCCCGCGGTCCTGAACCGCAGGCCCTTGAAGTCGGCAACGCTCCTGATCTCCTTCCTGAACCAGCCCAACGGCTGCGACGGCATCGGGCAGAAGAGCAGCCCGGTGAGGTTGAGCTTCAGCACGTCGCTGGCGAGCTCCTGATAGAGCGCCTCGCCGCCGCCGCTGTAGAACCAGGCGAGAAAGCCGTGCGAATCCCAGCCGAACGACGGCGGCGCGCCGAACAGCGCATGGGCCTTGTGCTTGTTGGTCCAGAGCGTGGCGACGCCGCACACGCCTTGCAGGATGCCGTTGTGCACCGCATCCGCCATCTGCAGCGCCGGCACCACCGCGCCGGACGCCACCACGTCGATCTTCAGCCGGTTGGCCGTCATGACGCCGACCCGCCGCGCGTAATCGACGGCAACCTCGTGCAGCACGTCCCGCGCCGGCCAGGCGCTCTGCATCCGCCAGTTCAAGGTCTGGGCGCGGGAGACCTGCGGCATGGCGACCGCCGCCGCTCCGCCCGCCCCGGCCAGCAGAAACCGCCGGCGCGCGAGCTTTGCCGGGGAGTTCTTTGCGGCGTTCATATGCTTGACCACCAAGCCCGCCTTCCGGCCCCCGGCCCAATCCTATGCAAATCGGCCGCCGCGGCGGGATGATTCGCGGCGGTCTACAATCTAGCAATTTCGGCGCAGCAATGAAAAAGCGGGCGACTGTCTCGCCCGCCCGGTGCAACCTCAGTTCCCGTAGAGATAATTCGGCAGCCAGAGCGTCATGCCCGGCCACAGATACATGATGACCATGCACAGCCCGATCACGGCCATGTACGGCATCATGCCGCCGAAAATCTGCGCAAGCGTGACGTGCGACGGCGCGACGCCCTTCAGGTAGTAGGCCGACATCGCAACCGGCGGCGACAGGAACGCCGCCTGCAGGTTCACGAACACCAGCACGCCCCACAGGATGGGGTCGATGCTGAAATGCTTCAGCAGCGGCAGGAAGATCGGAACGAAGATCACGATGATCTCGGTCCATTCCAGCGGCCAGCCGAGGATGAAGATGATCACCTGCGAGAGGATCATGAACTGAACCGGCGTCAGGTTCAGCGACAGCACCCATTGCTCGACCAACGCCTGGCCGCCGAGTATCGCGAACACGCCCGAGAACAGCGCCGAGCCGACGAACAGCCAGCACACCATCGCGGTGGTCTTGGCGGTCAGGAACACCGCCTCCTTGGTGCGCTTCCAATCGAGCGTCCGCGCCTGGAACGCCAGCAGGAACGCGCCCGCGGCGCCGACGGCCGCCGATTCCGTCGCCGTGGTGATGCCGAACAGGATGACGCCAAGCACGACGACGGTGAGGATGCCGAGCGGCATCACCGACGAAGTCAGCAGCTTGATGACCTCCAGCCGGTCGGCATCGATCCTCGAGTAGTAGCGCAGCATCATCGCCGCGCAGAGCATGGAGATGACGCCGAACCACACGTAGAACGCTGTCGGTGGCCCTTTGTCGACCGGCGCGGCGGCGACCGGAGCAGAACCCAGTTGTTGGAGACCTTCGACGGCAACTTCCGCTGCGGCCTGCTGATGGATGACGACATACCACCAAGCCAGCCAAAGCGTCCCCGCGACGATGATCAAAGGCACCAACGATGCGGCAAAGTTCTGCACCAGCATCCAGTAATTCAGGCGGCCACTTCCGGTGTCGATTTCCCTGGCGCGCGCAGGAGAAAGCAGCGCGGAGCCAAATCCGACGAGCACATTCTTCGAATAGACCGCCTGGAACCTGCGCATCCAGTCCGGCACCGGAACGCGGGTCTGTTCCTCCGGCAGTTGCGGGGCAATCTTGGGATTAACGATCGCCCAGCCGATGATGTAGGCGAGGTAGAGCAATGCAAGGAAGAAGCCGGGAAACATCGCAGCCGCATAGAGCTTGACCACCGACTGACCGGCCACCGCCGCGTAGACGATGATCATGACCGACGGCGGAATAAGAATGCCGAGCGTGCCGCCGGCCGTGATGACGCCCGCGGCGAGCTTAACGTCGTAGCCCGCCTTCAGCATCGGATTGAACGCGATAACGCCCATCAGCACGACCACCGCGCCGACCAGGCCCGAGGCGATGCCCCAGAACGTGCACACGATCAGGGTTGCGACCGCAAGCGAGGCCGGCACCCGGCGGAACGCGAGCTGGATCGAGTAGAACATCTTGTCGACCAGGGCGCCGCGCTCCATCACATAGCCCATCAGCACGAACAACGGGATCGAGATGAGCACGTCGTTGGTCATCGCACCGTAGGTGCGCTGGACCATCAGCTCGAACACCCTGTTGTCGGCGAACGCCTGCATCGGGTCATAGAACGCGATGAACCCGAAGAACATGCCCAGCCCCATCAGCGTGAAGGCCGTCGGGAAACCCAGCATGATGACGACCACGATCAGGCCGAGCATCAACAGGCCGAGGGCGGGATCGCTCATGTGTGGTGTTCCCCACCCATGCCGCGCTGGCGCGCCATCTCGTCGATATCCTTGACATGCTCGATGGCGGCCTTGCGCGCATCCTCATCGACGTACCGGCTGTGCGCCAGCTGCTCCTCGACCACGTCGATTTCAGTGACATCCTTGAGGCGGCTCGGCCATTTGCCAGTCTTCAGGCAGACGGCGGAGCGAACGATCTCGGCGAAACCCTGGAGCATCACCAGGGCACCAGCGAGCGGGATCATCGCCTTGAAGTGATAGACCGGCGGGCCTTCCGAGGTCACATTCGAATGCTCGTTGATCGCCCAGGACTCCATCGCGAAGGTGAATCCCGAATAGATCAGCGCGGCGATGCCGGGAATGAAGAACACAATGTAAAGCGCGAGATCGAGCCCCGCCTGCACGCGCGGCCGCATCGAGCTGTAGAGGAAGTCGCCCCGGACATGCGCGTTCTGCGCGAGCGCGTAGGCGCCGCACAGCATGAACAGCGTGCCGTACAGCATATTGGTGAAATCGAAGATCCACGCGGTCGGCGCGTTCAAGGCGTAGCGCTTGAGGACTTCAACGCACACCACCGTCATCAGGACGACGATCAGCCAGGCCGCGAGCTTGCCGACCCACGTGCTGATTTCGTCGATCGTATGCAGAAAACCTTGGACACTCATTCAATGGGCCAGAATAGGCAGTAATCGGATAAGACAAAGCACCATTCGGTCGCCCGGCCCGAATGGTGCTTCGCCAGTTCAGCTTGCCGTCAGATCGGCTTCTTCGCGTTCGGTCCGAAGTAGTGGTCGTACGCCATCTTGCGGCTCACGACGGTGTCGTTCTCCCACTGCGTCGCGCGCTTGGCGAAGGCGAGCTGCGACTCGACGATCTTCTTGAACAGCGGGTTGGCCGCCGCGTACTTCTTGGCGACCTCGTCATAGATCTCGAGCTGACGCTTCAGGATCGCATCCGGCGTCTTGTAGAACTTGACGTTTTGCTTGGTCTGCATCTCGACATAGTCCGTGGAATAGCGGTCGATTGCCTTCCAGGCCATATCCTGCGACGCCGCCTCGACGGCGTTCTCGATGATCGCCTTCATCTTGGCGGGCAGCCCGTCGAACTTCGTCTTGTTGAACGAAATCTCGAACTGCTCGGCATTCTGGTGATAGCTCTGCAGCATGCAGATCTTCGACACGTCGGGGAAGCCGAGTATGCGGTCCGACGTGGCGTTGTTGAACTCGGCCGCGTCGAGCAGGCCGCGGTCCATTGCCGCCACGATCTCGCCGCCGGGCAGCGCGTTGACCGCGGCGCCCATGCCGGTGAACACATCAATCGAGATGCCGACGGTGCGGAACTTCACGCCCTTGAGGTCGTCGACCTTGGTGACCGGCTTCTTGAACCAGCCGAGCGGCTGGGTCGGCATCGGGCCGTACGGGAACGACACCACGTTGGCGCCGATCGAGGCGAAGATCTCGTTGAGCAACGCCTTGCCGCCGCCATACTTGTGCCAGGCGAGCAGCATGTTGGCGTCCATCGCGTAGCCCGGGCCGGAGCCCCACAGCGCGAGCGCGTTCTGCTTGCCGTAGTGATAGACCAGCACGCCGTGACCGCCGTCGAGCACGCCCTTCGACACCGCGTCGAGGAGTTGGAACGCCGGCACCACGGCACCCGCCGGAAGCACCTCGATCTTGAGGTCGCCGCCGGTCATGTCGTTGACCTTCTTGCCGAAGTCGTTGGCGTATTCGTGGAAGATGTCCTTCGACGGCCACGTGCTCTGCCAGCGCATGCTGATCGGGCCCGACTGGGCCTGAACGGCGGGGGCGGAGACGGCCGTTGCAGCCGCGGTCGCGCCCGCGGCCATCAGGAACTTGCGACGGCTGGCAATTTTCGAGTCTGTTTTCGTGCTCATTCTCAGTCCCTCCCTGGACCTTGGTCTGGGGCAGCGCTGTTCGCGGCCCGCTTGTGTATTCACTAACCTCCGGCGGAAGCACCGTATTCCGCCGACTTGGGCGATAGTTTTACCGCCTTGCCGCCGTTTCACAAGCCTCCAAGGCCTCCCGGAAGGCCTCGATCCGGCCTATTTAGGGTCGGATTGCCGGACCCATTCGTTCGACTTTCGTAGAGGTTCGCGGCTGTAGAGGGTTCGCGGCGTATCCCGTCCCGCGCCCGATTGCCGCGCTGCCCATCCCACAGGAGATTTGCCCTTGAAAGGCCTTGGCTCGACGCTCGCCACCATCTGGCGGCTGGCTATTCCCTATTTCCGGTCCGAGGACCGGCACGCCGGCTCGGTCCTGTTGCTCGCGATCGTGCTGATCGAGTTGTCGATCGTCGCGATCAACGTGATGATCAACCAGTGGAACAACCGCTTCTACAACGCGCTGCAGGACAAGAACTGGGACACCTTCGTCACTGAGTTGCTGTTCTTCTGCCTGCTGGCCGGCATCTTCATCGTGCTGGCCGTCTATCAGCTCTATCTCAACCAATGGCTTCAGATCCGGTGGCGCCGCTGGATGACGCGGCACTACCTCGACGACTGGCTCAGCAGTGCCAACCACTACCGCATGCAGCTTCTCGGCGACGCCGCCGACAATCCCGACCAGCGCATCGCCGAGGACATCAATCAGTTCATCGAGAAGGGACTGTTCCTCAGCCTCGGCCTGCTCAACTCGCTGGTCACGCTCGGCTCGTTTGTCGTCATTCTGTGGGGGCTGTCGGCGAGCGCGCCGTTCACGCTGTTCGGCATCCAATGGGGAATTCCCGGCTATCTGGTCTGGGCGGCGCTGATCTATTCCATCGTCGGCACTGTGCTCACGCAATGGATCGGCCACGCGCTGGTGCGGCTCAACTTCCTGCAGCAGCGCTACGAAGCGGACTTCCGCTACAATCTCGTCCGCGTGCGGGAGAACGCCGAACAGATCGCGCTGCTCGAAGGGGAGCCCGCGGAAAAGCAGCGCCTATTGGAGCGATTCAATCAACTGGTGGGCAACTGGCTCCTGATCATGAGCCGGACCAAGCGGCTGACGTTCTTCACCGCGGGCTTTTCCCAGATCTCGACGGTGTTTCCGTTTGCCGTCGTCAGCCCGGCCTATTTCGCAGGCTCGATCCAGCTTGGCGGGCTGATGCAGACCGCGTCCGCCTTCAACAGCGTGCAGGGCGCACTGTCGTTCTTCGTGAGTTCGACCATCTACCGGCAGCTTGCCGAGTGGCGCGCCGTCATCGACCGGCTCGCGGGCTTCCAGCGCGCGGCCGAAGCGGGCCGCTCGGCTGCGATCACGCCGCCGGTGGTCGAGGTGGTCGCGGGCAACGGCCACGCCATCGAACTCGCCAGGGTCGAGGTGACCCTGCCCGCAGGCCAATCGCTGGTCGAGATCGACAAACTGGCACTCGCGCCCGGCGATCAGGTGCTGGTGACCGGACCGTCGGGATCGGGCAAGTCGACGCTATTCCGCGCCATCGCCGGAATCTGGCCGTTCGGATCGGGTTCGGTCGCGGTGCCCAGGGATGCACGGCTGATGATGCTGCCGCAGCGGCCATATTTCCCTGTCGGCACGCTGATCGCCGCAGTGACCTATCCGGCGGAGCCCGGCGTGTTCAGCCGCGAGCAGATCGCTGCGGCGCTCGAGGCGGTCGGCCTGCCCGCACTCGTGCAACGGCTCGACGAGGAGGCGCACTGGAACCGGATGCTGTCGCTCGGCGAGCAGCAGCGGCTCGGCATCGGGCGCGCCCTACTGCAGAAACCGGAATTCCTGTTTCTCGACGAAGCGACGGCGTCACTCGACGAGACGTCGGAAGAAAAGCTCTACCGGCTGCTGCAGGAGCGGCTGCCCGGGGCGGCGATCATTTCGATCGGCCATCGCTCGACGCTCGAGGCGTTTCACAAACGGCGGCTCAAGCTCGAACCCGATGCCGACAGGCATCGGGTGCGGGAAACAGCGATGGCTCAAATATCGTAGCCGTCACCACCAGCGCACGGGCCAGGCAAGGCCGGCCTCGCCGTGGTTCGCGCCGCGCGCGACGATGTTGTGCCAGGCAAAGGCAAATGCCGCGAGCAGCAGGGCGCCCGCGCCGACCGGCACGATCAGGAAGCTGAGCGGCATGCCGTTGATCACGACCACCAGCGGGTCGATGCCGGCCGGCGGGTGAAACGTCCCGGTGAGGTGCATGGCGATCATGGCGAGCCCCACCGCCACCGCGGCAACCCACACGCCTGGGCCGAGCAGCTTGACGGCCGCGAGCCCCACGGCGGTGGAGATCAGATGGCCGCCGACCAGCGCACGGGGCTGCGCCGGTTCGGCCTTTGGCGAGCCCATCACCAGCACGATGGAAGTCGCGAACGGGATCGCCACCAGCGGAAACTGCGCGGTGACCGAATAAATTTCCATCGCGGCGATGGCGAGCGCGCCGCCGGCGGAACCGGCGAGCACCGCCCAGAGCTGGTTACGGTCGGTCATGAACCCGGCCATGCAACAGCCGGACCGGATGGCGGAGCGTCAATGCCGCACGGCATTCAGGCCGGCATTTGGCGCAAAAGCTACGGGCGGCGACCTTGCGGCCGCCGCCCGTGAAGGAAAGGGACTTGAAGAGGCTTACTTCAGATTGGTGTTGACCGTGAGGTCGGCCGACAGGCGGGCCGTGAAGCGCGCGCCGCACCAGTTGGAGCCGAAGCCGCCCGGATTGATGCTGGTCACGTGGCCGGTCTGCACCGCGGTATGATCGCTGGTGAAGGCGTTGCAGTCGCCCTTGCTCAGATCGGTGTCGGTGTAGCGCAGGTCGAGGGTGAACACCTTCCAGGTCCAGCCGATGCCCAGGCTCCAGGTGGCGTAGCTGGCGTACGGGGTGCCGTTCGGGAACGACGTGGTGGAGTAGAACACATCGCTGGTGCCGAGATCCCAGTAGCCGATTTCGCCGGAGATGTACGGCGTGATGCCGGGGCCAAACGCGGCGAACGTGTACTTGGCATTGCCGCCAAAGAAGATGCCGTCGGCGCCGGTGTTGAGCACGTTCGGCGAATAATAGACGAACGCGCCGAGGCCGAACGCATCGGTGACCGCGTAGTTCATCTTGCCGTAGATCTCATAGAAGCTCGCGTCGGTCTTGGCGACGTTGCCGTTGACCGGGAGCGAACCGTTGGCCGCGCAGCCGTCAGTGGGCACGGCCGCGTTGAAGCACGAGCCGCCCGGGTACCAGTAGTACCAGACGCCGAAGTCGAACGAGGCCTTGCCCCAGGTCGGCCGGATACCGGCGTAGAAGTCGACCTCGGCCGCCGCGCGGTTCGGGAACGAGATGCTCGCCCCACCGATGCCGGCGTAGAGCTGCAGGTCCTTGTTGATGTTGTAGCGCGGCTCGAAGTAGGCCGCGACCGACGGCTTGTGGTTCGACTGCGTGATGCCGCGCCAGACATAGTCGCTGGCAATCGCCGAACCGAAGGCCAGGTCCCAGGCCGGCGGCGGAGGCGGAACCACCATCCTCGCGGCCTTGGCCGGCATGTCGGCGGCGAACGCCGGCATGGCCGAAACAGCAAGAGCGGCGACAGCCGCAAGCGTAAACTTCTTCATAGACAGCCCCTTCCCGTCGTGTGCGGCTTGGGAGGGAGGCTGACGTTCCACGGACGGTCTCGATGACAACGAGAACGCGACACGAACCATCAACCCCTAGCCCCGCACCACAATTATTATGGCGAAAATTCAGCACGCGAGAGGCGGAACCGACAAGCCAAAACGCGTTGCAGTTGCCGCCTTTCTAGGCAATTGGCGGGGGACTCTCGCAACAATTGCCGAGTGTGGCCGCAAAGTCACATTTTTGCTGGCTTTCCGGCCTGTCGAAGACGTCACACCCCCGTCATCCGTCTGACATTTCCACAGGCTGGCCCTGGTCGCCGCCCGCCCCGGATTTCCCTCTCCACCAAGGTCGGACGAAGACGCCGGCGGATCGCCCCCGACACGAATTAAGCGAAACTTGTCCGCGCCCCGTTCAATGTCCGGCAAGCACCATTTCGAACGGGCCGATGCTTCCACCTTCGCCGCGCTATGACCTGCGTGGGGACAGGGAGACGTGAAGGGTTGCTTCCATGGTAATCGCCGGCATCCTGGGTTCGCTGGTGCTGTTGTGCTTCATCGCCACCGCGCCGTTCGTCATCGCCGAAACCGTCCCAAAGCGGTTCGTACGGCGGCTGACCGCCGGTCCGACGATGAACGGCGCGTTCGTGTCCGGCGCCCTGATCGGCGTGTTCGCGGGCTTCATACCGGCCTGCATCGCGTATGCGGCGAGCAGCCGCGGCTGGGCCGCGGGCCTCGCGCTCGCGGCGTGCAGCGCAGCCTGCGGCATCGCGTGGTGCCGGTTCGAACGGCGCGCGCCAAGTCTGCGGCGGCGGCCGGCAAGCGCGCGCTTAGGCGCCGACTCTCATTTGCGCAAGCTCGACCAGATTCCCGCGAGGATCAACGACCCGCCCGCGATCTGAACGGTGTCCGGCCCCTCGCCCAGCAGAACCAGCGACAGCAGCGCGCTCGCAATCGGCCCGATATAGACCACGAGCGAGCTTCGCACCGAGCCGAAGCGGGAGCCGAGATAGGCGAACCCCGCAAAGGCGAAGATGCCCGGAATGGTGCCGGCAAACAGATAGACGCCGAGCGCATGCGCGTTGAACACGCGTTGCGGCGCGGACCACATCTCGGTGAGCGCGAAGGGAAGCGAAAGGAGCGCGCCGACGGCGGCAAACATGCAGACGCGCCCGATAAACGATATGCCCGGCGCGGCCCTGGACTGGATCAGGGTGTAACCGGACCAGGCCAGCGTCGCCATCACCATGATGAGATCGCCGGTGAGCGTCGCGGCCGACATCAGATCGGCCGAACCGCCGCGAAGCACGATCGCCAGCGCGCCCGCCAGCGCCAGCGCGAGCCCCAGCAACTGGAAGCGCCCGATGGTCTCCAGCCCCATGAGCCAGGAGACGATCAGCACCGCCAGCGGCGACAGAGCCATGATCAGCGCCATGTTGATCGCCGTGGTCGAGATGCCGGCGATATAGACCGGGCCGCCGCACAGGAACATGCCGCAGAAGCCCCCCAGTACGACCCAGCCACCGCGCGACAGCACTTCGCTCCATCGCGCCTGCAATTCGCCGAGCACGAAGGGCGCAAGCCCCGCCGCGATGATCGACCAGCGGATGCAGGCGAGCGAGAACGGCGGGATCGCGCCGGCGTTGGCGCGCGCCACGATCATGTTGGACACCTGAGCCACCGCGACCGCAACGAAGCCCGTGACGACGAGCAGTGTCGTCCAGCGGTTTTCGGTGCGATCGGCTGAAGGCGCCACGGCGGCTCCTCAATGGTGCAAGAGACGTGGGATGCTGCCTGACGTGTAACCAATACTAGGGGACGTGAACGCCCTTCAGGCCTGCCTGCTCGATGGCCCGCGCCACGACGCCGGCGGCCTTCGCTTCGTTGACCAGGACGGTGAGCCGGCCAAGCGCCGCGGTCGAACGACCTTTCGGGACCGCCACCGCAAACGAAACCTTGTGAAATACCCCGACGATCCTCGAGCCGGGCAGGCGCGCGGCGGCGTCGAGCGCAATGCCGGTGCCGGTCGCAAACAGATCCGCTTTGCCGTCGTGCAGGAGCTCGACCACATTGTCGACGCCGCCGACCGCCCGCAGGAGCTCCGCGGACTTCAGCGAGCGGCTGAGAAAAACATCGGCCGACGCATTGCGGGCGACGGCAATCGTCACGCCGGCGCGGTCAACCTCGCGCACGTCGGCAAATGCCTTTCCGGGCGCTGCCAGCAGCACGTATTCGACCGCGATCACGTCCGGGCTGTAATCGAATTTCGCATCCGCGCGCGGATTACGTCCGGTCACGCAGATGTCCCACTCCGCGAGCTTCTCCATGCTGTCGGTGTAGGCCGCCGACGTGGCGTAGAGCACCGGAACGAACAACGCACCGAGCTTCGGAGCAATGAACCGGCCAAGCTCGGGCGCGACGCCGCCGACGCCGCCGTCGGCGTTGCGCGTCACAATCGTCGAGTTTGCGCCGTTGAGCCCGAAGCGGAGCTGACCGCCCGGCGCAAGCTCGGTGTCGATCGCGGACTGCGCCATGGCTGGGGCGGGCACCATGACTATCGCGGCAATGAGCGCCGCCGAAAGCTTCGTGCCCATCCAGTCGTCCGCCTAAGCCGCCGCGGCCTTCTTACGGTTCGCCTCGATGCGGCGGTCGACCAGCGCCACCTGCGCGTCGATCGCCGGATTGCTGAGCCCCTTCTGCCTGGCAATGAGCTGCACCAGCTTGTCGGCCCGCTCGATGTTCGGCGCGCCGTTCTGCAGGGCGCGCGCGGCCGAGGCCGGACGCACCAGCGACTGCGCCGCTGCCGCATATTTCTCGTACGGCACGAGGTCGGCCGGGTTGGCGCCCAGCTTGACGCAGAGATCGAACACGAAGTCGTAGACCGACTTCGAGGTCGCCGGATCGGAATGCACGGCCTCCTGCGCGGTGCGCATGCCGTCCTCGGTGACGCAGCGGTAGTTGCCGGCGAGCAGCATCGACCACTTGGCGAGCGGCACGAAGATGGAGTCATAGACGCGCAGCTTCACCGGCAGCTCGATCTTGGTGCCATCGCCCGGATCGAAGCGGATCGCATCGATCTCCTTCTCGAGCTGGCGCAGGATCGCCGTGCCCTTCTCGTCGTCGAACTTCGCCGCCTTGAAGTTGGTCGGCAGCGTGACCATCAGCACGTTGACCTTCTCGTCCGGCGGGCGGATCGCCTGCGGATCGGGACTGCACAGCGTGAGGAACCTGGGATCGAAGCTGTCCCACACCCGCGCGTCGGTGTAGGCGGGCTCCAGCGCCGCATAGTCGAGGCCGGGAATGCGCTTCACGTAAGGCATCGGCGGCATGTTCATGATCGACATGCACGGCACCTTCGACTTCGCCACCGCGTCGAGCAGTTCGCGCACGCCGGGCGAGCGATACTGCGGCTCCTGCATGGCGAGGCAGATCAGGTCGTAGTCCTTCGGGTTGATGCCCTGCGCGCCCGAGGCCGTCACCTTGCCGGGAAGCTTGGTGGAATCGAGCAGCACCGGGTCCTTGCGGCCCTTGACCGGCAGGCGCACGCGGAAACCCTCGGCGTTGATCAGGTCGGCTTCGGCGGGGAGGCAGATGTGATGGATCTTGTGGCCGCCAAACAGCATTTTGGAAGCCAGCAGCGAGCCGTAGGCCGCGCCCAGGATCAGGATGTTGTATGGCATTGCGGATCGCTCCCTCTGTCGGTTGAAAGTGCTGGCGGTTCAGGCCGTTGGTGATGTTGTTGGGCCGTCCGCCGTTGCCTGCAACACTATTGCTCCCGTGCTTGCGATGCAATGCGGCCGCGCGGGGATTGCGGAAGCGGCCGAGGGGAAATGTGCTACCTTGTCTGCGCCGGTCGCACGGAGCCTCGCCATGAAAAAGCTCATCCTCGAAACCACCGCGCCGTTCCAGGGATTGCCGGAACTGGTCGCCGACAAGGAAGGCCTGTTCGCGAAGCAAGGCCTGACCATCGAGTGGGTCGAGCGCGAGAGCGAGGACAAGAGCACGCGGACCGACGTGAACAGCCCGAAGGGCCTCGATCCGTTCGCGAGCCACGGCAAGATGCTCGAGCAGGGCAAGGCCGATCTCTACAACGCCTGCGAATGGGGCAACTACTGCCGCGTCCAGGACACCAAGGTCGGCAGCCGCCAGGTCGGGCGGCGCGGCATCGTCACCTATGCCGGCATCGTGGTGCGGCCGGAGTCGGAGGTGTTCACCGCGCAGCAGCTTGCGGGAAAGAACGTCGGCGTGCCGTTCTACTTCGGCACGCACTACCTGGCGCTGCATCTGCTCGAAGGCTTCATGCCGCGCGATCAGATCCGGCTGTGCCGGACTTCGAACGGCTCGCGCGAACGCTATAACGCGATGATGAGCGGCAACGTCGAGGCGGTGACGCTGACCGAGCCTTACGTCTCGCTCGCGGAAAAGAACGGCTGCCGGGTGATCTGCTCGGCGTTCTATCACGGCACCGAGGTGGCGTCGGACCGGGTCGACGGCGAGACCTATGCCGCGTTCAACCGCGCGGTGCGCGAGGCGGTGAAGCGGATCAACGCCGACAAGGCCGCATACCTGCACTATTTCATCGACTACCATCGCAAGGACGCGGAGATCGCTGCCCTCGCCCCCGCCGACCTGCGCGCCGGCCGTATCGTGGTGTGCGATCCGGCGCCGATTCCGGCCGACGAAATGCAGCGCACCTACGAGTGGCTGAAAGGCTGGGGCATGCTGGAGCAGACCGCGACGCCGCTCGCGCTGGTCAATCTCAACGTGCAGCGCGCCGCGCATACGGTCGCGGCGGAGTAGGACGCCGCGCTCGTGGAACGTCCAACAGGCGCGCGAACGCGCTGATGGCGCGCGCCGAAATTTCCGGTCGCGTCAGTTCCCGTCTTTTCCGTCCGGCGACGCGGGCGGCATATCGCCCGGCACCGACGAGGGAAACGGCGAAGGCCGCGGCAGGATCGGCGTCACCGCAGGACCGGTCGCCATCGCGCGCGGCACAATACCAGCCGCGCGCGGCGGCAATGCGGTTTTGGCGGCGCGGCGCTTCGGCGTTTTTGCCTTGGCTTTCACCTTGCGCGCAGGTTTCTTCGGCGCCGCACGCCTGGCCTTGACCTTCTTGCGGCGCGCGGGCGCGGCGCGCTTCCCGGTCTTCGCCTTGCTCCTCACCTTGGCCTTCACCGCCTTCTTCTTCGCCTTCCGCTTTTTGGCCATGTCGCTCTCCCTCTGGTCGCGATGTGCAGCTATACGCCGACAAGCTCTTTCATACGCTCCGGCACCGGCCCGCCGGTCGCCCAGTCGACCAGTTCGATCGGATGCACCACCGGAATTCCGGTCCCTGCTGCGATCTGTGTGATGCAGCCGATGTTACCCGCGGCGATCACGTCCGGTTTTGTCTTCTCGATATTGCCCACCTTGCGGTCGCGCAGGCGCCCGGCGATCTCCGGCTGGAGAATGTTGTAGGTGCCGGCCGAGCCGCAGCACAGATGCGCCTCCGGCACCTCCTTGACGTTGAATCCACAAGCCGCGAGCAGGTCCTTCGGTTCCCGATGCACCTTCTGGCCGTGCTGGAGCGAGCAGGCGGAGTGATAGGCGACCGTGAGCGGCGTAAGTGATTTGGGCGCCGAGGGCTTCACACCGAGCTTTGCCAGATACTGCGACACGTCCTTGGCCAGCGACGAGACCTTCGCGGCCTTAGCCGCATAGGCCGGATCGTTGCGCAGCATGAAGCCGTAGTCCTTCACCGTGGTGCCGCAGCCCGAGAGGGTGACGAGAATGGCGTCGAGCCCCTGCCCTTCGATTTCCCGCGTCCAGGCGTCGACGTTGGCACGCGCTTTGGCGAACGCGCCCTCTTCGCGACCGAGGTGGTGCTCCAGCGAGCCGCAGCAGCCGGCGTCCGGCGGCAGCACCGCCTCGACGCCGTTGCGGTTCAGCACGCGGATCGTCGACTGGGTGATCGACGGCATCAGAGCCTCGTTGGCGCAGCCGCCGAGGACGGCGACGCGGGCGCGGCGCGGGCCGTGCGCCGGATGCGTTCCGGTTTCGGTCATGGCGCCCGGGACGCCGCGGGGCGCGAGCCGGAGCGCAGCGGCAAGCGGCTTCAGTCCGAACAGCGAAAACACCGGCGCCAGCGGCCGCGCCAGCGCGGATGCGAGCATCGCCAGCCGCAACCGTCGCGGATACGGCATCACGCGCACCAGGAACTCGCGCATCAGCCGGTCGAACAGCGGACGGCGATAGGTTTCCTCGATATGCGCGCGGGCGTGATCGACGAGGTGCATGTAGTGCACGCCCGAGGGACACGTGGTCATGCAGGACAGGCACGACAGGCAGCGGTCGATGTGGGTGACGACGTCCTTGGTGGCCGGCCGGTTCCGCTCCAGCATCTCCTTGATGAGGTAGATGCGCCCGCGCGGGGAGTCGCGCTCATCGCCGAGCAGTACGTAGGTCGGGCAGGTCGCGGTGCAGAAGCCGCAATGCACGCAGGCCCGCAGAATCTTGTCGGCCTCCGCGATGTTCGGGTCGGCGAGTTGAATGAGGGAGAAGGTGGTCTGCATCACACCCCCGCCCACATGCGGCCCGGATTGAGCACGCCCTTGGGGTCGAAACTTTCCTTCACGCGCTTGCTGACGCCCGCGAGCGCGCCCTGCTGCGGCTCGAACACATCGACCGCGGCGCGCACGGCCGCGGGCGCGCGCACCAGAGTCGCATGCCCGCCGGTTTTCGCACAGGCGCGGCGGATCGCGGCAGCGCCCGCGTCGTCGGAGGGCGGCAGCGCGATCCAGACCAGTCCGCCGGCCCAGTCGGTGAACCACTGCGCGCCGTCCGGAAGCATCGCCGCAAATTCATGGCCGCGCGTCGGCGCGGTCGACACGCGCCACAGCGGCCAGTCGCCCATCGGCGTGTTGGCCCAGAACGGCTTCGCGTCGCGCACGCACTTCCACAGCGCGCGCGAATGGCTTTCACCCGCGTGATCGACGCGACCGAACGGCTTGAGCAATTCGGTCAGTGAGGCCTTGCGGTGGCGCACCGACGGCGCGACGCCCTCCAGGCGGAACACGGTCGCGGACTCGAACACATGAAGGCCGTCGATGCTCATCACCAGGCCTCGCTGCAGATGCGCCGCCGCCGACACGTCGCAGGACGACGCCATCGCAGCCGACATCGCTTCGCTGGCGCGGGCATCGTCGAGCCCGGCGACGACGACGCTTTCCTCGGTCTCCGGCTTCGGCAGCGTCTTGATCGTCACGTCGGTCATCGCGGCGAGCGTGCCGAACGAGCCGGCCAGCACCTTGCAGAGGTCGTAGCCGGTGACGTTCTTCACCACGCGGCCGCCGGACTTGAAGGCCTCGCCACGCCCCGAAATGGCGGACACGCCGAGGAAATGATCGCGCGCGGCGCCCGATTTGATGCGGCGCGGGCCGGCGAGATTGGCGGCGAGCGCGCCGCCGAGCGAGCCCGCATCCGGCGCGCCGCCGAGAAGCGGACCGTAGTCCATCGGCTCGAACTCGAGCTGCTGGTTCTTCTGCGCGACCAGCGCCTCGATCTCGGCGAGCGGCGTGCCGGCTTTCGCCGAGAGCACCAGTTCCTCCGGCTCGTAGAGCGTGACGCCGTTGAGGCCGGAGAGATCGAGCGTCAGGTCGGACTGGCTCGGGCGACCAAGCGCACGCTTGGAGCCGCGCCCCACCACCTCAAGCGTCTTGCCTTCGGACAGCGCCCAGTTGACGGCGTCCTGCACGTCCTTGGCATCGCGGGGCCTGAGCGCGTCGGTCATGCCAGAGTTATGCAACGGAAAGCCACATCCTCGCCAGCGGTGCGACGACGCGCGTTATGCTGTCCCGACCCCGAATGAGGCGCAGCGAGAATTTCAGGCCGGACCGGTTCGAACCTTGCGCTTCTTCCGCGGCGACGGCGCAGGCGGCGGGCCATAGAGCGAAGCCTGGGTGCAGTATCCGGAATTCGGATTCACCAGCGCCCGCTGGCAGGCCGCGAACGTCGCAAACGAGCAGTCTTCGTCCACCTTGTCCCAGTTGGACGTCGAATTCGCACACCACATGGCATTCGGCGTGTGGGGCCGTCCGCCCAGAATGCTCTGGCCCTGGAAAGGCTGGAACGGCTGCGCAGCGGCCGCGCCGGCGCCAAGACCAAGCGGCGCGAGAACCGCCAAAACCGCAAAGACAATCGGGAGCCGCATCGGATTCCACCTGCACGAGTTTGCGCGCTCAACCTAAGCGCAAAAACGGTGAAAGCAAGATGGTCAGCCGACCGGGCGTTCGTCGGCGATGACCTTGCCGTCATTGGGCAGCGAGCCCGGCTCGACCAGCTTCACTTCGCCCTTGAGCTTGGTCACCGATTGCAGCGTCGAGGCGACCGCACCGGTGAGCTTGGCGTCGGGCTTTTCGCATTCCGCCATCAGCGTCATCGCATCCTGCTCGCCCGCGCGCGTGACCACGAGGCGCACGCGGCCGAGCGCCGGATGACGCTTACCGACCTCGACCACCAGCTCCGGGCGCACGAACATGCCCTTGATCTTGGCGGTCTGGTCGGCGCGGCCCATCCAGCCCTTGATCCGCACGTTGGTGCGGCCGCAGGGCGACTTGCCGGGCAGCACCGCCGAAAGATCGCCGGTGGCGAGCCGGATCATCGGATAGTCGCGATTGAACGTGGTGACGACGACCTCGCCCACCTCGCCCTCGGGCACCGGGTCGCCGGTGCCGGGACGGACGATCTCCAGGATCAGGTCCTCGTTGACGATCATGCCCTGCATCGCTTCGCTCTCGTAGGCGGCAATGCCGAGCTCGGCGGTGGCATAGCACTGCAGCACGGCGACTCCGCGCGACGCGAGCTCCTGGCGCAACGAGGCCGGCAGCGCCGCGCCCGACACCAGCGCGCGCTTGAGCGACGACGCGTCCTTGCCGGACTTCTCCGCGGCGTCGAGCAGGATCTTCAGGAAATCGGGCGTCCCCATGTAGCCGGTGGGCTTCAGATGCGCGATCGCCTCGAGCTGCTGCTCGGTGCTGCCGGGCCCGGCCGGGATCACCGAGCAGCCAAGCGCATGCGCACCCGACTCCAGAATGAAGCCGCCCGGCGTCAGGTGATAGGAGAACGCGTTGTGCACGATGTCGCCCACGCGAAAGCCGGCTGCGAAGCAGGCGCGCGCGCAGCCCCACCAGTCGGTGCCGTGGCCTTCCGGCTCGAAGATCGGACCGGGCGACATCATCAGCCGCTTGGCACGACCGGCCGGCGTCGCGTTGAAGCCGCCGAACGGCGGCTTCTCTTTCTGGCGCTCCAGCAGCTCGGACTTGCGCAGCACCGGAAGCTTTGCGAGCGCCTGGCGCGACGTGACGGTTTTCGGATCGACGCCGGACAAATGCCGCGCCCAGCCCGCGGCGGTCATTGCGCGGGCGACCACCTCCGGCAGCCGCGCCATGTGCTCGCGCTCGCGAACGGCGGGCTCGCGGGTCTCGAGGGCGTCGTGAAAATCGGGCATTGGCTTGCTCTGATCGGGTTTGCTCGGATGGACTGCTCGTGGTTGGGACTACTCGACCGGATCGCGGCTGCGCCGGGCCAGACGCTTCGCATTGCGCTCATCGCGTCTGGCCTGTCGCGCCTCGCGCTTGGCTTCCTGTTCGATTTGGCGCGCGACGGCTTTCTTGTCCTCCGCGCCGGACGCGTTGTGCAGAACATAGCCGCCGATCGCAATCAGGCCTCCGAGCATCACGGCGAAAATGCAGAGCGCCGTCATGAAGGCGATCTGGGATTCGGATGCAGCCTCACCGGCGACCCCGATCGACCGGAAATACCAATACCGGCCGATGGTCAAACCCGGCCCTCCCAGCGCGATCGCCGTGCCGACCGACATCATGGCGAGCGGAACGGGTTTCATCGGTTCAGAACCTCAAAATCCGGAACCAGCGCGCGACATTGAGCAACGTGGCGAGCGCGGCCGCGACGTAGGTCAACGCAGCCGCACGCAACACGCTCCGCGCCGCCGGCAGATCCGGCCCGGACAGGTATTTCCTGCCCTCCAGCACCGGAAGCGCCTTGGCGAAGCTTGCATCGAACTCCACCGGCAGCGTCACCACGTGGACGGCGACGCGGATGCCGAGCAGCGCGATACCGGCCAGGACCTGCAGCGCCACCAGCGCGGGCGATTTAACCAGGATGAACAACACCGGAGCGAGGATCAGAATTCCCATCGCCAGCCGCTCGACCCAGATCAATTGTCGCACCAGCTCAACCCTCCGGGCAAAAGCAGGCTCGCCGCGGGCATGCTGGATCGCATGCGAAACCTCATGGGCCGCGACCGCAATGGCCGCAACCGAGCGAGCATCATGGTGGTCCGGCAGCAGCCGGACCGTGCGGGTTTCGGGGTCGTAGTGGTCGCCATCGCCGGTCAGCTCGACCTTGACGTCGCGGAGCTTCGCCTCGTCGAGCAGATGGCGGGCGAAGTCACCGCCGGTGCCGGGCAGATCCGGCCGGTCGGCGCCGTGGCGCGCCATGACCCGCCTGATCCACCACTGCGGGCCGAACACGAGGGCGAGCAGCAGGAGCGCGCCCAGCGCCATCAGGTAAGGCATGTTACGGACGCCTGTAGTGCACTGCAGGCATTATGCCAGCCAGCGCTTCCTGCGCTTGTAATGCTTCACGTCGCGGAACGACTTGCGCTTGCCCTCGGCGACGCCGAGATAGAACTCCTTGACGTCCTCGTTCTCGCGCAGCGCCTTGGCCTCGCCGTCCATCACCACGCGGCCGTTCTCCAGAATATAGCCGTAGCGCGCGTATTTCAGCGCCATGTTGGTGTTCTGCTCGGCGAGCAGGAAGGACACGCCCTCCTTCTCGTTGAGGCTTTTGACGATCTCGAAAATCTCCTCGACGATCTGCGGCGCGAGCCCCATCGACGGCTCGTCGAGCAGGATCATCTTCGGTCGCGACATCAGCGCGCGGCCGACCGCGCACATCTGCTGCTCGCCGCCTGAGGTATAGCCCGCGGTGGACTCGCGGCGCTCCTTCAGGCGGGGGAAATACGAATAGACCAGATCGAGATCGCGGGCGACCGCGGCCTTGCCGTCGCGCCGGGTGAAGGCGCCGGTGAGGAGATTCTCCTCGACGGTGAGATGGGCGAAGCAGCGGCGGCCCTCCATCACCTGGATGCAACCGCGGGTGACGAGATGATTCGGCGACAGCGAATGCACCACCTCGCCGTCGAACTGGATCGAGCCCTTGGTGACCTCGCCGCGCTCGGCGTGGAGAAGATTGGAGATCGCCTTCAGCGTGGTGGTCTTGCCCGCGCCGTTGGCGCCGAGCAGCGCGACGATGCCGCCCTTGGGCACCGAAAGCGAAACGCCCTTCAGCACCAGGATAACGTGACTGTACACCACCTCGATGTTGTTCACCGAGAGGAAAGCCGCTTCGGGAGTAGCGCTTGCAGCGGGTGCGGCGGATGCCATCGGTCGCCCATTCCATCGAAAACAAAACGGGCGGCGGTTTTGGCCGCCGCCCGGATCGTATAACGCTCAGCTCTCCTTCGAGCAGTCGCGCGGCGTGATCTTCTTGTCGGCCGCGTACTTGGCCGACTGCTCCTTGACCATCGGGTCGAGGATCGTGCGATCCGCCGTGTAGTATTCCGAGATCACCTTCCAGGCCTTGCCGTCCCACTGCTGGACACGGCCGACGTCGGCGCCCTGATGGTCGTCGCAACTCAGCTTGAGTGGGGTCAGCATGCCCTCGAAGCCGAGTTCCTTGATGCGGGCAGCGGTGAGGTTGAGGTTCTCGAAGCCCCAGCGCACCTGCTCGCCAGTCATCGGCTTGTTGCCGAACTTCTTCATCGCGGTGCGGATCGCCTCGGTGCCGAGCATCGAGTTCACCAGGCCGCGGTTGTAGAGCACCTGGGCGAAGTCGTCCTTCGACACCGACTTGCCCTTGGCGAGGACGTGCTTCTCGAGATCCCCATGCACCGCGAACTTGCCCGCGCCATGCTGGAGCATCAGCGCCTTATAGCCGGTGGACTGATCGCCGGCCGGCGTGACGTCCTGCTCGGCACCCGACCACCACACGCCGATGATCTTGTCGCGCGGATAGGCGACGGCCGCGGCTTCCTTGACCGCGGTGGAGTTCATTACGCCCCAGCCCCAGAGCAGCACGTAGTCGGGCCGGTCCTGGCGGATCGCCAGCCATTGCGACTTCTGCTCGACACCAGGATGGGTGACCGGGATCGCCTTGAAGGTGAAGCCGTTCTTCTTGGCGCGCTCTTCGAGCGCCAGGATCGGCTCCTTGCCGTAGGGACTGTCGTGATAGACGAGGCTGATCTTCTTGCCCTTGAGCTTGTCGAAGCCGCCAAGCTCCTTGGCGATGTGCTGGATGGCGACGTCGGCCGCGGTCCAGTAGCTGCCGATCATTGGGAAGTTCCAGGCGAACACCGCGCCATTGCGGCTTTCGGAGCGGCCGTAGCCCATGGTCAGCAGCGGAATCTTGTCGCCCGGCACCTTCTCGGTGAGTGCGAAGGTGATGCCGGTGGAGAGCGGCGAGAAGTAGCCAGCGCCGGTCGGGCCCTTGCCCTTCAGGCGCTCGTAGCATTCGACGCCCTTGTCCGTGGCGTAGCCGGTCTCGCATTCCTCGGGTTGAATCTTGACGCCGTTGATGCCGCCGTCGCGCTCGTTGAGCAGCGTCCAGTAGTCGGCGACGCCATTGGCGAACGGAATGCCGTTCGGCGCATAGGGGCCGGTGCGATAGACCAGCGACGGCAGGAACTGCTCGCCCTGCGCGAGCGCCGGCGTTCCCATCGCCGCCACTCCCACCGCCGCGGCGGTGAGCGCCAGTGTGACTTTCATCATGCTTCCCTCCTGTCAGACCGGCCTTTGGCCGGCGCATTGAAGCGTTTCTTTGATTTGCAGCGGCGTGGCGCGCCGCTCCATTCCGCGCGCCGTCACCTGAAGTCCAATTGACGTGAATCCTATGCCCTCAATAGGGGTAAGGCCATAGCCTGAGCTTCTCCTTGGCGGTCGACCAAAGTCTAGCAAAACCATGAGGTTCGACGATCAGCAGCCAGCAGATCAGCGCCCCTGTGACAACGAAGACCAGGAGCGACACGGTTTCGACCGAGATCGGAATGCCCATCGCGTGCGGCACCTGGTCCAGCAGGATCGGCAGGACCAGGATGAAGGCCGCACCAAGGAACGAGCCGAGGATCGAGCCAAGCCCGCCGATGATGACCATGAACAGAAGCTGGAACGAGCGGTCGATGTTGAAGGCGAGCGGCTCCCACGAGCCGAGATAGATGAAGGCCCAGAGCGCGCCGGCCACGCCGACCATGAACGACGAGATCGCAAACGCCGAGAGCTTGGCGTAAAGCGGCCGGATGCCCATCAGTTCCGCGGCGATGTCCATGTCGCGGATCGCCATCCACTGGCGGCCGATATTGCCGCGCACCAGGTTCTTCGCCATCAGCGCGAACACGGTCACGAACACGAGGCACACGAGGTACTTCTCGATCGGCTTGTTGGCGTAGAAGCCGAAGAAGTTCAGCTCCGGCGCGGTCACCGACCCGGACGAGGTGTAGTTGGTGAACCACTTCACGCGGATGAACAGCCAGTCGAAGAAGAACTGCGCCGCAAGCGTCGCGACCGCGAGATAGAGCCCCTTGATGCGCAGGCTCGGAACCCCGAACAGGATTCCGACAACCGCGGCCATCAGCCCGCCGAGCAGGATGGAGGGAAGCACCGGCAGCGGAGGAATGTTGATGGTGAAAATCTCCAGCGGAATCTGCACGCCGGTGCCGAACTTGTAGGCGCTGTAGGCGCCGATCGCCATGAACGCGCCGCTGCCGAGCGAGAGCTGGCCGCAATAGCCGGTGAGGATGTTGAGGCCGACGGCGGCGAGCGCGAGAATCAGGAACGGAATAAGGATGGCGCGGATGAGATACTCGCCGCCGAACGGCCAGACCTGCCACACATCGAGAACCGGCACGCCGATAAAAGCGAAAGCGAGGAACACCCAGAGTGCGATGCGATCCTGGCGGATCGGGAAGATCGCCATGTCGGCTGCGTAGCTGGTCTTGAACTGTCCGGTTTCGCGGTAGAGCATTTTTCCGCCCTCAGATCCGCTCGATGATGCGTTCGCCGAACAGGCCCTGCGGCCGCACCAGCAGCACGGCCAGCGCCAGCACGTAGCCGAACCAGTATTCGATGCCGCCGCCCATAAATGGTCCGAGATAAGCCTCGGCGAGCTTTTCGCCAGCTCCCACGACCAGTCCGCCGACGATCGCGCCGGGCACCGAGGTGAACCCCCCGATGATCAGCACCGGTAAGGCCTTCAGCGCGAGGAAGGTGATGGAGAACTGTACGCCGAGCTTGGTGCCCCACACGGTCGCGGCGACCAGCGCGACGAGGCCCGCCACCAGCCAGACCACGAACCAGATCCAGTTGAGCGGAATGCCGACCGACTGCGCCGCGGCGTGATCGTCGGCGACCGCGCGCAAGGCGCGGCCGGTTTTGGTATTCTGGAAGAACAGCGCAAGCCCCGCGACCAACACGGCCGCTATCAAGCCGCCCCAGACGTCGAGCTTGTTCACCAGAATGCCGCCCGGAAACGCGCCTTCGGCGACGAACCAGGCGTCGGTCGGAAACAGCCGCAGCGGATAAACGTCGGAGCCGAAGATCATCTGCGCCGCGCCTTCGATCATGAAAGTCACGCCGATGGTCGACATGAACAACGTCAGGCCGTCCTGGTTGACCAGCGGTCCGAGCACGAAGCGCTCCACCAGCCACGCAGTGATCGCCATGATGACGGCCGCGAACAGAAAACCCAGGACGACCGCGGTCCAGAACGGGAAGCCCTTGGCGACGAGCAGATCGAGCGAGCGCACCAGCGCCAGCCCCGCAAGCAGCACCATCGCGCCCTGCGCGAAGTTGAACACGCCGGAGGCCTTGAAGATCAGCACGAAACCCAGCGCGACGAGGGAGTAGAGCACGCCGGAGAGGAGCCCGCTGATGAACACTTCAAGGAATTGGCCGAACGCGACCATGTTATGCTGCCCGCACTTTTCCAAAACACTCCGACCTCATCCTGAGGAGCGGGCGTAGCCCGCGTCTCGAAGGATGGCCGCGAGTTCGGTGGCGACCCCATCCTTCGAGACGCATTGCTTCGCAATGCTCCTCAGGATGAGGTCGGGAAAAAGATGCGCCCGGGGCAGCCAAAGACATCAGTGCGCCACCCCAAGATACGCGTCGATGACGTCCTGGTTGCTCTTCACCTGGTCCGGCGTGCCGTCAGCGATCTTGACGCCGTGGTCGAGCACCACGACGCGGTCGCTGAGGTCCATCACCACGCCCATGTCGTGCTCGATCAGCGCGATGGTGGTGCCGAAATGG
>Ga0247825_10000532_pt1 | contig 24100 bp, 21 predicted proteins | sample 13C_Vanillin_Day_FD_194413 | JGI IMG/M metagenome (GOLD analysis project Ga0247825, IMG submission 194413) | Soil microbial communities from agricultural site in Penn Yan, New York, United States - 13C_Vanillin_Day48 | ecosystem: Environmental > Terrestrial > Soil > Agricultural land | place...
CCGCGCTCGGCGCCGAAGCTCTTGCTCGTCATGATGGCGTCCACCGTGCCGCGGCTGAGCGCCTCCTCGATCTCGGCCATCGACAGCGTGACCGGGCTGCCGCCCACGGCGCGCAGCGCCGCTGTCTGCGTGCGCCCGGAGGCACGCATCTTGACGCCCTTGAAGTCGGCCAGGGTGCGGATCGGCTTGTTGCCCCACAAGGCGTTGTTCGCCAGGCTGATCGCCGCGCCGAGAACCTTGAAGCCGGCCGACTTGGTGTAGGCGTCCACCTCGGCCATCATCTTCGGGTCGGTCAGCGCGGCGGCATACTCGACCGCGCCTTCCGGCATCGCCGAGAACAGGCCGGGAATGCCGCCGAAATCGAGCAGCGGATAGGTGCCGCTCGCCGCCGGGATGGACTGGGTGCCCATCTGCACCCGGCCGTCGCCGATGGCGTAGGCCGAGTCCATGATGCCAAACAGCTTCTCCTTGATGTCGAGCTTGACGCTGCCGTTGGTGTGCTGCGTGACCAGCGTCTCGTAGCGCCCGCCCGGCCGGAACGGCCATACCAGGATGTTGGCGCGGCCGTAGGCGCCCTCCCAGTTGAAGCTGAGCGTGGTCGGCGACTGCGCCTGCGCCGCGGACGATGCGAACATGCAGCCCGCGAGCGCAGCCGCGGCAATGCCTGCCTTGACGGTTTTCATAGCGATTCCCTCCTCCTGTAGGACATAAAGGTAAGATACCCTCGGGCTTCGATCAACAGGAAAATCAGATCCGCCATGTCCAAGGAGCTCGCCAGGGAGCGCAGCATCATGCGCACGCACCCGGTGCCCGGAAAGATCGTGCGCGAGTTCGTCATCCCGGCCAGGGAGTACGCCGGGCTCACCATGAAGGAAGGGCAGACCCTGCGCTTCGTCGACATCGAGGGCAAGCAGGTGCCCGACGTGGTGTGCTTCAACGAGCGCGATCTCACCGAAGAGCTCAACATGGGCAACAGCCTGCTCATCAACAAGCGGCGCGAGCTCGTCCAGGGTAACGTGCTGTACTCGGTGATCTGCAACCCGATGATGACCATCACCGGCTACTCGAACGCGCTGAGCTATGCGTACGGCCCGATGTGCAGCGAGGAGGTCAACCGCATCCGCTACGGCATCGCCGGCACGCGCAACTGCCGCGACAATTTCGCCATGGCGCTCAAGGACTGGGGCTTCACTGCGCGGCGGATCCCGAACGCCTTCGTGCCGTTCATGCGCGTGGAGGTCGAGGCCGACGGCACCATGGAGATCAAGGAGCCCACCAGCAAGCCGGGCGACTACTACGACCTGCGGGCCGAGATGGACCTCGTGATCGGCATCTCCAACTGCCCGCAGGAGCGCAATCCCTGTAACGGCTTCAATCCGACCGCGACGGGCGTGATCGTCTACGAATCCTGAAGCGTCGCGGCGCGCCGCTCGGGGCGGATGCCGAGCTCCTGCACCCGCTCCTGGGTGTAGAGGTCGTTCCAGTTGGTCCAGGCCTGATCGGTGACCTGGCGCGGGTCGTAGCCGCGCGCCGGAATCGCCACACGCCGGCCGGCGATGTGCACGTGCCGGATGCGCGCCTTGTCCTGCAGGATGCCGACGTCTTTGAGCGGCGAGCCCTTGACGGCAATGAAATCGGCGGCGCGGCCGGCTTCCAGCACGCCCAGCGAAGCGCCGTTGGCCATGAATCCCGCCGTCACCTCGGTTGCCGCGCGCAGCGCGGCGGCCGGCGAGAAGCCCAGGTCGTTCACGAAGATCTCTATCTCGCGGGCGTGCCATTCGCCGTAGGGCGTGACGGCGAAGCCGGAGTCGCTGCCGGTGAGCATCGGGATGCCGGCCTTGCGCGCCTTGCGCAGGTTCTCGCACGCGGTTTCGTATTCGCGCTGCACGTCGCCGATGCGTCCCTTCAGGTAAGCCGGCTCGGTAGGCCGGGTGAAATCGACGATGTTTCTCGGAAAGGTCAGCGTCGGCCCGATGGCGCTGCCGCTCTCCAGCATGGCGTCGATACACTCCTGGTCGAGGTAATAGGCGTGGAATATGAGGTCGACGCCAGCCCGGGCGGCGTAGAGCGTCGCCTCCCTGCCCCGCGCGTGCACCACCACCTTGCGCCCCAGGCGGTGCGCTTCCGTGACGATGGCGTCGGTCTCGGCCTGGTTGAAGGCAGCGATGAATTCACCGTCGGGCCGGCGCTGCACCCCGTCGAGCGCGACCTTGATGCAGTCGACGCCGTTTTTTACCTGGACGCGGATCTCCTCGATGGCCTCGTCGCGGCTGGTCACCAGGCGGCCGATGGAGGTGTCGGGCACGCCGATCCAGGTCGGATACCAGTCGGTCAGGCCCTGGCGCGTAGTGAGGTAGCGTCCGGCGGCGGTGACGCGCGGCCCGTCGAACAGGCCGAAATTGATGGCATTGCGCACCGACAGGCTGATCTGTCCGGCATCGCCGGGAGCGCAGATCGAGGTATAGCCGGCGGCCAGACACTTCTGGGCGAAAAACAGCCCACGGATGGAACGGAACTCCATCGGCTGGTATAGATCGATGTCCTCCTCGGTCTTGGCATTGCCGTACGCGAGGTGCGTATGCACGTCGTGCAGCCCCGGCATCACGAAGAGCTCGCCGTAGTCGAGCACGGCGTCACCCTTGCCGGCGGCCGGGGCGGCCTCGGTTGCGCCGACCCAGGCGAGGCGGCCCGCATCGTCGATTGCCAGCGTCTGGTTGCTGCGCTCGCGGTCCTCGTTGCCGGTGAACAGCGCGCCGCAGCGTACGTACGTGGTCATGTCATCTCCTTGCTCGAGGCCATGGTACCTGGGCCACGGCCACCCCGCTCACCACGCAGGCGACTGCGGCCCACACCGCAAGTCCCACCTCCTCGCCCAGCACTATAGCCGCCGCCGCAATGCCGATGAGCGGCGCGCCCAGCATGCCCAGCGAAACCGCGTTGGCGCTGAGCCCTCGTCCCGCCGTGGCGATGGCCCAGTAGGGGATCACCAGCCCGAGAGTGCTCACCGCCACCAGCAGGACAATCACCTTCGGCGTCCAGTCGGCCGACAGGCGCTCGCCGGAGGCGAGCGCGACGCCGAGCAGCACCGCCGTGGCCACGAAAATCTCCCAGGGCACGAGCTGCAGCGGGGTGGCGCGCCACTTGTGGGCGCGAATGTGCACGATGCTCAACGCCCAGCAGAGCGCGGCGGCGAGCAGCGCGCCGTGGCCGTAGAGCAGGCGCCGGTCGCTCCAATCGAGCGCGAAGGGATTGAAGAGCACGGCGAGGCCCAGCACTCCAAGCGCCGCGCCGCAGACGCGCCAGGCGGTGAGCCGCTCGCGCAGCACGAGCGCGGCTGCCGGCATGACCCAGAGCGGCGTGGTGTAGGCGAGCACCACGGAACGGCCCGCCGGCACGAGCTGCAGGCCGATGACGGAGAGCACCGCGAATCCGGTCATGTGCAGCAGGGCGATGTTCAGCAGCACCGGCAGGTCGGCGCGCGTGGGCAGGACGAGGCGCCGGGCCGGAAGCGCGACCAGCAGCACGCCGGCCGCGGCGATGGCCGAGCGCAGCGCCGCGAGCCAGAACGGCGAAAGGCTTTCCAGCAGCACCTTGTTCGCCGGCCAGACCAGCCCCCAGCCGAGCATGGCGACGAGCAGGCAGGCGACGGCTTGCGCCCGGGACGGCAGGTTCACGGCTGGCATCGTCAGCGCAAGGCTATCATCCCGCGAGAATGAAGCGCTTTGCACTGCTGGGCTTCGGCGCGATCGCCGACGAGATGGTTCGCTCCCTGGAACAGACGGGCGAGCTCGATGCGCTCGCCGGCGCTCTGGTGCGGCGGCCGCCTGCTGCCAATGCGCGATTTACGCTGGTGCAGAGCATCGATGCGCTCCTCGCCCTTCGCCCCGAGGTGGTGGTGGAGTGCGCGGGTCATGGCGCCATGCGCGAGTACGCCGCAACGGTGCTCGCGCACGGCACGGACCTTCTATGCTCCTCGGTCGGGGTGCTCGCCGACGCGGGCTTCGCGGCGCAGCTGCCCATGCATGCCGGGCGGCTATGGATCCCTTCGGGGGCGGTCGCCGGCATCGACGGGCTGCTCGCCGCGCGCAGCGCCGGGCTGCGGCGGGTGACGTATACGTCGGTCAAGCCGCCCTCCGCATGGAAGGGCACTCCGGGCGAGAGCCGGATCGGCGCCCCACGCGCCGCGTTCTTCGAAGGCAGCGCGCGCGAGGCGGCGATGCAGTACCCGCAGAACGCGAACGTCGGCGCCACCGTCGCCCTCGCCGGCCTCGGCCTCGACCGCACGACCGTCAGGCTGGTATCGGACCCGGACGCCCGCGGGCCGCTGGGCATCATCGAGGCCGAGGGCGATTTCGGCACCCTGCGCTTCGAGATCCTCGCCTATGCATCGCCGCGCAACCCGAAAACTTCGCTGCTGACCGCGCACAGCTTGCTCATGTCGCTGCGCGAAGGCCTCTGTTTTGATTTTTTCGCGAGCCAGCGCCGGCTGACCGCGTAGGCTTGCGCCAATGTTCGTCGGAAAATCGGTTCTGCGGCGCGAGGACGCCCGCCTGCTCGCCGGCAGGGGGCAGTACATCGCGGATCTCGAGCTGCCCGGGATGCTGCATGCCGCGTTCGTGCGCAGTCCCGTGGCTCATGCGCGCATCCGCTCGGTCGATACCTCGCGCGCGAAGCAGGCGCCGGGCGTGGTGCTGGTTCTCGGCGGCGCGGAACTGCAGCGGGCGCTGCCGCCGGTGCGCGACAACCAGCTGCCGCTGCCCGGCAAGTGGAAGGCGGCGATTCCCCACCGCATCCTGAACCCGCGCCAGCCGCTGCTCGCGGTGGACAAGGCGCGCCATGTGGGCGAAGCGGTCGCGGTGGTCGTCGCCGAGTCGCCGCTCGCCGCGGAGGACGCGGCAGAGCTCGTCACGGTCGACTACGAGGATCTGCCCGCGGTCGTCGACGCCGAAGCCGCCCTTGCCGCCGGCTCGGTGCTCCTCCACGAGCAGCTCAAGACCAACGAGATCGGGTGGTTCTCGCTGCGCAAAGGCGACGCCGCGCAGGCGATCGCCGCGGCGCCGCACCGCATCCGGCGGCGCTTCTTCCACCACCGCTACGCCGCCATGCCGATGGAGTGCCGCGGCGTGGCGGCCGCATACGACGCGCGCACGCAGAAGTACACGGTCTGGTCCTCGACCCAGGTCGTGCACTGGGTGCAGCGCGAGATCGCCATCACCCTAAGCGTGGCCGACGCGCAGGTGCGCTGCGTCGCGCTCGATGTCGGCGGCGGCTTCGGCGTGAAGGGGCACGTCTACCCCGAAGACATGCTCCTGCCGTTCCTCGCGAAGCAGGCCGGCCGGCCGGTGCGCTGGATCGAGACGCGCCGCGAGCACCTTGCGTGCTCGTGCCATTCGCGAGACCAGATCCACGAGGCGGAAATCGCTTTCGACGGCGACGGCCGCATCCTTGCGCTGCGCGATCGCTTCATCGTCGACTGCGGCGCGTGGAATCCGCTCGGCGTTGCCGTGGTCTACAACACCGCGGCGCACCTCCCGGGCCCTTACCGCATTGCGCACCTGGAGATCGATGCCCGCGTGGCCGCGACGAACAAGGTGCCGAACGCGCCTTATCGCGGGGCGGGACGTCCCGAAGCGGCGCAGGTTACCGAGCGGCTGATGGACCTCGTCGCGGCACAGCTCAAGCTCGAGCCGGCCGAGGTGCGCCGCCGCAACATGGTGCGCGCCGACGAAATGCCCTACGCCGTGGGCATCCCGTACCGCGACGGCGAGCCGGTGATCTACGACAGCGGCGACTATCCGGCCGCCCTGGCGAAGGCGCTGCAGGCCATCGGCGGCGTCGAAGCGTTCCGCGAGCGGCAGCGCGAAGCGCGCAAAGCCGGTCGCTACCTGGGCCTCGGGCTGGGCTGCTATACCGAAGGCACGGGAGTCGGACCGTTCGAAGGCGCGACGGTCCGCATCGACGGCTCCGGAAAAATCTACGTTTCCTCGGGCGCCGCCGCGCAGGGCCAGGGGATGGAAACGGTCTTCGCGCAGATTGCCGCCGACGCCTGGGACGTGCGACCCGAGGACGTGGTGGTGGTGCTGGGCGACAGCGCGGCAATCCCGATGGGATTCGGCACCATCGCGAGCCGCAGCACGGTGAACGTCTCGGCGGCAATCCGCTACGCGAGCGACAAGCTGCGCGACAAGGCCTTCGCCATCGCCGGCAACATGCTGGAATGCGCGAGCGCCGACCTCGAGCTGCGCAGCGGCGCGGTCGGCATCGCGGGCGTGCCGGGCGCGCAGGTCTCCCTCGCGCAGCTCGCGCAGGCCGCGCGCCCCGGCTGGGACCACCGCCGCCCCGCCGGCATGCAGGCCGGGCTGGAAGAAACGCACTACTTCGAGCCGCCCACGGTCACCTGGGCGTATGCCGCGCACGCCGCCATCGTCGAAGTCGATATCGAGACCGGCCGGGTGAAGATCGAGCGCTACGTCATCGCGCACGACTGCGGCGTGCTGGTGAACCCGATGCTCGCCGAGGGCCAGATCATCGGCGGCGCGGTGCAGGGAATCGGCGGCGCGCTGGCCGAGGCGATCGCATACGACGGGCAGGGACAGCTTCTTTCCGGCACCTTCATGGACTACGCCATGCCGATCGCCAGCGACGTGCCGGACATCGAGCTGGTGCACCAGCAGATCCCCTCTCCCCTGAACCCGCTCGGCGTTAAAGGCCTGGGCGAGGGCGGCGCCATCTCGCCCCCGGCGACGCTCGCCAACGCCGTGTGCGACGCGCTCTCGGCCTTCGGCATCGAGCTCAATGCAACGCCCATCAGGCCGGAAAGCCTGCTATGGGCGATCCTCAAATAGAACATGGCAGCGCTGCGCATTGAAGGACTCGACCTGTACTACGAGGTGCACGGCGAAGGGCCGCCGCTGGTCCTCGCCCACGGCATGGGAGGCAACCACGCCAGCTGGTTCCACCAGGTCGCGGCGTTCGCCCCGCGCTACAGGACGATCGTGTTCGACCAGCGGGGCTTCGGCAATTCGCGCGATGCCGCCGACGGGCCGGGCCGCTCGCGCTTCGTCGCCGACCTCGCGGCGCTCCTCGATCACCTGGCGGTGGACAAGGCGGCGCTCGTCGCTCAGTCGATGGGAGGCGGCACCTGCACGCTATTCACGGCGCGGCATCCGCGGCGGGTTAGCGCGCTGGTCCTCGCCGACACGCTGATGGGGCTGCGGCTGCCCGCCCCGATACAGCAGCGCGTGGCGGCGGTGGACCGAGCGGTGGACGGCCTGTCGCAGCTCGAGCGCGTTCTGGGTCCGAGCTTCCGCAGGCGCGATGCGGCCGGCTGCCAGCTCTATGCTGCCATTGCCAGTTTCAACGGCGTCAACCGCAGGACACTCACCGGCACGTTCGGCTCCGGCCCGACTCCGGGGGAGCTCGCCACCGCCGGCGTACCGATCCTCTTCCTCGTCGGAGAGGAAGACGCGCTTTTTCCGCCCGACATCGTGAGGGACGTGCACAGGCTGGTGAAGGGCTCGCGTTTCGTTGAGCTGCCCGCCACCGGCCACTCCGGCTATTTCGAGTCGCCCGCGATGTTCAACGAGGCCGTGCTCGGCTTCCTCGCGAGTTGCAGCACCGTCGCGACTGCAACCAGCATGCAGCCGAAGATCACGTAGAACACGCCCTGCGGCAGGCCGTGGTCGATGAGCATGCCGTAGAACACCGGCATCGCGAGCGAGCCCACATCCAGGCCGGAGTATACGAAGCCGTACACCCTGCCCGCCGCGCCCGGCGGCGTAGCCGAACGGACAATGAGGTCGCGCGACGGGTAGGTCACGCCGGCGAAGAACCCGGTCAGCGCCAGCACCACGGGCAACGCGGCGCCGGACACCGCGCCCGCCGCGATCGGCAGCACGAAGAGCGCCGCCACGAGCAGCCCGCCTACCGCGATGAGGTCATGGCGCGGCACGCGGGCTGCGACTACGCCGCCGGCGAGCATGCCGCTCGCGTTCCCCAGCATGTAGGCGGTGATCGCCGAAGCCGCGAGCGCGGTGCTCAAGCCGAACTGCATCTGCATGGCGGCGATGCCGAAGCTCGACAGGCCGACATAGCTCGCGCCCCAGATGACGAAGAAGGCGAAGCACACGAGCACCGGAAAGGACAGCAGCACGCGCGCATCCTGCGCGATACGCTGCCGGCGCTGCGGGGCCTGGGCGGCGTGCAGCAGGTGCGAGTTCGCGAGCAGCATGATGAGCACGGCCGCTCCGACCGCGGCGGCCGAAAGCAGCGCAGCCTGCCAGCCGTACGCCGCGGCCACGGCGGCGCTGAACACGGGCGCGGCCGCGAAGCCGAGCTGCCCGGCGACGCCGTGCGCGCTGAACGCGTAGCCGAGCTTCGGCTGCGACACGCGCCCGTTCAGGATCGAGAAGTCGGCCGGATGGAACACGCTGTTGCCGATGCCCATCACCATCGCCCCGAGCGCGAGCAGCGGCGCCCCGCCCGCCAGGCTCATGATGAGCGCGCCCAGCGTCATCAGGCTCACCCCCGCCAGCAGCACGCCTCGGCCGCCGATGCGGTCCACCAGGAAGCCGGCGAACGGTTGCAGCACCGCCGATACGGCGAAAAAGACCATCATCACCACGCCGAGCGTCGAGTAGGACACGTCCAGCCCGCTGCTCATGAGCGGGAACAGCGGCGCGAGCACCAGCTGGAAGAAATGGCTGACCGCGTGCGCCCCGGCCACGAGGCTGATGGTGGCGGCGTCCTTGTTCATTTCAGCTTGTCGACGAATCCGGTGATGGCGGCAAGGGTCGCGTCGGCCTGATCCCGGAACGGCGCATGGCCGCATTCCTCGAGCTTCAGCAGCTCGCACGGGCCGCGGACATGGCGCGCAATATCGTCGAGCTGCGCCATTGTGCCGTATTCGTCGGCGTATCCCTGGATCGCGAGGACCGGCACGTCGATCCTCTCGAGGTACTCCGCGCGGATGTCCCAGCGCTTGAAGTTCTCCTCGGTCCAGACGTCGGCCCAGCCGTAAAACGTCCTGCGCGCATCGCGGTGATAGCGGCCGAGCCTCGTGGCGAGGTCCGTCGTCTCGAAGCTCACCTTGGCCTTCTCGATCGAGCTGAGACACACCGGCTCGATGAACACGTGCGGCGCCATGACGGCCACGCCCCGCGTGCGATACCCGGCGCCGGCGTGGATCAGGGCGATGGAGGCCCCGTCGGAGTGGCCGACGAGCACGCAGTCATTCAGTCCAAGCTCTTCGCGGATTTCGGGAAGGAAAGTCAAAGCTTCATCATGCATGAACCGCACGCTGCGCCGCGGCTCCTGCAGCACGTCCGACTGGCCGTAGCCGTAGCGGTCGTAAACCAGCGCGCGGCAGCCGGTAGCCTCCGCCACCCTGGCGGGAAAATCGCGCCACTGCCGGATCGAGCCGAGGCCTTCATGCAGGAACACCAGCACCGGCGCTTTGCGCGCTTCGCTTCCGAACCACTCGTAGTTCAGCGAGCAGCCGGCGGCTTGCACAAAAGGCATGGGGCGAGGTTAGCACGCAAGCGATAATCGGCCCCCCAATGCGTTTCATGTTCTGGCTCGTACTGCTCGGCACGCTCCTGCTGTGGTCGGGCAACTGGATCGTCGCGCGTGGCGTTCGGGACGACATCGCCCCCGGGTTGGCGACCGCAGGGCGCCTGGTTCTTGTCCTCGCCATTCTGCTGCCGTTCACATGGCGCGGCCTGCGGGCCAAGCTGCCGGCGCTGTCACGTCTTGATTGGGTCCTGCTCGCCACACTCGGCTTCACGGGCGGCGGTCCGCACATGGCGTTGCAGTGGCTGGGAATGCACTACACGACCGCAACCAGCGGCATCCTGTATCTGTCCGTCACGCCGATCTTCATACTGCTGTTCGCCCTGCCCCTCGGCGAGCGCATTGGCGCGACGCAGGCAATTGGGGTGGCCACCTCCTTCGCAGGCATCGCGGTGATCGCCACGCAAGGCCATCTCGAGCGCCTCGCTACGCTCTCGTTCAATATCGGGGACATGCTGGCGCTCGGCTCCATGGTCATGTTTGGAGCGTATACGGTGCTCCTTCGCCTGCGGCGCCTCACGCTGGACATTGTCGAGCTGCTGGTCATGGTATGTGCCTTCGGGCTTCTGTTCACGCTGCCGTGGGCGGCGCGGGATATCGGCGCGGGCGAAAGCAACATGCTCAACGCGGCCGCGGTCATGGCCGTTCTTTACTCGGGAATCGGTTCGCAGCTCCTCGCCTATCTCGGCTGGAGCCACGTCGTCATGCGGCTGGGCGCCGGGTTCTCCGGGGTGACGCTGCATCTCATGCCGGCTATGGGTGTAGGTTTGTCCGCGCTTTTCCTGGGCGAGTATCCCGACTGGTTTCACTTTGTCGGCATCGCGCTGATCCTGGCGGGCGTGGCGTTGTCCTCGCGCAGGGTTACCATGACCGCGTCTTCCACAAAGGAGCGCACGCAATGAGCGTAGCTGTGTTCGCTGCCGGGGGCTACCGGTACATAGAAGGCGTATTCCAGTATTCGGGCGGCAGCGCCGCGCAACCCGGCTTCGAAGTCGTCCGTGCGCGCTTCAAGCGCCCGCTTCCCCTTGCGGAAGGTTTCAAGGCGATCGAGGCGCACATCAAGAGCGCCGGTCGTCCACTCACCAGCTTCTGCGCCTGCGAGCTGCGCTCGCCGCGCCCGTTCACCGAGCAGGGATTCACGGACTTCAACCGGGCCTATGTGCAGACCCTCGAGCGCTGGGGTGTCTACAAGGACGGCCGCAACCCCGTCGCCCGAACCAACGTCTGCCCCGCCCACGGAGCGCCTGCCGAGCCTTCCTTCTACGCCTTCTCCTTTACCGTGCCTTCTCCCTCGGCCAATGGCTCGTTCGTCATCGCCGGCAGCGGCGAGGCGCCCGAGGGCGCGGGCAGCTACCTCGAGCGCATGATTCGCCCCGGCGACGTCAGCATCGATGGCCTGCGCGACAAAATGCGCTACGTTCTCGGCGAGATGGAAAACCGCCTGCGCCAGCTCGGCTTCGGCTGGGACGATGCGGGATCGACGCAAATGTATACGGTGCGCGATGTCGGCGCGCTGGTCGAGCCGGAAATCTTCAAGCGCGGCGCAGCCCCCGGCGGCCTGAGCTGGCACCTCTGCCGGCCTCCGGTGGCCGGCCTGGAATACGAAATGGACGTGCGAGGCGCTGCACGGGAATTGCTTTTGTAGGGGTTATTTGATCAAATCGTCCGGGTCCGTCCAACTACGTGGGGACCCGCCATGAAACGCCTGTTCCAGACCGCCGCGCTGCTGTCCGTTTTCCTGTGCGGCGCGGCAGCCGCGCAGGACAATGAAATTCGCATCGGCATCATGATGCCGCTCTCCGGCACGGCAGCGCGCTCCGGGCAGGAAACGCTGGAGGCCGCCAAGCTTTATTACGATATCGTCAACGGCAGCTACGATCTTCCGCTACCGTACGCCAAGACGGCGGGCATTCCGAGCAAGGGTGGCGCGAAGATCCGGCTGATCATCGAAGACCACGGCGGCCGGCCGGAGCGCGGCGCGGCGATCGCGGAGCGCATGATTACCCAGGACAAGGTGCACCTGCTCCAGGGCGCCTTCCATAGCGCCGTGGCCGCGCCCGCGAGCCAAGTGGCCGAGAAGTACGGCATCCCGTTCGTCACGGGTGGGTCGGAGTCCCCGGCGCTCACCGAGCGCGGCTTCAAGACCTTCTTCAGCGTGACGCCCACGGCCAACGACATCGCGCGCGATTTCTTCAGCTTCATCCAGGAAATGGCCCAGGAGAAGAAGGTCAGGCTGCAAACCCTCGGCGTGATTCATGTCAACGACAACTGGGGTTCCAGCTTGGCGCAGGCCGGCGAGCGGATGTATCGCCAGTACGGCTTCGAGAAGGTCCTCACCATCAGCTACAGCCCGCAGGTCTCCGACCTGCGCAGCGAAGTGCTGAAGCTGAAATCGGACCCGCCGGACGTCCTGCTGCAGGCGTCGTTTGACTCCGACGCCATACTGGCGGTCCGCACCTACCAGGCCCTCGCCTTCACGCCCAAGGCCATTCTCGCGATGGGCGCGAGCTTCGCCACTCCCGATTTCATCAAGGCGCTGGGCAAGAACGCGGACTATGCCTTTTCCCATACGAAGTTCGACCCTGCCCTCATCCAGAAGCGCAAGGCCGCAGGACAGGTAAGCAAGATGTTCGAGCAGCGCACCGGCAAGGCCATCTGGGACGCGCCTGCGCGCGAATTCACCGCGTCGCAAGTGGTCGCCGACGCGCTGCAGCGTGCCAAGTCGCTTGCGCCCGCGGACATCGTGGCGGCGCTGCGGGAAACGAGCATCGACGGCGCCGACACCATTTCCCCCTACAAAGGCGTGAAGTTCAACGAAAAAGGCCAGAACGTCCTCGCCACCGGGCTGATCACGCAGATACAGGGCGGCCAGCATCACCCGGTCTGGCCGAAGGATCTCGCAACCAAGGAGTACGTGTTCCCGGCGCCGGCCTGGGACAAGCGCTGATCCCAGCTTGATCTATGCGCAGGTACTGGTCGACGGTTTGACCGTCGGCCTGATGTTCGCGCTGGTGGCGATGGGGCTGTCGCTCATCTACGGCGTGATGAACATCGTGAATTTCGCCCACGGTGAATTCATGATGATCGCGATGTACCTGTGCTACTTCCTGTGGAGCGGACTCGGGCTCGACCCGATTGCTTCCGCGCCGCTCGCCGCGGTGGCGATGTTCGTGCTCGGCATCGCCATCTACCGCTGGATTGCCCGCTACCTGCTGGACGCATCCATGGTGGCGCAAGTGTTCGCCACCTTCGGCCTGCTGCTGTTTTTTCAAGCACTCGCGAACTACCTGTGGCGGGCGGACGCCCGCACCATCGGCGAAAACTGGTCCACCGGGCTGTTCAGCCTGGGCGGACTCTACTTCAACGGCCCGGAGCTGGTAGCGGCCGCCGGTGCGCTGATCACGGCGCTCGCGCTGTTCTGGTTCCTCAATCGCACGGAGACGGGTTTGTGCCTCCAGGCCACAGCGGAGGACCCGCAAGTGGCGAGGCTGATGGGCATCAACACCGACCGGATGTTCGCCCTGGCATGGGGCCTGTCGGCCGCCACCGTCGGCGTGGCCGGCGCGCTCGCCTCCACTTACCTCGCTATCACGCCGCTGGTCGGCGCCAACTGGGCGCTGCCCGCCTTCGTTGCCGTGGCGATCGGCGGCTTCGGTAGCATCTCGGGTGCTTTCTGGGGAGGAATCATCATCGGGCTGGTACAGACGGCCGGCGGGTTCTTCACCTCGCCGAGCTACAAGCTGCTATTCGTGTACCTGCTCTTCATCGTAGTGGTGCTGGTGCGCCCGCATGGGCTGATGGGCAAGAGATGAGATGGCTGCCGCTGGCGTTCGTGGCGGCGCTGGCCGTCTACCCGCTGGTATTCAGCATGCCGTTTCCGCAGCACGTGGTCATCATGGCGCTGCTGTTCGCCACTCTCGGCACGGCATGGAACATCCTGGGCGGGCTTGCCGGCCAAGTGTCCTTCGGCCATGCGATGTACTTCGGCATAGGTGCCTACACCGCGGCGTGGTTCTACAAGGGATTCGGCCTGTCCGCCCTCGTCACCTGGCCGGTGGCGCTCGCCTTCTCGACGCTGGCCGCCGTCGTGGTCGGCCTGCCTACCTTTCGCCTGCGCGGGCACTACTTCGTCCTCGCGAGCGTATTCATCATGCAGGCGGTGTACATAATCGTATCGAACTGGGGAGCGGTCGGCGCCGCCATCGGCCTCGAGCTGCCGGTGTACCGTCCGAGCGGCGCTCTGGATGCGCTGTGGCACCTGCAGTTCCACATGTCCAAGCTGCCGTTCTATTACGGCATCCTGCTGCTGTTCGTCATCACGCTGGCCGCCTTCGAATGGATCCGGCGCTCGCGCCTCGGGCTGCTGTTCGTAGCGCTGCGCGAGGAAGAGGATGCTGCGCGAAGCGTCGGCGTCGATACCATGCGCTACAAGCTGCTCGCGCTCATTGTCAGCGCTGCCTTCACCACTCTGTGCGGCATGTTCTACGCGCACTACGTTCTTTACGTGGAGCCCATCAGCACCACTTCGCTGACCATCAGCGTCGAGATTGCCTTCATCGCGATCTTCGGCGGCATCGGCATGCTGTGGGGACCCACGCTGGGTGCTTTCGTGATCGTCCCCATGACGGAGCTGCTGCGGGCGCACCTGTCTGGCCACATCGGCCTCGGCCTCGCCGGGGCGCAGGACAGTGGCATCGCCGCGTGGCTCAAGTACCTGGCGGCCGGCGGCGGCGGCCAGCTGGATATCCTGCTCTACGGGCTGATGATCGTGCTCATCGCCCGCTACCAGCCGCGCGGCGTGCTCGGCTTCTTCCGGAAGCTCGACTGATGCCGCTCCTGCTGAAGGTGCGTGGGCTGACTCGCAAGTTCGGCGGTGTTTTCGCCAACAACGACATTTCGTTCGACGTCGCGGCGGGCAGCGTAGTCGGCCTGATCGGACCGAACGGCGCGGGCAAGACGACCGTCTTCAACCTCATTACCGGCTTCCTCACCCCCGATGCGGGCGAAGTGCGGTTCGAAGACCGTGACATAACCGGCAAGCGACCGGACCTGCTGAGTCGCCGCGGCATCGCTCGCACCTTCCAGGTGCTGCGCCCTTTTCCCCGTCTTACCGTCGAGGAGAACGTGATGGTTGGTCCCATCGCGCGCGGCGAGAGCATGGCGGCGGCCCGCCAGCGTGCCGGCGAGTGCCTGGAGCTCGTCGGCATCCGGCACAAGGCGAAGGACCTGGCCCGAGGACTTTCCACCGGACAGCGCAAGCGGCTGGAAATGGCCCGCGCCATGGCCACCCAGCCCCGGCTGCTGCTGCTCGACGAGATCACCGGAGGCGTAGACCAGCCGAGCATTCCGGGGCTCATCGCCCTGGTGGCCCGGCTGCGCGAGGAAGGCGTGACGCTGCTCGTCATCGAGCACAACATGCGCGTCATCATGGAGCTCGCCGAGAAGGTGGTGTTCCTGCATCTGGGCGAGAAAGTGGCGGAAGGCCCTCCAGCCGAGATCGCGCGGCACCCGAGGGTCGTGGAGCTCTACCTGGGCAGCCATGCTTGAAGTGCGCGATATCGAAGTGTGCTACGGAGAGTTCCAGGTCCTGTGGGGCGTGTCGCTAAGCGTCGCCGGGGGCGAGGTCGTCTGCGTTCTCGGTCCCAACGGCGCAGGCAAGAGCACCGTGATGAACGCCGTGACGGGCCTGATACCCCGGCGCGCTGGCAGCATCGCATTCGCTGGTGAGGATCTTGCCGGTGTACCGACCCACGAGATGGTGGGCCGCGGGATAGCGCACGTGCTCGAGCGCCACCGCCTGTTTCCGACCCTCACCGTCCGGCAGAACCTGATCCTGGGAGCGCACCACGCCAAAGCCCGGCGGAGACGGGAGGAAACGCTCGCCTGGGTCGAGCAGCTCTTCCCCATCCTGCGCGAGCGCGGCGACCAGCTTGCAGGGAGCATGTCGGGCGGCGAGCAGCAGCTCGTCGCGATCGCGCGGGGCCTCATGTCCCGCCCGAAGCTGCTGATGATCGACGAGCCGTTCCTCGGATTGTCGCCCAGCGCGGTGGACAGGATTCTGGCGGTCCTGAGAACCGCCAACCAGGAGGGCGTCGCGGTGCTGTTCACCGAGCAGAACGTGCAACTCGCGCTGTCGGTATCGCACCGCGGCTATGTCCTCGAGAGCGGCCGGGTCGCGCTTACCGGGCGCAGCAGCGAAGTGCTGGGTCACGAAATGATCCGCCGCGTCTACCTCGGCCTCTGATGAAGGTCAGGACCTCGGCCGGCGCGCACGAAACGCAGCGCGAGTGGGTCTACCACAAGATCCGCTTCGCGCTGATGTCCGGCCGCTACCAGCCCGGCGAGAAGGTGACAATCGCGCAGCTCACCGGGTCTCTGGGCGTTTCCATGACTCCCGTGCGCGAAGCACTGCGCCGGCTTGCCGCCGAGCGCGCTCTCGAGATGAACCCGAACCGCTCGGTCACGGTACCGAAGCTCTCGCTCGACGAAGTGCTGGCCGTACGCCAGATCCGCGAGCAGCTCGAGGGATTCACCGCCCGTCTGGCGGCACGCAGGATCGAGGCGCCGCAGCTCGAGCGACTGCGCCGCCTCGGCAAGGAGCTGGAGAAGGCGCGCGCAGAGCGTGCCGCGCGCCGGATCATGCTGCTGAACGAGCAGTTCCACTTCTCGCTTTACGAAGCCGCCGGAGTCCGCGTGCTTACCGAGATCATCGCCACCCTGTGGCTGCAGTCGGCGCCCACGCTGAACGTGCTGTTCCGTCCGGAGAACATAGGCCGCTACCCGCTCTCCGAGCAGAACCGCCACAACCGCGCTCTGCTGCGCGCGCTGCGTGCGCGCGACGGCCGCGCTGCCGAGCGCGCCGTCGCCGCCGAGATCGCGGTCGGCAGCCGGGTGCTGCGGCGGCTGATGCCGCAAACCGGCCGTGCTAGCATCTAAGGGATCATGGATTTGATCAAATCCTTCAGGGCCGGCGCCGACATCGGCGGCACCTTCACCGACATCGTGCTGCTCGGCGCCGACCGTTCGGTGCGCACCTTGAAGGTGCTTTCCACACCGGATGATTTCGGCCGCGCCATCGTGTCCAGCCTGCGGAGCTTCCTCACGGAAGCCGGGCTGCCGCCTTCGGCCATCACCGAGATCGACCACGGCACCACCGTGGCCACCAACGCCATTCTCGAGAAGAAAGGCGCACGGGTCGGCCTGCTTACCACGCGCGGCTTCCGCGACGTGCTCGAGATACGCCGCGTGCGCCTGCCCGTCCTGTACGACCTCACATGGCAGAAGCCGGAGCCGATCGTCCCGCGCGAGCGGCGCATGGAGGTGCCCGAGCGCGTGGGCGCAGACGGCGAAGTACGCGAGCCGCTTGACCTCGACGCCGCACGCGAAGCGCTGGAAACTCTGAAGTCCAAGGGCGTGGATGCCCTCGCCGTCTGCTTCCTCCACAGTTACGTGCGCCCCGATCACGAGCAGGCGGTCGGCAGGCTGGCCGCGGAGTATTTCCCCGAGGTGTCGCTGTCTTGCGAGGTGCTGCCCGAGTTGCGCGAGTACGAGCGCACCGCGTCGACGGTGGTCGACGCCTATGTAAAGCCGGTCGTGTCGCGCTACCTGCAGGGGCTGAGGTCGGGCCTCGATCGAAGCGGCATCGACGCACCGCTGCTGGTCATGCAGTCGAGCGGCGGGCTGGTTTCGGGCCCCGGCGCCGCAAGCAGGCCGGTGCGCATAATCGAGAGCGGCCCGGCCGCAGGGGTAATCGCCGCCGCGGCAGCAGGGCGCGCGGGCGGATTCGAAAACCTGATCGCCTTCGACATGGGCGGCACCACCGCCAAAGCTTCGATCATCGAGCGCGGCGAGATCCACCTTTCGCCGGAATACGAGGTGGGCAGCGACGTCTCGCAGGCCAGCCGGCTGATCAAGGGCGGCGGACACCTGATCCGCATCCCCGCCGTTGACATAGCCGAGGTCGGCGCCGGCGGCGGGTCGATCGCATGGATCGACCCGGGAGGCGTACTGCGCGTCGGCCCGGAGAGTGCAGGCGCCGTCCCCGGCCCCGCCTGCTACCGGCTCGGGGGCGAGCTCCCGACGGTGACCGACGCCAACGTCGTGCTGGGTTACCTCAATCCCGCTTACCTGTGCGGCGGCGAACTGCAGCTGGATGCGCAGCGGGCACGCCAAGCAGTCCAGGCACACGTCGCTTCACCCCTCGGTCTTTCTATGACGGAGGCGGCCGAAGGCATCCACCGCATCGCCAACGCAACGATGCAGCGCGCCATCCGCTCCGTATCGATCGAGCGGGGACGCGACCCGCGCGACTTTGCGTTGATCGCCTTCGGTGGCAGCGGCCCGGTGCACGCCGCGGGGCTGGCGCGCGACCTCGACATCGCGCGCATCGTCATTCCTCCGCACCCGGGACTTTTCAGTGCGCTCGGCCTGCTGGCGGCGAACATCGAGCAGCTCTACACACGCTCCGTGCTCACCGATCTGCTGAGGATCGACGAGCGGCGCGCGGACACCATCCTTTCGGAGATGGCCGCGCGCGCGGAGCTGGATCTCGCCGGGGAAGGCTTCGATCGCGGCCGCATGGAGCTCACCCGCTTCGCCGACCTGCGCTACCGCAAGCAGATATCCGAGCTGATGCTGCCGCTACCCGAAGGTCCGCTCGGACCGGCGGCGCTCGCGCGTCTGGCGGAGGACTTTCACCGCGAGCACGAGCGTACCTACGGCTACGCCATCCGCGACGAGCGCGTGGAGCTCGTGGCCTTCAAGGTGCGCGCGCGCGGCGCGCGGTCAAACGGCGTGGATGTGCCCTGGCGCAGCCTCGCCGATACGCGCGCCGTGGCACGCGCTGACCGCAGCGTGTACTTCGGGTCAGGATTCGGCCGCGTGCAAACGCCGGTGATCGGCCGTGCCAATCTCGCGGATCGACCGGTCCCCGGGCCGCTGGTGGTGGAGGAGTACGATTCGACCGTGGTGGTGCCGCCCGGGTGGAACGCGCGCCGCACGTCCGTTGGCTTCATACTTCTCGAGCTGGAGCAATGAGCAAGCACACGCTGCGCGAGCTGGGAATCGACCCTATTACGTTCGAAGTGCTGAGGAACGGCCTCGACGCCATCGCCGACGAAATGGCGTACACCATCGTGCGCAGCGCCCGCTCCACGATGATCAAGGACTGCATGGACTACTCGGCATCGCTGTGCACCGCGAACGGCGAGCTGATCGCCCAGGCAGTAAACATCCCAGTGATGATGTGCTCCACGCCGGATGCGCTGCGACCGACGATCGCGAAGTTCGGCAAAGATCTCGCACCGGGCGATTGCCTGATCCTTTCAGACCCGTACGAGGGCGGCTCCCATCTACCGGACATTTTCATGTTCATGCCGATCTTCCACGAGGGCCGGCTGATCGCGTTCTCCTCCACCTGCGCGCACCACGTCGATGTCGGCGGCATGGCACCGGGCAGCGCCTCGACCGAGGCGACCGAGATCTTCCAGGAAGGCCTTCGCATCCCGATCGTCAAGCTGTATGAACGCGGCGTGCCGAACAGCGCGCTCTACGAGCTCGTTCTGCGTAACGTGCGATTCCCGAGCATGTTGCAGGGCGACCTTGAAGCCCAGCGCTCGGCCTGCATGATCGGCGAACGCCAGGTTAAGCGGCTGGTCGAGCGCTACGGTGCGGATACCGTAGTGAACGGCATGCAGGCCCTGCTCGACTATAGCGAGCGACTGTGCCGCGAGGAGATCCTCAAGATGCCCAACGGGACCTACGAATTCGTCGACTACATCGACGAGGACGGCATGGACCCCGATCCGATACCGATCCGCTTGAAGCTGACCATCTCAGGCGACCGTGTCATAGCCGACTTCAGCGAGTCCGCGCCTCAGGTGCGCGGCTCGCTGAACTGCTCGTTGTCCGTCACGAAAGCGAGCACCTTCACCGCTGTAAAGTGCTTCTGCCGCACACCTTTTCCCCCGAACTCCGGATTCTTCAGACCGATCGAGGTCATCGCGCCCGAAGGCTCGGTGGTCAACGTCGCCTTCCCCGGCGCCACGTTCATGCGCGGGCTCACCATCTACCGCATCAACAACGTGCTGTTCGGCGCGCTCGCCAGAGCCATGCCGGAGCGGGCCATTGCCGCCGATGAAGGCGGCACGTCCATCGTTCTGATGGAGGGTGAAGACCGCAATCGCGAGCGCTTCATCTACATGGAGACGATCTCGGGTGCCTGGGGCGGTCGCGCTACGCTGGACGGCATAGATACCGCCTCCAACATTACCGGGCTGCAATCCAACACACCCGTTGAGGTGTTGGAAACCGAATATCCAATCGAGGTGGTGCAGTACGGCTACGTTCCGAACTCCGGCGGCGCCGGCCGCTACCGCGGCGGCCTAGGACTGGTACGTGAGTATCGCTATACCGCGGAGCGCGGCACGCTTCAGATGCGCGCCGACCGGGTCAAGTACGCTCCATACGGCATCTACGGTGGAAAGCCCGGCGGGCATTGCAGGAATGTCTACGATCCCTACGGCGCCAACATCACGCTGGAATCGAAGGTGAAAAACCGGCCAATCAGGCGCGGCGACGTCATCCGGCACATCATGGCCGGGGGCGGCGGTTACGGCTGGCCGTTCGATCGGGACATCGAGCGCGTCGTGCGCGACGTACGAGACGAGAAAGTGTCCATCGAGGCCGCTCGTGAGGAATACGGGGTCGTAATCGACCCCGGCACGCTACTGGCCGACCACACCGCTACGCAGAACCTCCGCGCGCAGCTGCGTGCGCGGGTCGATCCCGCTCACCCACCCATGTTCACCCGATAGATGCCCCGTCTTTCAGGAAAGATCGCGCTTGTCACCGGCGGTACGCGGGGCATCGGCGCCGCTATCGTCAGCGCGTTTCGCTCCGAGGGCGCCACGGTCGCCTTCTCGGGCACCAAGACGAAAGCCGAAGAGCCGGGAACCTTCGCCGCCGACCTTACGGACCCGGGTGCGCCTGCAGCGCTTGTCGCTGCCGTGATCGAGCGCTTCGGCGGCATCGACATCCTGGTGAACAACGCCGGCGTAGGAAGCACCGCAAGCGAATGGGATCTCACGCCGCAGGAATGGGATCGCGTCCACGCCGTCAACCTGCGCGCCGTGTTCTTCCTCGCGCGGGAAGCAGCAAAGTCCATGCGCCAGCGCGGCGGCGGCAGCATTCTCAATGTCGCCTCGATCGCCGGACAGAACGGCGGCATCGCGGGCAGCCCGGCTTATGCGGCCTCAAAGGGCGCGACCATCACCCTCACAAGATCCCTGGCGCGCCGCTTCGCACCCTACCGCATACGGGTCAACTGCTTGTCGCCGGCCGACATCGAGACCGATATGACCGCCGGCTGGCCGAAAGACCTGCGCGACAGGCTGATCGCGATTACGCCGCTGGGGCGGTTCGGCAGCGTGGACGAGGTGACGGGCGCCGCCGTGTACTTCGCCAGCGAGGAATCGAGCTTCGTTACCGGTCAGACGCTGTCCATCAACGGCGGCGCGTTCATGAGCTAGAACAGGAGACGCAATGGCAAAGCTGGAATTCAAGTTCGAGCGCGGCGGCTTGTTCGTCGCCGACATTTTTACCGACAAGGTGCCCCAAACCTGGAACTGCATACGGGCCGTCATGCCGGTGACCCGTAAGGCGTATAACGCCCGCTGGACAGGCCGCGAGTCGCACACGCCGATTCAATTACCCAACAAGCCGCCGCGCGAGAACCAGCAGCTTCACGCGAGCCTGGGCGATGTGATTTATGCGTGCGAGTGGCCGCCGATCGAGATGACCGGCTTCGAGGCAATCGGCTGGTTCTACGGGCCCGAGCAGGTGCGCGACTGGCGCGGTCCGTGCACGGTCAACTACATCGGCCGCATTGCGCCTCAGTACTGGGACTTTCTCGTGGAGGTGGGCCTGCGGACCTGGCGCCAGGGCGGCGAGGACTGCGCTATCCGGGTTCTCGAGGGTTAGTCTCCGTAAACATCGTCACGAAGCGGCCTACAGCCTCATCGGCTTCCAGTAGCCGGTGAGCTCCAGGTAGCCTTTCCCGACTTCCACGCTTTCGCGAAATGCGCGCACCGCCCCTTCCCAGTAGATCGTGCCGGTGCTGGTGCGCGAATCGAGCTCCTGGTCGTCCATCAGCGGCTCGAGGCGCAGGTCGTTCACCTGCATGGACACAGGATATTCGACGCCGGTCCTCGGCGATTTCCAGACTCGCAGGGGTTTGAAGGTGGTGTGGGGAGGGGCGAAGTGTGTACCGCCTGAGCGGTTGCGCATGCGAAACGCCATGAGCGACTGGCCGTCGAGGAGATTGAGGCCGGTCCAGTCCCAGCCGGCGGCTTCCGGTGCCATGTAGGCGCTCGACCATTCGTGGTCGAGCCAGGCGCTGCCGGATACCGCGCGGCCGTTCAGCTTGCCGGCGACTTCCATATGGGGACGGCTGTAGTAGTAGCTCGCCTCGTGCGGGCGGTGACCCTTGCGGCTGAAGCCGTTCTCGCCCTGCAGGACGATGCGGTCGGCGAAGAAGGTGAACTGGAAGTCGAACTCGCGCGCCGCGATGCGCGACTCGTAGCGCGTGCCCTCGAGTACCAGGCTCCAGTCGTCGATCCACACGCCGGTGCGGTCGGTCTCGGCGTGCGCCAGGTTGAAGCCGGCGCGCGCCGCGCGCTGGTCGTGCAGCAGCCGTCCGCGCTTCGGATCGGAGAGCGCCGCATGCGCAAACAGGATCTGCCGCGGGTTGAAGCTGCTCGGGTTGTCGCTTTGCTCCTCGGGCCGGGCGCGGAAGAAGGTGACCTGGAAGCCGAGCGCATCGTCCAGCCAGCCGGTCACGTACCACCATTCGATGCGAAACTCCGGATGCGCGCCGTGATCGCGCGGAAACGAAAGCTTGTAGCCCGGGATCACTTGCGGATACTCGACCTTGGCCGCGTACGCCGCCGGCAAGCCGAGCACGGGAAGGAGCCTGAAGAAGTCTCGCCGCCTCACCAGTCCTCCCTTACCGCGCGCACCGGACCCATGCCGAGCGCTTCCTTCCCCGACAGGACGGCGGTCGCTATGGCCAGCAGCACCAGCAAGGCCGTCAACAGGAAAAGAAAAGCGTACGGCGGATGCAGCTCCATCCCCCAGCTGAACGACTGGCGGTTCACGACGTACACCAGCACGAGGCTGATGGCCGCGCCGACGACCAGCCCGGCGAGCGCGCCGAGCAGCGCGAGCAGCCCGCCCTCCGCGGCGAGCATCGAGCGCACCTGGCTTCGAGTCAGCCCGAGATGACGCAGCACGCCGAACTCGCGCCGCCGCGCGAGCACGATCGCGCCCAGGCTCGACGACAGGCCGAACAGCCCGACCAGCACGGCCACTGCCTCCATCGCGTACGTGACGGCGAAGCTGCGGTCGAAGATGCGCAATGACACTTCCCGGATTTCGGGAGGCGCGGCGATGTCGAGCTCGGCGCCGCCCGGCAGGGCGCGCAAAGCCTCCATGGCTGCGGCCGGCGTGACCCCGGGCTTGAGCCATGCGGCGCCGTCATTCACCCGCCGGTCGCCGGTCAGCGCGACATAGTCGTCGCGTTCCATGAGCACAGCGCCATGCTGGCGCGCGTAGTCGCGGAACACACCGCCCACGACGAACGTTGCCGCGCGGCCATTCAACGGAAGATTTATTTTCTGGGAAGGCGAAAACCCATACACGTCCGCTAACGCTTCGCTCACCCAGACCACCGGCGGATCGCCCGGCTGGCGCTCGTAGCGCTCGCCGACCACCGGAAACGCCTGCTGCGCGCGATCGCGCGCGAGCAGCGACAAGGGCGGACGCAGCGGGTCGAGCAGCACGCGCCCCGTGCGCAGGAAGTCGACCCGCTCGACCTGCGGCAGCGCGCGCACCCGGTCCTCGAACCCCGCCTCCAGGTAGCCGGTATCGCCGGCATGGGTGCTGCGAAAGTAAAGCTCCGCCGGCAGCACGGCATCGAGCCAGTCGTCCACCGATTCCCGGAAAGAGGCGACCATGATCGCCATGGCCGCCATGAGCGAAAAGCTCGCCACGATGGCAGCCAGGCTCACTGCCGCCTGCGCGGGAGCGCCGCGCAGCTGGGAAACCGCGAGCGTCCACGGGACGCTGCGCGTGTGCGGCAGCGCCGCGAACGCCCATTGCGAGATGCGCGGCATGAGGGCGATGCCGCCCACCAGGAGGCAAGCGATTGCCGCGTAGCCGAAAAGCGGCAGCCCCCGCACCGGCGGGAGCTGCGAGAGCACCACGCCTGCGGCCAGCAGGGCGACGCCCGGCCAGGCGGGCGCGATGCGCTGGAACATGCGCTGGTCGTCACCCGCCTTGAGCGCCTGCGCGGCTGGCGTGCGCGCGGCGTCGAGCGCCGGCAGCCATGCGCCGATTACCGCGATGGCGACGCCCGCGACCATATAAAGGAAGGCGGGAATGGCCAAGAACCTCAGTTCCGGAGAGGCGGTGCGGAACTGTCCTGACCCCAGGTCAGCGCCGGCGTAGCGCAGCGCCGCGAGAGCGAGGAAGT